>Ga0302320_10003730_pt1 | contig 35108 bp, 37 predicted proteins | sample Bog_T0_3_FD_202130 | JGI IMG/M metagenome (GOLD analysis project Ga0302320, IMG submission 202130) | Peat permafrost microbial communities from Stordalen Mire near Abisko, Sweden - Bog_T0_3 | ecosystem: Environmental > Terrestrial > Soil > Wetlands > Peat | place: Sweden: Abisko, Stordalen Mire...
TGCGACTCTGGGAGAGCTGTTCGCCTGGATCATCGGATGGGATCTGACCCTCGAATATGCGATGGGCGCGAGCACGGTGAGTTCGGGGTGGTCAAACAACTTTGTCGAGTTCCTTAAGATTTTCGGGATCAAGATTCCACTGTGGCTGAGCTACGATCACTGGACCGGCCTAGATCAGGCGACGAAGATCGCGGCGCGCGAGTTTCTTGCCAGAATGCATCCCGAGTTGGCGGTCGGGTCCAACGGATTTCTGGACGCCTTGAAAGATTTGCTGGCCAGACCGCCTGCCGATGTGGTGGCACGTGGCCATGATCTGCTGAACGCACCGCACCTGTTCGGCGTGGAGATAGGCTTCAATCTACCGGCCTTTGTGATCGCTTTGATCATTACGGCGATTCTGGTGGTGGGGATTCAAGAGAGCGCCAAGTTCAATGCCACGATCGTGATTATCAAGGTTTCGGTTGTGCTGTTTGTTCTGGCGCTGGGCTCCCGTTACGTTCATCCCGGCAACTGGGGCCATGACTGGAGCACCTTTGCTCCGTTCGGATTCACCGGCATTCGCGTGGCGGCAGCTTATATTTTCTTCGCATTCATCGGCTTCGATGCCGTCTCAACAACCGCACAGGAGGCCAGGAATCCGCAGCGCGATTTGCCGATCGGCCTTATGTGTTCGTTGTTTATCTGCACGTTGCTTTATGTGGGAGTGGCGGCCGTGCTCACTGGCATGGTGCCGTGGCAACTGGTCAATATCGAGGCGCCGCTGACTTACGCGTTCCTGGATCACAACATCGGTTGGGCGGGCGACATTATCACCTGCGGCGCGCTGGCCGGGCTCACCTCTGTGATGCTGGTCATGCTGATCGGCCAGACCCGTGTGCTTTATGCCATGGCCTCCGATGGCCTGTTGCCGAAGAAGTTTTTTGCGGCAATCCATCCGAAGTTCCAGACACCGTGGAAAAATACCATTCTGGTGGGATTTGTGGCTGCGATGATTGGTTCGGTGACTCCGATCAGGAAGATCGGAGAAATGGTGAACATCGGGACGCTGCTGGCCTTCGTCATGGTCTGTGCATCGATCATTGTGCTTCGCTTCAAAGCCCCTGATCAACCGAGGCCGTTCCGCACGCCAGGGATATACTTCGGTGGAAAGTTGCCAATTGTCCCCGCTCTCGGCATCCTTGCCAACGGCTACCTGATGTATTCGCTGGGTCTCTGGAATTGGGTCCGCCTGATTGTCTGGCTGGTCATCGGCCTATTCGTGTATTTCTTTTACTCCGTCAAGCACAGCAAGGTGCAGGCGTTGGACAAGTCAACTGAGGGGATGTAATCCAAGATTGCAGCAACGCCAAACGGCCTCCCGCACGGGAGGCCGTTTTAGCTTGAGAGCTTCGACATTTGCGCTTTACGCGGTCGTCTTGGCGCAGAATTCCTCGAAGGCGCGGACCAACTCGCCGGCAATCTGCTGGGCGGTGGACTGCTCGATAACAAAACGCTGCATCAGGTAAACCAGCTTACCGTCGCGCAGGATAGCAATGGCGGGCGACGTGGGCGGATGGCCGGCAAAGTAGCTGCGGGCGCGGTCTGTGGCCTCGCGGTCCTGACCAGCAAACACGGTGATCTTATGGTCTGGCAGAGTGGCGGAGTTTGCAAGAGCCATGCGCACGCCGGGACGCATTTTCCCCGCCGCACAGCCGCAAATTGAGTTCACCACCAGCATGGTTGTGCCGGGCTGGGCCAGCGCCGCATCTACGTCCTCGGCGGTACGGGTTTCTTCTATACCGGCGCGTATAAGTTCTTCGCGCATCGGAATGACCATCAATTCTGGATACATTTTCGCCTCCGGCAGGGAAGTTGCCTGTAATCATTCTATAGGCAAACTCTGTGGTGTAGCCTTGATTCGATGCTCATGGAAGAAAACAAGCCGCTGGCGCCGCTCACCACCTTTGGCATTGGCGGCCCGGCGCGCTGGTTTGCCGAGGCAGCTAGCGAAGACGAGATCGTTGAGGCAGCGGCCTGGGCGCGTGCGCAGGGGATGGCTCTCTTTGTGCTGGGCGGCGGCAGCAACCTGCTCGTCTCAGACGCGGGATTCAACGGGTTAGTGCTGCGGGTGGGGTTGCGCGGGATCGCCATTGGTCCGGCGGGTGGGGATTCAGACCCATGTATCTACCGAGTTGCGGCGGGCGAGGACTGGGACCACTTCGTGGGGTGCTCGACGCAGGCCGGATGCGCTGGGGTAGAGTGCTTGGCGGGCATTCCCGGCACGGTGGGCGGAACGCCGGTGCAGAATGTAGGAGCCTACGGCCAGGAAGTAGCTTCGGTGATCGAACGGGTGCGGGCCTTCGACCTGAAGGAGCAAGCGTTCGTCGAGTTCCCAGCTGCCGATTGCGGTTTCTCTTATCGCCGCAGCCGTTTCAATACAGTTGACCGCGGGCGCTATCTCGTCACCCGCGTCGATTACCGGCTGACCCCAGGCGGCGCGCCGACGTTGCGCTATGCGGAGCTGCAACGGGCGATTGCGGAGAGTCGGCCAGTGGAGGGCAGGGAACCGAGCCTTGCCGAGGTAGCGGCTGTGGTGCGACGGGTTCGCCAATCCAAGGGGATGCTGCTGGTGGAGGGCGACGCGGATTGTCAAAGCGCGGGCAGCTTCTTCAAAAATCCTGCGGTTGCCGAGGAGCAGTTGCAACGCATTGCGGCTGTCAGCGGCAAAGAGCCGCCTCGCTTCGCTGCCGGGCCGGGCGCCGAGAATCTGGGCAAGGTCAAGGTGCCCGCCGCGTGGCTCATTGAGCAGGCAGGCTTCAGCAAAGGTTATGCGCTGGGAAGGGCTGCGGTCTCTTCGCGGCATACGCTGGCACTCGTCAATCTTGGCGGGGCAAGCGCGGCAGAGATACTCGCTCTGGCAGAACAGATCGCTGCCGCCGTCGAGGCCCGCTTTGGCATTTGCCTTGAGATGGAGCCGGTGCTGGTGGGTTTCTGAGTGTGGGAATAGAATTGGCAGTTAATCCAATGAGCCCTCAGACTGCGTGACAGCGTGCGAGTCAACTATTCCTCTCTAATTCGCTTCCTCCGGCAACAAAGCGTCTATATAGCCCTTTCCGCAGTGCTGGGAGCAGTGTTCTGGGCCATTGGGCTGCCCATCAACCCAGGCACCGTGATGGTTTACGCCCTTGCTATCGGAAATCTGATCACTCCCGCAACGAAAGGGTTGCGATTTCTCTACGCAGATCGCCCATTTCCGTACAACTGGTTAACCTATTTACCTGTTCTCTTTGTTCTGGTTCTGCCTGTCTATCTCATTTCAAGTGTTTTCGTGTGGGCAATCGCACCGCCCACCCCGCAAACGTATGGGCACCTCATCCGGACGGGATGGAAACTCCCCTACCTCGTCACCTTCGTTTTTGGTGTACTCGCGTTTTTGTACCAGACCACGAGAGAGCGGCTCGAACGGCGCAATCTCGAGCTACAGCACACGGTTGAAGCAGGCACCGCGCGGCTTGAATTGCAAGAGCAGGAGTTACAGCGTGCCGAGGAAATTCAGCGGTCTTTGCTGCCCAAGCAGATCCCGCAGATTCCCGGCTTCGAGGTTGCGGCGGCCTGGTTGCCCGCGCGCACGGTGGGGGGTGATTACTACGACGTACTCAGGCTGGGGGGCCATCGCCTTGGCATCTGCATCGCCGATGTCGTCGGCAAGGGCGTCTCCGCAGCGCTGCTCATGGCCAATGTGCAGGCGGCGGTGCGCGCATTTGCCACCGAATCCGAGAGTCCGGCCGGTCTGTGCGCCAGCGTCAACCGGCTGCTGTGCGAGAACATCGCCACTGGAAAATTCGTGACCTTCCTCTACGGGATTCTCGACAATGAAGCGCATACATTTCAGTACTGTAACGCTGGGCATCTCTATCCGATTCTCGTCTCGGGCGGTTCCGTGCGGACGCTTGAGCAGGGCGGGGCAGTGCTGGGCGTCTTCCCGGACTGGACGTATGAGGACGCTACGGTTGGGCTGAGGGCGGGTGACCGATTGCTGCTGTTCACGGATGGCATTACGGAGGCGACTGGGGCGGACGGGCGGGAGTTTGAAGAGGCGGGCATTGCGGCCTTTGCGGAGGCCAACAGCGCGCTCCCGGCGCAGGAGTTGAATGGTCGACTGCTGGCGGAGGTCACCGCATATTGCAGCGGCCAATTCCAGGACGACGCAACGCTGCTGGTGATTGCGGCGAGTTAAAGGCTCCAGAGTCGGCTGGAGAATTGCGGAGACGGCGAATTCGAGACAGCCGGGAAACACACAGGCGCCTGTCCTGGTGATACCATCTCCGTAAAGGCCGTGCCCCTCGCCTGCACGGCCACACATGGAGGTGCTCATGAGCCCACTTTCCCGCCGCCAATTCCTCAAAACGTCGCTCGCTGTTGGAACCCTGAGCAGCGTCGCCACATTGCCCTTGCACGCCACGACCAGCAAAGCGACCGACGTGGTCACTCTCGGCAAATCGGGCATGCAGGTCACGCGCCTGGCATTCGGCACCGGCAGCAACAACGGCTTTGAGCAGTCGGGTCTCGGGCAGAAAGAATTCACGCGCCTGGTTCGGTACGCCTACGACCGCGGCATACGGTTCTTTGAGACTGCCGAGTCTTATTCCACGCCGGCCATGCTGGGCGAGGCGCTGAAGGGCATCCCTCGCGAGAGCTACCAGCTCATGAACAAGGTGACTACCGACGAGGGCGTCGATCCGAAGCAGCGTTTCGATGCCATGCTCCGCACTTCGCAGACGGAGTACTTTGACATCATGCTGCTCCACTGGCAACACACGCCGGACTGGGTGGCCAGCACGGGCCGCTGGCAGGATGGCATCCTGGAAGCGCAGGGGAAGAAGCTTATCCGCACGCGCGGCGCATCGGTCCATGGGCTGCCCGCGCTGCGCCAGATGCCCGGCAACAAATGGCTTGAAGTGGCGATGATCCGCATGAACCACAACGGCACGCGGATGGACGGACCCAACTGGCATGACAACAACTATCCCGCCAATGTGGACGAGGTTGTGGATCACGTGAAGCAGGTGAAGAAAGAAGGCATGGGCGTGATCAGCATGAAGCTGATCGGCGCGGGCGCCTTCGTACGCCACGAAGATCGCCAGGCCGCGATGCGCTTCGCGTTCAAGAACGCTGGAGTCGATTGCGCGACTGTGGGCTTCACGAGCACGCAGCAGGTCGACGAAGCGATCGACAACATGAATGTTGCGCTGGCTTAGCGCTTTCCGCCTCAAAACTGAGGTTTTGGGGCCAAAAACGACAGGTAAAGATTACTATTTAGATAACAGACGGATTTTTTAAGATATTGATACGTCGATCTTTACGGGAATCTCCGGAAGGAATTGATACCCCCCGGGGGTTAGGGAGGGGAGGGGGTACCCTCTTCTGTGCCTAGCCGGGCAGGCTGGAGCCGGGTGCGGGAAGGCCGGGATGGGCATCCAATCCGATGGTTCTCGCGATGATTTTCATGGGTTTCCCGGCGATGCGGAGGACGTCTCCGCTCTTCCTCTATTCTGATTGTGCTCCCGAGAGAGGTTATTTTAGGCAAGGAACGGAGGAAAGTTTGGCTTACCAGGGGCCAAGAAGAGGGGCTGGGGAAACCCGGCGACAACGGCGTTTAGCAGGAGCAATCCGTCCCTGGGAGGGGTGCGTGCAATCTCAGGTCTCGAAAGGCGAGAACTGGGCCAAACGTTTTTCAACGTAGTCGCCCAAAGATGCGATCAAGTTCTTCGAGCCCGTTTAGCAATTGGTTGACAGTCGTCAATTGGGATAGCGGGTCTGGCTGTTGTTGGACACCGATGCTGCTATGCGCGAAACTTCCACGCCTCTCACCAAACGAATTCATTTGGGCTAGCCAAGTCTGGAGCCTAACTAAATGCCTGTCGCAAATCCCCAAGGGAAAAAAGAGTTTCTCTAAATTGTTGATTTTCACCCCATGATTCCCATGAATAACCGACTTGAAGGACTCCGTGGCAGAGGCTACAACGTCGGGAGGTGGGGCCGCGACGTTGTCCCATGATTTTCCACTTCGGGCAACATAATAGCCTACCATCCTGCGGAGCACAGGCTGGACTACGCCATTTGTATCGAATTGGATCTTTGCTCCTTGCGCTTTACGAAGAGCGAGTTCTTCGCAATACGCTTCGATTTCTGCATGTGAAAGAACAACATATGCACGCGTAGAATCGAATTCAGCATTCGTGTACGAAAGTCTTGAGAGGGGCGGCAGAGGCGGGTCAGGAAGGAAAGGGAGTAGGTGCTTGCGCAACTGAGCGAGTCGCGATACAAGATGCCTGTAGCTTTGGGATCCTTTGGGCATTGGCTTCGCTATTCCGGAGGGAGAATAAGCGGGACTTTCATGTCTATCACCGCCGCCAGTGCCTTGAACCACTTTGCAAATCGGGTTCTAACGGCAACCTTGCTCTTGGTTGTTGACTCAACCGCTGCGCGGAATTCCTCATCCAGGCAGACCTTTTTGAAGGCTTGATTCACCCCGGTTTTATTCTTCAATGCCGCTGCCCTCACCTTCGGGTCAGCGAGCGATTTTGCGATGACGTCGAAAATCGCCCGATTGAGCGGCTTCTCAAACCGCGTCCCGTCCCACTTACGAAATACGGTTTGGTGGGCAAATATCTTTCCTGCTGTTTGAAGAACCTGATCCATCTGTGTGGCGACCGCACGAAGATGATCCTCTTTTGAAAGCCAATCGGAATTCAAAGTGTCGCAAGTCTGATCAAGAAACTTCTTCAAGTTTCCTCGGTAATCAGGAAGAAATTCATCAAACGCAAAGTAGCGAACGACAAGTTCCACGTCGCGCATCCTAAAGTCTGGCTTTGAGAGGCCAAGGAGCTGCTGAAGCGGTTGGCTTTGCTCTGAGAACTTTGCCACAAAGCTCAGGAAGGGCCCGGGATGAAGCGCCTGCCTTAGCTCCTGTGCTGAGAGAGGCACGCTCCCAGTGTTCAGGCGGTGAAAGATCGTATAAAGAACCTCTTCGTTCTTCCAACCACGTATGACAACCGTCCGAATTGGTTGGTTATCAAATTCAGCAACTAGGTTTTCAAATTTGACCTCGCTCCTTATGGAAGCGTAGGTGCGTTTGTTTAGGTCCGTGCGAATCGGTAGTCCCGTCAACACGAGTGGATTCTGATCCGGTGAGAGCCCCACGCCAGTGAACTTAGACAGACTCAGGAGTCGCTGCTTTCCGTCTATCACGATGAATTTCCCCTTGGATTTGTCGCTCTCCGCTAGAACAAGCTGGGGAATGGGTAAACCAAGAATGAGCGATTCAATGAAACGACTTTTTCGATCATCCGTCCAGGCATCTCGGCGCTGGAATATAGGATCCAACGCGATCGTTCCGCGACGCAGTTGGTCGACGATTGTCGCAGCGGTCCAATCGGTGGTCCAAACGACGACTTTACCGAGAGATGCGGTGCTTACTCCGGTAAGGTCCTCTTCGGACTCGGACGATACGTCGGTGTCTTCGTATAGGAAGTCCCGCTCATCAAGCACTTTGGTGGTCATTTTGTCCCTAAAAATCGATTATAGTCTGACCAAAAAGCACAATCGGGTCACTAAATGGGCGGGGACCACGGTCTCGAGGAATTTTCCTCAGGTCGAGGGTACCTGCGTTCCTGGCAGCCATCCCGGTCACCGAAGGCGAGGGACCGGACTCCCTATTTAGTCGGAAGGTGTCATCGGGAGCCGGGCCACCCACCATTGGTCCTCGAAAGCGTGCAAGTGTCCACCGATTGCGTGGCAGATTTGCAAGGCTGGATGTTGGTTGGCGTTCAGAGTCCATCGCGTAAACCAAGGTTCAACGAAGAAGCCCGTGGCTGAAGCCACTCTCATTGCAAGCCTGCATTCAGAAGCCTGAAGGCCCCTGCTCCCTCCGCCAGGAAATGGTTAGAGCGGAGAGTCCGGCGTCCTCCAGCAATGTGAACAGGCCCTAATTAATCTATTTTTTAACCGAAATGCCGCATCGAATAAACATCGAAAACACCTGCCAGTGTTCTATTGTAGAACATCTATTGCGTTCATAAAGTTTAGTCTTTCGATGTGAGCCAGACCCCAAGCAAGAGGAACATTTCCGGCAGACGAATAGCCGAGGCGCGTGCCGCAGCCAAACCTCCGCTCACGCAAGACGATCTCTCCACTAGGCTTGCGCTCATTGGTGTGCAGATGGATCGCGCTGCTATTGCGAAGATCGAAAACAACCTACGCCGAGTTCTTGATTATGAGCTTAAAGCGATTGCAATAGTGCTTGACGTTGACGTTGATTGGCTTCTCGGAGGCGAGAATTGAAAGATCCAGCCTCCCGATTGCGTTCAGCTACGAGAAGGGCAAAGTCTGACGTAGCCAACAAGCTAATTAGTATGTGCCTTCACGAGTTCAGCTGATCGATCTCGCTGAATTGGCCGATCAAGGTGGATGGGCAAGAGTACGAGAATCTCGTGAGAGAATGCTTTCAAAACCGATGCCCGTACTGTCATCAGAACCTTGCTGAAACTACTCCAGTAGTCGAGCATCTTGACGGGATGAATCGCTACCGAGCAGGGCTTCATGTTCCCGGGAACGTCTTGGTTGCTTGTGGAAGGTGCAACAGCGAAAAACGTCGTGATGATGCACGGAAAATCCTTTTGAGTGCAGCATCAGGCTGGGAATCTTTCCTGTCTCACAATGGCACACATTGCGATCCCTCATGCCGAACATGTCAATACTGGGAGAAAAAATGGGAGGATCAAGCCGAACGAAACATTCGATTAAATGAAGCACTTGAACGAATCAGCCAATTCCGTACCCGGTTTCCAGAGTTCCAAGCAATCCTACCTGATCTTATTGAAACCTTGCCTGCTATGCTTACAAAACTCTATTCAGATTGCCAATCTTTTGCTGAGTATGAGATAAGAATGCTTTTGGAAAGGTTCAAGAAAACATCGCAGGATCGATATAGGATCCTGTGTTTGCAACACATATTTAAACCCTATTTTTCCACGACTGGTTCCTCCTTGTGGAATAAAGGCTCGGATATACTTGAACTAGCTCCTGACGCTGTCGATATGGAGAGCCTTGATGGGATTTACATTGAATATGAGAATCTGCGATGAGGGGCTTCCTGATAGAGCGGGCCTTGTCCATGAACTTCATGCTATTGCAGAGCAAATCGAGATAGCCGAATCCTGCAGATCGGTAGATATGACTGTCCCTCATCAAATTCTTGCTCCAAGTGGCGACGTTATCGGAGAATGGAGAGTTAATGCGGATGACTTTACTTTATCTCCAGACAAATCCGGTATTTGCGCCGAGTTTTGGATAAGGAGAAAATTCTGGATACTTTCAGTCTGGGATGGTGATACACCGATTTCTTATTGCCATACGAGCGAATCAGACGCATGGAAGGAAGCGCTAGAGATGATTATTGAGGATTTTGAGGAGGACGAGAAGCAGCTACTCTACGACTGGCATTCTGCAGGTGAATTTGGGTTTATCAGAATATTCTTGGGTAGAGAATTTCCTTGTTGCTGTGCATTTTATGTCGAGGAAGTGTGCTTTTGAGAGGCGCCGCTTCATCCGCGCCATTTTGTGGGATTTCGCAGTCGCTGCGAAGCATGTTAGTCAACCATCGGTCAAGGGCCTCCGGGCAGAGCTTGAAGGCCCGGCATTCCCAGATGTTATGAACCGACCATCCCAATCTGCGGAGTTTCCGATCATTAGCGGAATCCCGCTTCCGGTTTTGCAGGAGCTTTGGCACCCAGTACGCGCGATTTGATTTTGGGAGCCTGCCGTCCCTGCATGTGTGACCGTGCCAAAAGCATCCCTTGACCTGAATAATTGTTCGATATTTGGGAAGAACGATGTCCGGACGTCCGGGCAAGTCGCGAACATAGAGGCGAAATCGGAAGCCAAGCCTGTGAAGCGCTCTTCGGACCAGCAACTCAGGCTTCGTGTTCTTTGATCGTATGCGAGACATATTCGCCGACCGCGCAGCTGAAGTTTCGCTCTTTGGGAATTTCATCTCAGGCCTTGGTGAGATTATCCACAATCCTGGCGCGTTGCGTTGTATCCGGGAGAGACGGGCTGCGGCGAGTGACCCACCCTTCGCGCATTTTGCAAAGGGTGGGAACGCACAAACTGAAGCCGCCCAGTGTCCACCGATTGCATAGCAGATTTGCAAGGCAGGATGTTGGTTGGCGTTCAGAGTCCTTCGCGTGAGCCGAGGTTCAACGAAAAAGCCCGTGGCTGAAGCCGTTTTGATGGCAACGCGGCATTCAGGGTCCTCGACCCACGCGGTGGGTACCCCGCCCCTGCTCCCTCCGTCCGGTTCAGGCCGTCGCGCATAGGATCATTTGCCCTGGCCGCGCGGGGAGCGAAGTCTGGGAAGAGGCTCCCCTCAGGGGCTAAAGCCCGTCGTTTCTTTTCGGACTCTTGCGGCACGACTGAAGTCGTGCCCTGACGCACAACGCTTCCTGGGGAGTCAGCAGGAGGAGGTTTGGGGCCGGTGCGATCCCACCCGGCAAGGCTGGATGTTGGTTGGCGCTCAGAGTCCTTTGCGTGAAGCAAGGCTCAACGAAGAAGCCCGTGGCTGAAGCCGCTTTGATTGCAAGGCGGCATTCAGGAGTCTCGACACCCATGGTGGGTACCCGGCCCTGCTCCCTCCGTGCGGTCCAAATCCGGCTTCTAAGAAAACATTTTGAGGCGGATTGCGCGCCGTCCCTACGGGACTGAGGGCCTTTTGTTGAACGCTGACCCAGGACTGCGCTGCGCTTGTCCTGGGCTAATATCCATACTCCCTCCGGGAGAAAAACGAAGGCGGCTTCATCTTCCCGTGGGTCGGCGAAGGCGCGCGGCATTCAGGGGCATGAATGCCGCTGCTCCCTCCGCTGTAGCGCAGGTGGCTACCAGCCTCTGGTTTGGAGGAGCTGCGACTCTTCTAGGCCGGCGGCGGCGAGGCCCTTCATGGTGCCGGTGACTTGCTCGCTGACTTCGGCGAGGATCTTGGGATCGTTGAAGTGGGTCGTCGCCATAACGATGGCCTTGGCGCGGGAGACGGCTTCTTCGCGCTCCTTGGGATCGTTCTCGACATCGAGCGGGGTGGCGCGCTCTTTCATGAAGATGCCCGAACCGACAAAGACGGCCTCTGCGCCGAGTTGCATCATCAGCGCGGCGTCGGCGGGGGTGGCGATGCCGCCTGCGGAGAAGTTGGGCACGGGCAGCTTGCCGGTGCGGGCGACCATGCGGATCAGCTCGTAGGGCGCCTGGTGATCCTTGGCCGCGGCGTAAAGCTCCTGCTCGCTGAGGACGGTGAGGGCGCGCATCTCGCGCGTGATCTGGCGCATGTGCTTGACGGCGTGGACCACGTCGCCGGTGCCCGCTTCGCCCTTGGTGCGGATCATGGCTGCGCCCTCGGCGATGCGGCGCAGGGCCTCGCCCAGGTTGCGCGCGCCGCAGACGAAGGGCGTGGTGAAGGCGTGCTTGTCGATGTGATGCGCCTCGTCGGCGGGAGTAAGAACCTCGCTCTCGTCGATGAAGTCGACGCCCAGCTCTTGCAGGATTTGCGCCTCGGCGAAGTGGCCGATGCGGGCCTTGGCCATGACGGGAATGGAGACGGCCTGGATGATCTGCTTGATGAGCGAGGGCTTGGCCATGCGGGCCACGCCGCCCTCGGCGCGGATCATGGCCGGCACGCGCTCGAGGGCCATGACTGAAGTTGCGCCGGATTCTTCGGCGATGCGCGCCTGCTCGACGTTCATCACGTCCATGATGACGCCGCCCTTGAGCATCTCAGCCAAACCCACCTTGAGACGCAGGCTGGTACCGGTAAAGCTCCTGTTTTCGTTGTGTTCCGCCATTGCTTCGACCTCGATTCGGGACGGGTCCCGGCGTGTTCAGGCCGGAGAAACCGTGTCTTGCTGTCACCTTCCAGTGTAGCAGCGATGTTGGTGGGAGGTTTCATGGGGTGCGATGGCCGTGGGCGCAGCTCTCTTTGGGAATCTCTGACAAATCGTTTCGGTGAAGCGACATTCTGTTAGAGGCTAAACAGGCTGCGGAAAACTCGGAATTTGAGGTGAAATGGGCGAAAGCATCGCTCAGGGGCTAAAGCCCGCGTTGATTTTGCAGCATTTACGGCACGACTGAAGTCGTGCCCTTTCAAAACTGGGCTGATACACAGGGGTAACCAGCTGTGCCTTTTCAAAGCAACGACTGGGTGAGAGGTTCCTTAGTTTTTTTCAATCATTCTGTACTGCTTCTGGTCACCCTTCTGCTTGTTTGCTCAGTACATGGCTACCGCACAAACACTGCCGGCGGCGGATTCAGGCAAGCCGCTGCAGGAGATGGAGAGAACCGGCTCTGGCGAGATTGCCGCTGAGCAGGCGCTGGTGCCTTTGTCCAACTTGCCGGACGAGGGTGGCCTGATAGCCCTCGGCGGACCCGTGGGGCGGCTGCCGGTGGAGCTGGATGTGGCGATTCCGGTGCGCGAGTTTCGCGTGCGCAATTTGCTTGCTCTCGAACCGGGGCAGTTGATCGAGACCCAATGGGGTCACGGCGAGGACATGCCGCTTGCCGCGGGCGAGGTGCAACTGGCCTGGAGCGAATTCGAGGTGATCGATTCGCAATTGGCGGTGCGGGTAACCCGGCTTGCTTGAGGGAGCAGGGACTAAGGGACTAAAGCGGGCGGGATCAGAGTAGGAGAGCGATGAAAGGGAACGCGAAGACGATGGCAGTGGGCGGGTTGGTTGGAAGGCTGAGCGTTTGGCTGTTAGGCAGGCTGCGCACAGCGCGCTGCCCGCAGCCGCGGCTGGCGCTGGTTGAGCGCATCGCTCTGGCGCCGCGGCAGTCGCTCGCCCTGGTCGAAGCTGAGGGCAAGCGGTTCCTGGTGGTTACATCGGCAGAGGGGTCGCCGGCATTTTATCCGCTGGATCGCGAGGCAGGAAGAGGCAATCCGGGTTCTTCGCGAGGCCGGATCATCCCGTTTTCGCGTCCGGTTGCGCGACCTTCGGCGGATCGCTTTGCGAGGGTCTCATGGTAGCTCTGTGGGCCGCCGTGCGGGTGGCGGCCGAGGCGTCCGCACCCCTGCTGCCCGATCTCAATGCGCGTCTTCACCCCTCGGATGCGACGCCCTGGACGATTCTTTTTGTCCTGACCCTGATCACTCTGCTGCCCGCAATTCTGATGGCCATGACGCCGCTGGTGCGGCTGCTGGTGGTCTTTCACTTTCTGCGCCAGGCTCTGGGTACGCAGACCGCGCCCTCGAATCCCACGCTGATGGGGCTGGCGTTGATGATGACCTGGTTTCTGATGACTCCGGTGTTGAACCAGGTCGACCAGCAGGCGGTTGAGCCGTACCGGGCCGGGCAGATCACGGGCTTCGAGGCAATCGACCGGGGATCGCAGCCGATGAAGCTCTTCCTGCTGCGCTATGCGCGCGAGAAGGACCTGGCTCTGTTTACGGCGGCGGGGCAGATTCCTCGCCCCGACAAACCTGCCGACCTGCCTATGCGGGTGGTGGTTCCTGCCTACATCCTCTCGGAGCTGAAGGCCGGCTTCGCCATCGGTGCGGTGCTCTATCTCCCCTTTCTGATGATCGACATTGTTACGGCTTCGATTACGACCTCGATCGGCATGTTCCAGCTGCCGCCGGTGGTGATTTCGACGCCGCTGAAGATTCTGCTGTTTGTGATGGTGGATGGCTGGAACCTGCTGGCCAACTCGCTGTTGAAGAGCTTTTGAGCCGATGTTGATGGGATTTTGCAAGGAGGCCCGATGACGCCCGACACGGTAGCGGAACTGATGCGCCAGCTGATGCAAGAGTCCATGATTCTGGCCGCGCCGGTGCTGATTGCAGCGGCCCTGCTGAGCTTTCTGCTGAGCCTGATCCAGACCCTGACCAGTTTGCAGGAGCAGTCCTTGACCTCTGTGCCGCGGCTGGCGGCAGTGGCCATGATTCTGCTGGTGGGGATGCCGTGGTTTCTGGCGCGGATGGCGGCTTATACACGGCTGTTGCTGACAGATTTTCACCGCTACCTCGGATAGCGGAGCTAGTGGAGTGAGCGTGGTTAGCGGAGTTCAACACCGCGAGCACGCGCAAAGCGCGGCTAACACCGCTTACCAAAAGGAGAAAGCGTTGCCGGAGTGGACGAGCTTTCTGAGCGCAATGACCCTGGCCCTGGTGCGGGTAAGCGGGATGGTGGCTCTTGCGCCTTTTTTTTCGTCGACCGCGCTGACCATACGCACCAAGGCAGTGTTTGTGGGGGCTGTTGCGTTTCTGCTGGCTCCGCTGGTGGCTGCGCTGCCCCACGCGCAGATCAACCTCGGCTTCTCCGCGATTTTGGGCGAGCTGGCCGTGGGGCTGGTCTACGGCCTCACGCTCGCGCTCTTGAACGAGATGCTTCTCTTTGCCGGCCAGATTGCCGGCGTGCAGTTCAGCTTTTCGATGGTCAATCTGCTTGACCCGACTTCGTCGATCCAGACGCCGCTGATGGGCGATCTCTTTCAACTGATGGGTACGCTGGTGGTGATCGGGGCCGGGCTGGACAGGATTCTGCTGGCCTCGATGGCGCGCAGCTTCCGTGTGGCGCCCCTGGGCTGCTCTGCGCTGACGCCGGTGAACGCGCTGGTGATCGTGCGCGCCGCCAGCGGCATTTTTTTGGCCGCACTGGAGCTGGCCGCGCCGGTGCTGGCCGCAACCATGCTGGTCGAGGTCGCGGTGGCTCTGTTGGGCAAGCTCAGCCCGCAGTTGCCGGTGATGAACCTGACCGTACCTTTCAAGACCCTCACTGGTTTTGCCCTGCTGATTGGCGCGCTGGCCTTGTGGCCGCGCTTCATTGAGGCCCGCTTTGCCGGATTGCTGGACATGGCCGAACGGCTGATCGCCGCGCCCGGCGCCGGCGCAGCGACAGGGTTGGGGGGGTAGCCAATGGCCGGAGAGCGATCGGAACAGGCAACCCAGCGCCGCCGCGACGAGGCGCGCAAGGAAGGCGATGTGCTGCACAGCCGCGAACTCTCGTCCGCGGCCGGAACCCTCGCCGGGGTGATGGTGCTGGGGGCGCTGGGCAGCCGGGTGCTGATCGTCTGGCGCGGAACTTTTGCCGCCTTTCTCGCTCTGGGAGCGCCCGCGCACTGGGAGCCGGAGCAGTTGCAACCTACGCTCTATGCCTTGCGCCGGCTGGGGCTGGCTGTTCTGGGTCCGTCCGCCGTGATCATGGCGGCGGTGGCCGCGGCCGCCCTGGGGGCGGGCATCATGCAAAGCGGCGGCGTGAATGTTTATGCCGGGGCTATCGGCTTGAAAGCGGACCGCATCAACCCGCTCTCGAACCTCAAGAACCTGTTCTCTCTGCGCGCCGCTGCCCGCATGGGCAAGTCGCTTATCCCGGCGGGGCTGCTGGCCGTCTTCGCCGTGCAGCGCATGGCGCGGCAGTTGACTGTGCCGCCGTTCTCGACCGCGCGGCTGGAACTGCTGGGCTCGGATGTCTACGGGCTGCTTCTTACGGCGGCTTGGCTGCTCTTTGCCTGGTCGGTCATCGACTACCTGGTCGAATGGCAGAGCCGCGAGTCGCGGCTGAAGATGAGCCGCCAGGATATGCGCGAGGAGATGAAGCAGACCGAGGGCAATCCGCAGATTCGCGGCCGCATTCGCAACCTGCAGCGCCAGATGCGCCGCCGCCGTGTGAAGGCCGATGTTTCAAAAGCCGCGGTGGTGCTGACCAATCCCACCCACTATGCCGTGGCTCTCGCCTTCGACTTCACCACCATGGAGGCGCCCAAGGTGGTCGCCAAGGGCCGCAATCTGCTGGCGGAGGAGATCAAGGCCGAAGCCCGCTGGGCGGGCGTGCCCATTATCGAGAATCCTCCTCTGGCCCGTTCGCTCTACCGCTCGGTCGAGGTCGGGCAAGCCATTCCCTTCGATCTCTACGCGGCGGTGGCCGCCATTCTGGCCTATCTCTACCGCCAACGCGTGGAGGCCGAGTTGCGCGAGCGCCGCGCCCGCGAGACAGCGGCGCGGGCCAGGGCGCAGGCCGCTTATCGGGCGGCCAGCCAATCGGACCGTTCCGGGTCCGGCAGCTCCAATATTCGAGGAGGTTCTCAATGAGCACCGCCGCCCTGGCCGCGGGTACACTGCCCCATCTGTCCATCCTGCAACGGCTGCGCGAGTACGTGCTACCGCTGGCTGCGATCAGCGTGATCTTCGTCATGCTGGTGCCGCTGCCGGCCGCGGGGCTGGACTTCCTGCTGGCGCTCTCGATGGCCGCCTCCATCATCGTCTTCCTCTCGGCGGTACAGATTCGGCGGGCTGTGGAACTCAGCGTCTTTCCCACCTTGCTGTTGCTGCTTACGCTCTTCCGGCTGGCATTGAATATCGCTTCGAGCCGCCGCATCCTTCTGCACGGCTCGGAGGGCACGGCGGCCGCAGGCAAGGTGATCGAAGCGTTTGGGCAGTTTGTCGTCGGCGGCAACTACGTGGTCGGCTTCGTGCTTTTTCTGGCTCTGATCGCCATTCAATTCCTGGTGGTCTCGCACGGGGCTGTGCGCACCGCCGAGGTGACCGCCCGGTTTACCCTCGATGCTCTGCCGGGCAAGCAGATGGCCATCGACGCCGACATGAACGCGGGTCTGATCGACGAGGCCGAGGCACGGCGGCGCCGTCAGGCGATCGCCCGCGAAGCCGAATTTTATGGCGCTATGGATGGCGCGGCGCGCTTCAACCAGCGGGACTCGCTGGCCACCATTTTGATTACCGGCATCAACATCGTCGCTGGTTTGCTGATTGGCACCCTGCAGCAGGGCGTTGAGCTCTCCGAGGCCGCGCGCACCTACACCGTACTCACGGTGGGCGATGGGCTGGTCACGCTGATCCCTTCGCTGCTGGTCTCGGTGGCCGGCGGCATCACCCTGACCAGGGCCAATTCGGCGGGACTGCTGGGCGGCGAGATCCGCCAGCAGCTTTTGGCCAAGCCGGCCACGTTGTATCTGGCCAGCCTGGTTTCGGCGGCGATGTGCCTGATTCCAGGGCTGCCCAAGATTGCGTTTCTCACCGTGGCGGCGGGGCTCTACTGGGGGGGACGTCAGGTATCGGCCCGTCCGCCGGTGGCGCCGCCGGCCGAACTCGGAGCGGGGGAGAAAAAGAAGGCCGAGCAGGCGCAGGGCAGTGATCTGGCAGCTCTGCTGCGCCTGGAAGAGCTGACCCTGGAGATCGGTTTCCAGCTGATTCCCCTGGTGGATGAAAAGCAGGGCGGGCAACTGCTCAGCCGCGTCCGCTCCCTGCGCCGGCATCTTTCCGCCGAGTTGGGCTTTCTGGTGCCTCCCGTGCATATCTCGGACAACCTGCGCCTCCGGCCTCGCGAATACCTGTTCTCGCTGCGCGGCCTCGAAATTGGCCGCTGGCAGACAGAGGGGACGCAGTTGCTGGCGGTCTCGGGCGACCCCGGCCGCCGTCCGCTGGCGGGCAAGGAAGCGCGGGAGCCGGCCTTCGGGGTTCCCGCCATCTGGATTGCCCCGGCGCTGGAGGATCAGGCCATTGCCGCGGGCTACTCGGTGGTAGACGCGGTGACGGTGATGACCACCCATCTGGGCGAGCTGATCCGCCGCCACGCCTGGGAGCTTCTGGGCCGTGCAGAGACCAAGCGGCTGCTGGACTCTCTCAACGAAAGTCATCCCAAACTGATGGAGGAACTGGTGCCCAAGCTGCTTACCCTGGGCGAAGTGGGCAAAGTGCTCGAGCAACTGCTGCGCGAGCGGGTTTCGATTCGCGATCTAGGGGCGATTCTCGAGGCACTGCTGGAGACCGCGCCGGTGAACAAAAACGTGGTAGCGCTGGTCGAGGCCGCTCGCATGGCGCTGGGGCGGCGGCTGATTCGGCCCCTGCTCGACGGAGAGGGCCAGTTGCCGGTTCTGCTGCTCGATCCGGGACTCGAGGAGGAGATTTTGGCGACGCTGGCGCCGGAGACCGGCCAGCGTCTGCTCGCCGCTCAGGCAGCGCCGGGAACTCCTGTGGTCCGGCGCTTGGCCGATTCTGTGAGGCAACTTATCGGTTCCGCCTCCGCTGCGGTCCTCCCCGTGCTTCTAGTCCCAAGTTCGGCCCGTTATCACGTGAAGCGCTGGCTGGAGCCGGTGATGCCTCGGCTGGCAGTGGTGGCGGCCGGGGAGATTCCTCCCGAAGTTCGTTTGCGTCCGGTGGGAACGGTGCGCTGACGGTTGGGCGGTTGGGCGAAGGGGAAACCAATGGGGATCGAAACGGCGGCAAGCAACCAAGTCGGCCTGGGTCGCGGCAAGGCAAGCGGCGGGTATCCGCCCGCCGCGGGAATGGTTCAGTCGCTCACCGGCGAGCAGGAGCGCGTCCTGCTTGAGCATCTGCCGATTGTCCGCTTTCTGGCCAGGCGCATTCACGAGCGGCTGCCCCAGCATGTGGACATTGAGGATCTGGTTTCGGCCGGGGTGGTGGGGCTGATGGACGCTTTTGCCAAGTTCGATCCGGCCAAGAAGGTGCAGTTTCGCAGCTATGCGCAGTTCCGCATCCGGGGCGCGATTTTGGACAGCCTGCGGACCCTGGACTGGAGTCCGCGGGAGCTGCGCCGTAAGGGCCGCGCGGTTGAGGAGGCCATCCGGTCTCTGACGGCGGGCCTGGGCCGCGCGCCGGGGGAGGCGGAGGTGGCGGCGGAGATGGGGATGGGCCTGGAGGAGTACCAGCAGTTGCTCGGAGATCTCAAGGGCCTGGAGATCGGCACGCTGCACATGGAGCGAAACGAGGATTCAGGCGAGGAAGAGCTGGCCTATGTGCCTGGCCACCCCGAGGAGGATCCGCTCTTCCGCTGCCTGAGGGGCGAGCTTGAAGAGCGGCTGGCGGATGGCATTGCTCACTTGCCCGATCGGGAGCGGCTGGTGATGACCCTCTACTACTACGAGGAGATGACCATGCGCGAGATCGGTCTGGCGCTGGGGGTGGTCGAGTCGCGGGTCTCCCAGGTGCATGCTTCGGCTGTTGTGCATCTGCGCGCCGCCCTCAAGGATCTAGTTGCGCGCGGCGCCTTTGACCGGCCCGGCATGCGCAAGCCTCCGGAGCGAGCCAGACGAGGGAGTAATAGCTGATGGAGAAGACGCTTAAGCAGGATGAGATCGACGCCCTTTTTGAGGCCGCCCGCAGTTCGGCGCCGGACGCATCGCGGCCCGAGGTGCGGGCCAAGGTTGTGCCGTACAACTTCTCCTCGGCGGGACAGATCTCGAACGACCAGTTGCGCGCCATCAGCATGTTGAACGATCTGTTTGCGCGCAATCTGACCCACAATCTGGCCGCCTGGCTGCGCACCCGCTTTCAGGTCAATCTGGTCTCGGCCGAGCAGATTCAATTCAACGAGTTTCTGCTCCGCATCCCGGAGATCAGTTATGTGGCCTCGGTCCGGCTGGAGCCGCTGGGGGCGCTCTCGGTGCTGCAACTGGATCTGGCGCTGGCTCCCCCTGTGATCGACCTGCTGCTGGGCGGCGAGGGCAAGGACGGCCCGCTGCGCGAGCTGACCGACATTGAAGAGGCCATTCTGGGCAGCGTTGTTGAAATCATCTGCCGCGAGCTGACAGCGGCATGGCAGCCGGTAGGCCTGAGCTTCAACTTTGAGCGCCGCCAGATGCAGACCCAGGTGGCCCGCATCATGTCGGTGACCGAAAAGACCCTGTGCCTGAGCTTCGAGATTCGCATGCCGCATAGCTCCGGGCTGCTCAACCTGGCCTTTCCCGCCGTGGTGGCCAACACCATCCTGCGGCGGCTCACCTCGGACTGGGGCCGCCGCCGCCACGCCGGGGAGACGCGTACGCGGATGGAGGTATCGGCACGGCGCATTCGCTTTGGCGGTTCGCTCCAGCTTCCAACGGTGCGGCTTCCGGCTAGTGTGATCGAAAGCCTCGAGTTGGGAACGGTGCTTCGTCTGGACTTGCCCGCCAACACGCTGCCCATGTGGCAGGCGGGCGGCCAGCCGCTTTTCGAGGCGCAGCCCATCGGCTGCGGTCCGCACCGCGGAGCCCGCATTGAGCGGCGCGCCGGGGAGGCGGAGGCATGAATAACTATCTAGAGTGCTGGATCGGGGCGGCCACGGCCTTGTTTTCCCAGGCTCTGGCCGGAGAGCCGGAGCTGGTCGAGTCGCTGCCCAAGCCGCTGGCCGGAAACGCATTCGGCTTCGCCGCCACGATTGCTGGCGACGAGCAGGGGCGTTTGGCGGTCATTCTCGATGGCACGGTTCTGGATTCTCCGCTGGTGGGCGAGGGGATGGATCAGCGAGCTGGCTGGGGCGAGCTGCTGCGCGAGGTGGCCGATTCGGCGGCGGGGGAGCTGTTGGCCAAGACTGGAAGGAAATGCCGCGTCGAGAAGTTCGAGGCGACCGCCGGGGAAAGCAAGGTCTCCCGCGCCTTCCAGTTGAAATCCGGCGAAAGCGCCTGGACGATTCTGGTTCTCGACGAGGTGCGTGCCCCTCGGCAAGCCGGAAAAGCCGAGAAAGGCGCGCCTGCCCCGGCGGTGGCTTCAAGCCCTGAGAAAGGCGCGGGCGCAGGGACAGCCTTGAACCCGGAGACTGCCTTGAGCCCAGGGATCGAACTTCTTCTCGATGTTGAACTCGAGGCATCCCTGCGCTTTGGCTGCCGGGAGATGCTGCTGGGCGAACTTCTCGACCTGGGGCCGGGAGATGTGGTGCAGCTGGACCGCCATGTGGCCGATCCGGTGGACCTGATCGTGGGCGACAAGATCGTGGCGCGCGGCGATGTGGTGCTGGTGAACGGTAACTTTGGCCTGCGAATTACCGAGGTGGCCGCGCCCAAAAAGCGGCTGGAGAGCATACGATGCCTATTCTGAATCGAACTCCGGCAGGGGAACTGCGGGTGACTCCCCGCCGGGTGACTGAAGAAACCGATAGGGACGAGGAATCCTCGCACAACGAAGCCCAGGCTGGCGTGTGGGTGGACAGCCGGCGGGAAGAGCGGCCGGGGTTCTTTCAAACATGCGCCCATTCCGGCTGCCGTTCGGGCTGGCTGCATCTCTTGCGGAGCCGTTCAACACCGGTCTTTGAAGGCGGCTGGAGTTGTTCGGCGGCATGCACGGCGGCGCGAATGGCTGCGGCGGTCGAGCGTGAGCTGGAGGGCAGAGGCAGCGCCGAGCAGAGCCATCGTCATCGTGTCCCGCTTGGCTTGCTGATGCTGGAGCAGGGCTGGATTACCACCGGCCAGTTGCGCCAGGCGCTGGGACAGCAGAAGGACGTAGGGGCCGGGCGGCTGGGCCACTGGCTGGTGCGACAGCAGGGGGTCAGCGAGGAACTGGTGACCCGTGCCCTGGGCCTGCAATGGAGCTGCCCGGTGCTGCCCATGGAGTATCACGATGCCGAAGCGCTGACGGGGCTGGTACCCCGTTTGTTCGTGGATGCCTTCGGGGCGCTGCCTTTGCGTGTGGCGGCGGGAAGGCTCCTTTATCTGGGTTTTGAGGAGCGGCTGGACCCGGTGCTGGCCCTGGCCGTGGAGCGCATGACAGGGCTGCGGGTCGAGACAGGGCTGGTGCAGGGGTCACTCTTCCGCCTGGCGCATGCGCGCATGTTGAGCGCAAAGTATCCATCCGTGGAGCTGATTGAGGCCAGTTCGGGGCCGGCGGCGGTCCGTGCTCTCTCAAAAGCAATCGAGCGGGCACAGCCCCTCGAATCCCGCTTGGTGAGGGCGCACGACTGCCTGTGGCTCAGAATGCGGATTCGCCCGCAGGCCGGACCGCTTCCGGAGGCAGCGTCGGTGACGGACCTGATCTGTTCGATCGGCGCGCATTAAGACGCGCATTAAGTTGATAAGCCCCGGGGCTGGGACGTTGCATCCTGCTCATGAATTCAGAAGAGCCGCCGATAGGCAATTCAGCAGAGGAGCCTGGGCATGAGTGAAGTACGAACCCTGATCGTTGACGATTCCTCGGTCATGCGCAAAATTGTGGAGCGTTCTCTCCGCCAGGCGGGTCTTGATCCGCTGGTGGTGTACGAGGCCGGCAACGGCGCCGAGGGGCTGGATATGTTGAAGGCCAAGCCTGTGGATCTGATTCTCTCCGATATCAACATGCCGTCGATGGATGGCCTGGAGTTCCTGCGCCAGATCAAGGCGCAGAACCTGGCCCCCGGTGTTCCGGTGGTGATGATTACCACCGAATCGAGCGAGGAGCATGTGAAGCAGGCCATCTTGGCGGGGGCGCGGGGATATATCCGCAAGCCTTTTACGGCCGAACAGGTGAAGGAACGGGTGCTGCCGCTGCTGAACGCGGCGTAGCCCTGAAGGGATCGAACATGTTGTTGAACGGTGCGCGTGGGGCCGCTCTCTTGCGAGTGCGGGGAGGCGGCACAGACGAAATGGAGCGAACGATGGCGGTCTCATTGCGTGAATCCGTGCAACTGGTCTCCGATCCGCGAAACCTGGATGCGAGCGTGGAAGAGGTTTTTCAACTGATGCTGGGGGTCGATTGCCGGCGCGATGCCGATTTTGTCCTCGATGAGCAGCAATCGGTGACCGCGGTGGTGGGCTTTGGCGGCTTGTTGAGCGGCGCATGTGTTTTCAGAAGCGGCAGTTCGGCGGCCATGAAGATTGCCGCGCACATGACGGGGATGGAGTTCGAGGAGATCGACGACACGGTCAAGGATGGGATCGGCGAACTTTGCAATATGCTGGCCGGGGCCTGGAAGGGCAAGGTGCCGAATCTTGCCGCCAACTGCGGCCTCAGCGTTCCAGCCGTCATCACGGGCCGGGACTACCATCTTCACGTGCAGGCGCCTGAGTTCAAGCTGAATCACACCTACCGCTTCGACGACGCCAGCTTTGAGGTGACCATCATCTGCGATGGCCTGCAGTAAAACAGGGGTCAGGGATCAGGGGTTAGGGATCAGCTACGGAGGGCAACCCGCAGCTACAGGGCAACTCGCAGCTCTTTGCTCACGCCCGGCCTATTCCGCGCACCAGATTGATGACCCCGATCCCGTATCTCTGATCTCTGACCCCTGTACTTCAATTCTGATCTTGTTCTAATTCCTATACCCCTCTTTCCGGTCCCTTATCTGCACTCCTTCTTCAGCGACAGGGAGGAGCGCGATGGACAGCGGATATTATGCGGCGATGACTGGCCTGGTGGCGCGAACCCAGGCACTGGACACGGCGGCGGCCAATCTGGCCAATGCGCAGACACCCGGCTACCGGGCCGAGCGGGAGTTCTTCCGCTCGGTTCTGCTGGGGCCGGATGCGCTGGACTCCCAACTTGGGCGGACGGTCAACAACTTTGGCCTGTTGGGCGGCGACCGGCTGAGCATGGCGCAGGGTGCGCTTCAGTCGACCGGCAATCCCCTCGATCTGGCGATTGAGGGTCAGGGGTTCTTTCAGATCCAAACAGCTAACGGCATTCGATACACGCGCGATGGCGGCTTCCACCGCTCGCGAAGCGGGCAACTGGTGACGGCGGCAGGCGAGCCGGTGCTGTCAACCATCGGCCAGCCGATTCAGGTTCCTCCGGGCGAGGTGACGGTGGGGTCGGACGGCGCGCTTTCGGTGGCGGGAGGCGTGGTGGCCTCGGTGGGGGTCTTCGCCTTTCTCGCCGGCTCTCAGTTAACTCCCGAGGGAGCGAACCGCTACGTTGCGCCCGAGGGGCTGACTGCGGTGATTTCAAAGAGCGCAGCAATCCATCAGGGAGCGATCGAGGCAGCGAATCAGGACGTGATTCAAGGGTCGCTGGACCTGATCGTGATGCAGCGCCAGGCGGAGATGATGCAGAAGGCGCTGACCGTCTTCCACACCGAGTTCAACAAGATCGCGGTCGAGGATATTCCCCGGGTTTGAACGGCAGTGGTCAGTGAACAGCGGACATTGAACAGTGAACGGCGAGGGTGGAGTAAGTGATGGTTTTTCAGTTGTTTGAGCTTTTGGGACTGACTACTGTTTACTGACCCTGGCGATTGAAAGGAGCCAAATATGATTCGAGCTTTATATACCGCCGCCAGCGGCATGAGCGCGCAGCAGATGAATCTGGATACCATTGCCAACAACCTGGCCAACTCCTCGACCACGGGATTTCGCCAGTTGCGCCTGGAGTTTCAGGACATGGTCTACCAGAACCTGGTGACGCCGGGGGCGGCGCAGAGCCAATCCACGGTCTCGGCTGGCTTGCAGATCGGGTTGGGCACCAAATCGGCGGCGACCGAGGTCATCATGACCCAGGGGTCGCTGAACCAGACATCGAACCCTCTGGATGTGGCTATCGAGGGAACCGGCTTCTTTCAGGTGCAGCGGCCCGACGGAACCATCGCCTACACTCGCGCCGGTCAGTTTCAGCTGAACAATCAGGGAACTCTGGTGACCACCGACGGCGACCCGGTAATTCCCACCATCACGATTCCGTCGAACGCAACGGCCGTCACCATCACCCAGTACGGGGTGGTGAACGCGACCCTGGCGGGGCAGCAGAACCCTTCGCAACTGGGCCAACTGCAACTGGCTACTTTTCCCAACCCTGGCGGCCTGGAAAGCATGGGCTCGAATCTGTTGCAGACCACGCTCAGCTCCGGCGACCCGGTCCTTGGCAATCCCGGCGGGACGGAGGGGCTGGGCACCCTGCAACAGGGGTACTTGGAGAACTCGAATGTGGACGTAGTCACGATGTTCGTTCAGATGGTGCTGGCGCAACGGGCCTACGAGTCCAACTCCAAGGTGATCAAGGCAGCAGACGATATGTATTCGCAGGTCAATAATATGACGCGCTAAAGAGGAAGCATTGCATGAAGTATCGGAAATGTTCAGCTGAGCCGAGACCGACATTAACGATGCGAGTGGGTGTGGCGCTGCTCATCGCGTCGGCGGGGTTTGTAGCGCGCGGTCAGACGCCTTCAGAGGCCGGAACTGGCTCGCATGTATGGGTTGCGTCGGCACAAATGTCCTCTGTTCAGGAGCCGGCGCCCGGCGAGGTTGTTCGTGAAATCGACGACCTGCACACCGGATCCCGCTGGCTGCTGATGCGCGACGCAAGTCATCCGGGCGGGCCAGGCCGGCTGGTGCTGGTGGAGGGCACCGGTAATGGAATCGCGCAGGACCAGACGGAGGTTAAGCCGACCCATGCGGAACTTCACCCGGTGTTGCGCGCTGGGGATCGGCTGATCGTCGAGGAGAATACGCAGCGGGTTGAAGCGCGCTTTGAGGCCGTTGCGCTGGGTCCGGCAGCGCCGGGATCTGTACTGGCCGTACGGCTGAAGATCGGTGGCAAGGTTGTGCGGGCGGTGGCTCTGGCACCAGGCCGAGCCATGCTGCAAGCCGGAACAGAGGCGTACCCATGAAATCACGATTTTTTTGTGCTCAGGCCCTGATTGCGTTGATCGCTCTGCTCCAGTGCGTGCCTGGTCACGCCATGGGTAAGAAGAAGTTACCGTTTCTTCCTGGCGCCAAGCCGACGCCTCCCGAGGCTGCTCTCAGCGCTTATGTGGAGCGAGTCAGGGCGCAGCAGGCTGCCGAGGTAAGAACGCCGGGTTCGATCTGGAGTCCGGAGGGACGGCTGGTACGTCTGGGCACGGATGCCAAGGCGGTCCGGCTGCACGATGTGGTTTCGATTGTGGTGACGGAAAGCCTGGCGGCCTCGACGGACGGGCAGGTCAAGAACTCTCGGGCATCGAGTGCAAACTCCAGCCTGACTTCGCTCTTTGGCAAACTGAAGGCCTCGAATGCTTTGCAGAATCTGATAGGCATGAATGCTTCCTCGGGGCTGACGGCGCAGGGGCAGAGCACCACAAACTCGAGTCTTTCAACCACGTTTGGCGGTGAGGTGGTGGACGTGCTGCCTAACGGGATGCTCGTGGTGCAGGCAACGCGGCAGTTGACCTTTTCGCAGCAGACGCAACTGATCAAGCTTCGCGGCCTGGTGCGCCCGGAGGACGTAAGCGCGCAGAACCAGGTGTTATCGACGGCCATGACGGATCTTGAGCTGGAAGTGACAGGCAAGGGGATCGTCAACGACTCAACCTATCGGCAGAATCCGCTGGTGCGGTTTCTTGAGAGGCTGTTGATTTTTTAGGAACAGAGATCAGGGGTCAGAGATCAGAGATCAGGGAAACGCAGGCGGAATCGGCGCCGCGAGAAATGGGAAATATGCGGGATACGAACGTGAGAAAACCTGAGGGGCGGCAGGGACGAGCGATCTTGAGTTCGCTGGCGGCGATTTTGCTGGTGCTGGGCACCATGCTGGCTCGTGCCGAAAATGCTCCGCTGCTGGCGCGGGTCAAGGACGTGGCCACGATCGAGGGAATTCGCGACAACCAGTTGGTGGGCTATGGGCTGGTAGTGGGGCTGCGCGGTACCGGTGACAGTTCGCAAACGGTCTTTCCAGCGCAGACTCTGATTTCCGTGCTGGAACGGATGGGCATCACCGTTCCGCAAACTGGGTCAAACAGCGCCAGCAATATGCAGGTGAAGAACATGGCCGGGGTCTTTGTGGTGGCTACCCTGCCGCCGTTTAGCCGGCCCGGCTACAAGATGGATATCACCGTTTCTTCGGCAGGGGATGCGCGCTCGCTCGAGGGGGGCATTCTGCTGATGACACCGCTCTATGGACCCGACGGACAGGTTTATGCGGAGGCGCAGGGAGCTTTGGTGCTGGGCGGGTATATGGCCACGTCGGGGGGCAATACCAAACAACTCAACCATCCCACCACGGCGCGCATTCCTGGCGGGGCACTGGTTGAGCGGCTGCTGCCCTTCGATTTGAAGCAGATGCGCACGGTGAGCGTGCTGCTCAACGACGCCGATTTCCATACTGCTGAGAGGATGGCTGGGGCCATCGATCGTGCGCTGGGCGCTGGGCGAGCGCACGCCATTGACAGCAGGCGGGTAGACATTTCTGTCGTGCCGGATGAGGACATTCCCGTGCTGCTGGACAAGATAGAGGCCGTGGAAATTGAGGTGTTTCCCAGGGCGCGCGTGGTCGTCAACGAGCGAACCGGGACAGTTGTCATTGGCGGCACGGTTCGTTTGCAGCCGGTTTCCATCCTGCACGGAGGCTTGGCGGTGAATGTGATCTCCGAGACCAGGGTCTCGCAGCCGAATCCTGGCTCTTCGGGATCGACCCAGGTCGTGGAGCAGACGAGCGTGCAGGCCCAGGACAAGCCGGTGAACCGCATCGACCTGAAAGAGGGCGCGACGGTGGAGGATTTGGTACAGGAGTTGCAGCGGACCGGGGCAGGGGCGCGGGATGTGATTTCGATCCTTCAAGCGATGAAGGAGGCCGGCGCTCTGGAGGCCGATCTCGAGGTGCTGTGATGGAGGTGTTGCGATGGATTCGATAGCGGCGGCTGCGTCAAGCAGTACGGGAAGCGTTGCAACTCCGCAACCCAGGCTGGCGCGGGCGGCTCATGAGTTTGAGGCGCAGATGATGAAGGAGTTGATGAAGCCGATGACGCACGGCAGCTCTCTTACAGGTGCTGACGCAGACGCGGACGGCGACTCGGGGAGCGATTCCGGCTTTAGCGGGGCGCTGGGGGAGTTCGCCTCAGAGGCTCTGGGCCGCGCCTTGAGCGAGCGGGGCGGTTTTGGGATTGCTAACAGCATTGTCAAAGATCTCTCCCATTCCGGTAATCAGAGCGTAACCGGGAAGGTAACTGGAAATCTGCGCGGCAATACCGTTGTTAGAGCTTCTCAATGACTAGAGTGATTAGCAGAGCCGCCGATACACCCAGCAAGGAGCAACGAGTATGGACATTCGCAGCAGTCTCGATGGATTGAAATCGCTTTTGGGAGCAACGCCGGCCTCCACGGCTGCGCCCCAGCCCAGGAGCAGCGCTGCAACTGCGGGCAACGGACTGGGCAGCGACCAGGCAACTTTCAGCAGCGCGGGCAGCGAGGTCTCGCTCACCGCCTCCGAACCCGCAGTGCGTACCGACATGGTCGCCAGCGTTCAGGCGGCCCTGGCGGCGGGAACCTACAATGTTCCGGCATCGGCGGTCGCGTCCAAGGTAGTGGACTCTATGCTTGGCCGGGAGCAATAAGACGGGACGCAGCCCGGCGGCAACGAAAGGAAAGCGGACAATGGAGCAGTTTGAAGAGCGCCGGGAGCTGAAGGAGCTGGTAAGGGAGGCCTCGCGGGCGCTGGCTCGGCTGGATGCGAACCGGCTGGAGGAACTGGCTGTCTCGTGCCAGGCCTTGAACCGGGAACTGGAGCCGGCTAGCACTCCGCAGCGAGCAGAGCTGGCTCGTCAGGCTCAGGACGCCGCGGGGGAGATGGCCGTGTTTTCGAGAGTGCTGGAGGCTACACGGGCCAATCTCAACGTGATGAATCGCTTGCGGGAGTTGCGCGCGGGCCGGTTGGAGTACGGGGAACCGCAGGCGCGGGACTGGGTTGGGACGGAGAGCGTTCATGGGGACCATTAGCTCCGCGTTCAGCCTGATGTCAGGTGCGCTGGACGCCGATCAGTCGGCGCTCAGCATCGTCGCCAATAACGTTGCAAACGCCAACACGCCCGGCTATACGGAAGAGACCCCCAACTGGCAGGAGAACTCGCCCATTGAAATCAATGGCGTCGCGTATGGGTCGGGGGTTACCCAGACGGGTGCTACGTCGTTGCGGGATCGCGTGCTGGAAGAGCGGCTGGACCAGCAGCAGCAGTTGGCTTCGGCCTCGGGCGCACGGCTGACGGCGCTGAATAGCGTGCAGGCGTTGTTTACGCCGGATTCCGGCTCTGCCAGCGCCACGGCGGGAGACATCGGCAGCGACATCACCGGGTTTTTCAACTCCTTTTCGTCTCTCGAGGCCAATCCGACCAACAATGCGCTGCGCCAGCAAGTGCTTTCCTCGGCTTCGACCCTGGCCGGCGATGTGTCGAACGCGGCTGCCAGCCTGAATGGGCAGCGTTCGGCCCTGGACCAGGATGCGAGCGGCATTACCAGCCAGGTGAACTCGCTCACCGGAGCGATCGCTCAACTGAACCAGCAGATTCAGTCCACCTCGCCGAATGGTGATGCCGGCACGCTTGAAGACGATCGCCAGCAGGATCTGAGCCAGCTTTCCAAGCTGATCGGCATCAACCAGATCACGACCGAGAACAACGGCCTTTCCATCACGACAACCTCCGGTCAGTTGCTGGTCTCCGAGGGGTCCAGCTTTCAATTGACCACAGGGATGGCTGGCGGGGTGAACCATTTTTATATCGGGACAACGGATGTGACGTCGCAGTTGGCCGGCGGGGGCGGGGAACTGGGCGGCTATCTTACGGCGCGCGACCAGGACATTCCCAGCGTGATGAATTCGCTGGATCAACTGGCCTATAGTGTCTCCACACAGGTGAACGCTCTGAACAATTCCGGAACCGATCTGGATGGCCTCAGCGGAACAGTGGCCAATCCCCTCTACATCTTCAATCAGCCGGCGGCCGTGGCGGGCAGCGCCGCCAATATGAAAGTAGTGATGACCGACCCCAATCAGATTGCGGCCGCAGGATTGGGGCAGGGAACTGGAGATAACTCGAATGCGGCGTCGATGGCTAAACTGGCTAACCAGCTGATCGCCAACGGACAGACACCAAGCAATTACTACTCGAACTTTGTCTCGACGCTGGGCTCGACCGTTTCCAGCGTGCAAACCGAAAACACGGCGGAAAACGCGTCGGTGACGCAGCTGCAGACGCAGAACGATGCGCTCTCCAGCGTCAATCTCAACGATGAAGCGTCTTCGATGGAAACGCTGGAGCGCAGTTATCAGGCTGCATCGCAGGTGTTTACGATGCTCAACACAATCATGGCGTCTGCCTTGAATCTGGGAGATTCGACAGCGGTCTCTTAGTGCTTGGGATCCCACCCTAGCCGCAACAACAAAAACGCGGTGCCCAGAGGGCGCCCAGGTGGGGCACCCATGATTTGATACGTCCGTCGAAATACTCTCGCGGAGGAAGCGAATGCGAGTGGATCCCAATTACATCTCGAACCTGGCGACTTCGCTCGACCAGGCCCAGGCCAACCAAGAACAGTTGACAGCGGAGTTATCGAGCGGGGTGGCTATCACCTCTCTCAGCCAAAATCCGACGGCCTCCGGGCAGAATGTGCTGCTGCTCAACCAGATTCAGCAGGACGATTCGTTTACGCAAAGCTCGAACCTGGTTACGGGCCAGTTACAGGTAGCCGATTCGACCCTAGGCAGCGTGGTCTCCCAGCTCACCCAGGCCATTTCGCTGGCGACGAGCGCCAACAACGGCACCATGAACGCGAGCGATGTGAAATCCATCGGGAACCAGATTTCTGGCATTCTCAACGAGGTGCAATCACTGGCCAATACCAACTATCAGGGTCAGTACATCTTTGCCGGCGGCCAGACCTCAACGAGTCCATTTACGACCTCCAATGCGACTTCTCCCGCCACTACCACCTACAACGGTGACCAGGACGTGAACTACCTCGAGACGCCGAACGGGCAGAAGATTCAGTTGAATGTGCCGGGCAGCCAGATCTTCTCGGGCGGCGGCGCAAACAGCGTCTTTGGCGCGCTGAACAGCCTTGTGGCCGACTACTCCAGCGGCACGGTCAACACCGCCCAAGCCGTGAGCGATACCGAGGCGCTGGGCACGGCGATGAACTACGTTTCGCAGCAGCGGGTGACCATTGACAACTCGATTACCCAGCTCACGGCCGCTTCCGACGCAGTGACCAGCGACCAGACCCAACTGACCGCAGCGCAGACCAATCTGATGCAGGCCGATGTGGCGACAGTTTCCACGCAGCTCTCGCTCTCTGAGACGCAGCAGACGGCGCTTGAAGACGTGATTGCGCAGCTCGATTCGGCTTCAAACAGCTTGTTTAGCAAGCTGTAATAGGTGCGGAGCGGGGCTAGCGGTGTGAGCGGTGTTAGCGGAGTTGACATCCTCGAGCGAGGCTGGATAACAGAAGCCAGAATCGTGTTAGGCCGTCTATACTTGAGCCTGGAGGACTCGCCTTGTTTGCTCCCATCCGATTTATCTGGAATGCAACGCGCGGCCATCGGCTGACTCCATGGCGGAGCAAGTACTTTCGCTGGCGGGTTGAGACCTATTCCGGTATGCCTGCCGAGACACTGACGTTTGGGAAAATCCTCAGCTTTGTCTGGACTTCGCGCTGGGAACTCTTGAGCTATCTGGCCTGGACCGGTCAACTGGAACGCGAAGCGCGCAAGCGGGTCTAGATGGGCTCAGGGAAGCCCCATTCAGGTAATTGAGGCAAAGATAGAGAGAGAACATGGCTATACCGGACTACCAAACAGTGATGCTTCCACTACTTAAGCTCACGTCGGATGGCAACGAACACCAGATACACGAAGCTGCCAAGATACTTGCAGACGAATTTAAGTTGACCGAGGCCGAGCTGAGGGAAATGCTGCCAAGCGGTGTGAGCGGCATTTTCGTTAACCGCGTGGGCTGGGCAAAGACCTACCTGAAGAAAGCTGGTCTTCTTTGCAGTCCGCGGCGAAGCCAATTTCAAATTACAGAGCGGGGAAGAACTGTCCTCAGCCAAAAACCCAAGAGGATTGACGCGAAGTTCCTACGCCAGTTTCCTGAGTTTGTGGAGTTTCAATCCCCGAAGATGCTCGGAGCTGAGGAGTCACTCGCAGAGACGCCAGAAGAGTTCAGCAAGACTCCCGAGGACTTGATCGCGTCTGGGTATATAAAACTCCGAAAATCGCTTGAGTCCGATTTGTTGTCTCGTGTGAAGAGCAGCCCTCCGGACTTCCTTGAGCGGCTCGTCGTTCGGCTCGTCACGAAGATGGGTTACGGTGGTTCGCTTGCCGATGCTGGCAAAGCCATCGGCAAATCCGGAGATGGCGGCATCGACGGCGTTATCAAAGAGGATAAACTCGGCCTCGACCTTCTCTACATTCAAGCAAAGCGGTGGGACAACACGACCGTTGGACGCCCAGAAATTCAGAAATTCGTTGGCGCTCTTTATGGACGTAAGGCAAAAAAAGGCATTTTCATTACGACTGCCACATTTTCCAAAGAGGCTAAGGATTATGTTGACGGACTTGAGAGTCGCGTCATCCTGATTGACGGTGCGCAGTTAGCGGAGTACATGTTCGACTATGGGATCGGTGTCTCTACTGTCGATAGTTATGTGGTGAAGCGCATGGACTCAGATTTTTTCCAGGATGAGGCTGGGACGGACGTTAACTAACTCGCTGTACGTCGCTGATTTTGCTACTTTTGGAGTTTTTCCCGCATGAGAATCGTCCTTTTCTTCCCACGCCAGACCTTTGCTGCCCTACTATTGATGGCAGCTTCAGCCGGCGCGCAGCAGATGCCACCGGCGGAGCCTCCTTTGCCGCTGCCTTCGGCCCAGACGGACGCGCCTACCCTGCGCGTGCGGGCCAACGAGGTGCTGGTGCCTACGCTGGTGGAGAAGCGCGACGGCGACGTTGTCTACGGACTCAAGCCGGAAGACTTTATTCTCGAAGACAATGGGGTACCGCAGAAGATTCGCGTGCAGGAGGAGATGGATACGGCTCCAGTTGCGCTGGTGGTGGCCGTCGAGGAGGGCGGGGTGGGCGCGCTCGAATTCGACAAGGAGGCCAAGCTTGGCCCGCTGCTCGATCTCTTTCTATCGGACGGCAGGAGCCAGGCGGCGCTGATTGGCTTCGATTCCAGGCCGCATCTCATTCGCGACTATACGCACTCAAGCGACGACGTGAATCAGGCACTCAAGCATCTGGAACCCGGCAACGGCGGCGACGCGATTCTCGACACCGTAAGCTATGCCGTCGATCTGCTGGAGACGCAGCCCAAGGAGTATCGCCGCGTTCTGCTGCTGATCAGCGAAGAGCGCGACCACGGCAGCAAGCACACCAAGCCGGAGCAGTTGATCCGGAAGATCGGCCGCTCGGACGTGCTGGTGCTGAGCGTCTCGTTTTCTCCGGCGCGGGCCGAATTTGCTCACGACGTGAAGGACTCAGGCGACGATCGAACCATGAATATCGTTTCTACGCTCTTCATGCTGGTGCAGGCTTTCAAGAAGAATGTGGCTAAAGAGATTGCCGGAATGAGCGGCGGGGAGTATCACGCGTTCACCGGCGACAAGGGCTTCGAGCAGCGGGTTGTGGATTCGGCCAAGCACGCACGCAACCGGTACCTCATCACCTTCAGCCCTTCCGATCCCACGCCTGGCCTGCATTCCATCCGCGTGCGAACCGCCGTGGACTACGGCGCTCGCATCGTGGCCCGCGCCAATTACTGGCTGGTGCCGGAGCCACCTGCGGTGGGGCCAGAAGCTCGCTGATCGCTCGCAGAGTGGCGTGAGGATTCCTATGTCTGAGAATCAAGACCTGGGATGCCCAGCGTTAGAATACCGTGAAGAGTCGTGACCAGCGTGTCTGCCAAACCCAATGCAGATTAGGACGCGTCGGCTGCTCTTCTCTTTGGTCGACTGAATCATAGATCATCAGCGGTTTGCCTATCAGATCGTCGGAGCCAACAAAGCCCCAGCAGCGGCTGTCGAGCGAGTTCTCCCGGTTGTCGCCGAGGACAAAATATTCTCCTACCGGCACAACAATTTCACCGTTCACAACTTGATGTGAAAGCATCTCATGACCTTCCGCGCAACCTTCGAAACTTGATTCATTTGGAAGTTCATCCAGATAGGGATACTCTTCGCCTAATTTGCGAATTACATACTTTTCGTCGAGCGCGCTTCCATTCAGAATCACAACCTTCCGCGAGATACGGATGTGATCGCCCGGGACCGCAATGACCCGTTTTACGAGAACTAGGCTGCGATCCTCCGGCGACAAGAAAAGCAACAATTTGCCTCGTTCGGGATGACGGGGCGAAAACGTCGTAGCCAAAATTCTGTCGCCTGGGAGCAACGTTCCTTCCATCGACCCACCTGGAATTACGAACGTCTGAACAAAGAAGAATGGAGCGATGCTTAGCGCTGCTACGACGATCCAGGGAAACGCCCTGCCTCTGGCTGCGCCCGATACGGCCAACGAGCGTCCTGCGGACAGAAATAAGGTTCCAAGCAGTAGGGAAATTAAAGCCAATAAAAACATCTGAATTACATGGCCGGTCGAGTATCCGTGACGGAGCAGAATAATAGGCAAAAGCAGAAGCTGCGCGAATAAGATCATTGCGAATCCATATGCGCTCCAAACTCGATGGCGCAGGATGCCGATGCCTGCACATAAGGGAATAATCGCTATGGGAAGGGCGATAATTGGTCCCAATAACACCGCGAGAAGATCAATCCCCGCGATCACGAATGCGACGATGGACGCAATTCGGGGCAATTTTTTCAAGGTTTGCATGATCGGACCATTATATGGGTATCGTGTCAATTGAACCGCGCGGATAAGTTGTCGATACTTTTGGAACTACACATTGAAATCCTTGCAGAAGTGGACCCAATTCATGTTCTATTTGCATTTTCCGGCAAGGTGGACAAAATGCCGAGAAAAGTGTGGCATAATGTCCCTATGAGCCAAGCCGCCGGCGTTTCCGTGCCTTCTCCGCCTCCCTTCACCTTCGATTGGCGGGAGATCGAGCGCGGGCTTCCGCTCTCCACGCTGGAGGAGTTCTCCGCCTACTCCGGCATTGCCGTCAAGGATCTGCTCGAGGTGGTGATTCCCGCCCGCACCCTGAAGCATCGCCGCCAGAAGAAGGAGCCTTTCAGCGTGATCGAAGCAGACCGGTTGGCGCGTGTGGCGCGGATGTACGAACTGGCCGTAAAGGTTTACGGGGACCGCGAGGACGGCCGGAAGTGGCTGTGTGGCCGCAAGCGTCGTTTTGACGGCAGGACTGCGCTGGCCATGCTGGATACACAGATTGGAGAACACGCTGTGGCGGAGGCCCTGATCCAGCTTGACGAGGGGATGTTCATTTAAATGAGTGGCCGTGAGCATGCCCCTTCATGACGACTCTTTGGCGCATCAGCGGCTACCCTGATTTGAGTGGGGAAGGCGGTCTTGGCGCCTCTGGGCGCTGGCATACCGAGGGAAGGCTGATTTTCTATCTGGCGGATTGTCCGGCCGGCGCGCTGCTGGAGCGCATTGTTCACATGACGGATATGGTTGAGGATGCGATTCTTCCGCGCTTCTACCAATTGCTTCAGATCGTTGTTCCCAATGAGCTGGC
>Ga0302320_10003731_pt1 | contig 35099 bp, 60 predicted proteins | sample Bog_T0_3_FD_202130 | JGI IMG/M metagenome (GOLD analysis project Ga0302320, IMG submission 202130) | Peat permafrost microbial communities from Stordalen Mire near Abisko, Sweden - Bog_T0_3 | ecosystem: Environmental > Terrestrial > Soil > Wetlands > Peat | place: Sweden: Abisko, Stordalen Mire...
CCACACGAATGGAGTCCTATTCCTTGATCGTAACCGGGAACCTTTCGCCTATGCCGTGATTGATTTCCAGACCGGCACATGCTTTTTCGTGACCGCGTACAGGACAGAGCAGGGAACACGGTATATGTTCTCTACCTGTGAGCATACGGAAAAGGAACTCGGAATCCAAGGGATGAAATGCTCCGAGATCCACGCCATAGCCAAAGAGGTTATCAGGCAGAGCGGTATACCGATGTACAGCAGATTCTATCGCACGGATGAGGTGGCGGCATGAACTGGGAAGTCCATCAAGAGACAGAGACTCTTTGCGAGTACCACGAGTCCGAAGCTGGCCGCGTAGAGCATCGCGGCGCTGAAGGATGGGACGCTTGGATTTACATTCCTGACGGTCTCCGCAAGGGCCATGCAACCAAACACAAGATCGGCGAGTGCTATCCTTCCGCTTCATCGGCAAAGGCTGCTGTCATTCGCCAGTACCGCAAATATGCTCCACTGGGGGCCGCATGAGCCTACAGGACGCCATTACACGCAACCGGGCACGGCAAGCCGCCAAGGTAATCTCCGAGCGACAGGACACGGATATGGGGATGAGAGCGTTCACTATCAACGTAATTACGAATCCTTTGCGTTATATGGTCGAGCTAGGATTAGAACCTACAGCGCACCACGAAACACGAACCATCTACGGTACATCTTTAGCGGACGCTAAGAAACGGGCAGGGATCGAATGACGGCAGAATACGAACTCGCATTAACCGCTGTACGTGAGGCTACACGGAAGTTTGAAGCCGTTCGTACAGCCTACCGTAACGGGTCCATCGGCGATGCTGAATTCTTAGCAGCCAAAGCCGTCTACGATGAGGCCGACAAAGCGTATGAACTGGCATTCGCCAAAGCGCAGAAGAAAGGAAAATAACAGATGACAAACCTTGCAATTCACGAGATGACACCCGACAGTAAACCATCTTTTCCGGAACCTTCACCAACCATAGAGGTGTTTCCGGGGGTCCATGCAACCTTGCTTGCCGACTTTGACCGCTACTGCAACGGATCTATTCCTTTCGGCGGCTCTTGGATGGAAGCAAAGAGCAACGGCAAACAGATTGGAGAGATCGGCGCTGATGGCGCAGGACGCTGGATCTTCAAGGTAGAACGTGCGACCTATCTCGTTGATATGAATGAAGCGTTTGAGGCCGTTCAGAACGCTCATATCGCATCGCTGTAAACACGTTTAACGAGTCCTTATCCCGCTCATGGGATGGTACGTGAGCAAGGAAAGTGAAATGAACGATACGAGAATTGTGAACGCGATACAGGCACGTATTAGCGGCGTATGGGATGATCCAGACCTTCTATCTGTTGGACCACTCCAAACGGACGAAGCGAAGGATATTGTGCAGATTTTATCCATGCGCGATAGGACACCCGGCAACACAACCGTAGAGGAGTTTACGGAATTCATGGAGGCCGACTCCCTGCAAGGATGCCGTGAGAGTGACCGGATAGCAGAGGGACTAGACGAGATGGGAAAGCCAGCAGAGGATAAAGGCATATGCGAAATGTGCGGAGTAAAGCATAATTACGTTTACCCAGATGCGGGTTATCCAAAGCCAACCTTTACCAGACATTTTCTGAAGGAACCTCCTACATTTGCAGACATTGAAGCTCACGGAGCGGCCATACGCAAGCATGGGCATACGAACCAAACCGAGACCATCGACATTACCCCGGCAGGACTCCAAACACCGGAAGGCCGCGAACGAGTCAACCGGGCAATGGCTCACCTTGACGACTGTAACCGTGTTGTAGCTGACCTTGCAACCGAGATGATCGACACACACGCAAGGAATGAGCAGTATCCTAGCGCGAAACTCGACATTCTGAAAGCGGCTATTGAGTCCCGGCGCAGTTCTCAGAACGTTTTGCTCTATGTTGTATCAGGACGGTAACCCATGGCAAACACGATGCAAGCTGTAGTAAAAGCTAAGGCTAAGGCGACGGCGGTAAAAGTAGTCAGGGGCCAATGGTTTGACGCCATGTTCTACCAACGCGATATGGCCATGGACTTCTGGGGATGGTGCATGGCGCAGCATAACGTGGACGTGATGGATTGCGGCTGGAACCGTCCTTATGGATCAACAAAGGAGAGGTTATACCGCATAAGTTTTAAGGTAAAAGAAGACCCTAAAACAGCGTAATGATACTTCACTAAAACTGCGCTCAAACTGCGCTTGTTTTTATTCCAAAGCGCAGGATTTAATTTTGAAAGCGCAAGGAAACGAGGAAAGAATCGTGAAAGTTATCATCATTCGAGACTTCAATAGTCCATGGCGCGGCGGCAATCTCAATATTCGCCAATTGCTCAATCCAATCTTCTACAGCAGGGACGTGAAGCATCCCGACATGAAACGCCAACGCTGTACCATTCAGAGAGATATGTACCTGTATGGCTCTCGACTCTTCAAACAACGGTTACGGTCCTGTCTCGATGATGGTCAGAAATAATTATCACTGATTCGCATTTTTCTCTTGACAAACATTCACACGAAAGCGCAGAGTAACAGAGTAGTCAAATTCTCCATCCAGAGAAAGGGAGCTATCACAATGGCAACAGCCGTAGCAATCAGCGAATCTCCAAAGATGGCCACTACGCTAAAGCAGGTAGGGCAACGGCGCGATTATCAGATGATCGACCCGCGCTTGATCGAAGTTGAACCATCGTTCAACCCGAGAAATTACGATCTTCCCGAAAACCGCGCTCACCTTGACGAACTCAAGATTAGCATCGGCGAGATTGGGCTTATCCAGCCGTTGATTGTCCGACTCAACAAGGAAACAGGCCGCGCAATACTTTTGGACGGAGAATGTCGTCTACGGGCCATTCTGGAATTGATTGCAGAGGGTCACCCGGTCCTGTCCGACGCCGATGTACCGTGTTTCCCCGCCCCGGCAGGTTCCAACGATGAGGCCACCCGTCTCCTCACAGCCATTACCGCCAACACTGGAAAACCACTTTCCAAGTGGGAGCTAGGGGCCGCATTCCAGAAACTCTACAATCTTGGATTGTCGCCTGAAAAGATCATGGCTCGTACAGGCTACTCCAAAGCGTTTATTGCTCAGTCTATGGAACTGGCCGATGCTCCTGATGAGGTCAAGAAACTCCTGTCCTCTCAAGCCGTTACTCCGTCCCTTGCCCTTGCCGAACTCAGGGCCAACGGGTCCGCCGCTGTCCAGAACTTGCAAGCACGGGCGCACGCTGCCCATTCCAGCGGTCAGAAGACGGCAAAGCGTGAGAAGTCCAACCCGGCTCCCAAAGCCTCTCCCAAACCCGCTGAGGCTCCTAATGCGAAGCTGGCAAAGACAATCCTAGACTTGTTTTCAGATGTTCCGGTTGAGGATCTGAATGACAAAAAGATGGATCTTGTCTACGTCAACCGTGTCAAACTCCTCAAACTGGCATCCTTCGCCGTCACTGCCGACGAACTCAAGGCACAGATGGACAAAGTGGGCGCTGTCCAAACCATCGAAGCGCAATTCTAGAGGGATGACGTGGAGCATTTGAACGCAATTCGTGCGGCTCTGAGAGGGGCCGCACCCGTGGTAGCAATCCCCATAGAGGGCCATGCACCTATCTGTATCAAGGCTAAACTGTTTAAGAATGCTCTCAAAGGCGTTTTTGTCCAGTCCGTTACCGTCTTGGAAGATAGACGGCTCAAGGTGACCGGAAGGGTCGGAATGGTTCGCACGTCCTGTACGTTTGTTCCCATGGCGCGATATGAGGCTCTAAAAGCTATTCGTGATTGGTCTAGCAAAGAGCGCGATAAGCGGGTTAAGGTTGCCTGTCAAGGTATTCTATCCGCCAAAGAGCAACGGGCCATGAAACTCAAGGCGGCAGAGAAAGCAGGGATCGCCGAACTCGCAGAGGCACAGAAGATAGAGAAAGAGATTCTGGAAGAGGCGCGGGGTAGAATGTTCCCGGTCCTAACGCCCATGGATGATGACATCAGGGCCGAAGTCCTCAAGGGATGGTCTGAATATCGCTCTACACGTCACCTCCGCAAGCGTGGCTCTGTTATCCAGTGGCGCATCAAGACTCTCAAAGAGGAGTACGCCAAGCTCACCGTAACCAAAGGAAAGCGCAAGGACCGTAAAACGTATGTACGGAACTCTGCCAACGTTCTCAAAGTCCTGTCTCTCACCCGGCAGATCGAGGAATTGGAAGCGCAGTTTAAGGTTCTCTATCCGCCCATATGGCGCAAATGGGAGAGCATGGAAAACGGGGGATACTATCTCTATCCACGAATCGAGAAACGTCCTGATTCTCAGGCTTACCGCATTCCGTGGGGATGGCGCGACGATTGCTGCATAGGAGAAGAGAAAGTCGATGAGGACGGTAAAACGTATTTAACCGGACTCAGGAGACTTGCCGCACGGCTCAAGGATGCACGGGCTGATATTCGGGCCTTAACTCCACCAGCAGATGAGCAAGAGGAACTATCAATAGCAGCTTGAAAGGGAAACAATGTTCGCTGATAATCCAGACTTCTACCCGACACCCCGACACATCGCACGCAAGATGCTTGCGAAGATCATCAACAAAGAAGCGAAGTATTATCTTGAGCCTAGCGCGGGTAAGGGAGACATTGCGGACGTTATCAAACTTCCGCTCACGTTCGATGAGTTTTGCGCTGAGAACCCGGAATATAAGACGGCTAGGAGTGATCGCTACAATGGGCCGCGCTGGTCTGACCGTGAGAATTCACGTATACACGTTGACGTGATAGAGAACTATCCTGACTTGATTCGTGTCCTGCACGGCAAGGAATATGATGTAGTCGGTTATGACTGGCTCACTTATCAGGGGGTTAGTTACTACGATGCAATTGTGATGAATCCACCTTTCAGTGAGGGAGCAAAACACTTACTTAGAGCATGGGAGTTTATCCATAACGGGGAGATTGTCTGCCTGTTGAATGAAGAGACTCTGAAGAACCCATGCACCGGGGATCGGCTCAGACTCACACAAATCATAGAGCAATTTGGCAGTGTTGAGTATTTGGGAGACTGTTTCTCCAATGCCGAACACAAGACCTCTGTCAATGTGGCCATGGTCTATCTCAAGAAAGTTGCCGTGGATGACGCCCCGGATCTGTGGGCTAAAGAGGCAACACGAGAGAAGAACTATACCGTAGACTTCGACGGTGACCCTACCATGCTTGCTATCCGCGACAATCTTGGCAACATGGAGCATTGGTTCAATATGGCGAATGAGCACTGGTGCAAAGGAATTGAGCACATCCGCAAAGCTAGGCTCTACATGGACCAGAACAAGGTCAACGACTCACGAGACAGGGTAAGCAGTGATGAGTTTAAGACTATCCTTGGGATCGCCTTAAACAACGTGCAAACGTGCCGCGCTGAGTATCTGAGGCGTCACCGTAGGCTCGCGTGGACCGCTGTATTTCAGCAGATGGAGTTTGGTAAGTGGCTGGACTCAAAGCAGCAGGAACGGTTTATGCGTGATGTTGAGCGCGATAGTACCATTCCGTTCACCGCTGAGAACATAAAAGCGACACTCGAAAACGTGTTTATGTCTCGCAAAAAGCTATTTGATGAGAGTGTGGCAAATGTGTTTGATGAGCTATGCAGCCATGCCGTAGAGAACTGTAGCGGTCCTGTTGCTCCGTCGAGTCTTCACAACAGGCACAGTGAGGGATGGAAGACGAACGACAGCTATAAAGTCAACCAGAGATTGATATTCCCGTATGGCGTCGAGAGGGATTATAACGGCTACCTTCGGCAACGTGGCTATGGATCTGGCAGCAGTGCTGTAGCCTGTCGTGACCTTGACCGCATCCTTTGCGTGTTGGACGGTAAGCCGTTCGATGAGTGCTATACAGTTGGGGCGGCAATCGATAGAGCTAGACCGGGACAGCTTACGGAATCTCAATACTTCGAGATTCGCGGCTACAAGAAAGGCACCTTGCATTTGAAATGGAAGCGTCTCGACCTCTGGGAACTGTTCAACAAGACAGCCGCAGCCGGTAAGAAATGGCTAGGCGAAGACACACAGCAGTACAGGCCCAAGAAGCGCAAGGACGGGCACGAAGCCGAGAACTGGCAGTGCAGAGAGGAACACAGCTTTGTAAACGGCGTCTGTGAACGTTGCAACGAACCGGAAGTAGACGAACTCGAATCCGTTGAATGTGACTACTGCCGCGCCATCTTTGAGCACACCGGGCGCAAGCATTGCCCTATCCATCAAGACGCTGAGGACATGCTACCAATGATTCCTACGTCTCAGGAGTATCAACTAAGCTGCTAACGATTCAGAGGTAAGAGAGGAAACGACAATGGAAACCACTACCAACAAACCCAAGGTCCAACTCACCGGGGAGGACAGCAACGTGTTCTCAATCATCGGGCGGGTCACTGGTGCGCTCAAGAAAGCTAACCAGTCCGACAAAGCCAAGGAATTCACCGACAAAGCCTTTGACGCTGGCAGCTACGATGAAGTCCTCGTACTGGCAATGACGTACTGTGACGTTTCCTAGCGAGGATACCAATGATTTGTTTGGCCTGCAACGGAGACCAGTTTCGGAGAAAGTTAGTACCCCATCCCGGCATCCCCGGTAAGATGGTAACCGTTACTTCAGTATGTAAGTTCTGTCAAGGCAAAGGACACGTCAAGGACTACCAACCATGCGGACTCGATAGGGCCGCACAATCGAGAGAGGAAGAAAATGAAGATCGACTTTAGCAACCTCAACCTTGCACCAACACCCAACCCCAAACCCCTCAATGTCGAGAGGGTCAACGTTACACTACCCGGACAGGACGGAAAGAACAACGGAACACAAGAGATCGGATTCATCCGTAACTCGTCTGTGCATCCTAGCGCGATCATCGAAGGCAGGTAGGCCGTGAGCAAGGTTTTTGTCTTCGGATCAAATTCGGCGGGAATCCATGGCGGAGGAGCAGCAGCATATGCTTGCAAATCTCTCGGCGCAGAGTGGGGTGTAGGCGAAGGTCCAACGGGACAATGTTATGCTCTGCCTACAAAAGATAAGCATATCCAATCGCGCTCACTGGATGATATTCGTGACAGTGTAAATCGTTTCGTATCCTATGCGACAGATCATCCTGATTTAATTTTTCAGATAACGCGCATAGGATGTGGATTGGCAGGATTTAACGATTCTGAGATTGCTCCGATGTTTACCGATGCTCCCGATAACTGCGAGTTTGATTCGGCGTGGTATCAATGGATACCAACCAAGAAAGTGTGGGGTACATTCTAATGAAAGAAATCATCATCTCAAATCAGAAAGAATTCGATGCTCTTCCGGCACGGTTTGAAGAGTACACCAAAATCATCATCAAAAACACCACAAGCAGACTTGTGGTGCATCTGGCGCGGGGGAACTCCTCTGTCGTGGCGTGGGGGAACTCCTCTGTCGTGGCGCGGGAGAACTCCTCTGTCGAGGCGTGGGGGAACTCCTCTGTCGTGGCGCGGGGGAACTCCTCTGTCGTGGCGTGGGGGAACTCCTCTGTCGAGGCGCGGGAGAACTCCTCTGTCGAGGCGTGGGGGAACTCCTCTGTCGTGGCGTGGGAGAACTCCTCTGTCGAGGCGCGGGAGAACTCCTCTGTCGTGGCGTGGGAGAACTCCTCTGTCGAGGCGTGGGAGAACGTTGTGGTTCGCGTCTTCTCTGCTTATCTAAAAAAGGTTATCCTTTACGGATTTGCTGTGGCTATCGTGTCAGCAACCATCACCGTCAACATCGAAAAGAAGTCTGAATACTGCCATATCCACCAGATTACGAAAGACTTGGGGTGGTTCGAGCGCAATGCCGTAGAGAAAACTCCAGTAATCACGCTGTACAAAAAAGTCTCGAAAGACTTCAAAACACAGGAAAACAAGAAGAACGAGACGCTCTGGCTGGTTGGATCGACCGTCAATCATCCAGCGTGGAACCCCACAAACGGAGAATGTGGGGAAGGTAAATTCCATGCTTGCTCGCGTCCTTATTTCTGCGACGAATTCCGCAACGAGAAGGGTGATCGGTATATCGCAGTGTCCATCAAACTTGAAGACTTGTACGAGTGGAAGAATAATCCTGATTATCCGCACAAAATAGGCTTCCGTGCTTGCGAAGTCCTTTACGAATGCGACAAATTTGGAAAGAAGATAAGAGACTGAAAATGCCAACAGTTGACGGAACACAACTCTACCGTGATGCGATTGACAAGATGAAACGGATGGAGAAATCCTTGCTCTTCATCCGTCAGTGGTTCAAGAATCTCGAAGACGGAACGGATGATGATGATCCACTCAAGGCTATCCGTCTCAGATTCCACGCACCCGTACACCAAGCAATTGATGAGGCTCTGAAGCCATGATTTCAATCACTCTCCAAGCACCTGACATGTACGCTGTAGCCAAAGCTATAGCAAAAGGTAATACGGAATACAGCCACCCCGTACCCACCGATCAGGACATTGGTACAGCCTACAATGCCGTATGCTGTCTACCGTTTCTCTACTGCCCAATGTACTTGATCCGTGAGACGCAAGCATTGCGGGATAAGGATAAACAATGATCCAAGAGATCAGCACAAAGCATCTACGATGCACATGTGAGATACCAGACTGCCCCTCCAAAGGAAAGCCATGGACCTCACTAGGCATGGATATTCCTAAGCGATGCCCCTCTTGTGGACGGTTCTCGTGGAATAACTGGGATGGGAAACCAATCAAGAGGGGTCCAAAGCCGTCACTCAAACCAAAGACCGCCGATGAAATAAAGGAATACAATCGGCTCAAGAAATCTGAATCCAGAGCACGACTGAAAGCGGAAAGGAAATCCCATGCCGACTCCTGAGCACTTTTGTCATATCCTTGGGGCGTTGATGATTGTATCTGTCCTAGCGTTCTATCTGGCCGATTCTCGCATTCCCTACGAGCGCATAGGAAAGAAGATCGCAGGGTTGTTGGCGATTGTTATCTGCCTTCTTTTCATTCTGAGTATGTTTATGGATTTTATCGGAAAGTGGTTCTAGCATGGTCCACGTCCGAGAGATCGCCAAGAAGTTGGTAGCAGAGATGGGACTAACTCCGCTCGACTGTGACCGAGAGGCCGCAGGCAAGCACAATAAGAGGCTGGCTGTAATCGACTACGCCTCTTACCTGAAGAACTCTCCTCACCGATCAGAGGAACTCAACAACAAAGCCATGGAGCAGGCTTATATGTTCTACTACCGGGCAATCGAAGCAGGGATACCAGAGGATCAGATGGAACAGTCCTTCACCGATCTACGGTCCTACTGGTTACCCCGACTAGCGAGGTCTAATGATGGCAAATGAAATCAACATTCCGATTGAGTGCAGCGTGATAGGATGCACCGTCATTCGACGCACAGTAAACCATTGGTACGTTGTAGTAGAGACAGAACGTGGAGTAGAGATCATCCGATGGGATAATTGTCCTGCATCGCTGATGAAAACTGGTAACCGAGTATGCGGACTCGACCACGCTTTCAGATGTGCAAGCAATATTCTTACTCCCGACACTACAAAGGTGAACAGAGAGTCTACACTAGTCCTAGCGCCTCCAATAAACAGCGATGGGACTCACAATCATTCGATTCCTATCGTGGTTGTGGAAGAGACAAAGGAACCTGAGAAAGATAACAAGGTTTTACGAGCAAGCAAATGATCCTCGGTGACGTGCTAGTACCCGGCAAGTCTCTTGACAAATCACAAATGGAGAACGTATTATGAAACGTATCACAGTACCAGTTTTTCAATGCCGACGCTGTGGACACGAGTGGATTCCGAGGAAAATAGATGAGCCAAAACTGTGCCCAAACCCAAAATGCCATAGCCCCCACTGGAAAAAGGAACCCGTCAGGAATGAGGGTTCTGGCAAAAGGATATGAGAGTTTCTACTGGCGTGCAGAGAGGAAAGTGTGCCCGTATCCAGTTAATAGCTCAGAATACTATCTCTGGATGGCAGGACATGAGATTGCTTCGCAAGGATTCGGAAAGCCTAAAGCGTGGCTTGTAGAAAATCAAAAACTTGGGTGGTCTACTTCGAGGACTCACGGCCATAGTACAAAAAACAGCCCAACGTATTGTTCATGGTGCGGCATGATTCAAAGATGCACTAATCCAAGATGTAAAGCTTGGTTTTATTATGGAGGTCGAGGAATTACCGTTTGTGAACGATGGAGAAAGTTCGAGAATTTCCTGTCAGATATGGGAGAGAAACCCAGAGGAACATCTATAGAGAGGATAGATTTCAACGGAAATTATGAACTTTGTAATTGCCGGTGGGCAACTCCGAAAGAACAAGCTAACAACACTCGGAATAATCACTTGATTGAATTTAACGGAGAAACTATGAACATAACGGAATGGGCAAACCGACTCAACATAAGACCACACACTTTGCTTCACAGAATTAAAAGGGGATGGCCACTTGATAGGGAGCTTACTTCGGGTCATGCAGTGCGTAAGAATAAAACTGGGTTCCCCGGAGTAGTCAAGAGCAGACATGAGGTAAGTTGGTCTTCATGGTGCAGGGTTAACGGAAAACGACGTTATGTTGGAAGCGGAAGAAGTCCTAAAGAAGCCTACATGCTCAAGGTTGAATTCGCAAAAGAAAACGGTATTAATCTTCCAGAGGGGGATATGTTTTGTGATTGAAAAGGTGCAAATAGAAGCACTAAGATGCACGTGCCAGATATGTAATTACGTTTGGCTTTCAATTTCTAAATGTCCCCCGGAGTTCTGCCCGAACAAAGACTGCCGGTCCCGTGAATGGAACGGCAAGAAGAAACGGTCAGTCAAACCACGAATAACTCTGCCTAAACCTGTGAAAGTGAGAGCATACAGTGATGAAGATTCAACCGAGTTCTAAGGTGACAGAAGAGAAATTCAGTTGGTGGTGGGTGTTCCTGTGGTTCGCTGGAATCTGTCTGATTATCTGGCTGGAGCACCTGCCACTATGACTACAGCCGTAGGATACATGAGATGTTCGGGTGCTGGTCAGATCGACGGCGATACTTGGAACAGGCAAAATGAAGCCATCAAAGCGTGCTGTATTTCCAAGTCGCTTGAGATGATCCACGAGTACCGTGATGAAGCAATTCCCGGAAAGCTAGGAGAAGAGTCACGACCCGCGTTTCAGCAAATGGTTTCCGATCTACTCGGTAATGGGTGCCGCACTATCGTCATTGAGTCCCTAGACCGGCTGGCACGTCAGTACGACATTCAGCAGCAGCTTGCAACCTACCTCGCAAGCAAAGGACTCACACTCATATCTGCCAACACAGGAGAGGATATTACGGCAGCTTTGATGGGTGATCCTATGCGCCGTGCTCTTGTCCAGATTCAGGGAATATTCGCAGAGTTGGATAAGAATTTGCTAATTGCAAAGTTGAGAAAAGCTCGTCAAAGAAAACGCGAACGATGCGGTAAGGGAGAAGGACGCGATGCTTTTGGAGTCAAGCCGGGAGAGTCACAAATCCTCGAAGAGATGAAGCTATCTCACTCCCATGGACTCAACCCTAAACAGATTGCAGAGAGTATGAACATGCTTGGAGTCCCTACCCGAATGGGTGGACCGTGGAAGGCAAACGTAGTAGCCAAGATACTAGCGCGAGAGGAAAGGAAAGTAGCATGAAGAAGAAGCAAGAGGTAAAGAAGCAGCCTGAGACATACGCGGAGTTTCTTGAGGCGGAGCAGAAATCATTCAAGACTCACTACGAGGACTACGATGCCAACGTTCCTCCGTCTAATTATACTTTCAAGGTGGGAGAGTCGGTTCGATTAGGATGTATGCATGATCCTCGTGTTGAAGAAGTTCTGAAAGATGGGCGTCTACTTCACCTCAGCTACTATGACAAAGGTCAGGAATACGGCAATCCATTCGACAACCATCGCCGCCTACCTAGACTGTCTTGGTGGGTTAACGTCGATCCTATTTCTCTAGAGGAAGAGACAAAGTTTGGCAGGGAACGCATTAGGACTAGGACTAACTATATCCAAACCTCTCTAGACTCTCTCATCCATCAAGCCTACTGGAGAGGTCATATCGACTCACCAGACTACCAGCGTGATTACGTCTGGACTCTCGAAGACAAGCAACGGTTAATCAAGAGCATTATGAATCAAATGGACATCGGGAAATTTGTTTTCCTATCCCGCCCATGGCCTGAAAACCGTCTAGAGGTTGTGGACGGGAAGCAGCGTCTCAATGCGATCTTAGAGTTCACGCAAGGTAAGTTTCCTTACGAGGGAAAGACGTGGTTTCAATTCAGCAGGCGTGACAAGAATGTGCTTGAGGGGTTGATGATTCAGAGCGCAACGTTGGATTCAGAGCACGTATCTAAATCTGACATCCTCTGGCTATTCCTGTCTATCAACACTGGGGGAGTACCTCAAACTGAAGAGCACGTTGCCAAAGCACAACGGCTCTATCAGGAAGCAATCAAGGAGGAAGGAAAACAATGATCAATATTGATGCACTGCCACCAATTAAGGTTTACGGACCAGCTATCCTTTTTCTTCCTATCGGGTTTCTAATCGCAAAAAATCGAGGAGACCAATTGGATGCTATTTACTCCGTTGCTGATGATCCATCAACCACGAGAGAACGTTCCGAACAGTTGCTTCGTTGGGTTCCTCGTCTTCTCTCCTAGACCTTGTTACCCCAGTAGTCAAAGTCACCTTGATAATCGTTCGGGTCTATGATGTCAGAGAATCGCGTTATGGACCCGTCCCAATTGATATGGCATGTACCGACTGGTCCATTACGGGATTTAGATATAATCAGTTCCGCTTTATTCCTAAGCGTCTCATCTTTTGGCTCGTAGTATCCTTCTCTGTGAATGAATGCCACTGCATCCGTATGTTCCTCCAAATTGCCAGAATCGCGCAAGTCACTCAAAACAGGGCGTTTATCTGTCCTTTTCATCACTTCTCTTGATAGTTGACACAAGACTACCACTGGTACTCCTAGTTCTTGAGCTAGATATTTCATAATCAAAGCATCCATTCCTACTTCTTGATTCTGGCTCCGACGACTCTTTGTGTCCTCATGCTGAAACAGTCCAAGATAATCCACCATTACGAGGTCAAGTCCGGTCTTAGCTTTCTGTGCTCTTGCAGCAGCCGCCAACTTCTGAGCCGTCTTCGGTCTGTCATCTATGTAAAGAGGAGCCTTGTGAATATCGTCGTAAGCCTCTGCAAATTCATCCATCATCCTCTCGTTAGTTGTCATACGACCATCTCTATGGTCCTGTAGCGGTACACGGGCGCGTGAGCAGATCATTCGACGTAGAAATGACTCTTTACTCATCTCAAGAGAAAAGAACGCCGTAGGAGACTCACAGTTGACTGCAACGTGCTCCAAGATGCAGGCAGCAAGACTAGATTTCCCCATACTCGGTCGAGCCGCAATGATAATCAACTCCCCTTTTTGCAACCCGCACGTCATCCTGTCGAACTCTCGGAATCCTGTCTCGATCCCTTGACTCTTTGCCGTCTTCTCGGTCATGGATACGGCGGTAGGATACGCACGATCTAAATACTCTCCTGCACGCTCTAGGGTTGATCCTAGCCCCGCTGTGATAGCGTCCTGTACTTGAGCCGATACAGCCAAACCAATTTCAAGTCCAGCCTCACCCTGATCCGCCGCACGTGCTATGCCGTTGTTACAGATCAGCATCAACTTGCGGAGGATGCTTTTATCTTTGAGAATAGCAAGATAATCACCGATTGCAATTCTACGTGGAACGCCTTCAGTGAGGCTAGCAATGTAAGCGACACCACCAACCGCCTCTATCTCCTTGCACCGGGACAGTTCATTTGAGAGCGTGACAATATCAACTGCTTTTCTCGACTCCATCAACTCCGTCATGCGCAGGAATATGCGACGATGACTGTCGAGACTAAAATCCTCAGAGTCTATCTTGTCGGCTGCTTCAATGTAATACTTGTTATCCAACAATATTGCAGCAAGGATCATTCTCTCGGCATCCACAGATGCCGGTAATCCATTGTCGAAGGATAGATTTGGGTTACTTGCAGACATTATACGATCTCCTCGAAGTCAAATATTTCTTGGCTCAATCTATTGGCTGCAATCTCGCAGTACCGTTCCTCGATCTCGATGCCAATGGCTTTTCGCCCTAGATTTTTCGCTGCTACCAAAGTCGTTCCACTTCCCGAAAAAGGATCGCAAACAAGCTCTGCCGTGGTTGCCTGTATTGCTCTTGAAGGAAGCGCCTCTGGAAACGGTGCAGGATGATCTCCGTCTCTATCGTCAGACGGATTCATTTTCCATACATCACCGAATCCACACGCCTGCTTTTCCAACTTGAAATCATCTTTCGCCAAAAGGAAAATCCACTCAAACGATGGTACAAAATATCCGTCGTTAAAATTGTGTCCCTTTGGTCTGCTCCAGATGATTATCTGGCGAAGAGTTACCTCAGAAGGAATAAGATTCAATCGGTGCCAGCACTCTCCATTCTGTATGCGTGGCCGATGATTGTAAAAAATCCCCCCCCCATAATGTCAAAGAATTCCACATTAAACGAATCACATCTTGCTGCCAAGCGACATACTCTTCTTCTGGAAGGTTATCGGTCCAAGACGTGTATGTAACTTGCCTAGACCACTTCCCTTGGAGAGCGGCAGGAGTTATATTCGCGTACCTTGATCCTAGATTGTATGGAGGAGAGGTAACAAACAGTGGGATATTTGGAAGCGTCGGCAGGACTTCACGGCAATCACCGTGGTAAATGATTATTCCTTTATGGTCATAATATGGATTCATTTTCTAAGCCCTCAAAATAACGAGGACCGACCTTAGCCGGTCCCCTGTGTGCTGGTCGTTAATTAGAATGCTTGCTCAGGACGATAGAGAGGCTTGTCGAATCCTTGCGGACCCTTAGACTTCGGTGGCCGTCCCCTGCCACGCTTAGGAGCCTCAGCAGGCGCACTCTCAGCCGCTACGATCTCCTCATGCAAGGATTTCAGTTCGTGAGGTCCAGACTTTAAGTGTCCATTTCCCGTCTTCGGAATCAGAGTCCTAACGCCGTTCTCGTCTGGTTCACTTACAATTCCCTGCTCTACCAAAGCATCGATCAGATGAGCCGCAGATGAATAACCGATTACCAGTTCCTTCTGAAGAACCAATGCGGATACCTTTCCATGGCGCTCTAGGATTTCACGCGCATCCTCAAACAGCGATTCGTCATCTCCCGCTGGCTTTCCCGTCTGGATAGGACCATCTTCTTGGTTGTCCGGGTCAAGGTCCAGGTGCTCATCGTCTTCAGGGTCATCGCTGAATCCTACTTCCTTGTCCTCTTCCGCTTGCTCTGCTTCCTCTGGTGTTACTTCTTCGTTGGGCTTAAAGAAACCCTTGATGTTCTCTGCCGACTGCTCCGGGGGAACAACTACCACTGCACCGTCAAGAGGCAAGTCCATCTGGCGCTCTTCAGATGTCATAGCCCTAACTTTCACAACCTCAGAATTGTCGAGTCGGATATAAGACACTTCCCCAACATTAGGAGAATCATAATCCAATCGACAATCAACATTCTGCATTGTCCATCCAATTCCTAAGTCCCGCGACAAGGAACCAATAGATTGCTCTACGGTTGATTTTCTCTCTTTGAACTTTGATTTCACCACTTGCTCTTCTTCGTCAATCGACGTAAGACGATTATGTGATGCTGCGAGGTCCGCTCCCATTTGGAGCTTTTCCGCATCCGTGAATACGTGTCTGACGTACTCAGTTGACTTTGTTACCCTTACTGATCCCATTTTCTCTCCTTATATTACTCTTGCAAATTCCTTGTGGTACAACAATGCGGCTTTGCAATACGCAGCGTAAGCCTCCTCTTTTGTATTAAAAAGACCAAGATAAATCTGCTTTCTGTTGACTGTTATTTGTGCAACCCATTTTCCAGTACTTCTATTAAGATAGATTCCCTTATACCCAGACATATTGTTTTTACGAATACGTTGATTATGCATTTGCTCCCCGCGTGTAGCAAATCGCAAGTTTCCACGCCTGTTCTCCAAAGTTCTGAGAGGGTCGATATGATCTACTTCTCTATCATCTGCACGATCTAACTCTAACACCATGTTATGCATCTGTATCAATGGCCTTTTACCGTTGACGTAACCGTTATGACGAACCGCATAATACCCTTTTATAGTAGGACGCCAATGAGCATACCATTTCCAAGTGTTTATTCTTTCGTAGTCTTTTTCGTCTACGATGGCCCATTGACCTTTAGTTAATGGAATTAATCGACAGTACGATCCATCAATTTTAAAGTGTCCTAAATCATTCATTATAGGATGTACCCTATTTTGATGACCAGTAATAAAACGATTCGGTACTCCTTTAAAAATTCCTCTTCCTCTATCGCTTTTAGTTGGAATGGATGTTTGTCTTCCGCATCCACAATGGCAATATCCGTATGGTACAGTTAAATCTTGGGGCATCGCTACCGCCTCCTGTGCGGTGGATTTCAGACAGACCCGGCAAGGTCTGATTTGACTGGTGCCCCTAGTATACACCTTTTGTTCTCCTATTTTTAGAATGCTGCGATGCGTTGCCCAAGGATTTCCGAGTACCCGTTCATGTGTTGAAGTTGGATGGATAGACGTGAGCGTTCCGCGTCATCCAGTGATGCAAAGATCGTTCCGCCGACAAAAGCGGTGAGTTTGGAAATCTTATCGTCAAGCTCGTGCTTTTCTGCTACTACTCGCTCTTGATGTGGCTGCATTGTTTCTCCTCTCAATCGAACTGAATTATCTCATCTGGTACATTGAAAAACCCCTGTCTACCCACTACCTTTGGCCTCTTGTTAGCAGGTATCAACCTCACATTTTCCAACTGGAAAGCGTAACGATCCTTACCGTCATCCCCCTTGTCTCTAAAGTCTCCCCAAAACTCGTATACGTGTCCTATGCGCCCTCTCAAAAGTCCCGTTGGGATACAATCCACTAGATCGGCTACGCAGATAACTACTCCGTAATCCAGAGCGTAAAGAGGAAAGTCTTTCGACTTGAAATACCTTCCAACTTCTTGATAGTAGTCGAGAGAGTAATCTTGATAACGGAACGGTTTCTTTGCCGCATGAATCGCCAGAGGGCCACGATAAGATGTTTTCCACCCACGGGTCTCGAAAGTTTTCAACTTCAACCCGATTGCCTGTGCGTGCGGCTGGTGGAGAGATAATGTTTTCATTTTTCTTGCCTTTCTAGAACTTCGGTAGTCCGTCTTTCTTTGCCTTCATTTTTTCCCTACGAGAAGCCTGTACCGCTTGCCATTGTCCTGTTTGCTTTAGCGTATGAATCACCGCCGCATTCCCTCTAGCACCAGCCGCCAGAGCTACACTCTGCTCTAGGCGCTTCAGCACGTCAATCCTTGCCAGTGGTATGGTTTCTAGGAACGCAAGCAAGGATAGATACTCACCCGGACTCATGCTGCCTTTCCTGTTATTGCACGGCTTGCATGGAAATTCAAGATTATCTAGTCCCGTACTCCCTCCTCGACTCAAAGGGTTTGCATGATCCACAGCAAGATCAGGTAGTGAAAAATGAAAATTGCAGTAGCGGCATTTACAGGCTCCATCCTCACGGCCTCCTAACGCCGCTAGGACGTGAGCACGGAACTGAACCTTAGAAAACGTAAGTGGTGGCAGTTTCTTTTTCTCAAGTCGGTCACATAATCCATCGTAACGCGATCCAGTGATACGCATAAAAACACTATGGCTATCTTCCTGAAACAACGCCCCAACTCCAATAGGTTTAGCCATACTACTTCACTACTTTCACTTTTGCAGCCTGAATTCCCTGCGTACCTTGCTCAATGTCGAACTCGACCCGTTGACCTTCCTTGAGGCTCTTGTAACCTGAGCACTCAATTGCGCTGTAGTGTGTAAACACGTCCTTACCACCATCGTCACGCTTGATAAATCCTATTCCCTTCGCGTTGTTGAACCAGATTACAGAGCCTTGCATAATCGTTCCCTTTCCTTTCGGTTGATTGTTTTATTATCCTAACCGTCTGACAGTCCCGCCCTCAACAAAGAAATAGCAACTTCCGGGAGCCTGTGGATTCGGTAACTTATCGTCGGAACTAGCCTCGATCATGATTACCTGCTCAAGCAATCCTTTGCTAATCAGTTCGTAGAGTTTTCCATAAATCTTGCCCCGTAGTCCGGTTTCCTTGAGATACGTATCCATGTCGTCCACTACGACCATATTGATTCCTGCCGCGATGCTCACAGCGCACTGGAAAGCGGGTAGGAATAGCTGTCTCTCAGCCTTAGATAGTTCCTTCATTGGTCCAAAGTCGGCAGTAGGAGTCTTCACTTCAAAACTGAACGGTTCCATGCATAGCGTTGTCTCGTATCCGCATACTCCCAATACTTCGTTGATGTCATCCTCGAATTGACCTATGTTATCGTCAATCAAATCTTTCTTGACGCCATCCTTGTCAAAATAGACTACAAGAGAATTTAGACTCGCCGCTTTGACTTGCAGTTTCTTCAACTGCTCTGTCTTGGTTGCGATCTCCGTCTTTCTCTGCTCTGCCGCTATGACTGGCTGTAGTTGGGAAAGTATAGCGTTGATCTTCGTGTCCACATCGGCTAAAGGCTGGATGAATGCCTGAGTTGCATCCTGTTGCATACCTAGCGCGTCCAGTTCGGTACGGTCTGCCTTCAACAGCTTAGACTTCTCCGCTAGGATGCTCTCAATCGCAGCCTTTTCCTTGATGGCCGTCTCGTGCTTGGCAAGTGACGAGAGTGCTCCTGCTACGTCTCCTAACTCATGCATCTGGCGCAGGATCTCGTTATCCCTCTGTTGAGCATTCCTAAAGTCTATTTCAGCTTTAACCGCCATCTGCGATAGTTTGTTCCCATCAATCACTTGATCGCATGTTGGGCAAGTAGTACCCGCATCAGGCAACGCCTCAAACCTGTCCATCTGCTTCTTGTTATCTTCGATAGTAGATGAAAGGATGGTCCTCTCGCGCTCCAGTTTTATCAGTGCGTCCTTTCCCTCTGCGATCTTGGCAAGAGACTTCAGTTTCGCATCAGACAGGATATTATCCCCTGCCGTCTTGAGCCGGTTCGTCTCATCGGTGATCTTGGTTTGAAGACCTTCAATCCTCGTCTGCAACCGTGTCCGCTTAACCTCAATCTCATTCGCCTTGCGTACCGCTTCGTCTTTGTCGTTTGAGAGTTTCTGTCTCTCCTCACGAGCCTGATTCAGCTTAATCTGCAATGCCGCAGAGTCCACTCCCTGCACTGCCGGTAGGGGATCAGGAACTACAAACTCCTTCACTTGACGGTTGATCGTCTCACGCTCTTTGTAGAGTAGTTTATACGCCTTCTCGATGATCCCAAACGGCTCTCCTGAGAAGTCCACTATTCCTGTCCCAAGCGCACTGTTTACAGCAGCAATCTTATCCTCTGGAAAGTCATGATGGGCAGGAAGGACCAACTTGGCTAGGATGTTCTTCAGCGTTGCCTCATCCTTAACCGACATGAGATACTGAGTGTTCGTCGCCACCAGCAAAGGCTCTCGCTTCGCCTTCAGGAAGTTGGCAAATCCGATGATGATTCCCTTCTCGTCTGGATTGTCCAAGCACTCCACATAAGACGATCTCTCAGACTTCACAGCATCAAGAGTGACAGCGTTACGGATAAGATGCTTTCCTTGGATCTCAGCCGTGATCGTACCTTTACTCTCCCCACGCTTGATCTTAGATACAAAGCCCTTACCGTCTGCCGACAAATCCATGGTGGATTGAGCCACGTTTAAGCTGAGTCCTTGCGCGATACTGCTCTTACCTGCGCCCATCACGCCTCTGATGACAACGAACTTGGCGTCGGACAGGTCGAGCGTGGAATCTGCGTGGTTTCTTATCGATTGGAGCCTAATTTTTTTGATGTGCATGTCTTCCCTTTCTCCCGGTTGTCTTACCTTTAGAAATCTGTGTCCTCACCAAACTCCCCATCGTCTCCGTCCTCATCCTCGAAGTCGTCCGGGGGAAGAACATCTAAAGGCTTTGATACTTTCATTATCACCTTGGTTACTTTCTCTGCCGTGTCCTGTACCGCGTTGTGAGTGATTACCCTCTTAGACGCTTTCAAATAACTCTCCAGTTTGCTAGAGGAAATCACGATATTCGGCAACCAATCGCAATCCTCTGGTGAAATTTCTCGATGTGTCAATAACAGACCTACTATAGGCATAATAGGCGATCCTGACGGGTCTGTTAGAATATCCTTTCCGTTTCTTACAAACAACGGATATACGTTTGATTCCTTACTTTCTTTATCGAACACATACGACTTCCCCATATAGTCACGGAGAACGACACGTCTACCAGTTGCCTGCACATAATCTCTCAACACTTTCTTGTTTGCCCTACTGAAAGCACTGTTCCAATTATCCCAACTCAACCTGTCTTCCATTGTCAACTGCATGTTTTCGTTATATTCAGCGATAGGACAGGTACGGTTAGATAGAAGATGGCAGTAGAAGCAGTGAGATCCGCCGATTGGTTGAATATCGTTCCCTGCATCGTAATTGTCATGCACCATTATCTGTTTTGAACGAGCAGCACGTAAGTCCTCAATAAGAGTTGGAACGTCAGAACGCTCAAACACAACCTCACGAGTCAAACGCTTGTATCTGACGAATGTCAATCTGAACTTAACCGTCATAACCCAAGGGAAGTGCTGGAAAACGAACAGCGCGTATTCTTTTGCCTGCGGCTTATCCTTCGGCTCGTATGGCTTAACGTGAGATTTGAAGTCGTCAATTAGAATAGTGTTCTCTGAGCGGAACATGTAGAGTCCATCCAGAGTACCCTCGTATGCGACAGGTAGACCGCTGTCCTGTACTAGACCTTGAAACCCTTCTGCAATATCGGTTGGTTGAAAATTCTCATCCAACGCCATTCGTATTTCCGTGGCAAAAAGGTTGTTGTAATCAACTTGATAACCATCTCTAAGCCCTGAGAGAATCTTAAACGCCTGCGGTCCTGCACCACGGCTAAAATTATCGAAGGCGTCTAAATCCATTCCTACACCCTTGCGAGCGCAATGTGACAGGTACAGAGACATCGTATTATGGATTTCGGTTCCGCGCATAGCGTCCATACCGCTTGGAGTCCTACGCCCCTTGATGAAGACTTCAACGTAGAATCTAGGGCAACTAAGACACTCCTGAGTTGATTGTCTCAGTGGCGGGATAGGACTCGGTTGAATCTTTACCAGTTCTGTGCTCATGCGGTCCTCTTGATCTTCTTGATCGATCCCCACTGTAATATCGACCAGCTACGGTCCTGACGAGCTTGTGTAAACTCGTGTACTCGGTCCTTGATCGCATCGTAGGTCTTGGATGTGCAGAACACTTCCTCACCTACCGATAGATTCTTCAAAGCAAGTCCTAGAATATCCTTTGGCTTGCGCGGTATCATTTGCTTACGGTGTCTCATGCATAAGCCTCCAGAAAATCACCCTTCATCTTCAATGGTTCTAAAACAATAAGATCGCTCGGAACAAAGAGTTTTCTTTCACTCTTATCCCACGATGCAGATACTACTCCGTCTGGATGAACTACAGCAAAGTAGATTTCTCCATCCCGTAACTCTGGATCGTCCGCCTTGGAATATATTGGAGGTTTCGGAGTACCATCTTGATTCCATCCAGCCATAGTCTTAATTGAAATCTGACCACCGATTGACGTGTTCCAGAAACGCCGATGACCACCAACCAAGAAAGAACTTATCCATTGCGTTTGCCCCCAACTCGCCATCTTCTCTGATGCGGTTTCATAGACAGGGTTCCACTCTGCATCGAGTCGTCTGACGATATACTGGAGATCAACACCCATCTTCTCTGCGTATCCTGATTCGATTGGAAGGTTATGTTCGTACATACCGAGATGGAATGTCTCAGAAAATGCCACGTCATTCACGCCGAACGATTCGCACCACGAAACAAACCTCTCCATAGACGATACGGAATCCACATAACCAGCAAGCAGGTTGCAGTTCACACGTACAAGAATTCCAGCCTCATGAATCAACCGAACTGCCGCCTTGAATCTTTCATCGCTTCCCCACTCTGCATGGCTGAAGCGCATGACTTCCTGATTACGCTGCTCAACGTAGTGGTGACGGCTCAGATTAACGTGCGTAATTCCTGCATCTAAGAATAATCCAACCACTCTCCTATCAATTCCACTCCCGTTGCTGTTGAATACTTTTCGATGGAATGAATGATTTCCTACTTCGTTGAGCACAATCGGCAATCGTCTGCTAAAGCTAGGCTCTCCACCTGTAACTTGCACAGAGCCATCATGCTTTTCTGTAAAAGTCAAACCCCATTGCAAGCCAGAAAGGAATCCTATCCCGTCTTTCCTGCCAACAGTAGGGGCAATACAAAACGGGCACGATGCATTGCAGGCAGATGTTACGTCAACGTAGAGATTGAATCCATTATCGATTTTCACGCCGCTACCTCAACCTGATCTTTCTTCACTTGAATTGCCAGCATACCCATTCCAGCCAACTGAAGAGCATCTGGACCACTCAATCCAAGCATTGATGGACTTAGGAGAGTGAACGCACCAACAGACACGCCAAGAGCCATGTACATCATTGCGAGTCCTTGGTCACCTATCCACGCTCCTAGTTCCATGTAGTTATGTTCCTTGCCGTCCAACGGATTGAGAGAGCAGAAATCTCCATCTTGATTCCCTTCCGTTAATTCTTTGAACGTATCTATTGACGCCCCATCATCAACGGCGACTTTGAAGAAAACCATGTCGATTGTATGCCCGGTTGGATCGGGAGAGTTGCCGGAATCTATGCATTTTCCGCATTTACATTCCCCTCTCTCCGTATTGTCATACACGTACTTTGTCAGAGCGTTCATGATTGAGCCTCCGGTTCTTTTTCCTCAACCTTTGGCTCCTCAATCAGAGGTTCAATCATATCCAAACCAACAAGCATCGCGTTCAGTGTGGCGCGTAAATACTCTACCTGCTTCTTTCTCTCATCATTTCTGTGAATCTGATCGAATGCTTTTACGATATTGAAGGTTGTTCCAGTCGTGACAGATCTCTCATTGCCGTAGTATACTTTTTCTTCTCCGATCTTCTTACCTGCTAGGTAATCAATCTCCGAGATAGATAATTCGGCAATAAAGTTTCTACTGTTAACTGTCGCGATGATTTTCATGTTCCCCTCCCGGTTGAATCCTATGCGCGATTGGGTTGTCCAAGACGCGCCCCTCGGATAGATTTCTCTCACGAGCCAACGTGAACTCGCACCCTTCTCTCCACCTTCCGTGGAAAGGTCGATTACACGAACGAGAACTGCCCTGATTCCGATGCTTGCACTGGTTTTGATTCCTGTGCCGGTTGCTCGGTCTGTGCTTGCGCCGATGCTTGCGTGTCAGGTTGAGCGGTTTCCTGCTGCGCTGCCGCCTGTTGCCGTGCTGCCATCTCTTCCCGTGTAGGCCGTCCACGACGCCGTGCGGTGGTCTGCTGAGTCTGAGGCGTGTCCTGTGCCGCTGTGGTGGTCTGTTGCACTGTCTCTGATGGCTTCTGCTCCTGAGTCTGTTGAGTCCTCACTTCAGGCGCTAACCGCCCCTTCAGAGAGGCAATCAGTTCGTCAATCTTACCCTGTGGCAGATACGAGTCCCGCAACATCTTGCGCTCGGTGGGGTTCTTGCCCAACTTCTCAAACAACGTTTCAAGTTCCTGTTCGCGTGGATCATTCTCGTTAGGCGTCCCGGAATCAGCACCGTTCTCCAAAGCTCCCGTAAGAGCCATGTCGATAGTGAGAGCTTGCCGTCCCTCAGTTCCCGTCACGTCAAGCGCAGAGGCGTTCGCCAACTCGATAGACGATGGAAGATACTTCAACACTTGGAGCAGAGGAATCTTCCGTGAATACATCTCAGGATGCTTGAACGAGTAATGATCGGATTTGTCGTAGCACTTGTTATTCTTGTCCCGATGCGCCCAAATCTTCGCAATATCCCATACGTCGATGATAGGGAAGTCGGAGTTCTTGATGCGTCCTACCGCATACACAAACTGCAAAGCAGCTTCCGTACCTGCCCACTTTCCGCGCTTGTGATGGATGGTTGGATTGGTTCCAAGAGCGTAATCAAACTCATCACCATCATAGACAGCCTCAGTCCACGCCGACGCCCTCTCTGTCCTGTTCAGCAACTCCATGTACCCACGCCATCCGGGGATGAGGGTGCAAGTTGCCTTGTAGGGGATCAGATAGCATTGACCGTTAATTCCCGGCTCAAGACCCAACTGAGACGCGGCCATGAGTGACCCGTAAAACGACTCACGAGTACAGTTCAACAGCTTTGGGTTAACACGCAAGGATGTTAAGGCAATTCTTGCCATCCTATCCGCCGTCATGTGACGCGGTAAGGCTGCTTCCATTTGTCCCTTGTACTTCTGAAGTTCTGATCCAATCGTTTTAGGATCAATGATAGTCAAATCGGTTGCCATTGTTCTGTATCCTTCTCCGGTATTACCGGGTTACCGCAAGTAAATGTGGATGATGTAGCAGATTCCAAGACCGATAAGTTGAGCGACAATAGGCAACAATATCACGCCTACGGTGTCTTTGGTGGTTGGTTTATAGCCGTTAGGCGAGTTTGTATGACTAAACGTGGATATAAAATATCCAAGTCCTACTACAACCCAATACGGGACGGTTGGGAGATGAAGATATGTAACAGCAAACCAATTCCATTCAGTCAACCTGATCCACGCGACAAGCATGACCAGAGGAAAAGTGACCAATCCAATCAAGGGAATCACTACTCCAGCCGCCAATCCACCAAATACGAAAATAAAGAAACTCTCAAGCAGTGTGTATTTCTTATCAGTTGTTGACATTTTTCCTTCTTTCAGCAGCAGGGAGCCTTTCGACTCCCCACCGCGATCCATGACCTTAACTAGTCAGAATGGGTGAGTATCCCTCTCACCAGTAATCGGCTGCTCAGGAGCGAGCGAACCGAAACGTTAAAAGTCCTTGTCGTTCACCAAAACCACATCCCCGTGAATCGTTCCCTTACTTCCCGGCTTGCATACCGAACGGTAAAGCTGTGTCGCGATAGGATTCTCAGGCTTTCCGTCTATCAATCCTGTATCGTCCACCATCATCACTTGGCAGTTCTTGAAATCCAGAATTACCGTGTCGAGTCCTTCCGCGTCGATTACTTCCATGATCTTCTTAGAGGATGGTTTTCCTAATACCAATTCCTCTGTTCCATTTACGCGGATGATCTTGTAGATTCCCTGCTTGATGATGTATTCTGGTTTCATTCCTTCACTGCCTTAGCAAGTGCCGCACGAGCAGCCGCAATGTCTCCCTCTACTGTTCCTTCGTTCCTCTCGTGTCCGGGATACAGAGACGCAATAGTTGACGCCCAAATCAGGATATTACTCAGCGCCTCGTACATCTCCTTGTTGACTTGCTTCAGGCGTTCAATCTCGCCCAACTGGATGACGATGTGATAAGTAGCTGCGCACTCACCCATCTCTACGCACAACTCTTGTGCAAGACGGATTTCATCGTCAGGTAAAGGCTTTGGTTCAAATTTAGATATGCTCATGCCGCAACTCCTTGCTGGATAAACATGATCTTGTTTCCATCAGAAATCTCTCTGATACCTTCGTCGGCGTAAATCAACCCGTTATACTTAACGGCTGGAATCCAATAATCCTTTTCGGATTTAGACAATTGGATAATACGGTTAATGAAATCCTCGTCTGAACCCACACCTTTTCTCTCTGTTTCTTGTTCAACGGGTTTGACAAAGACTTTATATGATGGACACAAATCAGCAGCAGCCATAAATGCGTTTGTTTTTCGATCTGCTATATAGAGTGTCAATCTCATGCCAGTCTCCCTTCAGCCGCACCAATCTTTCTCAATACAGACTTTACGTGGTTACTCTGAACCTTGCGACGGAATATCACGTCTCTCTTGTCGATGATCGTGTTTCCACTAAAGTTTATAATTTTGATGGATGTGTTGCAATGCAAAAGGTTGAGCGTGAATGAACCTTTCTTTTGTCCTAATTTTGTGCCGGAATATCCGCCTAATTGGTAAACCATCGGATATTCACACATCGGCCTTCGGTTTTCATTCCTGTAGTGAACGCATCCGTTGCTTGTCCATACTTCAAAATTACAACCACCTAAATCTCTGGCGTAGTAACCGCCGCAATCGCTGATGAAAAGTTCACCTTTCATACGAGCTTCCCTTCAGCCTGAGACTTCACCCGCTCAAGTTCGTCCTTCAACTCAGCTTCGATGGCTTTTCCTACCGTGTACCGTTCAAGCATCCTATCCGGGTACTCGTCCCACACTTTAGAGGAGCGTCTGCCATCTAGTATGGCTTCATTACGTGTTGCACGAAATTCTGTATCCTTGTCCTTCCAGTGAAGAACAGCAACACACTCCAACCCATCCGCTCCGGGTCCTATCGCCGTCGTGTAAGACTCCAAACCGTGACGCTTTGCTATTTCCAAAAGTCCGTCAATTCCGATGTAGGATTTTATGCGAGGGTATTTCTTCTCCAAAAACTCTCGGAATGATTTCTTAGGAGTGAAATAATCCTTCTCAATATCGCTCATGCTTTCACCGTCCTACGCACGGACTCTGCGGATACCCAATTCGGAAGCGGCATGTTTGGCCTATGCCAATACTCGGCCACCTTCCCCGGCAATGCTTCCCATACCTCAAGGTAATCTGTGAACTCCATCACGTCCAAAGGGCGGTTACCGTCATCCAAAAACAGATCGAACTTCTCTCCGCCAGCGAGTTCAAGAATCATACCCGAAAACAGTGGCTTCCGTACCCCATCGCAGCCGATGAAAATATCAGCACCCTGTGCATCAGTGAATTTTAGCGGTAGTGGATCAGCGGCTAGGAATTTGTCGAAGACAGGAAGGCTACCGTCAGACAAGAAACCGCGCACCTTCCGCGTAGGACCAAGAAAACCTTGTTTCTCGTTGTTTTGTTCAATCAACAAAGCCCACACATACAAACGAATATCAGAATCATGCGGCTTCACGAAATCAAGGTTGGTGATTAACGTCAACTTGTCGCTCATTTTCTTTCTCCTCGCCGTTGGATTACGGCTGCAATGAATTAAACGTAGTCTTAGGCGCATAGTTTGTCAAGACTTATTTTCAATAATTCGTATTTATTTTCTATCTACTTTGTTATCTATAGTTTACATTTTTATTACCGCTAAGAATATAAATAGGACGACTATTTTCCTGAGCGCGATAGGAAATTCAAAATCAGCCTTCCCAAAGAAAATCCTTGACAAATAGCAAAGGATGCGAATAGGGTGGGAACTGTCTAGCCTGATCTGCTAGATGCCCCGCCAGCGAAAAGTTCCGGGGTTGGCTTCCAAGCTGACCCCGCGAAACTTTCAAAGGTGAAGGCGTAACATAAATCGCTGGCAACCTATCCCACGCAGACCTTGAAGTTCACGCGGTCGGGAGAGCCTTGCCCTTTGAGGGTGTATGAAGAAATCAGAATACGCGAAGTATATTCAGTCGGAGCATTGGCAGGAATTTCGTCGAAAAGTCATAATTGACGCGGGTAATATCTGCGAAAAATGCGATATGCCAAGATGGTTGGCCGCTATTGCTTACGATCAAGATTTACATGTTCACCATCTTAACTACGCAAATTTAGGTCACGAGGAGTATACAGACGTACAGGTTCTTTGCCGCCGATGCCACGACATTGAAACTTATGGTAGATCTGATTTTCGCGCTCCAAAAAGAACAAAATGCGATATATGCAGGAAGACTCATTGGGATGTTTATGGTGGATTATGCCCTGTTTGTCGTTCTTTTATGGGTGAGGATTTACCAATTGAGTTGCGATTAGGTTGTGTTGATCCAAGAGATAATCAACCTATTTGGAAAGCTATGGTTGTTGAATTTTGCAGTTTTATTCATTTCAATAAGATTCCTCTTGAGGACATTTTACCGGTCATTAGCGAAACTTTGAGACAGCGTTCAGAATTACAAAAAAGGATCGAAAACGATCCAAATTACTGTCCTTTTTGAGGTTTTACTAATGGCAATAGGTGGATCTGGATTTGTACAGCTTCGACGCGGACTCTTTGAGCACGTCCGGGATGGTCGTTTATCGTTTTTTGAGGCTTCTCTTTACGTGGCTATTTTATCGGACACCAACCCGTCTACTGGACTCTGCTATGGGTCGGCAGGGTTATTTTCTGTGGTCTACTCTGTACCAACTCGTACATGTCGTGATGCTCTGGAAAAACTCGAACAAAAAGGCTACCTACGGCGCTTTCCTACCCGTGGGAAGCATGGTTCATACCCTATTCTAGTTAACAAGTTTCGATGCTCTTCTGGTGCCATGAGCGGATTATATGTAAACTCTGATAAATCATCTAGTTGCGATAATATTATTTACGATATTCGCCTTGATGGTGTCAATGAGAATGTCAATGACAATGGCAATGATGGTGTCAATGACAGTGCCGCAAGAGTAGATACTAGAGACAAGAAACTAGAGAGCGATAAAGAACAAGGGTTATCACCCTTGTTGCCTACGGCTCCCGTAGATACAAATATTCGTCCTGAAGAATTTGCGAACACATGGAACCGCCTTAGAGGAAAACTACCAAAAGTGGACAAGTTCACAGATGGGAGAAGAAAGAAAGTCCAAGCGCGAATCAGGGCTGGATTAACCATCGAAAGATTTTCAGAGGCGGTTGAAAATTGCAGAGTCAAACCGTTTTTGATGGGAGAAAACGACAGTGGTTGGGTGGCAACGTTTGATTGGTTAGTGAAAAATTCTGAGAATATCGAGAAAGCAATCACAAACCCTTACGGATTAAATAAACCAAACGGAGGATATGCGAATGGCAGATCAAACGACCCAAGGACAGTCACTCAGTCTGTCCAAGACGTTATCGGACGGGCAAGGGCAGGTACAGGCTCTAATGGCGGCTCTCTGTGTAGCCCACAATCGAGTCCTAACGGATCAGATGTTGGGGATTTATGCTTTGACGCTTTTGACGGAATTGAGTCCAGAGCAAGTGAAAAAACTCATCCCAAAGTCATTGAAGGAATGCCGCTTTTGGCCAAGTGCGGCTGAGTTGCTGGTTTTGGCCGGTGTTCCAACTGAAGCTGAGAGAATGGAAAAAGAGGCACTGGATGCACTCGCTAAAGTCCTGAAAGTCCTACGCGACTTGCGGCACGATCCAGAGGTAATCAGGGATAAAAGAATTGCAGAGTTGAAAGTCCCACCGCTGTCTGAAAAACCATGGGTCAAGACGCTGGTACGGTTTGGGGGTGGAAACTTGGACTCGGCTGTGGAATTACTTTTGCAGCATCCTAGCCTGCGCCAGAGTGGGGATGAGGTAAGCGGGTTTGGACTGGATTTCAATTCAATTCAGAAATGCGAGCAGCGGTGGATTAGTTGCTGGAAGGCGGTTGCGTGATGAGCACAACAGACGAGAGTATCCTTGGACTCCTGCTCCGCGCACATGGGCAATGTGCAGCACAAGCGCACGGTGAGGAATTCATCCACAAGAATATCTCCGCAAAGTGTCAGTACGAGACAGCGATGCAGTGTGTCGAGAACGCGATTAGGCAAGTGACGTGTGCCGAACGTAGCGTAGCGCGACAGGACTCAAAAGAGAGGGAGGGTAAATGAGAGGATCAGACCTTACTCAAGAGCAACTGGACGCGGCAGAGAAATTTATTCTCCTGATGCGCTCAAAGACGAACGATTTGCATCCTACAGGCGATCAACAAATTGCGCAGAGATGGTGCGATTTGGTTCGTATCGTGGCCTTGTATGGCGCTATCCGTGCCAAAGCTGTAGCTGATGGTAATCCGGCTGATGTGGCGGGTGAGGTTTACAAAACCGGGAAACAGTTTCTTATTTCCGATGAGGAATCAGAGAAATTGAGCGGCGGGTTACAAGGCGAGCGTGCCGAAGCAGGACGTTATCAATGGGAACCGGGAAAACGGTTGATCGACTGCCGCTTACCGGAGGAAGGAAAGGAAAACCAATGAATCAGGAAAGCAAAGAAATTGTTGACCTAATAACCGCCTCTTTCTTTATGCCTAGCGTCGGTATGACTCTCACTCAAGAGGAAGCAGACGCAATCAAGGAATACGTCCGAGTACGGTATTTTGAGGAGAATATCCAAGGAGCCGTACATGCTGGATTCGTCAGAGGAAAGGAGTCTTAATCGTGATTACCATGCGATTTGAACAGGTCACCCGCAAACGTAAAGTTCGTGTCAAATGCAACGTATGCGGGAAAATGAGAAATAGATATGTTTCTGTTACACACACCGTCAATCTATTCAATAAAAACGACGATGGGTCAATAAGGTCAACGGAAGAGGTACAGCATCGCGTTTCCGTTGAGTTGGATTCCGACGTGAAGAAACTACTCGCCGATGGGATTGTATGCGGTAGCTGTGAAGGGAAGGAGTCTTAGTGGGATACCACGACCTAAGCGAATGCAGCCTAACTGACGACGAGAGGCTTGCAGAGGCTGGTAGGATTACAAACCGTCTTGCAGCTTGCCAAGATGAATTAACTCACAAAGAACGAGAATTTGTGATGCAAATGAACGATGCTCGATTTGTGAGCGTGAAGCAATTGTTCTATCTCAGGGATATATCCGAAAAGTACTAACCGGGAGAGTGACATGATTAAAGAGACAGAGAAGATCGTGATGTATGACAGTCCTGAAGCGGCTACACGAGTTGAGATGCCGGGTTGGAAATCCAGACTAGGACACTTCTACCCCGGAGATAACCCAAGCAGTGAGCACGGGGCACGGTGGTCAGGATGCACTCACCAGTTTTGCAAATGTGGAAAAGTTATGCGGCAAGGAGTAACACGTTGCGATTCCTGCCAAGCTAAGATTGACTGCGAGAAGTATTACACTCTTCCTATCGCGGAATGGGACGGAGAAACGCCAACCTGCGACGATTCCAGAGATAAGTATTTTTGGGATAAAGAGCAGTTGCTTGACGAAATGTACTGGCAACTGGAAGAGTCCACGAAGCGCGGAGAGGAACCAGAGATGCACGTCGTCATATGTGAGCCTCATTACCTGCATCAACTCGATGGAAGCGAGTGGGAAGACGATCTTGCAGATGAGGGTGAACTATCAGACGAAGTAGGAGAGGCCATAGACGCCCTCAACGCCGTAATTAAGGCGCAAGGGCCATCGTGTTGGCACCCCGGTAAGCAGAGGATCAATATGGAACATCTCTGGAAGCAACTCAAAGAAGATTTAGAGAAAGAGAAATCAAGTCAAATACCGCCAGCTAAATCAGACGGCTTGTAGCTCTAAATACAGGCTACGATTGGCCTATTGACTGAGGCCCTGCTCCGAATATTAAGAGCAGCGTTAAAATCGGCGTTTGCCTCATAACCACAAGACTTGCACCGAAACTTGGATTGCGAAGGACGGTTCAACTTTTTAGTATGCCCACACTTGGAACATTCACGACTAGAATTACGAGGATCAACCTTGACCAAAGGTACGCCCGCAAGGACGGCCTTATATGTCAAGAATGTTCCCAACTGCGCGAATGCCCAAGAATGCAATATCGTTCGTTGAGGTTTCCTAGCCCTAATCCTCGTGCGTATACCAGTAAGTTCTTCAATGGCAATACCACGATTCGTGCGTTTGGCTTTTTCAACGATTTGTTTCGCAATGCAATGGTTTACGTCAGCAGCAAAACGCGCTTCTTTGCCGGAAAGTTTCTTCAAATGTCGTTTAGCAGATTTGCTCTGCGCCGCTTGGAGTTTAGAACGGAGTTTACGGCATCTGTAACGAACCCCTTTGACCATAGAACCAGAGAACGATTGTCCATCGGAATCGGTGGCAATCTCAACTACGCCAAGATCAACCCCGAGAAAGTCGTCAATAACAATCGGTTCGGGATCGGTAACATCGCACGTTGCAGCCAGAAACCACTTGCCGCGATGGTAGATCAGATCCGATTCGCCTTGTTGCTTGAGAAGCAATTCCTTTTGGCGCGGTCCAGCCGAGTACGAGATTGGCTCTCTTCCGTCCAACGTCCAAATGCTAACCTTGTTCTCTCCATAGCTCAGAATGCGAGAATCGTAGCTGATGGCTCCATGCTTGGAAAAACGACGTTCCGTCTTCTTGTCCAATTTGTAGGCATCGCAGACCTTGGAAAACAGTCGAACAACCATCTGAGCAGAGAGTGGAAATCGCTCACGAGCATCATGGTAGAGAAATTTGTGGAGCGAGAATGGCGTAAATACTTTGTTTTCCCACGCTTCATGGCTCATCCAATTGGCACACTCGTTTGCTGTTTCCAACGTGCGCAGAAGAAGTTTTGCTTGTTCTGCGTTGGAATCCAACCGGATTTTAGCTACCAGTTTCATCTGTTTGAAGTATATCGTGGTACAATTGACTTGTCAAATCTGAGAAAGGAATGCGATTCCTCCGCTACCTAAAGGAAGAGGTATCCTCGCACAAAACCTATGAATCTGATGTTTCCGAAACCTAAAGATCAAAAGAAGGCTCCTGTTCCTGTGCGCATATTCAAAGACGGACGCGAGGCTTGTAATTTGCTCATTAAGTCTGGAAAAGATGAGTATGCGCGTAGGATTCGTGAGATGTGGGAGCGCCAAGGAAAGATATGCTGTCTCTATGGCCGTGTTGAGGGATGTCCTGGAAAGTTAGCGTTGGCAGAGTCTACGTTTGAGCACGAGGCTGGTAGAGGTCATGGCGGTGGACATAGGGACGACAGGACTTCGGTTAACGGTAAGAATATCAACGGAGCCGCCCATTTTATCTGTAACAGCAAGAAGGGATCAGTTAGAATTGATTACAACAGTGTCCCGTAAGGAAGAAAATAATGAGCACAACTGATATTTGCCCTCTATGTAATAGATCTCTTCGCATTGGAATGCAGACGGCAGGGCGGCGTATATGCTGTCTGTGCGGTAATCCTATCCGTAAGAGGCATAAGTACCGGATAGGAAGTAACGGACTCCTCCAGCACCGCGACTGCCAGATGCCAACTGGTGATAAAATGGTTACTGCAATGAAGGGGATTTTCGATGAATGATGACGCTTTAATGCGAGGGACAGTGTGTCCTATCTGCGGCGATGTAAACCCTAACGGGTATTATCGCAACCACGAAAGTAACCAAAGATTCTGTACTAAACACAGCCACGAACAGATTGACAGGTGGATGTGCAAACCCGCAAAGATAGAGAGGGAAAAGAATTGGTTGAGATAACTAAAAAGAGAGCGTGCGACAAATGGACAGAGGACGAAGATAATCTGTTGCGCGAATTGCTTGGGAAGATGACCTCTGAGAAGATCGGAGAAAAGATCGGTGGTCGCAATAAGAACGGGGTTCTTAAAAGAGTAAAGCGATTAGGACTCCAAAACCGTAAAGACAATAAGTGTGAGCAGTGGCCTGATTCTCTTGTCGAGAGCTTGAAAATATGCGGTCCTACTATGACTGCAAAGCAGTTTATGACTCAGTATGGGACTTTAAAGGACTCTACCTATAATCACGCCAAAAAGTTCAAGATCAATTTTCTTCCCTACGTGGAATGGACTGAGGATAAAATCGAAGTTCTACGCCAGTCCAAGAGCGCCAAGGAAGCGGCTCAGAAGCTCGGTAAGGACACTAGCACAGTCCTGCGTAAAGCGAAATGTCTTGGGATAGTCTTATGCGAATCGAGGCGTCCAAAGGGAGAAGCACAAGTACAACAAAGGGATAGAAAACCTGCAAAGCGCGTCTCAGTTAAGCGTCCTGTGCGCGAGGAAAGATCACGCCTTGAGATATGTCCTATCCACCACTGCCCTGTGAGTGACTGGGAAGGTCATTTCGAGCGTTTAGGGTGCAGAAGATCAGAGGCTTTCCGGGAGGTAGTATGAGTTGTAATGTAGAAAAATACTTGATTGAGCAGCAAGTCGCGTGTGTAAGAATCGCTAGGACATGCCACGACAACGACAGGATCGAGTGGGATAAATGCGCTGAGGTTATAGAGAAAAGACGCATGGAACACGAGAATAGTTGCCCACGATGCGTTGGAAAAGACTGGAAATAATATTCGACAAACGAAACGCCCTCGACTGGTTAGCCGGGGGCGTCTCTGTCTTCCCTTGGATTACGGGGTTGGAGTCGAGAACACGTTCGCAACGCTCTGCGTCAACTGCGCTGGAGGAACAGGAGCGTTGGTCTGGACCGTGAACGGGATGTTCCATGTGGACACAACTCCGTCCGTGTCTGTGATGGTCAGTGCCGTAGATCCGCTTACAGGGGCAGCAGATGCCGCAACGCCGGTAAACAGGATCGTGTTGTCGGGCTGAAGGACTGCGGTTGCCGATGGGTCGCTGAAGGTAACAACGACGTTGCTAATCACACCACCAGAAGGTGTAACGCCATCAGTTAGGCGAGGGGTCAGGGTGTCGATAGCTGTCTGACCGACGTTGAAAACGAGGATATTGTCTGCCATGGTTACATCTCCTGTGAATACGTTTGCTACGGAAGCGGTTATTGGTTTTGGTTTATTGATCTCCCGCTCAATCTCGTTCAATCTGCGGTTAACGTGCTCAAAGTCCCGGTCAATGCGCTCAAGGCCGCGTTTAAGCTCATGATCCAGCTTCTCTTGGCCCTTGAGGACTCTCTCAAATAGATCTTTTTCGTGATGTTCCAAGGGGACGACCTCAAATAGAATAGTACACCTAAATCTTTAACAGTGGATGAGCAAAACGAACCTCTGTCTTAAAGAGTAGAAACTGCGCTTTTTAGTCCTATTCGGTGAAATAAAACTTGACAAGGTGAAAGAATGCGCTTATAGTTATATACAAGTGTGATGAGCGTCATATTCCAACCCGGTTCTCGTGTGTATCTGGCAAACGCAGTAGCCGGTGAACCCGGTATTGTCTATGGATTTGACCAGAGAGGACGAGTTATCGTCGATTG
>Ga0302320_10003733_pt1 | contig 35094 bp, 21 predicted proteins | sample Bog_T0_3_FD_202130 | JGI IMG/M metagenome (GOLD analysis project Ga0302320, IMG submission 202130) | Peat permafrost microbial communities from Stordalen Mire near Abisko, Sweden - Bog_T0_3 | ecosystem: Environmental > Terrestrial > Soil > Wetlands > Peat | place: Sweden: Abisko, Stordalen Mire...
CGAGTTCGCGGGCTTCGGTGATACCGGCTTCGTGGGCTAAACTGGCTAATTCGCCGACCTGCTGATGGGCTTCGCGTTCGGCTTCTTGGGGCACCAGGACGGAGCCTATGTAGATGTAAGTGCGGACACTCTGCACGCAGAGAAGGATTGCGAGCAAAACGCCCGCAGCGAGTAGAAGCCGTAAGCCGATATGCGAGTAGTGACTCAATGCCTTCATAGGGCAGCCGCTGAGAGAGCGTGAATTTGTAGTATACGGCTTTGCGGCTACCGATTCTTTGGGGCCGTCATAACCTCGTTAGGGCTTTCACCGCAGCGATCAGTCGCGCGTTCGGCTTCGGCGGGTTCTCCAGCAAATCAAGCCACAGCCGTGTGTCGCGTTCGGAGAGCGTCACCCGCTCAGCTTCCTCGATCAATGCCTTCGCTTCGCGTAAGGCGTCCGTGACAATTCTGGGCAGGATCATTTCCCCTTTGTTCTGCAATGTACCCATTTAAAGCGTACATTGTCTGGTAGCGCGCCTGCACCAGTGCGCAGCTAACGTGGGGCTAGCCAATCTTGGCTGCGTGTCGTCTTTCTAGGCGACACCGACCGTATCTTACCCTTTGTGGCAATGCCCGAAGCCGTCTTCTCAGGAGCGGACTTCCTATATCCTTTAGCATTGAAAGAACCACCATGAGCGCGAATGTCAAACAGGCCGTACCGTTCTTCGGAGTAACTGACATGGAAGTCTCTCTGCGTTTCTACGTTGACGGGCTCGGCTTCACAATGACGCGCCGGTGGATTCCAGACGGCGACGAGCACTATCCTTCCGACGGAAGAATCCGCTGGTGCCGGCTTGAGCTTGGCGACGCCGCAATCATGCTTCAAGAGTTCACACCGCAATCTCGGCCGAAGGGAGCGCTGGGAACAGGCGTTTCGGTCTCGTTCATGTGTGAAGACGCACTCGCTCTTTATCGCGATTTCAAATCACGCGGCGTTCATGCTTGTAGCCGTCCCTCGGTGGGAAATGGTCTGTGGGTCGTGCCGCTTACCGATCCTGACGGCTATCGGGTCGACTTTTCGAGTCCCACTGATGCGCCTGAAGAAAGCGAATTAGAGGACGGCTAATAGGACCGTCTCTGGCCAGATATGGCACGCAGTCTATATTGCTTGAGTGCTATAATTCGAGCGTGGGATGGGAAGTCGAATACACCAAGGAATTCGAAGATTGGTGGCACACCCTCCCTGAGACAGAACAAGGAAAGGTTGACGCCAGAGGTGCAGCTTCTCATGGAGCGGGGACCAGGCCTTGGTTTCCCATTCAGTTCGCAGGTGAAATCGTCACGCTTCCCGGAAATGCGCGAGTTGCGAGCCCAGACAGGCGGCGATCCTTTGAGGATGCTTTACGCCTTTGACCCGCGGCGAACCGCAATGCTGCTGATGGCGGGCGACACGACCGGGGATGACCGGTGGTATGAAATCAACGTTCCGCTGGCTGATCGCTTGTTTGAAGGCCACTTGCAAATGATCGAAAAGGAAGGATCTAGTCATGGCTAGGAGTTTTCAGGAATTGCGCTCGAAGATGTCGCCATCCGGCAAGGCTGCGAGCGCGGCAGAATATGACCGTCTGACCAAAGAGCTGTCTCTACAGGAACTGCGCAAAGCTCGCGAACTGACCCAAACCAGTATTGCTGCCGAACTTGAGATCGCCCAAGGCGATGTCTCGAAGCTCGAGCGTCGAACCGATATGTACATCAGCACGCTTGCCAACTATCTGCATGCAGTTGGCGCGGAACTGGAGATCCGGGCTGTGTTCCCAGACGGGCATGCCGTCAAAATCACGCAATTCGCCGAGGAACCTCGGTCGGCCCGATAGAAATAACGGCGAACACACATTAGTAGAGTCGGCAGATCAGTGATTGCCCTTGCCAGTCAGCGCAAGCGAGCGGCCCTTGTTTGTATGCAAAGGTCATGCGCCAGCGACGAAAAATCGGCCCCATTTCGACGGAAGTCAAACACTTCTTAGAACAGATAAAATACCTACCAACTATATCGACGACGCTCGTGAGGTCGTTCTAAACCGCACTGACAGCCACACGAAACAGGTAAACCATCTCGACAGTCAGCGCGCTAGCACCAAGTGGGAGGTCGCGATCCCTAACAAGGGTGAGTTTCGTGCCCATCCACACGATTTGAGCGTAGCGAGGGTATTAATGACTAACGTGAGCCCGATGGTAGATTTAAACGTCGACTGCGGAAACCTGAACTGGACCGCGTGGGTGACATGTGGAGTGAACAAGTCTAGCGTTTTCAATAATTGTCCTTCCGCCTAACGTGTGCGGAACTGGGAAATGATCATATTCCGCATCAGAAGGATCGACCGGCTCCCCGCAAATCGCGCAGCGACCCTGTGCACGTTCGTAAACCACCTGCTTTTCGTTGTCGTCAAACAGCCGCTTCTGGTCGAGGCGGATGCCTACGTCTTCGATGATCTTCTCGCGCCAGTCTAAGTAATATTTGGCGATACCCAGACCGGAGGTAGATTTGCCAGTTGCTGCACCCTCGCGGTCTCCCAGTATGTGGGAGGCAAGCTTCTGCGTAAACGACTTGTCGAATTTGAATTGAGGATTGCGGGACAAGTCCTGAATCAGCATAAACGCGGCTATGACATCGAGTTTTCTAAACTTTAATTTGATCCGCTTCTTTCCATCGCCGGTGGTTTTTGCGAACGCGACCAAAAAAACGTCGCTCGTGAGTTTCAAGAGAGTCCGAAATCTGTTCGCTGATTCGCCATTCACGTCAAACGTCGTGTTTTCGTGGTACACCTTATCCAAGTCGTTAGCCCCGATGCTCTGCTGTGAGAGGGGATCGCTCTCGCGAGCCATGAAAAGGCAGAACAACTGCGCACAAAACTGACGATCGGAATCGTAAGAGTCACTCTCGTCTTCGTTGCGAGGTCCACCAGCTCCACGCCGGTCAATCTGCCTGAAGAGCGTCACACTAGGAGCGCTATCCAATTTCCCCGCCAGCCCAACTATGAACGGTCCGATTGCGCCGGGCCACGCATCTCGGATTTGTTGCCTCGTAAGCGCGGTACCCGACTGGAGGCGTATAAAGAGGTCTCGAACTTCATCGGCATCCACCAATTCGCTAATGACAAAAACATCGATCTGCTTCGTCGCTAATTCCTGGCGAAGACCCTGATCCAATTCTGAAAACTTTCGTTTGCCCCACGGGGCCGGCAATTTCCGAAGGCTGTTGGGAAGTTTTAACTTTTTGTCGACGGCCGCGTCTAGCAAGGCAAACTTACCAGAGTAGAAATCGGCTAAAGCGCGAATTCGTTGTTGGCCGTCTACGATTTCATATCGAACGGTCTCGTGTCCACCTAGTCCTTTGTCGCGAATCTGGTGCAGAAAAATCGGTGGAATTGGGTATTTACGAAAAATTGAATCAATAAGGCCCTGCATTTGCGCCGAGTCCACTCGGCACCCCGCTGGTACTCTTCGTTGATTTTAAGAGAACCGTTTTTCCAAGTGTTAACAAGCTGTTCGGTCGGGAAACTCTGTCGCGTGTATTCCATTTGGGCACATTCGAGGTGTTGGCTCGATAATGCCGAATTTTATCATTCGTGACTGTGGGATGCATCTAGCAAGGTGGGGCGGCCGCGAGCCGCTTTCCACTTGGTAGTAGCGGTCGCCTCCTCCGTGGGCGCCATCCTTGCGCTCCGCAGATCGATGTTTCAAAGCCGGTGACCACTCCTTTCGCCACCCGCGCGAGCCGTCAAACCAAAGCCCCAAGAATCGGTCACAAAAGATCGAAAGATTTTTTCTTTCACATTCTAAAGCACTTAGCCGGATTTTTTCGAAACGCTGGTTCAGTCCGGCTGGGGCGTAGGCTAACTTTTCAGTAGATCCAGCCGTCGCGCCTTGATCGAAAAATGTGGATCGAAGATCCACTCTAAGGAGCAAGCAACCATATGTTATCCCGAAAAATTCGCCGTGCCGAAGAGCACAAAGCCCGCAAAGCTGCGCGCAAAGCAGGCCTCCCCGATATCCCCGCACCCGCCACGGCCGATATCCCGGCCCCGGTTGAGGCGAATGTCCCCGACTCGAACCTTCAAGCGGCCGTCGCGCCGCAAGAGACATTCCTCGATCAAATCCCCGAGCCCGGCTTCCCTCTACCCGCCCTCGCCGGCATCTCGCCCGCGCGTCTCGCCGCCAATCGCGAGAACGCCAAACTTTCATGCGGCGCCAGATCGCCCGAGACGCGCGCCATTTCCGCGCAGAACCATACCATTCACGGCCTCGCCCGGCATCAAAACGGCACTTTCAAAATCCTCACCTCCGAAGACGCAACCGCTTTTGAAAAACTCAGCGAATCTCTCATCGCCGAGCACTCCCCGCAAACGCCCACCGAATCCATTCTCATCAACACCATGGCGCAATCCTCATGGCTCGCCGCACGCACTCAGCGTCTCCAAGACCTGTGCATCGATTCAGATACCGGAGCCATCACCGATGAAAAGAAATTCTCCTTATACATGCGTTATCAAACCACGCACACCCGCGCCTTCCACAAATGCCTGAATGACCTGCTCAAGCTACGCGCCGAGAAACGTAAAGCCGACCTTGGGTTCGAAGCGCAGAGAATCGAATCGGAGAAGCACGAGCTCAAAAAACAGTCTCATTACTGGGATGTTCTTAAAAAAGACGCCTTCGCCTGCCGGGAACTAAGCAATCTGGCCGCGCAAAACTGCGACGCGCGCCGCCAAAACCCGGCTTTCGATGCCGAATACGAAGCCTTACTAGCCAAACATGGCCTGCAAAAGAACGCCTGGGAGGCTGGCAGCGCCGCCTAACGCATCCACCCCATCACTACCCACACTCGAAGTGTGTCATGCCGCGCTTACGCATATGATGGTCACCTATGAGTGCGCTATTCCATCAGCCGCGATTGCGCTGGCTGATGATCGGCCTGGCTTTCTTTGCGACGGTGATCAATTATCTCGACCGGCAAACACTGTCGGTGGTAGCACCTGTTCTGCTTGATCAGTTTCACATGGACAGTGTCGATTACTCGCGAGTGGTATCGGCGTTTCTTTTGGCTTACACCTTGATGAATGGTGTTGCAGGTCCGCTCATTGACCGGCTAGGCACGCGCACGGGTTATGCGTTGTGCATGTTGTGGTGGTCGGCGAGTTCGATTCTGCACGTTTTCGCGCGGGGAACGCTAAGTTTGGGAGTGTGTCGATTTCTATTAGGCATGGGAGAGGCGGGTAACTGGCCAGGCGCTGTGAAAGTGGTAGCGGAATGGTTTCCGGAAGAGGAACGCGCGCTGGCCGCGGGCATTTTCAATAGTGGGGCGACGGTGGGGGTGATTATTGCTCCGCCGGCGATTGTGGCGATCGTAACCAGATTTGGATGGCAAGCGGCGTTTGGGTCGATTGGCGCGTTGGGGTTTGTGTGGTTGATAGCGTGGCTCGCGATTTACCGCACGCCACCCACTGCCAGGGGCACGGTACGTGCTACGTTGCCGATGGCCCAACTACTGCGGACACGCTTTGTGTGGAGCTTTACGCTTTCGAAAGTTTTTCTTGATCCGGCTTGGTATTTTTATGTTTTTTGGTTTCCGGAGTATTTGAAGAAAGTGCATCACTTCAACTTGGCGGCTATTGGAAAATTTGCTTGGATTCCGTTTTTTGTGGCGGCGCTAGGGAATGTGTTTGGAGGGTTTCTCTCACCGGCATTCATAAAGCGAGGCATGGAAACGGCGAAGGCACGGAAAATGGCCGTGAGCCTTTGTGCTGTGTTGATGTTATTTCCGATACCGGCGGTGCTGTCGGATTCGCCGTGGGTAGCGACTGGTTGTGTGGCGATTGCGATGGCTGGGTATACGGGCGCGAACGTGAGTCAACTGGCGTTTGTGGTGGATGCTTTTTCGAAAGAGTCGGTGGCGTCGGTTTGGGGGATTGCCAGCATGGGGGCGGGATTTGGCGGAATGTTATTTACGTTGATCGCCGGATGGGTGATTCAGCACTACTCCTATGCGCCCGTGTTTATTGGGTTCGGACTCATTCCCATCATTTGTTCGACGATTTTGTGGACGTTGACCGGGCCGATGCCGGCGCGTCAGGGCCAGGTTTCGCCATAGCCCCGACGCAGCGGTAGGCAAGCTTACGGCAAGACAGGCACTTCTATTCTTGACCCGTCGGCGCCGCCCCAAAAGACTCTTTCGGTTGCTTTGACGAAGTCACTGGTGTGGGCGTTGGGGATTTCTACAAACTTCTGCGGGTTTCTGTCGGTTAAGGGGAACCAGGAACTCTGCACCTGAATCATGATGCGGTGGCCAGCGCGGAATGTATGCAACACGTCGGGCATCTGAAAGTTGATCGTGTCAGGTTTGCCGGGTTCGAAGGGAACTGGCGCAGAAAGACTCTTGCGATATTTTCCCCGGAAAGGCTCGCCCCGGATGAGTTCCTGATAGCCGCCCAATTGTACAAAACTGGCTGGCCGCGTGCGCGCGTTGACGGGAGGAGCATCGGGCTTGGCGTCGTAATCGGGATATTTGCCGGGAAAAACGTCAATGAGCTTTACATCGAAATCGGAGTCAGTGCCGGAGGTGGAGACCTTCAGATTGACCGTGATGGGCCCGGAAATGGTGACGTCGTGATCGAGCGGTTCGGTTTTGTAGACGAGCACATCGGTGCGGGAGGCGGCGAAGCGCTGGTCTTCCGTCATGAAGTCATAGCGGACACCCGGCAGAATGTAGCCGATATAGGGAACAGGCTTGGCTGGGTCGGAAATGTATTCATCGAAGCCAGTGGCTGTGGGAGGTTGCCAGGCGATCTTGCCGTTCTCACTGAGAAACAGGGAGGTGGGCTTTGACTCTTTGGGCGGCCACTCAGCGAACTGACGCCACTGATTCACTCCCGTTTGAAACACCCAGGCTTTGGGGCGCTTGCCGTTTTCCTGGCCTTTCAAATAGTGCATGAAAAAGGGCAACTCAATTTTTTCGCGGAAATAGGGACCGGTCTTTGAACCGAAGGTGACATTGCCCACTCTGTCTCCGTCTCCGCGCGCGAAGCCGCCGTGGACCCACGGGCCCACCACCAGCATGTCGGCCGTTTCGGGCGATTCTTTTTTGAGTTGGTAGAACTGGCGGAAAAGTCCTTGTGGATCTTCCTGGTCATACCAGCCACCCACGAGCATGACGGCGGGCTTTACGTCTTTCAAATATTTCCAGACGGAGCGCGCCTGCCAGAACTCGTTATAGGTGGGATTCTTAACGTTCATGCTCCAATACGGCTGCATGTTTTTGAAGTAGCGCTCGTCGGCGTTGGCCAGCGGACCCAAGTTGAGATAAAAATCGTAGCCGTCGGGAGAGCCGAAATCAAAAGGCAGCGCGGGCACGGGAGTTGTGGGTTCATCACCGCGCGGCTTGAAACCTTGATACATGGCGAAGCGTGCTGCCAGCATGAAGGCGCCATTGTGATAGACGTCATCTCCCAAATAGTAGTCAGTCACGGGAGCTTGTGGGGAGACGGCGACCAAGGCAGGATGCGCATCGATGAGAGCGGCGGTGGCAAAGAATCCGGGCTGTGAAACACCCCAAATGCCTACCTTACCGGTGTTGCCGGGGATGTTCTTGATGAGCCAATCGATGGTGTCGTACGCGTCGGTGCTTTCGTCTGTGTCTTTGTTGCTCTTCTTGACAGGCTTTTGCGGGCGGGTGATGGTGAAATCGCCCTCACTCATATAGCGGCCACGGACGTCTTGGTAAACGAAGATGAATTTCTCGCGGGAGAAGAGAGGGGATGGGCCAAGCACGGCTGGAAACTGATCTTCGCCGTAGGGAGCAACGGTGTACGGAGTACGCTGCATGAGAATGGGATATGTTTTCCCCTCCGCCGTAACCTCTTTGGGAACGTAGACGGCGGTGAACAGCTTTATGCCGTCGCGCATGGGGATTCTGTACTCATACTTTGAGTAGTGTTCGCGGATGTATTGCATATTCACGTCAGGACCCGCGGCGGCAGGGGCGGGGGTCTGCGAGGTCTGCGAAGGAAGAAGCGCCGCCATTATTGGCAGCAGAAAAAATGACCGCATCCAGAGTGAGAGCATCTCATTAGATTACCTGTTGTGGTCTTCTGAATATTCGTCGACGCTGTAATAGGCCTTGTCTTTATAGAGGCGGCCAGCGTCCTCCACTTTCACAGACCAGTCTTGCGACCAATCGTCAGCGGTGCGGAGCATCCATTGGTTGAGGCTGTCTTCCAGATGTTTGCGCAACGGTTGGGAACGAGGCTGATCGATCAAATTGTTCAGTTGATAGGGATCGCGCGCGTTGTCATAGAGTAGCCATGGCTTTTCTTTGGTGCGTGCGTAGGTGTAACGAGCGGTGCGGACGCCACGCCAAGCAGCGGGAGTGCCATCGCCGTCGTAGGGGCCGAAGATTTGGAGGAAGGCAGAATCGGGGCCTTTGGACGACTCGCCTCGGATGAGGCCCGACAAATCTACGCCTTGCATAGTAGAGGGTGCCTTGACGCCTGCGAGGCCTAGAAATGTCGGCGCGAAATCGACGTGCGTGAAGAAGACATCGGTGGCGCGGCCAGGCTCGGTTTTTCTGCGATAACGGACAATACCCGGAACGCGGATACTTTCATCCCATGGCTTGCGTTTAAGGCGCTGGCCTTGGGAGCCGAGCATATCGCCATGATCGGAGGCCAACAGGACAACCGTGTCATCGGAGATAGAGAGCTCGTCCAAGGTTCGCAAGAGCCGGCCGACTTGTTCATCAACTGCCGTGATCATGCCGTAGTATTCGGCAATGTCGGCGCGCGTGGCGCCTGGCGTTGGTTGCCAGTTCGGGCGGAGCTTTAGTTGCGCTGAATCATAGAGCTTGCGGTATGCGGGAGGCGCTTTGTATGGGTCGTGCGGAGGGCCCATTTGGACCGTGAGGAAAAAGGGACGCGTGTCCGTGGAAGTTTGCTTCAGGAATTCGATGGCGATATCAGTCCAGCCTTCGGCCTCGAATTTCTGGATCGGGATCGGCTCCGGCGTATCGCGAAAGTAGTGGGTGTTGAAGTGAGTGTGAGAGCACTCGTTCGCGGCCCAGAACTCAAACCCGTGACGGCGCGGACCGGGAGGAACAAAGCCCGGGAGGCGCGGACCGCCATCGAGATGCCATTTGCCGATGAAGCCGGTGCGATAGCCAGCGCCGTGCAAGAGTTCGGAATACGTTGTCTCACTTTCGCGCAGACGAAGATCATTGGCCACCATGCCGTTCTTGTGCGCGTAGCGGCCCGTGAGCATGTTCGCGCGCGCGGGGCAACAGACGGGGGTATTCGCGACGGTGTTGTGGAAAGTCAAGCCTTCGGAGGCGAGCCGGTCGATATTGGGAGTGCGGACGTTGGGATCGCCGTAACAATGCAAAGCTTGCGCGCGTAGTTGGTCGGGCAGGATGAATAAAATGTTCGGGGATCTCTTTGGGAGTGGCGGCAGTGGCGGCGCCAGCGCGCCGAGAAGTCCAGCGGCAAAAGTTCGTCGGGTCATAAAAACAAGGCTCTTTCGCCGCTGGACAAGCTAATTTTTGGGCGCCGTGGACGTGGGACGTTTCATCTTATTAGCGGGCTTATGCACGGGCGGTGGCGGTGGAGGCGGATCGATTACCGTGGCTTTCTTGATGTAATCGAGCTTCGGAAATGCCTTTTGCAAATAAGCGTTGCCGCCGTGACCCAGCGCTTCCTGATCAGGGCCAGAACCGGAAGGCGGGCCGTCACCATAATCGGTGTACAAATTGTTCACCACGTCCATGCCAGTGATCACTTCGCCAAACGGCGTAAAGTTCAATTGATCGAGCGCCTCGGAATTGTCGCCCAGATTGATGAAAATGTGGGTAGTGCGCGAACCGGGTGCGCTGGTTTGGGCAAAGGTGACGGTGCCAGGCTTATTCGGATGCTTGCCGGGCGGGTCGTCTTTGATAGGCAAAGCATTCCACTTCGATGTAATCTTTGGATCGCCGTTCATGCCGAATTGGACTACGAAACCTTTGATGGCGCGGAAAAAAGCGTTGTTATCGTAGTAGCCCTTGGTGACCAATTCGTAGAAATGATCGGCGCCGATAGGCGACCAGTCGTGGTGGACGGCAATGACTACATCGCCTCTGGTGGTTTCGAGTTTCACTTTGTATTCGGCAGGAATGGGCGGCGGTTTGGGCGGGGCTTTTTTTGCCGGCGGAGCGGCGGCCGCGGCGCAAGCTAGCGCGCAGATGCCGGCGACTATCAGAATCTGTTTTCGGTTCATTTTGCGTCTCTCCAATTTAACCCTGTTCCCGTATCAACCTTGAGCGGCACGTTTATAGGGTATACCGTTTCCATCTCCTTCTTTACCAAATCGCGCAGATCGTCACGCTCCGAGGGCGGTGCTTCGAGCACGAGCTCGTCGTGAACCTGCAGTAGCAGACGCGACTGCATGTTCCTCTCCGCCAGCGCGCGAGCGATGCGGATCATGGCGATTTTGATCAGATCGGCCGCCGTACCTTGCAGCGGAGTGTTCACAGCGGTACGCTCGGCGAAGCCGCGGGCTGAAGGGTTACGCGAGTTCATATCGGGAATGGCGCGGCGCCGGCCATGCAGGGTTTTGGCGACACCGCTCACTCGTACTTCCTCAATGGTCTTATCGATAAATTCCCGGACGCCAGCATATTTTTCGAAATAGCGGGCGATATATATTTCCGCCTCTTTTCGGGTAATGCCTAATTGCTGTGCCAAGCCAAAGGGAGTTTGCCCATAGACGATGCCGAAGTTGACCGCTTTGGCGGAACGGCGCATTTCAGGAGTGACCATTAAAGGGTTGACGTTGAACACTTCCGCGGCCGTGCGCGTGTGAATATCTTCGTCATTCGAGAACGATTCCATCAACACGCGATCGCCAGACATGTGCGCTAGGAGACGAAGTTCGATTTGGGAGTAATCGGCCACCACTAACTCCCAACCGTCCTGTGGAATGAAGGCGGCGCGGATTTCGCGGCCTTCTTCGGTACGGATGGGGATGTTTTGCAGATTAGGGTTTGACGAAGAGAGACGGCCCGTGGCGGCGCCAGCCTGATTGAAAGTGGTATGCACCCGCTGTGTTTCGGGGCGAATCAGAAGTGGCAGGGCGTCAATATAGGTACCCTTTAGCTTCGTCAATTGACGGTAATCGAGAACTTGTTGCGCCACCGGATAGGCGGAGGCAAGGCCCTCCAACACATCGGCGGCGGTAGAGACAGTCTTCCCTTTGCCGTACTTCGTAGGGGAAGGCAGGTTCATTTCTTCAAACAGAACCTTGCCCAGTTGTTGCGGCGAATTGATATTGAAGGGATGGCCGGCGAGATCGTAGACTCTTTGAGCGATGGCGTCAATCCGTTGGGAGAGACGCCCGGATAGTTCGCTAAGCACGCCAGTATCGACGCGAATGCCGGCCATTTCCATTTGCGCGAGCACCGGGGCGAGTGGCAGGTCTATTTCTTTGTAAACAGCGCGTAACTCTTGCGCATCAATTTGGGGCCGCAACAGGGCAGCCACCGCGAGGGTTGCTTCGGCTTGTTGCTCGGCCGCGGCATTGAGTTTGCGGTCGAGGAAACGTTCGGCGAGAGATTCGGGAGATACGCCGCCGGGTTCCGCATTCAGCAGGAACGTGAAGAGCATCACATCTTCGGCAATGTTCTGTGGGTGAACTCCGAGGCGATGAAGATCTATAAGAAAGGCTTTCGCATCGTGAACGACTTTGGGAACTTCGAGAGATTCGAGAGCAGCGCTCACCGAGGCAAGCCTGTTCAACGGGACGGCGTGACCGATGCCGGCTTTATACGAAAGGCCGATGAAAGAGTTTGTGAGATCGAGTGCCACGGCTAAAGGAGAATCTTTTGGGCGTGCGTCGAGCCATTGCTGGATCTTGGCCGGGTCGTCCAGAACCGAGTAATCGCGGCTGGCGCTATCGTCTTCGGGCGGGAGATCTTTAAGAAGGCTAAAAAATTCGAGTTCCTTGTAGAGTGGCTTGAGAGCGGTGGTATCAGGCGGTTGCGTGCGAAGCGCGGCGAGATCCCATTCAACCGGGATGCCGGTTTGAATGGTGGCGAGTTGCTTGCTGAGTTCGATTTGCTGGCGATTGTTTTGCAGGCTTTCGCGGTACATCTTGCGCTCAACCTCAGCGGCGCGGTTCAGAGCTTCTTCCACCGAGCCGAATTTGGCGACGATGTCGCGCGCGCCCTTGTCACCGATGCCGGGGGCGCCGGGAATATTGTCAATGGCGTCCCCTTTAAGGGCGAGAAGATCGGCCACTTGCGAAGGCTTGACGCCCATGAACTCTTCGACCTTGGCTTCGTCATACCATTCGTCGTCTTTCATGGGGTTGAGCATGAAGACGCGTTTGTTGACCAGTTGCAGCATGTCTTTGTCGCTTGAGACGATGACGACTTCCAAAGGCTTGACGGGTTCGCGCCAGGCGATAGCGCCGATGACGTCGTCGGCCTCATAGCCGGAAAATTCCAAGACCGGAATGCGCATGGTCTCAATTAGGCGGCGGATGTATGGGATCTGCTCGGCCAAATCGGGCGGCATCTCGGTGCGGTTGGCTTTGTATTCGGCGAATTGTTCCGAACGGAAGGTGGGCGCGCTGCTTTCAAAAATGGCGGCGATGTAATCGGGCTTGAATGAGGCCATCAGCTTGCGCAACATGTTGTGAAAGATGAAGACAGCCTCAGTGGACAGGCCGCTGGCAGTACGCATGGGAGGCGCACCACTGCGGGCGCGCGCGTGGTAGGCGCGGAAGATGAAGCCGAACGTGTCGATCAGATATAAGCGCGGTACCGGCAAGTTACCAGCATAAGCGGAGCGATTCCTGTTAGGCTCAGAGTTTCGAGCCGATGAATTTTCGCTTTCCTGTTTTTCTCGATTTGTCTGGAAGGAAATGCCTTGTCACGGGGGAAGGATATGAAGTGGCCGGCAAGGTGCAGGCGCTGGTGGATGCGTCGGCGGAAGTGACGTATGTAAATCCAACGGCGGAGGCGGCGATTGAGGCGATGGCCGCGGCAGGGCTGATTCGTTGGGAAAAACGCGGGTTTTTGCCGTCGGATTTAGATGGTTTGTTCTTGGTGATTAGTGATTTGGAAGATAACGCAGAGATCTTCGGGCTGGCGGAGGAACGGCGGATTCTTTGCAATTGCGTGGACGACCCGGAGCATTGCCGGTTTAGTTTTGGATCGATTCACAGGCGCGGCGAATTGACGATTGCGATTTCCACGAATGGTTGGGCGCCGGCGATGGCGGTCAGGCTGAAGGAGAAATTTCAGCGCGAGATTGGGCCGGAATATGTGGATTTTTTGGAGTTGTTGAAGAGTGTGCGGCCGGAGATTACATCGCGGATTAAGGACTTTGGAGCGCGCCGGGAGTTGTGGTATCGGATTGTGGATTCGGAGGCGCTGGCGATGCTGGGACGAGGGGAGAGAGCTGAGGCGGCGCGGTTAGTCCGCGAGATGATCGCTGAGGTTGCCGAGGTACAATGAAAGCACCCCGATGAGAAGGGGACCAGATCGTCACAATTCTAGGGTCGATTCCGATCGACGCGACTAAGGGGGACCGCAAGGTTCCCCTTTCGCTTTCTGGAAGGACTCGTCCGCTACACTGCATTCATGCGCCTAGCAGACCGCATGAACCGCCTGGAGGTCGAATCGGCTTTCGATGTCCTGGTTAAAGCGCGAGCGCTTGAGGCGAAAGGCCGGAGTATCGTGCATTTAGAAATTGGTGAGCCGGACTTCCCTTCTCCGGCGCACGTGATTGAAGCCGCCAAACAAGCGCTGGACGATGGCTGGACGCACTACGGTCCGCCGCAGGGTCTGCCCGATTTGCGCGAGGCGATTGCGGCTTACATTTCGCGCACGCGCAGCGTCAGCGTGACGGCCAGGCATGTCTGCGTGGTTCCGGGCGGCAAACCGATCATATTCTTCCCGATGCTCGCGCTGATTGAGCCGGGCGATGAAGTAATTTATCCCGATCCTGGCTTTCCCATTTACCGTTCGATGATTCAGTTTCTGGGCGCGAAGGGCGTGCCTGTGCCGCTGGTGGAAGAGCGCGGTTTTTCGTTTGATCTGGACATTCTGCGCGCGAGTCTGACGCCTAAGACGAAGATGCTGATTTTGAATTCGCCGGAAAATCCCACCGGCGGGGTCATTCCGGCCGACGATGTGCGGGCGATCGCGGAGATGGTGCGCGAACTAGATTTAATGGTTCTCTCCGACGAGATTTATTCGCGGCTCTATTACACACCGGAAGCGCCTGTTTCGATAGCGAGCCTTCCCGGCATGCTGGAAAAGACCATAATTCTAGATGGTTTTTCTAAGACCTATGCCATGACCGGCTGGCGACTTGGATATGGCGTGATGCCGGAGTGGTTAGTAGAGGGCGTCAACAAGCTGATGGTGAACTCGAACTCGTGCGCGGCGAGTTTCACGCAACGTGCCGGCATTGCGGCATTGAATGGTCCGCAAACTGAAGTTGATCACATGGTGGAACAATTTCGTCAGCGTCGTTTGGCCTTCTGCGCGGCGTTGAACGAGATTCCCGGCTTTAGTTGCCGGCTGCCCGCAGGCGCCTTTTATGCCTTTGCGAACGTGAAGGGCACGCGTTTACCATCGAAAGATCTGGCGGACTTACTTTTGGAAGAAGCGGGCGTCGCGTGTTTAAACGGCGGATCGTTCGGCGCGCATGGCGAAGGTTACCTGCGCTTCAGTTTTGCGAATTCTATTGAAAACCTGCTGGAAGCAGCCAAGCGCATCAAGGCAATCGCCGGAAAGTGGCAAGGAGGAAAACAATGAAAGCAGTTGTTGTCGTTCTATTGAGTGTCGCGGCCATTTGGGCACAGACGCGTCCGGAAAGCGGCAAACGCTATCCGCGCCTCGCGATCCGCAACGCCATCATCGAGGATGGCAACGGCACACCGGCCGCCGGGCCGAAGGACATCATCATTGAGAACAACAGAATTGTCTCGATTGTGGGGGTGGATGGTGCGTCGCTCGAGTTCGGCCGCGCGAACCGCCTGAAGGCCGATGTTGAAATTGACGCCACGGGGAAATATGTTCTGCCCGGTTTGATTGATGCGCACGTGCATGTGCAAGACGAACGCGGCGGTATTCCGCAACCGCTCGATTATGAGTTGAAAATTTGGTTGTCTTGCGGTATTACAACGGTGCGCGATGTCGGCAGCGATACGAAGAAGACATTGGAGTTGCGCGCTAAGAGTGCGGCGGGAGAAGTAGCGGCGCCACGGATCCTGGTTTATCCGATGTTCAATGCACAGCATCCGGTGCCAACGAACGGTGAGCAAGCGCGAGCGCGTATTCGCGAATACAAAGCGATGGGCGCCGATGGCGTGAAACTGTTGGGTGTGTACCGCAACGTGATGGAAGCGGCGGAAGATGAAGCGCACAAATTGGGCTTGCCCGTTGCGCACCATGCGGGCGTGGAGGAAACCAACGCCTGGGACGATATCAAATTCGGTACGCGGAGCATTGAGCATTGGTATGGCATTCCCGATGCGGCCATTCCCGATGGCGTACAGAATTTTCCAGCATCTTACAACTACGACAACGAAACGGACCGTTTCCGTTACGCGGGCCATTTATGGCGCGACGCCGATCCTAAGCGGCTGACGGAAGTTTTGACCGCGATGGTGAAGGCGAATGTGGCGTGGGTTCCCACGCTGGACATTTACGAAGCCAGCCGCGATTTGGAACGCGCGCAAAACCAGGTTTGGTTCAAAGAATATTTGCATCCCACTTTAGAAGAGTTTTTCAGACCTAATCCCAAAAATCACGGCTCTTACTTTTTGGGTTGGACCTCTAACGACGAAGTCTTCTGGAAAGAAAACTACCGCATCTGGATGAGTGCTTTGCGCGAGTTTGACCACCTGGGAGGAACGATTGGCTCGGGAGATGATGCTGGGTTTATCTACCAGATCTACGGCTTTGGATTGTTGCGCGACTTGGAGTTAGAAGAAGAAGCCGGCTTCAATCCGATCAAGGTCATTCAGCACGTCACCGGAAACAACGCGCGCATTTTGGGCATGGAAGACAAGATTGGCAGCGTGCGCGTAGGGTACATGGCCGATTTGATTGTAGTGAACGGCAATCCGCTAGAGAACATAAAGGTACTGTATCCACAAGCTGAGCCCGGGCAAACGACGGGTGTTGAGTGGACCATCAAAGACGGCTATGTGTACCATGCACCAACACTAGCGAAGGAAGTCCGCGAAATGGTGGCCAAAGCGAAAGCCGAGCGGCGGAGTAAGTCGACTAGGTAAGTTCTCGACCCATTGTTTCCGGTATACGTGTTGCCGCTAGAGCCGCCAGCGCGAAGGCGATACCGCACGACGCAAAGCCCCAACCGAGGCCGTGACTTTGGCCGATGGCCCCGATCATAAACGGCGCGAGCGCACTGAGACCGCGAGCAGTGTTGTATGAAAGCCCGAGCGCCGTGGCGCGGATAGGAGTGGGAAACAGTTCGCTACCCAAGAGCGCCGAGCCCACAAAGAAACCAGTGCCGAAGAAAGCGGTGATGGAAGCTGTTACTAAAATGAGCCAAGGTTGCCGCGCCAGGGCAAAGGGCGGCACAGCGAGCGCAGCGAACGCCAAATAAAGAACGGTTGCGCGTTTGCGGCCGAATCGATCGGAAATCAGACCGAACAATAAGTAGCCCGGAAACATGCCGCAAAGATTGAGCACCACCAGAAACGTGGTTCCGCTGAGCATACCGAAGCCACGGCCTCCTTGTGAGAGAGGCAAGGAAAGATAGGCCGGCAGCCAGGTAAAAAGCCCCCACCAGCCAAACATGCCGAACGCGTTCATTAACAGCAAGCCCAGGACATTCGGCGTGGCGAGGCGCCACAACTTTTTCTTCTCTTCGGGGCTAGCCGGCGCGGCTTGCGATTGATGCCAAAGTTCAGGCTCAGGCACATCTTTTTGAATCCAGAACGTCAACAAAGCCGGCAGCACGCCGACATAAAACACCCAGTGCCAGTTCGCGTTCGCCAAGACGAAATTAGCGACAAGCACAGCCAGCGCATAACCAATGGCCCAACTGCTTTGCACGATTGCCAACGCACGCCCGCGCCAATAACTGGGCCATGTTTCCGCCACCAGCGTGGCGCCGGCATTCCACTGACCTCCCATGCCAAGGCCGAGCAAGAATCGAAAACAAGCCAGCATGGTTACGCTGGTAGAGAATCCACAGGCGAAGGTGAAAAGCGAATAGGTAAGAATGCACATGCTCATCATGCGGCGGCGGCCCAGCCTGTCGGCAAAGAAGCCGAACAAGAAACCTCCCAAAGCGGAAGCGATGAGCGTGAGAGTATTCAAAAGGCCCGCTGTGCCTTTGGTCATGCCGAACTCGCGCATCAAAGTGGCGAGCACGATGGAATAGAGCATGACGTCGAACGAATCGAGCATCCAGCCAAGCCCCGCGGCCAGCACAGTGCGGCGTTGCGCGGAGGAAGTATTGTGCCAGCGAAAGGGCAGTGCGATAGAGGCGTTCAAGACTATAGGATAAAGAATGCAAATCTCAATTGATACCGGCGGCACTTTTACCGACTGCGTTTACTGGGAGGGGCAGGAGTTGCGGGTGCTGAAAGTGCGATCAACGCCGGCTAATCCCGGGGGCGCAGTGCTGAGCGCCGTGACACAAATTGCCGGTGAGAAGCAGGCTGAGGTGCGGCACGGCACCACCGTGGGAACCAATGCGCTGTTGGAGAGGAAGGGCGCAAGAGTCGCGTTTGTGACGACGGCTGGCTTTGAAGACACCATTCAGATAGGCAGGCAAGCGCGGCCGAAACTGTACGATCTTTTCTTTAAGAAAGAAGAGCCGCTCGCGCCCGCGGAGATGCGCTTTGGAGTCGCAGAGCGCGTGGCGTCTGACGGCAGTTTGTTGCTGGCGGTAGATGAAGTGGAACTCGCTCGCGTGCGCACGGCTGTGGGCAAGGTGAAACCGGAGGCGATCGCCATCTCTCTTTTGTTTGGCTTCGCGAATCCAGCGAACGAAAAGGCGGTGGCGGTTCGCTTAGGTGAACTGGGCGTTCCCGTCTCCGTGTCTCACGAAATTCTGCCGGAGTTTCGCGAATACGAACGCGGCTCCACTGTTCTCATCAACGCCTATCTAGCCCCCAAGATGCAAAGCTATCTGACTTCACTCGACCAAGGTTTGCAGGATCGTGGCTCAAAACTCTTCGTTATGCAATCTTCTGGAGGTATCACGGAAGCAGCCGTGGCAGCACGAGAGCCGGTACGAACTATCCTGTCAGGGCCAGCGGGTGGCGTGGTGGGCGCCGCGCATATCGCTAAAGCGGCCGGCTTTCCGCGCATCCTCACTTTCGATATGGGAGGTACATCCACAGATGTCGCGTTGCTCACCTCCGACGCTGGTTTGCGGACGACCTCCGAATTCCAGATTCTCGGCATGCCCGTGGCTGTGCCTATGCTCGATATCCATACGGTGGGAGCGGGTGGCGGATCCTTGGCGAGCTTCGATCGGGGAGGCGCTTTGAAAGTTGGCCCTGAGTCGGCTGGCGCCGATCCTGGCCCTATTTGCTATGGCAAGGGTGAAATGCCCGCGGTGACTGATGCCAATCTGCTGCTTGGGAGGATTGAACCCGACGGTTTTTTGGGAGGAGGCATGCGCTTAGACGAGGCGCGCACACAGGATTACATGAACCGCGCGAAGGGAAAACTCCCAAACGCGGAGGTGTTTGCGGAGGGTATTATTCGTGTTGTTGACGCCAATATGGTGCAGGCGTTGCGCAAGATATCGGTGGAGCAAGGCCACGATCCGCGCGATTTCGTTCTGGTGAGCTTCGGCGGCGCAGGTCCGCTGCATTCGTGCGCGTTGGCCAAGGCGCTGCGGATTCCCAAAGTGCTGATCCCGCGCATGCCCGGAGCGTTGTCGGCCTATGGCATTCTGATCTCCGATATCGTGAGAGACTCATCACGCACTGTCATGCTGACGCCGGGAGATGAACGCCTGGCCAGTCACTTCGCAGAGCTGGGAGATGGCGAACGGTCACTCGACCTCCGCTACGCTGGCCAAGGGTACGAACTCAACTTGCCATACTCCTCCGATTACGTCACTCGCTTTCATGAAATGCATCGGCAGCGTTATGGCTATTCAGATGCGAAGCGCGCCGTTGAGATTGTCAACACGCGTGTCAGAAAGATCGCCGCCACGCCGCGCATTGCTGAAAAGGCTGAGCCGCTTAAAAACGGGGACGGCGGGCAGGCCATTGTGCGGAGCAAGCTGATTTATTGTGATAGCGCGTGGCAGACTGGCAAAGTTTATGCGCGCGAGCGGCTTAACCCCGGCGACACCTTTTTCGGGCCTGCCGTTATTGTTGAGTACAGCGCGACAACGTTTGTTGAGCCAAGAATGTGCGTCACGGTGGATGGCTTTCGCAACCTGGTGATTGAGCTATGACCGACCCTATTGAACTCGCCATTTTCAAGAGCACTTTTCACTCCATCGCCGATGAGATGGGGGTGGCACTACGCCGCACTGCGTTCTCTCCGAATATCAAAGAACGCCGCGATTATTCAAGCGCTGTTTTCGATGGCGCCGGCCAAGTGATCGCCATGGGAGATGACATGCCCGTTCATCTCGGATCTATGCCGATGTCAGTGCGGGCGGCACTCGATAAGCTCACTCTCGAACGGGGCGATATTGCCATTTTGAACGATCCATACGATGGCGGCACGCACCTCCCAGATATCACGTTGGTCATGCCTGTATACGTGGCTGGCAGCGAAACAGCGTCCTTCTTTGTCGCCAACCGCGCACATCATGCGGATGTGGGCGGCATGTATCCAGGATCGATGGGCTTATGCCGCGAGATCTATCAAGAGGGAATTCGCATCCCTCCACTGAAACTGGATGACAACGTCTTGAAGCTGATTCTCAACAATGTCCGCACGCCCAATGAGCGGGAAGGCGACCTCACGGCGCAGATCGGCGCTTGCCGCATCGGCGTTGAACGAGTTGAGGAGTTAGTCGGCAAATACGGCCTCCCGTGCGTCAAGGCCAACGCTGTTGCCTTGTTGGATCATTCGGAGGAATTGATTCGCACTGAACTGGCCGAACTCCCCACCGGAGCGTTTACGGCGGAAGATTTTTTGGATGACGACGGTATCACCTCCCAACCAGTGAGGATTTGCGTAACGGTCACAACGAACCCGGGCGAGCGCAAATTGCGGGTGGATTTTACCGGGTCGGCACCGCAGGTCACGGGAAGCTTGAACGCCGTGGCAGCTATCACTTATTCGGCCACCTTCTACGTGCTGCGCTGCCTACTGCCGGAAGAAGCCGCTCCTACCGCCGGTCTGATGCGCCCGGTGGAGCTGATCCTCCCAGAGGGCAGCATCGTCAACGCGAAACCTCCCGCCGCCGTTGCCGGAGGCAATGTCGAGACCTCCCAACGTATCGTGGATGTTCTCTTGAAAGCTTTTGCACAGATCGTTCCCCAGCGCATCCCCGCCGCTAGTTCAGGCACCATGAACAATCTCACCATTGGCGGCATTGATCCGCGCAACAAGCAGCCGTACGCGTATTACGAAACCATTGCGGGAGGTTCGGGAGGCCGGCCCGTGGGAGACGGCGTCTCTGGCGTTCACACACATATGACCAACTCACTCAATACGCCCGTGGAAGCGCTTGAGTACGCTTACCCTTTTCGCGTTCGCCGCTATAGCTATCGGCCGAATTCAGGAGGCGCCGGCCGTTTTCGCGGAGGCGACGGACTGATCCGTGAGATTGAGTTACTTGGGCCAGCGCAAGTCACGCTGTTGGCGGACCGCCGCCGGTTTGCACCGTATGGGCTGAGCGGCGGCAAGGAAGGCGCAAAAGGGTGTACAACTTTGATTGCATCGGGCGCTGAGAAATCTTTGCCGGGAAAATGCAATCTACAGGCCGACGCGGGCGATATCGTTAGAATTGAAACACCAGGTGGAGGAGGATGGGGAACGAATGAATAGACGGCAATTCGCGAAACGCGCGGCACTGATGGCTGGCGCGGCTCCCTTGCTGCGCGGGGCGCCCACGCCCAAGCCTGTGCGCGCCTATGTGGGCACTTACAGCTCGCCAAAGGGGCCGGAAGGCAGCAAAGGCCGCGGCAGCGGAATCTACGCGTTCGATATGGACCCGCAGAGCGGCTACCTGACACAGCGCAGCGTGTTTAAAGACGACACAAACCCATCGTGGATCGCCATTGACCGCACACGGACGCATCTTTACGCCGCCAACGAGACCGAGTCTGGTTCGGTGAGCGCCTTCTCCATCGCGGGCGGCAGCGGCGAACTGACGTTGCTCAATCGCGCGAGCTCCGGCGGCGCGGGTCCGGCGCATCTTAGTATTCATCCCTCGGGCAAGTATGTTCTGGTAGCAAATTACGCGGGCGGGACGGTGGCTGTTCTGCCCATCGTCGAAGACGGCAAGGTGGGTGAGCCGGTGGATATCCACAAAGATTCCGGCACTGTGGGCCCTCCCAAAGCCGCTACAGGCCCTAAAGGCAGCTTCGCCATTAGCGGCCACGACAAACCGCATTGCCATATGGTGGAATCCGACCCCATGGGTCACTTCGTGCTCTGCGCCGATTTAGGTCTGGATGAAATCTTGATCTATAAATTCGATGTGGCAACAGGCAAGATGACCCCGAACACACCCGCCAGCCTGACGCTGCCGGCCGGCGACGGTCCGCGCCATTTTGTGTTTCAAACGAACAGGCATTGGTTCTACACGCTACAAGAAGAGAGCTCAACGCTGGTTGCGTGCGATTATGATTCGGCCCACGGTGTTCTCAAGCCGAAACAGACTATCTCCACACTGCCCAAAGACTTCGCCGGCACTGACTTCACTTCGGAGATCGCTCAATCTCCCGATGGGAGGTTTATTTACGTGGCGAATCGCTTGCATGACACGATTGCCTGGTTCTCTATTGGCAGCGACGGCAAACTCACCTGGGCGGGGGAAGAATGGACGCGCGGCGATTATCCGCGCAGCTTCACAATCGATCCAACGGGAAACTTTCTGTTTTCCTGCAATCAGCGCAGCGATGCTATTGTTTGTTTTAAGCGCCAGATGAAAACGGGCGAACTGGCGTTCACCGGACAATACACGGCGGTAGGAACGCCGGCGATTATTAGGTTTTTATAAATCAAAAACGCCGAGACGAGTCTCGGCGCGGCAGACAAGAGTGTCTGCGCCACACTTCAAAAGCCGGTTCGACAAAAGGTCGAACCGGCTTTTTTGGACTAACTCACTACCATCGCAAGTGTAAGTTGAAGCGGATATTCCGTTCACCAGAAGAGCTAGTGACCCGCATAAACGCCGCGTCATTCACGTTTACATCCGGCGAACCGAAGTGAGACGTATTCGGCAGGTTATAAGCTTCCGCCTTGAACGTCAGCTTCATCCGTTCACGAATGGCAAAGGTTCGGTTCAGGTTGATGTCTGTATTCCACATACCTGGACCGCGAATGGAGTTGCGGCCGGTGTTACCGAAGGTATAGGCCGCAGGCGACGCAAAGGACGCAGGATTGTACCAATAACCATTCGTTCCCGGTTTGCCTATATACTGCAGCGGCGCAATCTGATTGGCCGTTTGCAATCCGCTTCCGCCATCGTTTAAGTTGTCGCTGGCGCCCACGGTCAAAGGCGTACCGGTGTAGCAGGCCATGATGCCCGACGTTTGCCAGCCGCCCAGAATCTTGGACGCGACACCCGTGCTGGCCCACATCTTGTTCTTACCCAGGGGCAGTTCGTAAACCCAAGACATTTCCAGGTTCTGCGTGCGATCAAAGCCGGCGGTAGCGCGATTGCGTTGGAAGGTGGGCGCCCAGTTGTAGCTCATACTCTGCCAGCCATCGTCATCGGCGTAATCGATCGCTTTTGACCAGGTATAGGCGGCTTTGACCAACAAACCCTTGCTCAGATTCTTGTTGACAGCTACCTGCATTGAATTGAAGCTAGAGCTCAAATAACCATCCCACATGCTGGTGGCGACGCTGCGCCCGAACAATATGTCGTAAGGTAAGTGAGCGATGCCCGCAGTGGAGTTCGGACCCGGCCCTTCCGAGTTAATGTTGTCGTCGGCCATCAAATGGACTGAGTGCTGACCTACATAGGCAACCGACGCGATGAGATCGGAGGGCAACTTGCGTTCAACGGTAAAGTTCCACGATTGCACGTAGCCGCGATGCAGCGGGCCCTGCCAAGGGCTGCGCTCTGTAACGTTGCCCGGCAGTTGCAGAACACCGGTATTGAGCTGCTGAGTGAGCAACGCTAAGGCTGCGGTGGCATCGGGAATGCCAGAGGATAGAAGACCGCTTTGCTGCTGGACGGTTCCGTTTCCAGTGGTGTTGGCAACCGCGTAGGTACTGGGGTTCGGATAATTGTAGTTAATGGTGAGTGGATAGAAGCCACGCAACGGCCGCGAAAACGCGAGCGGATCTATGTTCATGCCATAGCCTGCGCGAATCACGGTCTTGTCATCCAAACGGTAGGCCAATCCAAAGCGCGGCGCAAAGAGTTTGTGACTTACCGTGATGCCAACGTCCTCTGGAACGGAGCCACGGCCACCAAGATAGAGAGTATTGGTATACGGATCAAGAGCTTCAATACCTTTGTCGTCGGAACGCGTCATGAGCGGAAACAATTCGTAGCGCAGGCCGTAATCAAGAGTCAGCTTGCGGGAAATCTGCCAGCGATCTTTCGCATAGAATCCGAACTGCCATTCGCGTCCGGTCATCAAAATGTATTGATAACCTTTCTGCTCATCGTCGGAAATACCGAGCAGGAACTGCGCCATGGCGTTGAACTGCGTAGGCGCTGCGGCGCCGGTTGCATTCAGTGACGTTACGTAACCGCCAAAGTTGAAATAGCCACGTGCGCCGCCAGCGCTCAACTCGGGCTGCCAGTGATTTAAGTGAATGCGCGCCATATCAAAGCCGAAGCGAAATTCGTGCGCGCCCTTTGTCCAGGTAACGTTGTCGTTGTGGCTGTAGGTTTCGTCGGTGTGGCGCTCGGGCATCCAATCCGGTGTGCCGAAAGCCGCATACGCGCCAATGTTCAAATTCGGGAAGCCGCTTTGCAGGATGTTCGAACCGTCAATACCGGGAATGCCTAACACCGAGCTATAGTTAGTGCCGAACCCTTGCGGATTCACCTCTAACTTAATGCGTTGATACGCTACCGTGCCATCTAACACCACAGTCGGCGAAAATGCGTAGGTGTGGCCAATGGTACCGACTTGGACGAAAGTGTGTCCGAGTCCAGGTCCGGCGTTGCCATCGGGGTCGGGGCCGCCGGCGTTGCCCAAAATGCCGGTACCGCCCGACGTGGCGCGCATGAAGCCATATTTGCCCCAGATCGTGTGCTTGTCATTTCGATTCCAGTTAATCTTGGTATCGAAATAGTAGCGATTCAGAATTGATGGCGCTACGGCGAAATAATTATTGGTCGTACCAGCCAAGTTGGGCTGTGGATAGTAACCCAGTGCAATGTTGGAGGTCGGGCTAATCATGCTCGTTGGTATTGAGTTGTTGGCAAATGGCGTGCGCCCCGTGCCGTCCGGGTTACCGGTATATGGATTGTAGATGACGCTCGCTCCGCTACTGGTGGGGTAGGCGCTGAAATTGCCCAATCGTTGATCGGAGGTGGGCACAGTGTATTGTCCGTTCACCACCTGCTTTTGCTCAGTGGCATCCAGACTGACGAAGTAGAACAACTTGTTCTTGAAAATCGGTCCGCCGAGCGTCGCGCCCCAGTTATTGTAAATGGCGTCGGGCTTAGCTGTGCCGGCTTTCAAAAAGTAATTACGGGCATTGAAAACCTGGTTGTTATCGATCTCAAACGCGGTGCCATGGATCTCGTTGGTGCCGGACTTGGTAATCAGTGTAATCGCCGATGAGCCGGCTAAACCTTGATCGGCCGAGGCCGCGCTCGATGTTACGTTCACCGTGTCCACAGTCTCCGCCGGAACGTTGTAACCCACGTGATTGGGTAGCCACGCGTTAATGCTGATCGCGCCGTCGATGCGCGTCACGTTTGTCTGCGCATTGCCGCCGTTGATGTGGGTGGCGAGTGAGCGGTCTGGCGCATCTGTCGTTGAATTCGCAAAAGCGCCAGGCATGGCGCCGGGCACTAGATTCACCAGCGTCTGATAGGTCCGGTAACCGCCCAGCGGCAGGTCAGCTACTTCCGTGCTGGTAATTTCGGTTTGCACGCTGCCCTTGTCCGTTTGTAGGGTCAAAGCTTCCGCGCTCACAGTCACCGTGTCGGAGACTTGGCCCACTTCCAAGTGGGCGTCCATGCGCGCGACGTTGTTGGCCGTGATGACAAAGCCCACTTCTTCCACCGGACGGAAGCCGGCGCTGCTGATCTTGACGTCATACGTGCCGGGCAGCACGTTTACAAGGTTGAAACGGCCGCCGGAATCGGTCTTATCCTGGCGGATTTGACCGTTATCCTTGCCCGTGGCGACAACCGTTGCTCCTGGCACAACTGCGCCGCTGGAATCTGTCACAGTGCCCACCAAAGCACCGTACAGAACCTGGCCGCTCGCCTTTGGAGTTTGCAAACCGCAAAACACTGCAGCTACAAGCAGCAAACTCGAAATATAACGCGTAAAACTCTGAAACCCCATAGACTAAGCCCCTCTTAAGCTTTTTAATGATTTGAAACCGTTGATTCGCAATAATTCTAGGAAAACGGATTAGCAGCGACTGGGCCCGCGCGCACACCACATAGTGCGGACGTAGTAGTAGATAGATACCAAGAAGGATAACGCGTCCTGGAGAAAACAACAAGCCCTAAACTAGAGATTTTGCGGACTTTATTTTTCTATCAGTTTGCGAGTCAATGCTTGAAGTTTCGCCAAAGCTTCTTTCGCGGGCTGAAAACCCGGATCGATGCTGAGAGCCACCTGAAACTGAATTTGCGCCTCATTGAATTTGTGCGAGCGCGCGAGCGCCACGCCGAGAGTGGTGTGCAAGTCCGCATCCGCAGGACGATAAATCAGCGCTTCTCGATAGTGAGTCACCGCGCTTGCAAGGCTTGCGGGGTCGTCAGAATTCGCCATTTCATCACCCCAAAGAATAAGCACCTCGCCCAAGTGCTGGTTCGCTTTCTCATCGTCTGGACGATCTTTTAAGACCTCTTTGAACCCGGCGGCAGCCGCTTCAAAATGTGCACTCGCGGCGTCGGCGCTGGCCAATCCGAAACGCGCGCTCGTGTAATTCGGATCGGCGCTAATCGCTTGTCTGAAGCGCTCCGCGGCTTCAGGTACACGCCCGGCGGTCAGCAGCGCCACGCCTAATTCAGTGGCGGCGATAGCACTCGCCGGCCTCTCTGCTGAGGCGCGCTCAAAATACCCAATGGCCCCGGCCGCATCGCCTTTGGTGAGGAGTAAATCGCCCACATTGTAGTTTGCCGAAAAATCCGCTGGATATTTCTCGAGTCTTTGCCGCATCAACGCTTCTTGCAGCGCAGCGCGTTGATCGCCATCAGCAATGGGCAAAACCTGCATCCAGAGATGCCCCATCTCATTGCCCGCGTTGTTGCCGAAAAGAATGCGCTGCGGCGGACGATTAGGATTCCGCGGATTGCCGGCTGAGTTGTCGTAGTGGTAGCGCATGGAAACCACCGTGCCCTTGGGCAAAAACAGCGGCTGCTTTAAACGAAAAACGCCTTGCCAGTTCAGATCCCAGTTAGGGATGCGAATAATCCACTGCCGTGTGCCGTCGGGCAGAGTTGCATAGCCTTCCATCAACTTGCCGGTGTAGTGCGCGTGCGGATAAACAGTCAGTACCTTCATATCCATCGGCACGAGGAAATCGTCAGACACCAAAAAGTCTTTGTCGCCCGCCGGGATATCGATGGCCAAGTCATGTTCCAATTGCACAAGCATCGGAAACTTCGTCCGTGGCTTATCGGTGAAGTAAAGTCCGATCTCGGGTGCGATGGTTTCCGGCTTGCCCGTTGACCGCAAGTGTACATTCAGAATCAAATCCATGCCGGGGTCTGCTCGCCAAGCCATGCCATCGGGTTCGACCACAGGTTCGCTACCGGGCTTCCACGATAGGAAGTGTCCGTCGGGATCAAAGGTCTCTTCTTCGACAGATAGGTCCATGCCGGCGAAACCATAACCTGGTTTCGTTTCCTGGCGACGCGACGAGCGCGACCGGTCGAGAATGACATTGGCGTGGTGGAACACGCGCGCCGTGCCAGGACGCACTTCGATTGCCTTCACCCATTTCACTGTCGATACCGGCACGGGCATGATGAAGTTCCAAAACACTTCGCCAGCGTCGGCCGGGAGCTGATACGGCTGCGCCGCTCGCACAATCAGATCGGGTGGTCCGAGTTGCCATTCTGAACTGAACTTTGGGGGCGCCGGCGCATGCGCGCTTGAACCGGCGATGGCGCCTTGCTTCACCCAAGTCTGAATCAAATTGATTTGTTCATCGCTCAGCCGCCGCTCTTCATCAAACTCTCCGTGTCCAGGCTCCGGCAGCCAAGGCGGCATAAAGCGGGTTTTCGTAGCGTCGGCAATTTGCAGCGCGTGACGCTTCACATCTTCGTAGCTCAGCAGGGAGAACGGACCCGATTCACCGGGCCTGTGGCAAGGAGCGCAGTTGGTGTAAACAATGGGCGCGATGTCTCGATAAAACGTGAGCCTGGCTGGAGTGGCGGCCGGCATCATAGCCGCACTCAAAAACGACAACAAGGCGAGACAACGCTTCATGTCAGCAGTGTACGACGAGGCTTGCGCGCCACTTTATAAAACCACTCGGCGCGCAAACTTCAGCGCGGGATTCTCAAACAACTGCGAAATCACACCATCCGGAACCGGCGAGTCGGTCTGCACAATGGCAATCGCCGTTAACGGAGCCTGGCTCTTGCGGGTTGATTCTTCCTGCCGCCCGAGCGCAAAGCTAGCCACATTCACGCCGTTCTTACCCAGGCACGTACCGACAAAGCCAATCACGCCCGGCACGTCATCGTTGCGTGAATACATCAAGTTGCCACCCAGAGTCGCCTCGCAGGCAATATTTTCTACCTGTAGCAGCCGGGGCTTATCCAAAACTATCGCGCCCAACACCGGGAAATTGCCCGCTTCCGTATCAACCTCGATGCGAATCGCATCCATGTGCGCCGCACCCGGCTCCTGCTGTTCCACCACGCGGAAGCCACGTTGCGTGGCAATCTGCATGGCATTCACAACATTTGGCTTATTCGTCAAACTGCGGGCCAAAACGCCAGCCAGCCCGGCATTTCGCAAAATCTGTGTATTCTGATCCGCTAATCGTCCGAAGTAAGTGAAACGAACGGTGTGCGGATTGCCCACAATGATGTTACTAAGAAACGTGCCTAGCCGCTCCGCTAAATCCACATAAGGCTGCAATGCCTTGTATTGATCGGCGGTCATGGCCGGCATATTCACCGCGTTCAAGGCCACGCCGCTTTTCAGATATTCCACCATCTGTTCCACAATGCGAATGCCGACAATCTCTTGCGCCTCTTCTGTCGATCCGGCAATATGCGGTGTCGCCACCACGGCCTCCAAGGCGAACAGCGGATTGTTCTCCGGCGGCTCTTTTAAGAAAACGTCTAAAGCCGCGCCCGCTACTTTACCGCTCTGGATGGCCGCTTCGAGTTCAGCCTCGTTCACCAATTCGCCACGCGCGCAATTTACAATCCGTACGCCGGTTTTCATCTTGGCGAACGCCGCGGAATTCAGCATGCGCTCTGTTTCGGGCGTATACGCTACGTGCAGCGTAAGATAGTCGCTCCGTTTGTAGAGATCGTCCAGAGAAACGAGATCCACACCCATGTCGCGTGCCGTCTGCGGGCTCACATAAGGGTCATGGCCAATGACAGTCATCTCAAACGGCTTGGCGCGTTTTACCACCTCGCGGCCAATGCTGCCTAAACCAATCACGCCAAGTGTCTTGCCGCGCAGCTCATTGCCCAGAAATTTCTTTTTCTCCCACTTACCGGCCTTGGTCGAAAAACTCGCTTGCGGTATGGCGCGCGCCATAGATAACATCAGCGCCAACGTGTGCTCCGCCACCGAGATGGCATTGCCGCCGGGGGTGTTCATCACCAGCACGCCCGCTTCCGTGGCCGACGGCAAGTCTACGTTGTCCACACCTACGCCTGCCCGGCCAATCACGCGCAGTTTTGGGGCGGCTTGCAAAATGTCTTTCGTCACCTTCACCGCGCTCCGTACCAGCAGCGCGTCGCAATCGGCTAAGTGGGGCTGATACGTCTTTGGGTCGGCAATTACGATCTCCCAACCGGCTTGGGCGTGGAGTAATTCTAGGGCCGCTGCAGCAAGCGGCTCGGCAACAAGTATTTTCATGTTTTGGTTTATTTCACTACCAGTTCAGGCGGGAATTTCAAGAATAACAAAAACGGCGATGGCGCCCTTTCGGTGCACCATCGCCACATTGCGTTAGACAATGGAGTCCAACTAGTTCTCACTCGTAAATGTTTGCGTCAAAGTGAAGCTCTGGCCGTTTACCGTTGTGCCCGTCGCCGCAAAGGTATGTATGTCATTGGTTAACAGACTGGTGTCGAGCGAGAATGTCCAGCCGACATTCGGACAATCGGGGCTGCTGTAAGTCGAGCAGACGTCGGACCGGCTCACCCGCGTGGCATTGCCGTAAGGAATACCGTCAATCGAAATGAGGACATTCGAAACGCTCACGTTCGGCGCTAAGAACCAACCCTTGAAGGTGTTCGTCCCCGTGTAGTAAGGTTCGGCGGAACTCGGACTATCGATATTTCCGCTCATGGCCACGCCCGCCGACCAATTCTGCACAATGAACAAAGCGGCGTTGCTGTTACTGGTTCCATCGGCGGCAGTGGCCACAACACCAAGAACGTGCGCGCCATCGACCAATGCGTCCGTGTCGAATTGATAAGTGAAGCCCACGTTCGGGCACTGCGGACTGCTATAGGTGCTGCAGACGTCGGGCCGCGCGACGTTCACGCTAGCGGTTCCCACCGGTATGCCATCTACCTCAATGGTGACCGAGTGAATGGCAACGCCTGGCTTCACGGCGAAGCCCTTCACGCTAGCAATACCCGAAACAGCAATGGTTCCGGCGTTCGGAGTGTCAATCCCGACTATAAACGTTGTAGAGACATTCGAAACGGTGAACGCGGCGCTGGCAGTGGCCCGCTTGCCATCCGAACTCGTGCTGGTTATCTCCAAAACGTGGGAACCGTTGATCAAGCGCGTGGTGTCGAGCGTATAAGTGTAACCGACATTCGGACACCCTGGCCGTCCCGCAAACAAGATGCACACATCCGGCCGAGCAGTTCCATACGTTGCCGTACCAACAGCCACGCCGTCCACCGAGACCTGTATCGATTGAATCGTGGCCGTAGACGGACTGTTCGTCAGCGACCAGCCAGAGATGGACGCCTGGCCGCTAAAAGTCGGCGCAGTCGACGCACCTTGCGCAGGCGAATCGATCGAGATCCGGATCGGGTTTGCCGTTGTATTCTGATTGGCGATGGTAATCGTTCGCGTCATAGTGTAGGGCTGCCCTTGCGCAGGCGTGGCCGTGATCCCCAACACGTGCGTTCCATCGGCAAACTGGGTCGTATCGAAGGTGCCGTTAAATCCTACGTACGGGCAATTCGCCAAATCGAAATTCGGAAGGTTACCGTACGCGGCGCACACATCGGGCCGGCCTAGGCCGTAGAAAATCGGCCCCTGGGAAACGCCGTCAATCGAGTAAGTCACCGATGAAATGAGGGTGTAGTTATCAATCGCCCAGCCAAATAGCAGCGAAGACGTTCCGCTCAACGTGCCGGCGGTCGCCGACGGCGTATCAATGGTCATCGCGGGGCCGCTGAACAAGTCGATCGGGTTGTAATTGTTCACGTTAAACGGGCTGGAAACGGTGTATTTCTGGCCATTCGCCGCGGTCGCTTCAATGGTGAATAGATGCGGTGTGGTTTCCCCATCCGGCTGCGTGCTGTTCGCCAGTTTTGTAAGATCGGCCAGATAAGTCCAGCCTACGTTTGGACAACCGGGCGTCCCTGCAACGGCAACGGCGCACACATCGGGGCGGGCGCCGCCGTAGATAATCTGGGTGGGATCCACCGGGAAACCGTCAATCGACGCTTTGAACGAAACAATGGGCGACGTGTCGTTTGTCGCCCAACCATTGAATAAAACGACGCCGTGATAGATCTGCATTAGCGTAGTCGGCGTATCTATGTCCACATGTGTGTGCGATGCCAGTGGATCGTTATTCACAAACAGAGCTACACCCTCTGGATTCGCATGATTGCGGCCGGCGGCGTCAGTCACTAATACTTGCAAGTTGTGCGCTCCGTTGGCCAGATTCGTGGTGTCGTATGAGTATGAGTAACCTACATTCGGACAACTGAAGACCGTTGGATAGGTGACGCAAACATCGGGACGCGGCAAACCATAACCGCCGTTCGCATTCGTCAAATTAGCCACGGTGATTCCATCGATTTGGATGGCAACATTCGACACCGGTGTGGCCGAATCAATGGCCCAACCCAAAACCGTCATGTTGCCGCTCACCGTAGTGACCGAACCCAGTTGCGGCGTTATGGGCGCGTCAATACTGAGGTTGATGGGACTCGCCGGCACCGCGGGAGGCGGGCTCGGAGGATTCGATACAGCGGTGCCAACCGGCAAATACACGGTATTGCTGATGAAAGCGTTCTGCGCTACGTAAAACGGCGTCTGTGAATTGGCCACGGCGTCAGTCGGTACCAGCACATCCACCCGGTAAATGCCGTATGAGCTGCCTTCGAGCCCCGCGGAAATGACCTGCGCGCTTTCTTGGCCCAAGGTTGCGGCCGCAAAGTCAGCCGCAGTCACATCATTCATCGGAAACGGCACTTGGCCGCTGAAACTGTAAGGGTAAGAAGTGGTCAGTCCGTTCGTAATGTCGTTGCCGTTTTGATCTTGGATGTCACCCATGCCGGCCACCGCTATGCTGATTAGCTCGCCAGGCACAGCCGGATTGCCAGGAAAAATCGGCGATCCGCTCACCACCGCGCAACAAGTAGGCACATAGGCGTGACAATTCGCGTCGTTGCCGGCCGATCCGTAAGGCGTGAGTTCCTCCGACGCGGAACCGGTGCTGGTGGTGGTGCAGTTTGGAAGGCCGCCACCCGTTGTCGTGCCTGTGGCCACCGCAATCGGAATTCCGTTACCGCCGGAAAAGCCATCCAGACGCGAAGTCAAAACCAGACGCGTGAACGAGCCGCCTGCGCTCGGGATTACGTATGGATCGCTCGCCATCAGTGATACAAACTGCGCCACAATCGACTGCAAAGTATCGGTGCTTGTGACGGTGTATTGATAAGGGGTAGTGCTGCCGTTCACGTAAACGCCCAGCACATCGTTTAACGTCGGCGAACCGTCAAACGAGATCACTGCCACCGGACCGTTTACTTGGTGCCGCGCTTGCGCAATTTGCCACGGCCTTGTTTGGCCCGGATATTGCTGCGCACTAAAAATACCTGGGTTTGCGGGTGCAATATAAACGGGCGTCGCGCTGGTTACCGTTACGGTCCCATTGTTATGCGCGGTGCGCACGTACACACTGCTGCTGTTGCGGTCGCCGTAGGAAAAGGGAATCTGGCCCACAAGTTGTTTCGGCGTAATTTTGTAAAGCGGCGAAGCAAAACCGTCAATGAATAGTTCTACCCCGTAACCGGTCACTGTGGCCGGAACCTGTCCATTGTTCGCCGACGAATTGAGAGTGGCGACGTAGGGCGTGTCGTTGTCGGTAAAGAACACTCCTGGCGGCGCGTTCACTTCCACCAACATTCCCGGCGCTCCCGTTGCGGCGTTACCAGCCGAGAGATATGAGCCCGACGCCGTCGCCACAAGGTCGTTCGCATTCGAGACAGTGGCCGAGAGCGAAATCGTGTCATAGGCCAGACTCGTCACTTCGGCGCCTGACCGGTCGATCGAGCTCAAATAGACGGTCCCGGTGCCAGCCCCGCCAAAGCTAGCCAAGGCATTCGGATCGCCGGCGCCCTTATTAATCGCCGCCACCAATTGCTTCGCAATCGTGTCCACGGTCACGTTAGTGCCGGTCTCCGGAGGTGTTGTGTATGCTGTCCCGGCAATCGTAATCGTCGCCGTGTCGCCCGCCGATATCTTCGCGCCAGACACAACCGAGAACGTCACAACTCCTTCCTGCCGCACGATTTCGCTGCCCCAATTCACCACCGGAATCACATTGGCGGTGGAATCAAACGGGCTGGGAATCAGCGAATCACCGGCGGTAAAAAGTAAAATGCGGCGGTTATAGGAATCGGCCACATAGAGATTCGTTCCGTCCCAGGCAAGCGAAGTGGGGCTCGGCGTCGTATCCACACCGCCGGTATTATCCACTTCTGTACTCACAATGCTGATCGAAACGCTGGTGACAATATCGTTGATAAAATTCGTCTGCCCCAGAACACCGTTCGCCAGCGTGCCGTTCTGCGTGGGAATCGAATTGTAAATTAGCACGCGGTCGTTGCCGCTATCGGCAATAAAAAGCCGCGTCCCATCGGAAAGCGCGTAGCGCGGAAAATTGAGATTCGATTGACATTGATCTTGCGTACCGAGCGGCAGCGCGTTCGCCCCGCCGGACGTCGCCACCGTACTGCTCGCCGAAGCCGTGTAGCAGACGTCGGTATTATTCGCCGTCGTTTCGGTGAAGTTCAGTTGTCCCAGCGCAACGTCGGCTGCCTGATCGATGCTCGGCGCGACCGTATTCCAGATCAACACGCGGTTGAAGCCCAAATCCGAAACATAAACGTGGCCGCCATCGGCAGTCACAGACGCCGGTCTCAGCAATTGATTGGCGGCTGCGGTAGGTGAGGTGGTGGTGGGCGGAGGTTGATTCGCATGCGTAAAATCAGGCTGTCCCAAAACTACATCGGGCGTTTGATTGTTCGTCGTTGGCCAGGAATTCCAAATCAACACGCGGTTGTTTTGCGTATCCGCAACATACAGCCGGTTGTTCCCAATCCAAACCCCCTGCGGGCCGCGCATGGCGGTCGCGGTCACCACACCCAGCGCCTGCGTTTGCAGGGTCGAGAAATTCGGCTGCCCGATGACCAAGTCAGGATGCTGGTTTCCAGTGGGAATCGAGTTCCACAGCAGCACCCGGTTGTTGTCGGTATCGGCAATCGCAAAATGCACCCCGTCGCTCGCCACTGCCGTCGGATTGTCCAACCACGCATTTTCAGCCGGTACGGAACCCGCCTGATCTTCGCCACCGTCATGTCCGCTATAGAAACCGGTGACTGGCGTAGTTTGGCCGCTCGGCGTATAGGTGGGCGGCGTAAAGGTGTTCTGCCCCATGCCGAAAGAAGCGGGCGTGCCGCAAAGGTAGCAGGATGTGAGCGATTTCACGGCCGTATCCGTTAATAAGTCCGTATAGGGACCCGGAATTTGGGTAGCATCGAAGACCAAGACGCGGTTATCGATCGGCGTGGCCCCGAGTCGATTACCATCGGCGACAAATACCTTACCGTTCGCATACGCCACTCCGCCGGCTCCCCCCAAAATCTGGCCGGTTGGGTTCTGATCACCTTTAGTAAACGTGAACTGCCCAATCACCGCGCGCGCCGCTTGCCCATTCTGAAATGGTTTTTGCGCGAACAGGGCGGAGGCAAACAAAGAGAGAACGGTTATGGTTTGATACTTTCTAAACAATGGGACCCCAAATCAAGGCGTTATAACGGTCGTGGCGCGTTAAGCCGGTATTCTCATCAAATAACATCAAAAGACTGCCGGTCAAACACAGTTCCACGGAACCCTGGACCCGCCAAAATAGCTTTAGTATATCAGCGCTACGGACGTAATCCGCTCATGTCGGGTTGCAACCGGCTTGGTCGGCCGGTTTTTTGCCATACCTCGCACGTGCGCTCTTCTCGCCCCCTCCAGCGTACAATAAGGGCCATGCCCATCCTTGATCAAGTACAGAAAGACATCGTTACTGCGATGAAAGCAAAGGACGAAGGCCGTCTCAGCGCCCTCCGGATG
>Ga0302320_10003735_pt1 | contig 35079 bp, 36 predicted proteins | sample Bog_T0_3_FD_202130 | JGI IMG/M metagenome (GOLD analysis project Ga0302320, IMG submission 202130) | Peat permafrost microbial communities from Stordalen Mire near Abisko, Sweden - Bog_T0_3 | ecosystem: Environmental > Terrestrial > Soil > Wetlands > Peat | place: Sweden: Abisko, Stordalen Mire...
AGGTTTGGGATCGGTCCAGGCCACGGCGATGTTTCATGCTTGTCACTGACCAACCTCAGGCGTAATTGTTCAATTCATGAACGACTTTTCACACAGCCTCTCGCTGCAGGCAACAGCCACCGCCCCTTCAGTTTTGACGAGACCATGAAATTTGAACATCATCATTGCAGCAAGCGTCAGGTTCCGGTGGCTGTGCCTGATCTGGACGTTAGGCTGCTTGGCACCTTTATGTCTAAATCCACATTTGCATTCATTTTGTTATGCGTCAGTGCACTGGCGGTTCAGATCTTGGAGCGATACGGTCTTTCTCACTGGGAAGACGGTGTTGTTTTTACGCTGCTGGTTGTAGGACTTTTGCTTTTGGTGGTTTTATTCGGTGGTCGGTTTTGAGTGTTCGTCACCATCGGGTTCGTGCAGTTGTCGGTTCCCTCGTTTGTGCATTTTGTATTTGGCAGGTATTCCAAAATGGGAGGATAGTCCATTGAAGACGAGCTGCGGAATTAGAGGATTGCTGCAAGTTTCCTTCGCACGACTCGTGCACTTCAACTTGACGCGGGCAGGGGACTCATTATTGTCGGCGCATGAAAAGGATTTTAGTCTGGTTCTTGATTATAAGTTTTTCATCTGTGGTCGCGCGGGCGCAGGACGCCGGGACACAGCAGCAACTTGACCGGCTTAGCGGCCAGATTCAGGACCTGCTGGACGCGCAGGCGGCGCAGGGCAAACGCATCGAGGCGTTGGAAAAGGAAATCGGCGACCTGCATGACTCGTCAAATCCGTCCGGCGGCGACGCGGCGAATCCGGATGATTTGGAAAAACTCGCCGGGCAGGTGCAGGAAATCGACAAAAAACGGCAGGCGGACAACGAGCGCGTCCTGAAGGAGCTGGAACGACTTGAAAAGGCGATGGGGGTGACGCCGTCGGGTCACAAATCCGCGCCGGACACCACGGCGCCGGACACCATACCCACACCCACACCGGTAAAGAGCCACTCCACCGCCAGCGGCGGCGGGCAAACCGGCTACGATTACGAAATCCACAAGGGCGACACCCTTTCAGCCGTCGCCAAGGCCTATCGCGAACAGGGCATCAAGGTGACCGCGGACGAGATTCTGAAGGCGAATCCGGGATTGGACCCCAAGACGATGAAAGTGGGGCAGAAGATTTTCATTCCCGGGCCGGCACAATGATTTTCGGAGGGGCGGGTTGCCCGGTTCCCCATTCAGCGCACCAAAAAGATAAACGTGGCAATCGCCAGCACGATGCGGTACCAGCCGAACAGGGTGAACGTGTGGGTCTGGACATAACGCAGCAGCCATCCCACCGCGACAAAGGAAACAACGGCGGCCACCACGGATCCCAGCAGCACCATGCCCCATTGTTCCGGCGGCGCGCCCGGCACGGGATGACGCCATTGCTTGATAATTTCCGAACCGCCGGCCGCGAGCATGGTCGGAATGCCGACCAGGAAGGAAAATTCCGTGGCGGCCGGACGGTTCAATCCCAGCAAGAGGCACAGCAGGATTGTCGAACCGGAGCGTGACGCGCCGGGAAACACCGCGGCAATCAACTGGCCGAAGCCGACGGCGACCACCACGGCCCAGGTGATGTCGTTGCTCAATTTCCTCCCGCGCAACCACCACTCGACGGCCAAAAAGGCGATACCCCCGATGAGCCAGGCCCAGGCGATGGGTGCGAGTTGTTCCGGCAGTTTGAATCCTTCCTTTTGCAGAATCAGGCCGCCGACGCCGGTGATGAAGAAGGCTGTAACAAGTTTCAAGGCGTAGCTCTGGGTTTCCTTGTCGCGCCATTCAAAGATGAATTTGTAAAGCCGCTGCGGGAACAGCGGCAGCACGGCAATGACCGCGCCGCACTGGATGACAACGTTGAACAGGTCGCTCTGGCGCGGGAGCCAGTGTTCGGCGATGAGCAAATGGCCGGTGGACGAGACCGGAATAAATTCGGTGATTCCCTCGACGATTCCTAAAATGACAACGGATATCCAGTCAGGCATGGCGCGTGGTTAGACACGAAATGGGTGTGTCGGGCAAGGAAGAAATGAAACGTCCGGCCTACTTCTTTTTCCACTGAAAGAACGCCTTGCTTTGTTCGGCTTGCTGTTTGACCTTGAGCTGGCCCAGGATGGAATGCCAGCCGATGTAGATTTTGTGCCACTGGGTCTCAAGGCCGCGCAAAGAGCCTTCGTTCATTTCCCCGAGAAAACGGAGCGACGGCGCGTTGCCGATGAGGGTATGGATTTCCTCCTTGCTGGGGGAATTGATTTCAATGGAGGCGTAAATCAGCTCCAGCTCCTGCACGATGACACTTTTGAGTTCGAGAAAATTATTTTCGTCCGGCACCCCGAATTTTTTGGCGTGGGCGCCGTTCACGAAAAGATTGAACTGTTTCCAGCATTCGATGTGGGTTTCGATCTGGGCGACCAGGTGGTTGAGTTCTTTGGCGGTCATAGGTCAGACTGGCTGGGGAGGGTCGGCACGGTGCGCGGTGAAAGGAAAATCACGGCGCCGCCGCGCATTTCGCGGGCGGTGATGCGCAGGCTGGCGAAATGGATGCTGAATTCGGCCAGCGGCATTTGCGCGTCGCGGGCCTGGCGGAACAGCAGCATCACGTCGCGTACGATTTCGCGCAGCAGCCCCTCCGGATACCCGGAACCGATGGTGGAAGTGACCACCTTGCCGTCGCGGTTGACGGTCAGGCTGCCGGCGGGCAGTTGTTGCACTGCCGCGCGGCTTCTAAATAAGCGTCTTAGGAATCCCATGATGCCACCAGTTTTTTGGTTTTTTCAAATAATTGGTCGGTGGACGCATCGGGCGGCCAGGCAACCAGGTAGGATTTTCCATCCCGTGGAAGCAACAGCACCTGTCGTTCCAAACTGTTGCCGGCGACATACAACAACGGGCCGGCTTCGATCCGGTCGCCCAGCTGTTTGGCCACCTCGGTAACCCGCCGCGTCCAGCCGGCAAGTTGTCCCCCGTACTGGGTTCCCAACGCTTCGACCTCATTCTGGCCTTCAGCGGAGGAGGCAACCACAAATTCAGCGCCTTCGCGCGCCACCAGGGAGAGTTTCCAGATGGTTTTCCGATGATCGGCCTCCTCGACGGATTCGGGTCCCGTGGTGCCGGCCTTTTCGTCAATGCTCTGCGCGGATTCGAGCAGCAGGGCGCCGACCGGTTTGAGGATGGTGCGTTCGCGATCCGGTTCGGCGGACAAATTTTCAAACGTGCCGGATTTCCAGGCCAGGATTCTCTGGAACGCCATCTCGCCGCGGGCGCCTTCAGCTTCGGCATCAATCAATTCCCCGTCCAGAAGCCACACTTTGGCCACGAGCGGGCCGCGGGTGATGCGCAACACGGTGGAACTGCGGGAAAGACATTCCATCTGGATGATGTCGATGAGGCTTTTGTTTTGAATGCCGCGAAAGCCGGTTTCCAGGTCGCGCCCCAGCAGCGATTCCACACAGTCCATGAACATTTTCGGATTTTGCTGGATATCGGTCTTGAGCCAGAACAAATCCACACCCAGGGCATAGGCCCGCGAACGGAACTCCTCATCTTCCAGCGCCGTCAACACCACCGTGCGCAATTCCGGGAACCGGCGGCGGACAATCGCGAGCACCTGCAACCCGTCCATCTTGGGCATCTTCAAATCGCACACCAGCAGCCGGAACGGCTCGGTGTCCAGCAGGGCGACGGCGCGTGTCCCGGCGCTGACCGTGCGGATCTCGGGTTTGCTCGGAAGCTGTGACAATATTTCACGATTCACCTCCAACCAGGCGGTTTCATCGTCCAAAATCAGGATTTTATGGCGCGGTTCCATTCCTCTCAACTCATGACGGCTAACGCTGTCAGCCTGTAAATTTCAGGCCGCAAAGCGGTGAAGCCGCAAAACGGAAAAGGGAAGCAGTTGTCGTTCCGCATCGGACGGCACGGACCGATTATTCCGCCACACCTTTGTGGACAGCCAGTCCAACGCTGAGACAACCGCCGGCGGGGCGCAGGTGAACCATGGTTCGGGGAGGTGGCAGGCTTTTCCCATTAACCCGTGGCGCGCTTCCTGCTTGGAAAAGGTCAACCTGCGGAGCAACCGTCCGCAGAAATGGATGTGTGCGATGTCAAATGGTGTAAAAACAAGATTTGCCGGGTTGCTGCGAGAGCTGCTGCGACGCTTTGACGAAAACGAAACTGGAGCGGGCACTCCACAACCGTTGCGCCCTGTTGCGCCAGCCGCACCGCCGCCGCCTTCCGTCCCCGTTCAGCAGTTTACCCCGCCCCGGCCAAAACCGGCGCCCGCTCCCGTGCCGTCCCCGGTCGAAGGCGTCCCCGATCTGGAATTGCCCCTGCCATCGGTTCTGGAAGGTCTGCCGCCGCAACTGCGTGACCGGTTGGCGCTCCCCGGCGCTGATTTAAGCCGCGCCAGCATTTCGATTTCCGTTGGGAAAATCATGCCGCAACTGGCATTGGGCGTCGTTAAAATCACCTTCGGCGAATTGCGCCAGGCCGCGCCCACCCTGTTTAATGTTAACGAGGAATATGATTCGCTTCCCGTGGTGCTGCCCCTGAGCGAGGTGCTCTCCCGGTTGAGCTCCCATTCACTGATTCGGAATCCGGCCCAAAAGCACATCAATCTGCCGGAGGACATTGCCGGACCATTCAGCGGAAACGGGGAGGGCCTCGCCATTTCCGCCGCCCAGACCAATCCGCCGCCCGCTTCCGTGCCGCCGATGCGAAAGATCACACCGGCCCCAAGCGCACCGGTTAAAGCTTCACCGCCGCCAGTGGCGCCGCCCCCGCCGGCATTTGTTGTGTCGCGGGCAATGAAGCCCGAACCCCAGACTCCACCGCCGGCGAGCAACGGCAATGGTAATGGCAACCGCAATAGCAATGGCAATGGCAATGGCAACGGCATGCCGTTTCAACCAATGTCAATAATTCCGACCCTGCCCATTCAATCCAATGTGCCCGCCGCGCCCGCCGCGCAAATCGCGCCTGTTACGCCCATCGCGCCTGTCACGCCCATCGCGCCCATCGCGCCCAAGCCCGCGCCGCTCACGCCACCCGTGCCCGAGCCGGCCGCCATCCTGGCGCCGTTGGCCGCCCTCTCGGAAAGTTGGCCGGAGACTTTGCGGACGGAAATCGCGCAGTTGACCCTCACCAATGCGGTGGTCGCACTGCCTTTGAATTTGGTCGAACCCGCCCTCAAACGCGGGCGCGTGACGTTTCCCTGGCGGAATCTGCGGTCGTGGATCAAACCCGCACCACCGGCGTTCTCCGTCCACGACACCCTCGAATTGGAACTGCCATTGAAGGTGATTGCCCCGCTCTTTTTGGCCAAACAAAGGGGCGCGACCGATACATCCAAGCCGCATTCCTCGTCACCCCTCCCGGCGGAAATTCCGAATTTGTTCTTTGGTTTTCCACAACCGCAACCGCCTTACGAAATCCCGGAACCGCCCGCCAAGGCGCCCGTGCCGGATGAACCCCATTTTGCGCCGAAACCGGTGGAGGCCAAACGGTCGGATACAAATTACTACATCTGGATGGAATCTGACACCAGCGTGGCCGCGCGCCCGTCCGAGACGGAATTCAATCGCACGCCGACGCCCGCGACAGATTTCAGCAGCCGTTTCGCCACACCCAAGGAAGTGGTGGCCCGCGCGATGGCGCTCAACGGCATCGCCGGTGCGCTGGTCGCGCTGCCGGACGGTTTGATGGTGGCCAGCGATATCCCGTCCGAACTAAATGCGGACACGCTCGCGGCCTTTCTGCCCCAAATTTACGGCCGGGTCAGCCAGTGCACCAAGGAATTGCGGATGGGGGGACTGAACAATCTGAATTTCACCGTCGGCAACGTGCCTTGGAAAATTTTCCGGGTCAATGGTGTCTATTTCGCCGCGTTCGGTCGCGCCGGCGAGCAGTTGCCGACCGCGCAACTGGCCCAGCTGGCCGGCGAACTCGACCGTAAAACACAATAATCAATCCTATGGCCATTATCAACCAAGCCACCCGCGAACTGCAGGTCAAAATCGTTTATTACGGCCCCGCGATGGGCGGTAAAACCACCAACCTGGTGCAGGTCCATGACCATGTCCAAACCGCCGCCGGCAACAAGGGCAAGCTCGTCTCGCTGGCGACCAGTTCCGACCGCACGCTGTTCTTCGACTTCCTGCCGATTGAAGCGATGACCATCCGGGGGTTCAAGACCAAGTTCCAGCTCTACACCGTGCCCGGCCAGGTCATTTACAACACGACCCGCCAGCTCGTTTTGCGCGGCGTGGACGGCATCGTGTTCGTGGCTGATTCGCAATTTGAAAAAATGCCGGAGAACGTCGAGAGCTTCCAAAATCTCATTGATAATTTGCACTCGCTCAAGCTCAACCTCCATGAGATTCCCTACGTGTTGCAGTACAACAAACGTGATTTGCCCAACGTCGCCCCCACCGAATACATGGAATTTCTGCTCAACAACCGCGAAGTGCAGGTGCCCTCCTTCACCGCGACGGCCCACCGGTGCGAGGGAGTGTTCGAAACGTTGAACATGATCACGCGCCTGCTATTGCACAAATTCATCAACCAAAGCGTTCCACAGTACGCATGACATGGCTACTCTCCCCCAACTCACCGAGGAAGACATCCAGAAGCTGGGCGAAACTCTTCGCGAGTTCAATGCCAGTGCTGACGCCAGCGTCTCGCTGATCATTGACAAGGCCGGGTTTCTCATCACGCACCACGGTGAGGCGGAGGAATTTGACCTGACGACCATTGCGGCGCTGGCTTCCGGCGCCTTCATGGCCAACCAGACCATCGCCGGCCTGGTCAGCGAAACCACTTTCAACAGCACCTACCAGCAGGGGGAAAATTACAGCCTCTTCGTCATCAATGCCGACGAACATTGCATGCTCGTCGTGATTTTCAAGTCCCAGTCCGGCGTCGGCGTGGTCAAATACTACGCCACCACCGCCGTCAAACGCATCGCGCGCCAGCTCAAAATCGCCCGGAAACGCGCCCCGAACGAGGGCCTCGACCTTTCGATGCTCAACGTCGCCGACACCCAGTACTTTTTCCGCAAAAAGGAAAAGGAACCGGGCAACAAAAAGGCCCCCTGATTCCGCTCAGCCCAGCCGGTTGTGGCTGCCGTCGCAGAACGGCGCATTCTTGGAATGCTTGCAGCCGCACCACGCAACGGTTTTGGCCTCGGTAAGATCCGTCTTTTTTGGCGCAAAACCGGTGCCTTTGTGCGAGCCGTCGCAGAACGGCTGTGACTTTGACCCGCCGCACGCGCACCACCAGAAGGTTCCGGCTTCGGCCTTTTGAACGATTGGAGATTTTTGGGCGATGATCGGTTCCATAATGGGCCAACCATATTCCAATCCATCCAAAATGCAAATGGCCGGACGCTATTCCTGAACGGAATGTCCGCTGAAAAGGGTCAGTACGTCCCCAACGAAACCTGCAGGAGCTGCGGCGCGGAACTGAAGTCGAGTCCCCAATCGGTCTCGTCCCCGTTCCAGATGTATAGCGGATGCCAGATGCCCCGTTCGTAACCGCCCTCCTCGACCCGCAGGAAATCACGTTGCCCGCCCGGGACCGCCTTGAAATCCACCCGGCAAAACACGCCGGTCACCAGAAATTCGTTCTCGCCTAGCTTCGCGATCAAGGCGCGGCCAATCGGTTCAGGATTCCCACTCGCGCCGCCGTTGCGGGTCGCCCCGTAGGTGACAATGGCCTGCCAGTTGCCAAAATCCAGGGTTTGCATGGCCTCACCTTTCTCCTCGGCCACCGCCTGCAGCTTGCCCTTGAAATTCAGCCAGGCCACTTCGCGCATGATGGGACCGAGAATTTTGTAGTTCAGCGCGACCGGCGCAAGCGATGCCTCCGTCTCCCGGGACGCGCCGAACGGCTGGCTGGCGTATTTGGTGTAGTCGAGGCCGAAAGGCGACCAGCCAATGGCTCCCTTGCCCAGCGCGGCGAAGCACATCCGGGCGGCGGCACCGTTCCCACGGGTCTCGGGCACGAACAACGCGTTGTCCGGGTGGGCGTAGAGTTCCAGCACCTTGCGGTAACGGGCGGTGTCGTTCTGATAAATGTCCGGCGCCAGCACATCAATGGCCGGGGCCGCCACCTTCCAGATCCAGAGCACGTTGTCGGTCGCCCCGCCGCTCTCGTAGCTGCTGGCCGGCCCCGGAGTCAATGGGTCGCGCAACGACGCGTTGACGTACATCGGCAGCGGATATTCCGCCTTGCCCGCCGCGGCGACCTGCCCGATGTAACTCGCAACCGACCAGGCGTGAAAGTATTCATCGGCGTTGGCGCCGAAGACCTCGGACCAGGTGCCGTCAACGCCCGGAGCGTTGGTGCCCATGGCCTTCAACAGTTCAACCGGCACGGGCTGGTTGAAGAGCTTCTCGGCCTCGGGCGAATAATCGCGGACGGTGTTCCAGGAACCCGGCTCGTTTTCAACCTGCACCATGATGACCGTGTGTTGGGGGTCCGCCGCCTTCAGGTGGCGCATCAGCGCGCTGAATGCGCGAATGTCCGCCAGCAGCGTCGCGGGCGCGTGCGGCGACGGCGAATCCACCCGGCGCCCGGTCTTGCCGATGAGGCGCGGGTATTTGTCCGGCTGGCTTTTCATCCAGAGCGGCAGGTAATGCGAGCTGCCGTTTTTCCAGGTGCCAAACCAGAGCAACACCAGCCGAACATGATGTTCGCGCGCCTGCGCGATGATGGTGTCAACCACCGACGGGTCGAACCGGTTCGGTTCCGGTTCGAATTGTTCCCAATAGACCGGGATTTCCAAGGTGTTGGCGTGAAGATAATCAATCGCCGGCCAGACCTTGGGCAGCATCGCCGGCCAGCCGCTGGAGTTGTGGCATTGCGCACCGAGGATGAGGAACGGCGTGCCGTCCACGATCAAGGCATGGTGCCCATCCCGGGTCACCAGATGCGGCAACAAATTATCATCGCCCTGTGCCTGCCCGAGAGTCACGCCCATGCCGGACAGGAGCAGGGCGAATGCGGCCAGACGGAATGGACGGACAAAAGAATTTAAGGTTTCCGGGTTCATGCGTGCATCGTAAATGGAGGACGGAAACCGTCAAGCGCCGAGAGAAAGTCGCGTCTCGTCCAAGCGGCCCCGCCGGCGAATGGATGGAGGATTGAAACGCCGTGCCCTGATCACAGCCCAGCCTTTCAAGGCTGGGCAAAACGCCGCGTCGTTCGCCGCTGGAGCACATACATTGCGGCTGCAACCAGAAGCGGGATCGCCCCCCTGAACCACGGCATATGCAGGTGGCTGTTCAGCGAAAATCCCATGAAAAAAGAATGCGGTTCAATCCTGCCCCACCAGATAATTGCGCAGAGTGAACAGATGGCACAGGAAACAACCATCCACTTGAGACCCACAAACGCGCGCCGCGCCAGCCAGCAGAAGAGCAGCGTCACCAGGGCAATCGCGGCGTAATCCATGAACTGATACACGGTGGCAAGATGATGAAAGGCAACCGGGTTGTTGACGACCGCATGGAGCTTCTTCCAATTCCAACCGTAGCCCAGCGCAAACCCCAACGCCATCTGGAGAACCAGAAGCAGCGCCCACAAAATCGGATAGGCCAGCAGTGGCAGCAGGCCGAAAGTGACAACGTAATGCCGGCCCCACCAGAATGACCGCCGCAGCGCCATCATCAACTCTTCCGCCAGGACCAGCGGGTCTCCGAGCGACGCGTTCGCGCAGGCGTCCGCATCGGCCCCGGACAATCCCACCGCCACCGCGGCTTGTTTCAAATCCTCGCGATGGTCGGCCACTTCCCGGACCAGCCGCCGCAGCTGTTTCATGGGGCAGCCCAGCTCCAGCAGCCGCCGGCGCAACGGTTCAATGAAATCAGGCATGTTGTTCCCCCATCAAGAGCGAGACGCCGGTCGTCACGCGATTCCACTCGGAGGTCAAAGCTTCCAGCCGCTTCCGTCCGCGCGCGGTCAGTTTGTAATAATTGCGGTTCCGGCCCTCCACCTCCTGCCGCCGGCTGCTCACCTGCTTTTCCGCCTCCAGATAATAGAGGTAGGGATAAATGCAGCCCTCGCCAAACGCCAGGGCCTCGCCGGTCCGGGTCCGGATTTCCTCCACAATCTGGTAGCCGTACATTTCCTGGCGGGCCAGCAGGCGCAGCACCAGCAATTCCGGAACACCGTTCAAAAAACTCGGATTGGTTTTCTTCATCGCGGCCACAATACCTATAACCGTGATGCTTGTCAACCTCAAACTGTGAGGTTCTGGCGGCAAAGAAATATCCCGAAGGGATTACGTCAAGGAGCGCGGGCGGCTCGCCCGCGTGTTTCCAGGTTTTACTCACGCGGGCGAGCCGCCCGCGCTCCGGTAATCGCCCGCACCCGGCCCCTTCCACATTCGACCCGTAATTGCCTTGTGCCGCGCACCTTCCGGAAGCACACTCCCATCCGGATGAGGAGAGCCACCCATGATTGAACCGCTGCTGCTGACCACCGCCCGGGTCTCGACCTTCAACGGCAAGGCTCCGCTCACGGGCGCGAGCGGCTTCTTCTTCGAACGCGAGAATCGGCTGTTCCTCGTCACGAGCCGGCACGTGGTGATGGATGAGCCGAGCAAACATTTTCCCGACCGCATCGAAATCGAACTCCATACCGACGCCAAAAACCTCACCCAATCAATTGGCCTTTCGATGCTGTTGTACCGCGACGGCAAGAGTGTCTGGCGCCAGGGCAAGGACAGCGGCGGCGAGATTGACGTTGCGGTGATTGAACTCGATCGCGCGGCGCTGCCCAAGTCGGTGGCGATGCGGTGCTTCACGCCGGCGCATCTGGAACATTCGCTTCAGGAAGCCGAAGTCGGCAATTCGCTGTTGATTGTCGGCTTCCCGCTCGGGTTCCATGATGCGCTACATCATCTGCCCGTGGTGCGGCAGGCGGTGATTGCCTCGTCCTTTGGCGTGCGTTTTCAGGGCCTGGGCTACTTTCTCACCGACGCCCGAACGCACCGCGGCACCAGCGGCGCGCCGGTGGTGATGCGCAGCCCGTCCACCGATGCGCAACTACCCTGGAAACTGCTCGGGGTGCACTCCGCGAGCATGGACATGGGCGACCGCGACTTGAAACTCGATGAATCACTGGGCCTGAACTGCGCCTGGTACGCCGACATCCTTCTCACCCTGACGAAATGAGTGGCCGAGCGTTACCTTGAACACACCCAAACGGATTTAGCGCAAAGACGCCAAGGTGCAAAGCCGCAGAGGTGTGGCAAAAATATCCTGAAGGGATTACGTCATTCAGCCCAGCGTTGACCGATGGCTTGCCGCGCCGAAGTGAAACGAAGGCGGGAATCGGGCTACGCTGGGTGTTATGCGAAAATAGCCCAGCCTTTTAAGGCTGGGTCTGGTGTTAGATGGAATGAGTAGTCCCGAAGGGACGGCAGAAGATTCTTTCGTCCCTGCCGGGACTTGAAGTCTTTGTGCATCTAAACCCACGGCTAAAGCCGTGGGCTGTTTTCAGCGGCGGTGGTGATGACACGATAAATCGTTTCCACCGGCGTAACGATGTCGATGCGATGGATAAGGTCGGTGGACATAATTGTTTAGCTTGACGGGAAAAAACGCTCCCTAAGCGAACGACAAACTCCGTCAAATCCTGGAAAAAGTGTTGCAGCTGTGACGCCCATATAAGCAAGGTCTTGTATAGCATATTTACGCTCGGAGCGCGGAAAGTCTATGATAGTTAAATATGCTTTTCCTTTTTTCTTTTTCTTTTAATCTAATCCAAGCCTCAATGTCTTCGATCTTGGAATAGGTATGCACAGATTGGACGATCATATTCGATACTAAACGTTGCGTTACCGGGAAATACGATTGTGCCCGCTGAAGATGGTTCGCCATAAAACTTTCCGATCCACTGACCAAATAGCGGCGCTTGTTTCATTGATTTATTTCTTCCTCTGCACCTTCGCCGCGACTTTCAACCGCAACGCGTTCAGCCGGATAAAACCAGTGGCGTCGTCCTGGTTGTAGGCTTTCGTCGGGTCGGCTTCCATCGTCGCGATGTGCGGGTTGTACAGGCTCACCGGGCTCTTGCGGCCGGCGACCATGATGTTGCCCTTATATAACTTCACCCGCACGGTGCCGGTCACGTTTTTCTGGCTCTCGGTCACCAGCGCCTGCAACGCCAGCCGTTCCGGCGCGAACCAGTAGCCGTAATACACCAGCTCCGCGTACCGCGGAATCAGCGAGTCCCGCAAATGCATGACTTCCCGGTCCATGGTCAGACTTTCCATCTGCCGGTGCGCAAAATGCAGGATCGCGCCGCCGGGCGTCTCGTACACGCCCCGCGATTTCATGCCCACATACCGGTTCTCCACCATGTCCACCCGGCCGACCCCGTGTTTGCCGCCGATTTTGTTCAGCACCTGCATCACGCCGAGCGGGGAAAGGGCCTTCCCATTCACGGCCACGGCGTTGCCCTTTTTAAACTGAATCGTCACGAATTCCGGTTTGTTCGGCGCGTCTTCGGGGAACACCGAGAGCGTGGTGAACGAGCCACGATACTTTTTGTCGCTCGCGTCCAGCCACGGATCTTCAAGAATGCCCGCCTCGTAGGAGATGTGCAGCAGGTTCCGGTCGCTGGAGAACGGTTTCTTCGCGCTGGCCTGGACGGGAATCCGGTGCCGGGCGCAGTAATCAATCATCTCCTGCCGGCCGGGAAATTCGTTGCGATACCGCACGTCCCGCCACGGGGCGATCACCTGCAAATCCGGCGACAGCGCGGCGGCGGTCAGCTCAAACCGCACCTGGTCGTTGCCCTTGCCGGTGGCGCCGTGGGCGATGGCGTCGGCCTTTTCTTTTTTGGCCACCGCAATCATGCCCTGGGCGATGAGCGGCCGGGCGATGCTGGTGCCGAGCAAATACTGGCCTTCGTAAATCGCGCCGGCCTGGATCATCGGGAAGATGAAGTCGCGCGCGAATTCCGCCTGCAAATCCGCGATGTAGATTTTGGACGCGCCGGTTTTCTTCGCCTTCGCCTCGAGGCCGCGCAATTCCTCCGCCTGCCCGATGTTCGCGCAAAAGGCGATCATCTCGGCGTCATAGGTTTCCTTGAGCCACGACAGCAGCACCGAGGTGTCGAGGCCGCCCGAATATGCCAGTACAATTTTCATGAGGGGACATTAAACCGTGAAGCGGCGGCCCGGGCAAAAGGAAAATTATTGCGGCTGGCGGCTTTCAATTTTCCATTCGCCGATGGCATGGGAAACGCGATAAACAAAATGGTCGTGGCCGGGCGGCAAATTGGAAAGGGCGACCCATACGTCAAAGGTGCCGGGGATGATTTGCTTGAAGCGAATAACGTGAACCATCAGCCCTGGTCTGCCGGTGGAGACCTCGAAGTTTTTGCCAATGGCCGATACGGCATAATCGCAACTGCGCACCGGCGGCCGGTTGCCGGCAAACCGCGAGAGGAATGTCTGGCTGGGCGGCGTGAAACCTTCGCCAAAGGCCAGAAAGCAAACCGGCGGGACCGGCGGCTGCAATTCGGATAAAATCCCCCGCACCAGACCTTCGGTCATGTCGGTTTCGTACAGGGACGCGTTGACGGGCGGGGGATGCGCCAGCGGGCGCAGCCACCAAAAACTGCCGGCCAGGGCCAGCCCCAACCCGACGGCGATGAGTGCGCGCCGCATAAGTCAAGGAGTCGGATAAGCAGACGAGGCATGACCGTCCGATGAATTGGGATTGCACCAAAGCCGGTTGCGGAGCGCACTGGTCACGTCCTCCTGATACCAGCGTGCCAGTTTGATATAGCTGGTCGAGCCGTCAAAGGCCGCTTGAATACCGCCCGCCGCGTGCCGGCCGCTGACCCCCTCGGGCGGATAATTTGCGCCGTCGTTGAAGTAATGCGGCTCGGTCTCATCCGTCTCCCAAAAGGCGCAATCGCTGGCCCGCATCTGCCCCAATTTGGCCGGCGGATGGGTGTGTTCGTAAGCCCAACTGTAGCCAATGATCGCGCCGTTGATCGCGTAGCTGGAAAGTTGCTGCTGGCGTTGTTCCGTGACTCCGTCCAGTTGCGACCAGTGCTGCATTTGCAGATTGTCGTTGGGGCAAATGTAAATTTTGGGATTGTGCAGCTGCGGCCATAACTGGCCCTTTTGCAAATCGTAATGGGCCGGGCCGCTGGCGGTCGGGTCGCAGGTATAAAGCCAGCCCGGCAAATCGCCGCCGCCGTTGTCCCAGTTTGCCGAGGGCATTTCATCGTGGTTGTCCGAGGCGTAAACGTTCAGCGCCACCATGATCTGCCTGAGATTGTTGAGGTCGGTCGCCTTGCCCGCCGAATTTTTTGCCTTGTTCAACGCCGGCAGCAGCATGGCGGCCAGAATCCCGATGATGGCGATGACGACCAGCAATTCCACAAGCGTAAAGGCGCGCTGGCACCGGCGTCCGGCACAATCAAATTCCAGGCGGGTTTTCACTTTCAAGAACCTCTGCTTTCATTCTTAGGTTTTTTCGCGGATTGGTTACAAAAAATCCCGCAGTCATTCATCCTAGCCCTGGCCGCCGGGAGTGCAAAAGGAAAATGGAAATTACTCCCAGCCGTGGATGGAATCGTAGCGGAAGGTCATCTCATTCGTGCTGTAACCCCGGCACCATCTGGCGTGACCGTCATCGAACAGGAGGTTCTGGCCTTTGCCGTGGGTGCGCCACTCCACCGCCGGGGTCCCGTTTACTTCACCGCCGACACAGTTTTGCGTGTAATCATCCTTGTCGGCGTCATCGGGATTGAAATACAGGCCGGAATGGTCCGCGCTCTGGCTGGTGGTGTCGCCGGACAAAACGAACAAGGAGGGAAACCGGATCTGCCGGCTGCTGACGGGGGCAAGACCATTGGTGATGACATACGCGGCGCGGCAGCTGTTGAAATAGCTGAAGCCGGTAAGGCGATCCACCGGGCAGCGATAAATATTCGTGTTCTGCGTATAGCGAACAATCTGCTGCAGCCAGCTGGGAGCCAGGGTGTCAGGATCGGTCTGGCCCCAGCCAATGATACCGCCGGATATCGGATACAGCCCATGGGCATCATCGGCAAACATTTTCATGGCCAGGCTGATTTGATGGAGATTGGACAGGCATTGGGTCGTCCGCGCCCGCTGTTTGGTGGACGACAAGACCGGCAACAGCAACGCGGCAAGAATGCCGATGATGGCAATGACCACCAGCAGTTCCAGCAAGGTGAAACCGCGCCTTGTCTTCATACTCATAAGACACCCTGGCAATGGATTAGTTTCAAACCATTACACTTAAAACCTCGCGTGCTCCAACTTATAAATGTCCGTCCAAGGGCAAAACGTGACAATTATTTTCAATTTGATGCCGGCGGCGCTGGTGCGCTGGCAGGAGTACAAATCAATGGACGTGGCCTTCGAGGCGGGATAATGGGCCGTGCCGCCAGGACGCCGCAAACGCAAAGGGAAAGTCGTGCCGGGCGGCAATCAATTTGAGATCACGGCCGTCTATTGCAGGCGCGCGATGTCTTGCTGGGTCGCCGGGTCGGTGGGAGGGGTGCTGTCATCGAACCAGGTGCTGGTGGGGCGCGCACCCCGCCATTTCCAGTATTCTGCGTGGGCATCGGCAAACGAAAGCGTCGCCCCCTTCTGATGCAACCAGGTCGGAATGTTGAACCAGCTGTTGATCGTGGCCGAGTAAAGAAAATGCCCGTCATCAATCGTTGAATAGTCTTCTTCCACAAACGTGAGCGACTTGGACGGACTGCGGATTTGACTCGTTTGGGTCACCGGCTGGACCCCATAATTCGTGTTCGACGCCGGCCCGCTCATATAACCACTCAAGGAATAGGTGCGTAACATCTGCGTGCTCGTGCCCAAAATCAGATTGTGATTGGCCGGACACCGGTAGCATTGGATGTTTCTTACATACGGATAAATCGAGCCGGCGGTGATGGTCGCGGTGTTCGTGTCCAGTTCCGTATTGCCGATGACCCACGAGTTGGACGTGCTTTCGGCCACGTTCGGCCCACGAAAAAAGTCCACGTCATTGATCGCCAGCACGCCCCGTTTGTCATCCGCGTACATTTGCCAGCCCAGACCGAGCTGCTTTTGATTGTTCATGCAACTGATCCGCAGGGCCCTTTCCCTGGCCAGGGACAGGACGGGCAGCAACATCGCCGCCAGAATCCCGATGATGGCGATGACGACCAGCAATTCCATCAAGGTAAATGCCCGCCGGGAATTCCGTCCTGACGGGATGCCGCTATGACCAGCGCTCTTCATAATTTTTGGCAGTGGGTTTGTGTGGTTCAACAATGTCATTGCCCGGCCAACAGCGCCAGCCGGATATTTCGGCTGACTTGCGAGGTCACGGTTTGTGCCCGGGTGGTGATTTTCATCGTCATATTTTGATGGTTGTTCACATCCACGATCATGCCCAGTGCCGGGTCATACCAAAATTCGCCCGAAATTTCGCCTTTCGTGATTTCAACCGCCATGCCGGTTCCCGTGGAAATATTCTTGGTCAAAATGCTGCCTTCCTCTTCCACATGCGCGCATTTGCGGCCGTCATGCTGCTCCCAATCCTGAAAGGTATATTTCAAGTCCAACGTCAAAACGCCGATGGAACTGGATATGTCCTTTTTCATCCGCCAGCCATCGCCGATGGCGATGATGCGGTGGGGCAGGGCTTCGGCAAATGAACCATATTGCTTGAGCGTATCTTCGCTGAACAATTCCTTGAACGTGGCTTGTTCCTGCGGCTGGGCAATCGCGGCAATGCGATCCTTCAATTCGTCCACGCCTTCCATTTTTTTAACCTCGCCGTTCGCATCAGTAAAATATTGAATGCGCGTGCCGATCATCGCGCGCAGGATCGGCGCGGCCGGATCGCCGGTGTCCTGCGCCGGACCTTGGGCGGAGGTGAAACTCATCACGCTGTGGCCGCCCTGGGAAACATTCAACGTTTGACTGTCAAATTTCAGTTCCAGTTGCCAGCCGCCGTTATCCAGCTCCTTGAGCGGGGTTAAATCAAAATCCTGGGTGATATTCACTCCCTGGGTAAAGGGCTGCGGTTGACCGGGCACATCCGTGGTGGCGGTTTGATCCATTTCGATGTGCATGGGATACGCTTTGCCGGCGATCCATTTGATGGTCATTTCCACCGGGCCATCCACGGTTTCCCGCGCCGCGGGCGCCCGGTGTTCGGCGATTTCTTTGACGGCGATGGTGGTGGTTCCGGCGGTGAGCAGCAACACCGCGCCGGTGACGGCGGCGGATTTCATTTTTGTCCAGGCCATAAGTTTCAAGGCTCCTTTTACGAGGGTCAGGGTTGAGGCCGCGGCCGCCGACCCTTTCGCGGCGGTGGCCGTCACGGTCACCGCCAGTCCCACCGGGGCGGCGTGAACGGAATGGGCCGAAATCGCTCCCGCCATGAGCGGCGCAGACAGGACGATTCCGCGTTTGGAGAAAAATTTGCGCAGCTTCTCCAGGGCGCGATTGACGCGCATTTTTGCCGCCGCCTCATTCGCGCCCAAAGCCGAGCCCACTTCGCCCAGGCTTTTGTTCTCAAAAAAACGGAGCACGATGGCGTTCCGATCCTTCTCGCCCAGGCCCGCCATGGCCGCTTCGAGGAGCGGCGCGATTTGAGGCCAGACTTCGGGTTCCGGTTCGTTCAAAAGCGATTGCATGTAAGCCTCCTGTTCGCGGCGTTGACGGCGGATTTCTGCCCGCAAAAAGTTCGCGGCGGTCAGCCGGGCGGTTTGGTACAGCCAGCCGGAAAGAATCGTTCGTGGGGGCAAACTCCGCGCTTTCCTGGCCAGAATGATGAAGACGGCCTGCGTGATTTCCTCGGCGGCTGGCGCGTTGCCGGCGCTGCGCAACGCCGTGGAATAGACCAGGTTGACATATTTCTCCGCCAGGGCCGCAAAAGCGGATTCGGAGTTGTCTTCGGCGTATTGCCGCAGCAGGGCGATGTCATCCAATTCGGGCATTCATCTATAAATGTCCGCCGACGGCAAAAAGGGAACAAAAAACTTATCGAAAAAGACGGTTCGCCAAGGCGTCCGAATGGCCAACCCGGCCTGCGACCCTAGCCTTCCTTCCGCCACGCCGCGATGTTCATCGGTTCAATGTGCACGAGCACGTCGTTGACGGAGGGCATGGTGCCGCGGATTTTGTCCTTCACGGCATGGGCGATTTCATGCGAACGCAGCACGGTCATCTGCGGGTCCACCTCCACGTGCATGTCCACGAAATACTGGTAGCCCACCTTGCGCACGATGCATTTTTCCACGCGATCCACCCCGGGCGTGGCGGCCGCAATCCGGCGGATCTGGTCAACGATTTCCCGGCTGGGTGCGGCGTCCATGAGTTCGCTGAGCGCCGGCCGCAACAAATGCCAGCCGTTCCAGGCAATGACCCCCGCCGCCGCAATCGCCGCCACGTCGTCAGCCGCCTCAAATCCCTTGCCGCCGATGAGCGACACGCTGATGCCGATGCCGGCGGCCACGGACGTAATGGCATCGCTGCGATGATGCCACGCGTCGGTTTTGACCACCGAACTGTCCACCGCGTTGCCTTCGCGCGACACGAACCGGAACAGGCCTTCCTTCACGGCCACCACCACCACCAGCACAAGGAGCGTGAAGGGCGCCGGCGACCGGTGCGGTTCCATGATTTCGCCGAAAGCCGTGAGCACAATCCACAAGGCCGCTCCCAGCAGCATCGCGGCCACGATGGCGGAGGCAATCGGTTCGGCCTTGCCATGGCCGTAGGGATGGTCCTCGTCCGCCGGGGCCGCGGCCACCACCAGTCCGCGCCACACAATGAGCGAACTGAAAATGTCGGCGAAGGATTCAACGGCGTCCGCGACCAGCGCATGGGAATGGCCGATGATGCCGGCGGCGAGTTTCGCGCCTGACAACACGATGTTGACGGCCATGCCTGCGAAGGTGGCGCGCAGGCCGCGTTGGAGGCGGTTCAATGACACTGGGGAAATGTTGCCAGAATCCTTGGAAAGGTGAAGGCGAAACCGGGAAAGTAAAACATGAGGATGAAACGTGAAAACCAGATGCGCGTCCGGCACCCTTCACGCATCACGTTTCACACGTCACGCGATCAGGTGGGAGAACATCCCGTCGCGAAGCTTTGGCTCGAACCACGTGCTTTTCGGCGGCATGACGCCGCCCGCGTCGCTGATCGCCATCAAGGTCTCGGTGCTCACCGGGAACATGGAAAACGCGCAGGCAAATTCGCCGCTGTTCACCAGCCGCTCCAGTTCCGCCGTCCCGCGGATGCCGCCGACAAATTGGATGCGCTGGTTCGTGCGCGGGTCGTCGATGCCAAAAACCGGCTCCAGCACGTGTTTCTGCAGCAGGGTCACGTCGAGCAATTCCCGGGCGTCACGCGTTTCCAGGATCTGATGACGGAACGCCAGCGTGTGCCATTGGCCGGCCAGATAAAGACCGAGCTCATGCTCGCGCGCGGGCGCGGCCGTGCCCCGGGCATCAATGGCGAAAATCGTGCCGAGAATTTCCAGCAGTTGTTCCGGCCCCCAGCCGTTCAAATCCTTCAGCACGCGGTTGTAGGGCAAAACCTGCATCTGGTCATGCGGAAAAATCACGGCCAGAAACCGCCCGCTCTCCCCCGCGCCCTGGCGCGATTCATAGACGCGGGCCGCCGCCGCGCTGCGATGATGACCGTCGGCAATGTACAGGTTGGGAATCCGCGCAAACTGCGTTTCGATGAATTTGATGTGGTGCGAACCTCGAAGGGTCCAGGACGTGTGCCGCACACCGTCTTTGGCCGTAAAATCAATCTCCGGTTTGTCGGCGGTCCGTTCCGCAATGAATCCATCCAGGGTGCGGACGGCGGGGTAGGTCAAAAAAACCGGGCTGGTCTGCGCATTCAAGGTTTCGATGTGCCGCACCCGGTCGGTCTCCTTGTCCACGCGCGTCTGCTCGTGTCTCCGGATGATGCCGCGCTGATATTCCACGCAGCTCGCCGCCGCGACCAGGCCGGTCTGGGTGTGCCCGCCCATGATCTGGCGGTACAGGTAAAAGCCCGGCTCCGCATCCTGCCCGAGCGCGCCCGTCTGGATGAGTTTTTGGAAATTGGCCAGCCCTTTGGCATACACTTCCGGAGCGTGCGGGTCCGTTTCCGGCGGCAGATCAATCTCCGGCTTGCTGACGTGCAGGAAACTGAGCGGGTTGCCGGCGGCAAGCGCGCGCGCCTCGTCCGACGACATCACATCGTAGGGCAGCTCGCAGATTTGCGAGGCCAGTTCCGGTTTCGGTCGCAGCGCGGCAAACGGTTTTACCAGGGCCATAAAAGCGCCGCGAAGATACGGGCGATTCCGGTTCGTGGCACGCCGAAACTGCGGGAAATAGTGCTTGCCACGGGCGGTTTCGCTGGTATGCTTGATGGCTCATTATTGAATTTTTATGTCACGCATTTGTGAATTGACCGGCAAACGCCCGATGAAGGGCAGCATCATCTGGCGCTCGGGCAAGCCCAAGAAACAGGGCGGTATCGGCACGCACATCACCGCCATCACCAAGCGCCGGTTCATGCCGAACCTCCAGCGCGTCAAGGCGCAGTTGCCCAATGGCGAAATCCGCTACATCCGCGTCTCGGCCAGCGCCATCAAAAAAGGCCTCGTCACCAAGGCGCCGAAACGGAATTGGAAGAAGCCCGAAACGGCGAAGGCCTGAGCCCGGCACCCTCTGGATTTAAAGAAAAAGGACGGCCTGAAAGCCGTCCTTTTTCTTTTGCCATCCCCCCAGCTTCCATCTTCATTCTGATCATTTCCCCTTCGTCCACTTCATCGTTGCGCGTTTGACTTCGCGTTCGGATTCGCGCTGCTTCAAGTCCTCGCGCTTGTCGAACAGCTGTTTGCCCTTGCCGACGGCGAGCGCGACCTTCACTTTCCCGTTCTTCCAGTAGAACGCCAGCGGCACGAGCGCATGGCCCTTGATCGAGGCCAAGCTGAATAATTTCTGGATCTCCGTCCGGTGCAGGAGCAGTTTGCGCGGCGCCTTGGGCTGATGATTCTGGAGATTGCCATGCGAATATTCGTCAATGTGCGCGTTGTAAAGCCAGACCTCCTCCTTGTCCACGCGTGCAAAGGCGTCGCCGATCTGTCCCTTGCCCGCGCGCAACGATTTGACCTCCGTGCCGTGCAACACGATGCCCGCCTCAAAGGTTTCGAGGATGTGGTAATCGCGCCGCGCCTTGTGATTGGTCACGATGTCGGCCATGACCAGAGGTTAACCGCAGAGGGCGCGGATTTCACGGATTAAAAGCGGACAATGAAAGAACCGATGAAAAAGTGGAGACTTAAATTTACCGGCCGGACTTAAACCGGGGCGAAATTCGTAAATCGTAAATGGGCTAGCGTTTGCGGCGTTTCTTGGCCTGCGGCCGGACCAGCTCGACCAGTTCGGGCAGGTCCCAGCCGATCTTTTCCTCGAGAATTTCTCGCAAGGCAATGTCCGCCACGCCCTGGTTGGTCGTGTTGGCCACCAACGGGCGGCCCATGCCGCCGCCGCCGGCATTCAGCTGCCGCACCCGGCGCGAAATGAGGTTCACCAGCACATTGGGGTTGCCGACCTTTTCGGCGGCTTTCTTGCAAAGTTCAGAGTTCACAATATTTGGGTCCAGAAAACGAGCAGGGAAGTCTATCCGCTCCGCCCATGGATGCAATAAGAAAATTTGACGCGATTTTGCGGTCAAATTGACTGAACCGGAGCCAACGACGAAAACAGCGGTTGGCATGGCGGCCTTTGGCAGAAGCCGCACTCGGAAATGGTAGGGACAGCGCACTGCGCTGGCCGGACGCCGCAGCGCGGCGTCCCTACCAGCGAAACTTTTCCGCGCAAACCCGCAGCTTGCACCGGCCCGTCTTTTTTCTAAAATAATGGCGCATGTCCGCAAAACCCCAATTCGATTTACAAAAATTTCTCGCCACGCGCACCGAGACCGTCAATCGCGCGCTCGATAAATTTCTGCCGTCCGAAAAAACCCGGCCCACGACCATCCACCGGGCGATGCGTTACTCGCTCTTCGCCGGCGGCAAACGGATGCGCCCCGCGCTCTGCCTCGCCGCCGCCGAGGCTTGTGGCGGCAGTGATGCCGCCGCCATGCCGCTCGCGTGCGCCGTCGAGTGCATCCACAGTTACTCGCTCATCCACGACGATTTGCCGGCGATGGACAACGACGATTTCCGCCGCGGCAAACCCACCAACCACAAGGTGTTCGGCGAAGGCATCGCCGTACTGGCGGGCGACGCGCTGCTGACCCAGGCATTTGAAATCGCCGCCCAGGCCAAAGGCTGGCCGCGCTATCCGCACCGCGATTTGATTCTGGAAATCGCCAAAGCGTCCGGCTCGCTCCAACTCGTCGCCGGGCAGGTGGCGGATTTGGAGGGTGAAGGCAAAAAAATCTCCGCGGATGATCTGCGCTACATCCACGAGCGCAAGACCTCCGCGTTGCTGTGCTGTTCCGTACGACTTGGCGGCATGAGCGCGAACTGCACGCCTGCGCAACTCAAGGCGCTGACGGATTTTGGCTATCACGTCGGGCTCGCGTTTCAGGTGATTGACGACATCCTGGACGTGACGCAGACCAGCGAACAGCTCGGCAAAACAGCGGGCAAGGACACCGCAGCACAAAAGGCGACCTACCCGGCCATTGTCGGTCTGGAAAAATCGCGAAAGATCGCCGAGCAACTGACGGCCAAAGCCTTTGCTGCGTTAAAAACTTTCAAGGGCAACGCTGTCGCGCTCGAAGCCTTGGCGGAATTTTTGTTGAAGCGGGATAAATAGCCAAAACGAGCAACCTAAAACCTCGTCAGCTTTTCCAATTCCTTCACTCGCCGGTCAATGTCAGCGCGTTTGGTTTTGGTCGTGCAGGTCAGGCCGAAGCCTTCGCAGCAAAATGACGCCGTGACGCTGCCGTAAATCATCGCGCGCCGGAGATTGTCGTCTATCGAACCCTTCGCCGTCGCCAGCCAGCCCATCATGCCGCCCACGAACGAGTCGCCCGCACCGGTCGGGTCCACGACCTTGTGCAGCGGGTACGCCGGGCAGATGAAATAACCGCGCGGCCCGGACAAAATCGAGCCGTGCGACCCTTTTTTGATGATGACGTATTTCGGCCCCAGCTGGTGGATTTTCTTCAGCGCGGCGAAGACGTTGTCCTCCTTGGTCAACTGGTGAGCCTCGCTGTCGTTGAGCACAAAGCCGTCCAGGCGCTTGAGCAGCTTCAGCAAATCGGGCAGCGCGATGTTCAGCCACAGATCCATCGTGTCGGCCACGACGAATTTGGGCCGTTGCATCTGGTTGAGCACGTGATGCTGGAGCGCGGGCGCGATGTTGGCCAGCAGGACGAATGGGGAATTCCGGTGCGCCTTCGGCAGCACGGGCGTGAAGGTCTCGAACACGCCGAGCTCGGTCAGCAGCGTGCGGCGGTTGTTCATGTTCGCCTCGTATTCGCCCGACCAATGAAACGTTTTGCCGGGCAGAACCTGCAGGCCTTCCAGGTCAATTTTGTGCCGGCGATACAGTTCGAGGTATTTTTTTGGGAAATCCTCGCCCACGACGCCGACCAGTTTCACCGGGCTGAAAAAGCTTGCGGCGACGGCGGCGTGGCTGGCCGAACCGCCGAGCAGACGCGGGTTTTCAGCCTTGGGGGTTTTGATGGAATCCAGCGCGGTGGAACCGACAATTAAGACGCTCATGTTTTTGGTGAATTGTAGCGGCGCTCTGTGAGCGCCGGTAATTAGTTTTTCCCGAATCGCGACGGTCATAGACCGCCGCTACATTTTCAGCCGCCTTTGCCTTTTTGAATCAGCTCAATCTCGTAGCCTTCCGGCGCGTCAACGAACGCGAAGGTGGTGCCGCTCGAACTCGTGGTCGGGCCGTCGGAATATTTCAAGCCGTGTTTGGCCAGGTGTCTGGCGAAGTCATCGAGGCTGTCCACCTCGAAGGCGAGATGGGTGAGGTCGGGCTGGACCGACACGGAGCTGCTGCCGGGAAAACAACAGATTTCAATCTCCTCGTCGTTCTTCGGCGCCTTGAGAAAAACCAGTTCCGAGCCGCGCGGTGATTTATGCCGCCTGACTTCCTCGAGGCCGAGGATTTCGCGGTAAAATTTCACCGTGCGTTCCAAATCGTTCACGCGGTAGCGTGTGTGCAGCAATTTTGTGACCTTGCTCATGCCCAAAATTTACCAAGCCGATGTCGGATGTCCACCCTGACAATTTATCGGGGTTCATGTCGAAAGTGGCGCCGCGCTGTTTTTCCCCCTCTCCTCCCGACGGGAGGAAGAGGGTCGGGGAGAGAAGGCCAATGTTTAAAAACTAAAATCCCCTCGCCCCAACCCTCTCCCCGCTTGGGCGGGGAGAGGGAGTTATTCCGGTTTGGTATGTATGTGTTCAGATACGCACCGCATGGTTCGACTTTGGGCTTTAGCCTTTGGGCTTTTGCCGGTAGACTTTGATTTATGGGCAAACGACGCGAGGCGCGTGAACGCGCCGTCCAGTTTCTGTTTCAGCACGAATTGAATCCGCCGGAGGACCTGGACCGGGCACTGGAGGAATTCTGGCAGACGCAGCGCGCCGCGGCCATTGCCGAGGAAAAAGGCCCGGCGAACTGGGGCCAGCCCCACGAGTTGCCGCCGCCGACCGCCGAAGAGGCCGAGACGCGGCTGTTTGCCGATCCGCTCATCCGCGGCGTCATCGGACATCGTGACGCGATTGACGAGCACATCAAAAAATTCGCCAAAAACTGGGATTTCCACCGCATCGCCGCCGTGGACCGCAACATCATGCGACTGGCCATCTACGAAATGCTGCATCGCGAGGACATCCCGCCCGTGGTCAGCATCAACGAGGCGGTGGACATCGCCAAAAAGTTCTCCACCCAGGACAGCGGCAAATTTGTGAACGGCATCCTGGACAAGGTCAAAGGTGAAGTCATGCGGCCGGCCAAAACAGCGAAATGAAATTCGCGGATTTACATCTGCACACCTTTTTTTCCGACGGCACGTTCTCGCCGGAGGAGCTGGTCGGGTACGGCCAGCGGCTGGGGTTTGCGGCGCTCGCCCTGACGGACCATGATTCGGTCGAGGGCTGTCCGCGCATGGTCGCCGCGTGCGAGGCGGCGGGTATTTTTTTCGTTCCCGGAACCGAACTGACCGCCGAGCACAACGACACGGAAATTCATATCCTGGGTTATTTCGTGGACACGCAGAACGAAAAATTCCTGTCGGACATCGCCCGGTTCCAGGCCGTCCGGCAGAATCGCATTCGCGAAATGGTCGCGCGCCTCAATGAGCTGAATGTGCCGCTGGAAGTCGAAACCGTCTTTGCGCTGGCCAATTGCAAATCGCCCGGCCGGCCGCACGTGGCACGCGCGCTGGTGAAGGCCGGGCTGGTGGCAAATCTGGACGAAGCCTTCGAGCGCTTTCTCAAAAAGAGCCGGCCCGCCTGGGTGCCCAAGGCCAAAATGTCCGCGCTCGAAGCCATCGAACTCATTCATCGGGCCGGCGGACTTGCCGTCGTGGCGCATCCGGGTTTGAACCGCACCGACGACGTGATTCCGGCCCTGGTCGAGGCGGGCCTGGACGGCATCGAATGTTTTCATACGAAGCACTCGACCACCACCTCCGAGCGTTACCTGGAAATGGCCGATAAATTTCATCTGCTCATCACCGGCGGGTCCGATTGCCACGGTTTCAGCAAGGGCAAACCGCTGATCGGCACCGTGAAGCTGCCCTACGAACACGTGGAGAAACTCAAAGCAAAAGTTGAAGCGCGAAGACTTTCAACCACGGATGGACACCGATAAACACGGATTTTATGGAAATGGATTATTGGCTGATTGGGTTGATGAAAACTTCCAAACGTGCCGGCTTTCAACAATCCATTCTTCATCCGTGTCCATCCGTGTCCATCCGTGGTTAAATTCAAATGGGACTTTTTCAAAAATTCAAAGCCGGCCTGCAAAAGACCCACAGCCGGCTGGCCCACGAAATCAAACGCATCGTCACCCGCTCGCCCAAACTCGACGCGGCCACGCTCGAAGAATTGGAAGCCGCGCTGATCGCCGCCGACCTGGGCGTGGCGGTGGCCGGGCAAATCATGGCTGCGGTCAAACAGGCCTACGAATCGCAAGGCGGCGCGGGATGGGACGTATTTGCCATCGCGCGCGCCGAAGTGGAAAAGAGTCTGCTGGCCGCATCGAATAAAACCGGCCTGATCCAAGCCGCGCAGGGCCTCACCGTGGTTTCCATCGTCGGTGTCAACGGCACCGGCAAAACCACCACCGCCGCCAAACTCGCGCATCTTATCCAGTCGCAGAAAAAAACCACGTTGCTCGCGGCCTGCGATACGTTCCGCGCCGCCGCCATTGAACAACTCAAGCTGTGGGGACAGCGATTGAAGGTCGAGGTCATCGCCGGCGCTTACGGCGCGGACGCGGCGTCCGTGGCACATGACGCCGTCACCGCCGCGCAGGCGCGCCAGGTGGATTATCTGTTGATCGACACCGCGGGACGGCTGCACACGAAACACAATCTGATGCAGGAATTGCAGAAGCTGCATCGCGTCATCGGCCAGCAACTGCCCGGCGCACCGCACGAAGTGCTGCTCGTGCTCGACGCGACCACCGGCATGAACGCATTGAACCAGGCGCGGGAGTTCAACAAGGCCGCACCGCTCACGGGCCTGGTTGTGACCAAGCTCGATGGCACCAGCAAGGGCGGCATGGTGGTGGCCATCCAAAAGGAGCTGGGATTGCCCATCAAATTCATCGGCCTCGGCGAGCAACCGGATGACCTGCAGCCTTTCGACGCGAAACAGTTTGCGCAGGCGCTGTTTGAGGAATAATTACTTCAACGCAGAGAAGCAAAGGCGCAAAGAACATTAACCACGGATGAATACCGATAAAACACGGATAAATCACCTGGTGAGCACGAATCCCATTGAAACGTTTGCCGTCATTGTGGTCACGGCCTTGATGATGGCAACCGGACCGGTTCACGCGGCGGACACAAACGCCGTCTTCCGCGTCGTCAGCACCGCCGAGGAACCGATGGTGCCCGGCAGATTTGCGCCCACCTGGGAATCGCTGAAGCAGTACCAGTGTCCGGCATGGTTCCGCGATGCGAAATTCGGCATCTGGGCGCATTGGGGGCCGCAATGCCAGCCGGAGGACGGCGATTGGTATGCGCGGTTGATGTATTTCACCAACACCCCGCAATATAGATTCCACCTCAAACATTATGGTTCGCCGAGGGATTTTGGGTTCAAGGACGTCATCCATGAATGGAATTCCACAAACTGGGACCCGGACCAGCTGATGGCGCTCTATCAGCGGGCCGGGGCGCAATACTTCATGGCGCTGGCCAACCACCATGACAACTTCGACAACTGGAATTCAAAATATCAGCCGTGGAATTCCGTGAACGTCGGGCAGCACCAGGACATTATTGCCGGCTGGGCCGGGGCGGCGCGCAGACACGGTCTCCGCTTCGGCGTGAGCGTTCACGCTTCCCACGCCTGGACGTGGTACGAACCGGCACAGGATTTCGACGGCAAGCTCACGAAGGCCGACGGCAAGGGGAAATGGTGGGACGGCCTGGATCCGCAGGATTTGTACGCGCAAAACCACACGCCCAGCCCGGGTTACGAAAACGCGGCTTCGATGAACGGTCGCTGGGATTGGGGCAATGGCGCGAGCATTCCCGACCAGGCCTATTGCGACCGGTTTTACAACCGCACGATGGACCTGATCAACCAGTGTCATCCCGACCTGATTTACTTCGATGACACGGCGCTGCCGCTGTGGCCGATCAGCGACGCGGGCTTGAAGCTGGCCGCGAATTTCTACAACCGCAACAATCAATGGCACGGAACCAACGACGACGGTGTGCTGTTCGGCAAAGTTCTGGCGCCGGACCAGCGCCAGTGCATGGTGTGGGACATCGAGCGCGGGCAGGCGAATGAAATCGAGCCGCTGCCCTGGCAGACGGACACCTGCCTCGGCAACTGGCACTACGACCGGAAGCTTTATGAGCGGCATGGTTACAAGACCACCAAAACCGTCGTCCAGACCCTGGCGGATGTGGTGAGCAAAAATGGCAATCTCCTGCTCAGCGTTCCCGTGCGCGCCGATGGAACGATTGACGATGACGAAGTGAAAATCGTTGAAGGCATCGCCGATTGGATGGCGGTGAACAAGGAATGTATTTTCGGCACGCGCCCGTGGAAAGTGTTCGGAGAAGGTCCGGCTTCGGCGGGCGCGGCGTTAAACGCGCAGGGTTTCAATGAAGGCCGGGGCCGGCAATTCACGGCCGCGGATTTTCGGTTCACGACCAGGGACCATACGCTCTATGCCATTGAACTGGGCTGGCCGACCAACGGCGCAACCATCCGATCGCTCGGCCAATCGGCCGGGCTGCTCGACGGGAAAATCCGCAAGATCGAGCTGCTCGGCAGCTGGGGAAAAATCAAATGGAAGCAGACCGCCGACGCGCTGGTCCTGGCCCAACCGAAAACCCAGCCGAATGATTTCGCCATTGTTTACAAAATCACGGTGAAATGAGTTTGTCTGACGCCCAGTTCATGCGGCTTGCGTTGTGCCTCGCGCAACGCGGCTACGGCATGACTTCGCCGAATCCGATGGTGGGCGCAGTATTGGTGAAGGGCGGGAAAATCATCGGGCGCGGCTGGCATCGGCGCGCGGGCCTGCCACACGCCGAAATCGAGGCGCTTCACGACGCACAAAAGCACGGTCACCATCCCAAGGGCGCTACGCTTTACGTGACGCTCGAACCGTGTTCCACCCACGGTCGCACCCCGCCTTGCACGGACGCCATCATCGCCGCGGGAATCAAACGGGTGGTCATCGGCACGACGGATCCGAATCCGAAACATGCCGGGCGCACGTTCAAAATTTTGCGTCGCGCAGAAGTTGAGGTTGGTCTAGCCGGGAGCGCCGGCATCTTGCCGGCGGCCTTCTCACCCGCGAACCGCGCAACACGCCGGCAAGATGCCGGCGCTCCCGGTGCGCTGGCCCGCGAATGCGGGCGGCTGAACGAGGCGTTCAATCACTGGATTGTGCATCGCACGCCATTCGTCACCGTCAAGGCGGCGATGACGCTGGACGGCAAAATCGCCACGGCCGGCGGCGAATCGAAATGGATCACAAGCGGGCCGGCGCGCGTCTGCGGACTGAAATGGCGGCAGGGCGCGGACGCGATTCTGGTGGGCGTGAACACGATTTTGGCGGATAATCCCAGCCTCACCATCAGAAGCCGGAAGTCGGAAGCCGGAAGTCAGAATAAACATTCGCGGCTGCGCCGGATCATCCTCGATTCGCTGGCGCGAACACCGGTAACGGCAAAAGTGGTGAGCGATGAATTCGCGGCTTTGACAACAGTGGTTATCAGCAAACGCGCGCCGAAAAGTCGCGTCGCAGCCCTGGCCAAACGCGTGAATGTCATCGTCGCACCGGCAATCAATTCAATACTCAAAACTCAAGATTCAAAACTCGATTTAGGCTGGCTCCTCAAAAGACTTGGCGCGGAAAACATCACCAGTTTGCTGGTCGAAGGCGGCGGCGAGGTGAATGCGTCGTTCCTGCTCGGCGGGCTGGCTCAGCGCGTGGCTTTCTTTTACGCACCGAAGATTTTGGGCGGACGCGATGCGCGCAAGGCCGTGGCCGGCGAAGGCGCGAAAAGCCTGTCGGAGGCCCATCAGCTTCGGGACGTGGAGTGGAAACGAATCGGACCGGACTTGTTGCTGACGGCGCGCGTGGCGTAAACACGGCTCGACGGCGTCCCGCTGCACCCTTAGTTTATCAAACATGTTCACGGGAATTGTCGAAGAAGCGGGAACGGTCGAGCGCATCAAGCCGACGGCGAAATCCGTCGAGTTGACCGTGCGTGTCAACGCGACCGGGCGCGGCTTGAAACCCGGAGGCAGTCTCGCCATAAACGGTTGCTGCCTCACCGCCGTAAAAATTGCCCCGCGCGGCAAATCCCGGCTGGTCCAATTCGATTTGCTCCGGGAAACATGGCGGCGCACCAACCTTCAATTCACCAAACCGGGTTCGTTGGTCAATCTGGAGCGGCCATTGCGCGCGGACGGCGAGTTCGGCGGCCATTTCGTGACCGGCCACATTGACGGCACGGGCAAAATATTGCGTTGGGAAAAATCCGGAGCGGATTACGTGCTCGATATCGCCGCTCCGGCGGCGGTGATGCGTTACGTCATCCACAAAGGTTCGATTGCGGTGGACGGCATCAGTTTGACGGTGGCCGCCGTTCAGAAAAAGAGTTTCCGCATCTGGATCATTCCGCACACGTTTGAAATAACGGCCTTGCGCGAGCGGAAAACCGGGGACGCGGTCAATCTGGAGGCGGATTTGCTGGGCAAGTACGTGGAGAAATTTTTTGCGGCCCGCGCCAAAAGGTAACCTGGCCATCTGCAAAGAAAGTGCTGTCCGCGAACATTTTCCCGGTTGACTCGCATCGCCATCACGTTTGAAATCGGTGCATGAAAGGCTCCGGCCGTCATCCGCTCCGCGTCACCGCACGGCTCTGCCGGCTGGCCGGCATACTCCTCGTTGCCCTGCTGGATTATTTGTTCCGCTGCGCGTTTCGCCGGCCCGAAGACCGGTTGAGGGTTCGCGCGCTGTGGCTCCAGCGCGCTTCGCGGCGGGTGCTGCGTCTTTTCCAATTTGAAACGCGGATGGCCGGCCCGGTGCCTTCGCGCGGGTTGCTCATCTCCAATCACCTGAGCTATCTCGATGTTCTGGTGCTTTCGTCCCTTGCGCCCGCGGTGTTTGTCTCCAAACATGAAGTTAAATTCTGGCCCGTCTTCGGCCAGTTTGCCGTTCTCGCCGGCACCGTGTTCGTTGACCGCGCGCGGCGATTCCAGGTCGGCCGGGTGAACGATGAGATCACGGTCGCGTTGAACCAGGGCGCCCTGGTGGTTTTGTTTCCGGAAGGAACCAGTTCCAACGGGCAAACCCTCCTGCCGTTCAAATCATCCCTGCTGGAACCGGCCACCAACCCGGAGTGGCCACTGGCCATCGGCCGGATTCATTACGAAATCGACGACGGCGACGCCGGCGAAGAGGTTTGTTACTGGGGCGAGCACACCTTTTTTCCGCACATGCTGAACTTGCTGGGCAAACGCCGGGTGCGGGCGTCCGTGCAGTTTGGACAATTTTTAGAACGCAGCCTGGAACGCAAAGACCTCGCGCAGCGACTGCGGGCGGCCATTCTGGAATTGAAGGAAAAAAGTGGCACAGCCAACCGGACTTGAACCCGCTATGGAAAACCGTCCCATCTAATGTGCGGGGTTCCGGTGGTCTCCGTGACATGCCAGAAATAAACGGAAGGGACGTCCTCAAAAACTATAACCCAATCCTATGGTAAAGAATACCGATTTGCTGAGATCCAATTGCATCGCCTGACCGCCAAAGTTGTGTTCATAGGTGCCCAGGCATTCGTATTGCACGCCGCCTTCGGCGCTCCAGCGTTCCGAAAACTGCCACGCCACCTGCGCGCTCAAGTAACCGCCCCAAAGCAAGCCAAGGTCACTGCCGCCACCGGAGCCAGCCATGGTGCCCCCACCGGCAATGGAGGCGGTTTCCGTCCAAGACGCTGAACCATCCGCCAGGGCCACCGCCAAACCTCCGGAAAACCACAAATCAATGTTCTGGCTGAGCGGATATTCGGCATAAGGCCCAAGCCGAAAACCCCAAATGTCGGCGTTGTAATTTCGCTGATCCACAATGGTCGCGCTACCAGGAATCACGGTCGAGCTAACGGGCGTATACCCCAGCAGAAAGCCCGGCCCATTGAAACTGCCTTGATAAGCCGGCGGTGTCGGCGGCGGAGTCGTGCCGGGAGTAAATGGATAGGCATCGGTCAAGCGGCTGACAACTCCGGAAGAGACACTCGTATTTTTTAATGAAAGATTCATGTAGTTCACCGCCGCCTCGAAGCCGTAGCGCAAATCATCCCGGTTGCCCAGCTCACGGTCGTAGGTAAATTCAAAACCACTTTGCGGATCGCCACCGCCCACGTCGGTACCGGCCGGCGCATCCGCTGAGACGGTGGTGCGGTGCATTAAAATTGTGTTGCCGGCAATCTGGCTGGATTGGTCGTACCCCCAATTCCAGGTCTGATTACCGGCATGGCCGCTGATATCGTTGAGCACGTAGCCGTCGTCATAATTATATTGGCTGCCATCCGGGGTGGTGCGGGGCGGCGCGGTCAGGGTTATGCCGCTCATGCTCCTGAATTTCGCCGAAATATTCAGGCCAAAGCGTGCGTTAAGGCTGAAGCGGTTCAACCGGTTTGTAACCACACGGGTGAACACCTTGTAATCCCATACAGGAAACTCATCGTTTGTGCCCGAACGGTCAACCACATCATAACTGGCGGTAACGGCCGTGGTGTTTGTCGGGGCGTTGTTCGTCATCAGGTTCTCATTTGTAATCAAAACCCCGGAGTTTTGATTTGGCGGCAAACTCATCTCTGAAACCGGCTTGGGATTTTGAACTGGCGGCGCGGACACGGTCCGCCGGCAACCGCGACGCGTCAGAACAATGATCACAACCAGGCAAACCCCAATCGCAAGTGGAACCAGCAATTTGGGTTTCATAGCGGTTGAGGTATGAGGTTCAGGGCATCCGATCGCTCTGCCCAAACCGCCGCCGGCACAAACATCACCAACGCGACCAAGGCGGCCAATGGGTAAGAACGTTTGTTCATGTTCGTATCGGGGATCATGGCGCAGCAATGACCCGATAAAACCGTCTGGTTATCGAGAATGGTTTGCTGCCGGTCTTGGGCGGGCCATCATCATACCATTGGGTGGCGGTTGCGTTGGCAGTAATCGAGGGTGTGGCGATCTGCCAGGTAATCAGGTCGGCGCTGTAAAGAACCAAATAAGTATTCCCGGGCGTCGTCGGGAACCCGATCACAACCCGCGGATCGCCTGCTATGCGCGTATCCAAAAATATCTGGCTGATCAACACCCCGTTTGTTCCGGGCGAACCGGGATTTACCGGCAGGATCGCAATCGCCGTCAAAGTGTTCGTGAACGGCAACCGGCTGGGGTTGTAAAATTCCAGCGCGAAACTGACGGTGTTGCCCGGATCCAACGGGGAATTGTATTGCACATAGGGCATGCCGTTGGTGATGCCCGCAGCGTCGTAAAGCGTCACCCCGCTGGGAAGTCCACCAACCAGCAAACGCACCCCGGCAACCGTCGTCGCACCGATGTTCGTCACCGTTACCAACTCTTCAAACAAGCCGGTCTGTGGATTAAGCACGGGTGTGCCGGAGGCAGTGAGACCGAACTGCGCCGACGAAACGGTGGTCTGAACTTGTGACGCGGGCGACGTGCCGTCGTTGTTTGTCAGATTCAGATCCAGCGTACTCGACAATGCCGATGCGACATTCGTAAACACACCCCCGCTTCCCGCACTGACGGTAACGGTGAAATTCGTCGAGCCACCGTTGGTCAAAGTGAGAATCGGCGGCCAGGTGATGACATTGTTCGAGAACGAACCACCGGTTGACGCACTATTGAAGGTCAAGCCCGACGGCAGATTGTCATTCACCACAATATTGGACGCTATTGAAGGCCCACCGTTGGTCACTACGATTGTGTAAGCAAAACTGTCCCCGACCATGACGTTGCTGGGACCGGACAGGAGAACAATCAAATCCGCAACCGGCGTCACCGACGTGCTGACTCTTGAGCCGGCGGCAGAACCGTTGTTATTGTTCAAATTGGGATCCGGCGTGTCGGATGTGCCCGATGCGATATTGACAAACGAGCCGCTGGCGGGCGCTGTCATGGTCACTGTAAAATTCGCTGATGCGCCCATGGCCAGAGCCACGCCCGGCCATGTCACCACATTGTTACTCAAGGTGTAGCTGCCGGATGCGCCTTGGAAGGTCACACCCGCAGGAAGATTATCTCTGACCACCACATTTAATGCGGTTGATGGTCCCATGTTTGTAGCGGTGATAGTGTAGAGTACGGCACTGCCGGCATTGATATTCGTACTGCCGGTCTTGAACACGGCGATATCGGCAACCGGCGTCACACTGGTGATAACCGGCGGGGTGATATTGTTCGTCGGGTTGGGATCGCCCGTGGGCGTGCTCACACTGGCTGTGTTGGTCAACGAACCGCTGGCCGGCGCACTCACCGTCACAGTTAAGTTGCTGGTCTGCCCATTGGTCAGCGTACCCAAACTCCAGTTGACCACACCACTGTTGTTCAACCCACCACCACTCGCACTCACAAAGGTCACTCCCACTGGCAAACTGTCGGTGACCACCACGCCGCTGGCACTGGAGGGCCCGAAGTTCGTCACTGAAATCGTGTAGACCAGGTTACTGCTGGCCAGCACAGTGGCAGCCGCAGTCTTGCCAATACCCACATCGGCAACCGGCGTCACACTGGTGATGACCGGCGGAGTCACGTTGTTCGTCGGGTTGGGATCGCCCGTGGGCGTGCTCACACTGGCCACGTTGGTCAACGAACCACTGGCCGGAGCGCTCACCGTCACAGTTAAGTTGCTGGTCTGCCCATTGGTCAGGGCACCCAAACTCCAGTTGACCACACCGCTGTTGTTCAACCCGCCACCCGAAGCGCTCACGAAGGTCACGGTGGCTGGCAAACTGTCGGTGACCACCACGCCGCTGGCACTGGAGGGCCCGAAGTTCGTCACTGAAATCGTGTAGATGAGATTGCTGCTGGCCAGCACACTGGCTGCCGCAGTCTTCCCAATACCCACATCGGCAACCGGTGTCACACTGGTGATGACCGGCGGGGTGATATTGTTCGTCGGGTTGGGATCGCCCGTGGGCGTGCTCACACTGGCTGTGTTGGTCAACGAACCGCTGGCCGGCGCACTCACCGTCACAGTGATATTGCTGCTCTGCCCATTGGTCAGGGTGCCCAGGCTCCAGTTGACCACACCGCTGTTGTTCAAACCACCACCACTCGCACTC
>Ga0302320_10003737_pt1 | contig 35070 bp, 26 predicted proteins | sample Bog_T0_3_FD_202130 | JGI IMG/M metagenome (GOLD analysis project Ga0302320, IMG submission 202130) | Peat permafrost microbial communities from Stordalen Mire near Abisko, Sweden - Bog_T0_3 | ecosystem: Environmental > Terrestrial > Soil > Wetlands > Peat | place: Sweden: Abisko, Stordalen Mire...
AAAACTTTGATCTCGTGGACGGATATTTCGAACATGTCCTACGTCCTTGCCGTTACCGACGAGTCAAAGCGCAAAAAGGGCGGACTGAGCGCCTTCATGGTGGAAACGAACACTCCGGGTTTCCGCATTGAAAACATGCCGCACATGATGGGATGCCGCGGTGCGGGTCACGGCGACATCTACATGGAAAACGTCGAAGTGCCGGCCCACAATATCGTGGGGAAGGAAGGCGATGGCCTGGAAATCTTCAAGGAAGCCCTCGCCATGTCCCGCGCCTCTATCGCCGTGTGTCTTCTGGGTATGTCCCAGAAGTTTCTTGAAATGGCCATTGCGCGTGCTAAGGACCGCGTGACCTTCGGTAAGAAGCTGGTACAGCGGCAGGCCATTCAGCAGACGATCGCCGATATGGGAACGCAAGTGTACGCGTTACGTTCCATGCTGAACGATTTCTGCGTTGACTTCGACAACAAGAAGGACGTCGAACTTAAGGCCTCGATGTGCAAGCTGCACGCGATCGACACCTCTCGGACAGTATCGGATTCCTGCATCGAGATCTTCGGCGGAATCGGCTATTTCGAAGACAATCCTTACGGTCCAGTGGAGCGGCTCTACCGCGACGCTCGTGCGATGTGGTTTGAAGAAGGCCCGCGCACTGTGCAGCGCCTGACGGCTGCTCTTCCGCTGATCGAACTTGGCGGCGAATATCGCGAAAAGCCGGCTGCTTCGGCCAAGGTTTAACTGGCAGCAATGTCTAGGCGTGTGTGGAGAAATCTCCACACACGCTTTCAATTGAATAATAGTAAAGCTCGGTTTGAGTGAAGTCGCAGCACATTCATAAAGGTCATAGAAAGGTTATTATCCATGAAGCAAAAACCGCTGCAGGGCATCAAAGTTGTGGAACTTGCCACCTACGTGGCGGCGCCTGCCTGCCCCAGAATCCTGGGCGATTGGGGCGCGGAAGTTATTAAGATCGAGGCGCCGGGCGGCGACCCAGGGCGGCGTCAGGCTCCTGTTTTTAATATGCCGCTTCTGGACGATGAGCCGTCAGCCTTTGATTTTACCGGCATCAACAAAAAATTTATCTGCATTAACCTGAAGAGTCCAGACGGCAAGGCCGCCGCGCTCAAGTTGCTCGACGGCGCCGATGTGTTCGTAACCAACCTTCGTACCAAGGCGCTGGAAAGGCTGGGGTTGGATTACGAAGCTCTGAGTAAGAGGAACTCTCGCCTGGTTTTTGCGCAGATTCTGGGCTTCGGCGAAAAAGGGCCGGAAAAAGATACCCCGGGCTATGACGTAACGGCTTACGTCGCTCGTGGGGGCATTCTTGGGTCGTTCCACGAACGCGGTACCTCGCCGATCAACGAACCTAACGCATTCGGTGATTTCCAAGCCGCAGCCGTTCTGGCAGGCGGTGTATGTGGCGCGCTTTACGCCCGCGAGAAGACCGGTCGCGGAGACAAGGTAACGGTTGCCCTTCAGCACCTCGCCACCTGGGCCATGACTGTCGCCGTGTGTTCCTCGCAGTACGGCAACGTTTACCCCAAGTCTCGCCGAGAAGTGGCCAACCCGTTCAATTGCACGTACGTCACCAAAGACAATCGCTGGATGGTCATCTGCCTGCCCGACTATGACGTCTACTATGAGAAGTTCATGCGTCTCATTGGCCGCGAAGATCTTCTCGGTGAGGAAGATATCTGCACCATCGTCGCCGTGTTCGAGCGCAATACCAGTTCGAAGGTTATTGATAATATCGGCGAAGCTATAGCCAAGCAACCCATCGACTATTGGATGAAGCTGTTCAAGGAAAACGACGTGCCTTGCGAACGCGGTTACTTGCCTGTTGAAATGCTCGAAGACGAGCAGGCATGGGCTAACGACTATCTACGTAAAATTCAATATCCGTCGGGAAATGAACGCATCTTGACTACGTCGCCCGTACAGTTCAAAAGCATGGGTTGCCCAGACATGGTGTCGTCCAAGCCACTTGGCTACCATACGACAGAAGTTCTAAAGGAATTCGGCTATTCCGATGCGGAAATAGATAAGATGAGAGCGGAACAGGCCATCATATGATTTGCTTAAACGCACTCATTACAAAGTGGAAGAAATCGTGAGAGCCCGGAAATATCGCTCTCCTGTGTGGCTCGGCATTTGGAAAGACCGGTCCGTTTAGGAAGCAAAGACGCCTAGCTATGCGGCAGCGCACGGCGGGAGGCGCACGACTCCGGATATCCGTGTTCCAGTTTGTCTATGGAGAAGACTATGAAGGTGGATTTAAGACTCAACGAAGATCGGAAACGGGAATACCGCCAAAAAGGGTATTGGGGCGACGCTACCCTTGCGGACTACTGGAATATGTCCGTGCTTTCCGTACCTGAGAAAACGGCCGTAGTTGACCTTCAGGGGAATCGGCTGACTTATGCTGAATTAGATGCTCGGGCCTCTCGCTTAGCTGGTTGGCTTCATTCGTCAGGCATTGAGCCGGGCGACGTTGTCTCCTTCCAGGTTCCAAGTTGGACGGAATTCACGGTCATCTATGTGGCGTGTCTCAAAGTGGGTGTCGTAGTTCATCCCATCCTACCCTGCCTACGCGACGAAGTGGAGTACATCCTCAGGAAGTGCGAGTCCAAGATTCTGTTCGTTCCCACGTTCTTCCGCGAATACGACTATCTTCCAATGGCACGAAAGCTTGTGAATGAAATTCCCTCGCTCAAGCAGGTCGTGGTGGTGGAGCGGGAGAAGAAAGCACCAAAAGGATGGGTGACCCTGGACCACATCCTGAAACAGTCCGATCCTCTCGCGCAGCCTGTGCGGTGCAGCGCCGACGATCTGGCCGCATTGTTGTTCACCTCGGGAACCGAGAGCTTTCCCAAGGGAGTTATGTACACCCATAACAACATCATCTCGGGCCTCAAGAGCTTTGCCGCGGTTCTAAACCTTTCGGAATACGATTGCATTCTGATGCCCGCCCCGGTTGGGCATGCCACCGGTTTCCACCATGGTGTCACCACTCCTTTCATACTCGGTGCCACGAGTGTCTTGATGGACAAGTTCAAGGCTTCTCAAGCGCTCGAACTCATAGAACGGGAAAAGTGCACCTACACCATGGGTGTCACGCTTATTGTGTGCGACATGATTCAAGAGCTTCATAATCGCGCATATGACATCTCATCTCTGCGGTTTGTGCTGTGTGGAGGAGCACCTTCGACCATTGGAGTTCGACAGGAGGCTCGGGATATCGGCTTCCGGGTGATGAGCGTTTACGGGGCGACGGAAAGCGTTCCACATACCGTGTGCAGCCCGGATGCGCCGCTGAATAAGATCTTCAACACCGACGGCAGGGCCGTGCCAGGCGTGGAAACAAGGGTCGTGGACGCAAAGCACAACACACTTCCTCCCCACATTGTTGGAGAAGAGGCTTCACGTGGACCTAACGTCTTCATGGGTTACCTCAAGGAACCGGAGATGACCGCGAAAGTACTGGGCGACGATGGCTGGTACTACAGCGGCGACTTATGCACCATGGATGAGGACGGCTACCTGAAAATCACGGGGCGCAAGAAGGACATCATCATTCGGGGAGGAGAAAATATCAGCAGCGCCGAAGTTGAAGGAATTCTCGCGAGTCATCCTAAAGTGCGAGAGGTCGCTGCCGTTAGTATGCCCGATCCACGGCTCGGGGAGCGCACTTGTGTCTATGTGTGCCTCAAGGACCCTACCAACACGTTGACTCTTAAAGAGGTAGTGGCGCATTTCAGTAAACAAAGAGTAGCAAAATTCAAATGGCCCGAGTGCGTGAGGATTGTCGATACGCTTCCGCGCAATCCTGCCGGCAAGGTGCTGAAATCCGTACTGAGGGAGACCATCCGGAACGAGATGAAGGCGAATGCCGCTGCCGTGGGAAAAGAATAATCGGGCTATACCTCGTGGAGCAATGCGATCCGCTGGAATCAGGTACGCGCAGGGAATCATCCGGCGCAGAACATCTCAACTTATGCTATGCCTGCAAGGACTGATGTCGCTCGAACAAAGTATTTACTTGCGTGGCTTGTATTGATGCAGAATAGCGGCTGTGTTTGGTGGAGAATTGCCGCGACAGGCGTAACCAAAGGACATAATATGGATTTTCAACTTACAGAAGAACAAGAGCTATTGCTTGCCAGCGTTCGCGAACTTATTTCGAGAAGTTTTCCCGCAGAATATTTCAAGAAGTGCGATGAAGAATATAAGTACCCCATCGAATTCATGAACGCTCTCGGAGAAAACGGGATAAGCATGTTAGGCGTGCCCGAAGATCTGGGCGGCATTCCCGCCGATCTGGTTACGCAGATGCTGGTTATCGAGGAAGTTGGCCGCATGGGTGCGCCCTGCTTCTTAATGATGGGCGCTCACTGCGTTCATAACATGATGGACTTCGGTAATAAGGAACAACTCGCGAAGACCGTGGAAGCACTTGCGACAGGCGTTCCCCCTTATTCACTGGCCATCACCGAACCCCAGGCCGGATCCGACAACAATATGTTGGGTACCAGCTATACTCGGAAGAACGGCAAGGTGTATCTCAATGGCCAAAAGACGTTCATTTCCGGTGCCGCGGATTATCCGTACATGCTTGTGCTCGCTCGCGACCCGGAGGGGAAAGATCCAAAGAAATGTTTCTCTCTTTGGTGGGTAGACCCGAAGACGCCCGGCATTCGCATCAACCGGCTGCACAAGATCGGTTGGCGCATGGTTAGCAATTGCGAAGTCTTCTTCGATAACGTGGAAATTGAAGAGAGTGCATTAGTCGGGAAGGAAGGCAACGGCTTCGGTCACCTCATGCGTAACTTTGAAATCGAGCGACTGACGATTGCCGCTTATTCCGTGGGCCCTGCAGAGTGCGCTTTCGAAGAAGCTGCCAGGTACAGCAATCAGCGCGTTACGTTCGGTAAGACGATTGGTTCTTATCAACTGATTCAGAACAAGCTGACCCAGATGGCCATCAAGATCGAGAACATGAAGAACTACGTCTACAAGGTGGCCTGGCAGGATGACAATAAACAATCGCTCCGGCTTTCCTCGGCTCTATGCAAACTTTATTGTTCGCAGGCCGCCCAGGAAGTCATCGACGACGCCATGCAGATCATGGGTGGCGTTGGTTACACCGAAGACTGTCGTATTTCCCGTCTGTGGCGCGACATTCGCGTCAGCCGTATTGGCGGTGGTACGGATGAGATCATGACTTACATTGCAGGCCGCCAAATTGTAAAAGAGTACGCGAACAAGTAAGTACTGCCGAAATCGGCAAAATTATGGACGGAGTTATCTTATGAACATCGTCACATGCTTTAAGTTGGTTCCCGAGGAGCAGGATATCGTGGTCAATGGCGACCGGACCCTGAATCTCGAAAAAGCTAACACTAAAATCAGCCTCTACGACCTGAACGCAGTTGAAGCAGGCACGGAATTGGCCGCCGCCATACCGGGGAGCAAGTTCAATGCTCTGTCGGTGGGCGGCAAGCGCCTGGAAAACACGAAGGCACGCAAGGATATCCTCTCCCGCGGGCCGGACGCACTCTATGCCGTTATCGATCCGAGTTTGGAAGGGGCCCTTCCTCATGAGACTGCTGCGGCACTGGCAGCGGCAGTTACCAAGATCGGCGGCTTCGACATCATCCTCTGTGGCGAAGGTTCCGGCGATCTCTATGCCCAGCAGGTCGGCCTCCTGCTGGGCTCTCTGCTGTCCGTACCGGTGGTCAATGAGGTAAGCAAATTGACCGTCGGTGAGGGCACGGTGACGGTAGAACGCACCCTGGAAAACGAAGTCGAAGTGCTCTCGGTTCCTTTGCCGGCGGTGCTATGCGTCACGTCGGACATCAATACGCCGAAGATCCCTTCCATGAAAACGATTCTCGCCGCCGGCAAGAAGCCAGTCACCTGTTGGTCCTTCGCTGATCTCGGGATTACCGCAGGCGCTGCTCCCGTCGTGGTGCAGAGCGTGCTCGCCCCCGAGCAAGCAGACCGCAAGAAGGTGATCCTCGAAGGAGATTCCGACAGCAACGTGGCCGCTTTTGTCGAATCCCTGCGCAAGATCCTGTAATACGGAACCGTATGCTGGTTTCGCCGTAGCGTGCGAACCTTGAAGGAGAGAAGAAGATGGCAAAAATCTGGGTATTCAGTGATATGGCAAGCCGCTACCCCGAACTTCTGGCCGCTGCAGCCAGCTTGGGGTCGGAGATCAACGCGCTAATTATCGGCTCTGATGAAGCGGCTGCAAAGACCTTGAACCAGGGCGCAGGGAGCGTCACGTTGCTTCCCGCCGATGACTCCCGCATGGTGGAAGACTATGTGCCAACCATAGCCAAGTGCGTGACCGACGGCGGTACGCCGGCTGTTGTACTTATTAGTGCGACTAAGAGGGGAAAGGCAGTTGCCGCTAAGCTCGGGGTCGCCTTGAACGCGGGAGTGGTGAATGAAGTTACCTCGCTGAAACTGGCGGACGGGGTAGTAGTCACGCATGTGGTTCTTGGCGGTCTTGCGCGTGGCACCGAGAAAGTAACATCCCCGGTAGCCGTGATCACAATGGGCAACGGAGCCTTTGAGCCCCTGCCGGAAGATGCTTCCAGGACCGGCAGTGTTACCAAGGCTGAATTCGTCGAGCCGCCATTTCGCATCAAGTGCGTCGAGCGCCGGGCGAAGCAGGCCAGCAGCGTCGATCTTGCCAAGGCACATCGCATCGTCAGCGTTGGCCGCGGCCTGAAGGCACAAGCGGATTTGGCAATGGTTCGCGAACTGGCTTCTGCGTTGGATGCGGAGGTTGGATGCTCCCGTCCCATTGCCGAGGGCGAGAACTGGTTGGAACGCGAACGGTACGTTGGTATCACCGGCGTCCAAGTCAAAGCAGACGTCTATTTGGCGTTGGGTATCTCCGGCCAGATTCAACACATGGTTGGAGCCAATGGCTCAAAGACTATTTTTGCCGTCAATAAGGACAAGAACGCGCCCATTTTTCAATTCGCCGATTATGGGCTCGTGGGCGATATCTACAAGGTGGTGCCGGCGATGACGGCGCTGCTGAAAAAGTAACGCCGAACAGTTAACTACCGGGAGAACGAGCATGTCGGAAGACTCATTCGATGCATTAATCGTCGGCGCAGGAATTGCAGGATGCGTGGCTGGATACCTTCTTGCGATAGAAGGCCTGCAAGTCCTGGTGATCGAGCGCGGCAACTACGCCGGAACGAAAAACATGACCGGCGGACGGTTATACGCGCATAGCCTTGAAAAAATCATTCCCGGTTTTGCGAACGAAGCGCCTGTGGAACGGCGCATCACTCATGAGAAGATTTCGTTTCTCACGGATGATAGCGCCGTAACCATCGATTACCAGAATGGCCGTTCCCCGGTCCCCGTCGAAGCGTCGTACTCGGTGCTTCGCAGCACTTTCGACAAGTGGCTCATGGAAAAGGCCGAGGCGGCGGGCGTCCAATTCATACCGGGTGTCCGCGTTGACGAACTATTGGTGAAAGACGGCAAGGTCGTCGGCGTGAAAGCCGGCGACGACGAGTTGGAAGCCAATGTCGTTATTCTGGCCGATGGCGTGAATTCGATACTGGGCGAAAAACTCGGTTTGGTTAAGCGCATCAGTCCGCACAACGTAGCCGTGGGCGCCAAGGAACTTATCGAGCTACCTCAGGACGTTCTGGAATCGAGGTTCAACCTCCAGGGCGACGAAGGCATGGCTTGGATGTTCGCGGGCACGCCTTCAGACGGACGCATGGGGGGCGGTTTCTTGTACACCAACAAGACTTCCATTTCCCTGGGTGTAGTCATAGGCCTGGAAGGTATCGGAGACGCAAAGAAGAGCGTGCCCCAGATGCTTGAGGACTTCAAGGAGCATCCGGCGGTCAAGCCTCTCATCAAGGGCGGCAAGATGATCGAATACTCCGGCCATCTGGTGCCAGAAGGCGGATTCAATATGCTGCCCAATCTCACTTCTGACGGAGTGATGATTGTGGGCGATGCCGCCGGCTTTTGCCTCAATGTGGGCTATACGATACGCGGCATGGACTTGGCCGTGGCTTCCGCCGAGGCGGCAGCTCTGACCGTCATAGATGCCAAGAAGTCAGGCGATTTCAGCAAAGCTGGCCTTGCGGGCTACCGCAAGCGCTTGGAAGAAGGATTCGTGCTGAAGGATCTGAATCTGTATAAACGCTTGCCTTCGTTCATGGAGTCGAACACACGGGTGTTCGACGCTTATCCCAAGCTCATGTCCAACGTGATGCAGGATTTGTTTGTCATCGACGGCACGCCCGCCGTGCCTTTAATGACAAAGATGCGTAAGCGCATCAGCGAAGTGGGCATTATGAACCTGATCAAGGACGGAATTGCAGGAGTGCGCTCCCTATGAGCAAGGTCAATGTTGATGTCAAACTCGGGGTGGATAAGTTCTTTGTGGACGAGGGCGAAGCCCACATCTTGCTGCAGGATAATCCAGACAAGACGGAGCTGAAAAAGCTGGTCAATGCATGTCCCGCCAACCTATATAAAATTCTGGACGACGGCAGCGTGCAGTTCGATCATGCGGGCTGCCTGGAGTGCGGTACTTGCCGCGTTCTCTGCGGCCAGACCATCCTGAAGAAGTGGCAATTTCCCCTAGGGACGATGGGCGTGGAATATCGCTACGGCTAAACCGCAACGAAGCGCCCAGCGAGTCTCACGGTTATGGTCTAGCTCTGCCGGTCAATCCGCGAGCTTATTCAAAGCGAAAGTCCGGAGAAGGAATCCGCCCGGAAGTCCTAGGAGTCCGGTTGAAGGGGATAACCGCGCTTTTCAACAAGGCAGGAATCGTTAATGATTGAAGAACTCGCTCCATCCCTTTACCGCATCGAAGTACCGCTCCCCAAGAGCCCGCTGAGGTCGCTGAATTGCATCTTCATTCGTGGGGAAGGGAAAGACGGGCGTCACCTGCTCGTCGACAATGGCTTCAATCGTCCAGAGTGTCGAGACTCGTTACTATGCGATCTCCGCGCACTCGACGTGGATCTTCGCCGCGTGGATTTTTTTGTCACCCATCTGCACGCCGACCACTGCGGCCTGACCAGCGAACTAATGGTCAATCCTGCCGCAAAAATCTGGTGCAGTCAGGGCGATGGCTCAACCATAAACGCGCTTTGCAGGGACTCTCCTCGCTGGCGTGACTATTTAGCGTACATGGAATCGCATGGTGTAAGCCGCCAGGAACTAACCAAGCTTCTCCATACGCACCCCGGGATCATTTATGCCGGTTCCGCGCCCCTGCCATTCACTCCAGCTCAGCATGGAGACGTGTTGGATTACGGGCTCTACCACCTGCGCGTTTGCAGCGTTCCAGGGCACACGCCGGATCTGCTCTGTCTCTTCGAACCTGACCAGCACATCTTGTTTTCTTCCGACCACGTCCTGGGAGACATCACGCCGAACATTACACATTGGCCCGGCGTACCCGACTCGCTGGGTCTTTATCTGCATAGCCTGGAAGAAACGCTTGGCTTGGACGCGCGCCTTTGCGTGCCAGGGCACCGTTCAGTTTTCACAAACGTGCATGGGAGGATTCGCGAAATCCAAGCACACCATGCGACTCGTCTGAACGACGTTCGTCGTATCCTCACCGAAGGCGGTCCGCAGAACGCTTACACCGTCGCCAGCCACATGACCTGGTCCATCCGGGCCAAAAACTGGAGTGAATTTCCGCTTGCTCAAAAGTGGTTTGCCACGGGCGAGGCGCTCGCCCACCTCGACCACTTGGTTGCCTGCGGAGAGGCGTCCACCCTATGTAGCGGCACACAAACGTTGTTCCGCATAAACTGCGCCCAAAAGTGCCAACCTAAGGATAACGATCATGCCTGCGCAAAATGCTAAGTTCCCTTACGCCTTCTGGATCATCATCGGCTGCTGTGCGCTTGTGACCTCCAGCGTTTCCATTCCTCTGAACTGTGCCGGACTCTTTTATGCGCCGGTCAGCAAAGAGCTTGGCGTTGGAATTGGCCCCCTGAGTATTTATCTCACCATCCAGTGCGTCTGCATTGCCGTGTGCCTGCCGCTGGCAGGCAAGCTGCTTTCCATGTACGACGTGCGTTACATCTTCACGAGTGCCATCCTGCTCTACGCCTTTTCCTTCGGGGCCATGGGCTTTTATCACTCGCTCTACCAGTTCTACATTTCCGGCGCCCTGCTGGGGGTTGCGGGAGCCCTCACTTTCTACTTGGCGATTCCCCTGCTGGTGAACAATTGGTTCAAGAAAAGTGCTGGGACTGCCATGGGCGTAGCCTATGCCTTCATTGGTGTTGGAGCCCTCATCTTCAGTCCCATCACGGGATATGCCATCACCAATTTTGGCTGGCGGCACAGCTACATGTTCCTCGGCCTTATGATCGCCGTTGTGTCCCTGCCGTTTACGATATTCATCATCCGGGGCAAGCCTTCGGAACTTGGGCTCAAGGCCTATGGTGAAGGTGAGGCAACTGGCGAGACGCAGCAGTTGGGCGGAGACGATTGGGGCGTCACCAAGGCCCAGGCGATTCGAATGCCGCAGTTCTACGTCGTATTTGTTTTCGCCGGACTCCTCGGCTTAGCGGCCGCGTTCATGTACCACGTCCCCACCTACATTGTTAACAAGGGCTTCTCTTCCGCGATGGCCTCCTCGGTCGTAGCCGTAGGCACCATTGGCATCACCGGAGGCAAACTGGGCGTAGGGTACCTTATCGACAAAATCGGCATCCTCCGCGCAGGCATTCTGGGAATCACGGTTGGCGTCTGCGGAATCCTCGTTCTGGCTATTTTTGGACACATAGGGTTGCCGCTGCTGATGTTGGGGACGGCATTGTTCGGCGTCTCTTACGCCTGCACCGTGCTCGAACCGCCCCACGTCGTCAAAGCCATTTTCGGCAGCAAGGACTATAGCCGAATCTATTCGCTCATCATGGTGTGCTCGTCCTTCGGCACCGCTTTCGGAGCCTCCGCCTTCGGGTTCATGAGGGACGCCACCGGATCGTACGCCTCGTCGCTGGTGCTCGTCGTGGTGATGTACGCAACTGCGTCTGTCCTGCTCTTCGTTTCGATGGCGACTAAGAAAAGCGTTCATGCCAAGGCGCTTGCAGCAACCGCGGGTGTTTCTTCCACTTAGTGGGCTGATTCAACTTCGATCCAAGGATTGGATCATGTGGCTGCGTCCCGGTGAATTCATTCATCGGGACGCAGCCACGCCATCCCGATAATCATGAATGCAGAAGGCCAGGGCACAAGGTTGGAAACAGGTGCTCAAGTACAATAATCTTGATGCTTTCTTCGATCATGACTACGTTTTCGATATTTGATATCCAGGATTCAGGAAACCGAGTTGCCGCCGACTCCCGATAATGAAGTCACGCGTCGCACCCTTCCCGTGGTTGCCTTCACGTTTGTCGTCTACTTCTCGGTTGGCGCTCCACTTGCGTTGCTACCCACGTATGCTCATTTGCAGCTTGGCCTGAATGCCTCGATTGCGGGGCTGCTGGTCAGCCTCCAATACGTTGCCACGTTTGCCAGCCGCCCCTCCGCCGGACGCATGGCAGATACGCATGGCCCGCAATTCACTGTCCGCTGGGGCTTGTTCTTCTGCGCGGCCAGTGGAATCTTTCTCCTCCTCGCCGCTCTGCTCAAGCACTCGTTCTGGCTTGGCGTTGGCAGCCTCGTGCTCAGCCGTTTTGCTCTCGGCGTGGGCGAAAGCATGGGCTCCACCGGATCCATCATGTGGGGCATTGGCCGGGTGGGCAGCGAGTACACCGCTCGCGTCATCTCATGGAATGGAGTAGCCACCTATCTTGCGCTGGCCATAGGCGCGCCCATCGGCGTCCTCATCGGGGCGCACTGGGGATTCGCCGGGGTAGGAGCTCTCATCCTCCTCCTCTGTATCGCAAGCCTCGCTGTTACCACTCAACTGGCGCCGACCGCCCCACCCAAAGGCCAGCATATACCGTTGGGAAAACTGTTCCTGCGCGTCACGCCATACGGCATCGGACTCGCTCTCAGCGGCATGGGATTTGGAGTAATCGCAACCTTCATCACCCTTTACTTTGTCCACCGCAACTGGGAGGGAGCTGCGATCTCGCTCAGCATCTACGGCATCTCGTTTGTGTGCGCGCGTCTGGTGTTCGCCGGTGCGATTGAGCGCCATGGAGGCTTCCGCGTCGCCTTCGCCTCCTTTATTGTAGAGATAGCTGGCCTTCTGCTGCTCGGGTTCGGCAACACGCCTGGTTTGGCGCACGTGGGATGCGGCCTTACGGGACTCGGATTTTCCCTGGTCTTTCCCGCACTTGCCGTCGAAGCTGCCGACGTCTTCCCCACCTCAGTTCGAGGAGCGGTACTTGGCGTCTATACGGCTTTTATCGACCTTTCCCTTTTCCTCACTGGTCCCGTGGCCGGGGTCATCATCCACTTGTACGGATACAAGGCCGTCTTCCTCGCCACCGCAGGCGCAGTCCTGCTTGCAATGAGCGTCTCCATCTGGCTGGCGTTTACGGCGAAGCCGACCATCGAGGACTAGAGCACGCCACCCCTCACGCGCTATATGCTTGCGCAACTGACGTGAGGAGTGGAACTCAGCAGAGGCGATTCAAGCTCAGTCCAGCAGGGCGGATACCTTGGGCATCCACTCGCTGATCGCGATTTTCTGTGGGCACAGCTCTTCGCAGGTATGACATTCGATGCACGAGTCAGCGCGCTCCTCCTTGGTGAGAAATACATGGTACTTGGAGTGCGCGCCCGCAAGGTCGTCAAACAAGTGAGCGTAGTTGAAATATTCAAAATTGTCGGGGATGATTACGCCATTGGGGCACGGCATACAGTAGCCGCACTTCGTGCAGGGAATCACGGTTCGCGCGTGATACTTCTCCACAATCCGCGCAATCAATTCCAACTCGGCGGTGCCGAAAGACCCAATGCGTGAACTATTCGCAGAGGCCAGGTTCTCTTCCACCTGCTCCATAAGGGTCATTCCGCTTAGAACGACGGACACCTCGGGCTGATTCCACAGCCATTGCAGCGCCCAGTCCGCCGGAGAGCGTCGTACGGGAAAACCTTCCATCGCTTCGCGGATGTCGTTTGGAGGCTCAACCAGCCTGCCGCCCAGCAGCGGCTCCATGACCACGACGGCGAGGCCCTTGCTGGCAGCAAGTTTCAGGCCGCGAGTTCCTGCCTGATATTCCGTGTTCATGTAATTGTATTGAATCTGGCAGAGGCTCCATAGGTTGCTGCCATTGACGATCTCCTTGAAGCACGCATAATCGTCGTGCATGGAGAAGCCCAGATGGCGGATGCGCCCGTCGGCGAGCGCAGCGGCCGCCTTGTTGAGAAGATTGTGCTTCAGGACGATGTCGCGCCAGCGGCTCTTATTGAGTCCGTGAAAAAGGTAAAAATCAACGTGATCGGTCTGAAGCTTCTGAAGTTGCTCATTGAGCAATTTATCAAAATCGGCAGGGCTCTGGACCATCCATACTGGAAGCTTGGTGGCTACTTTTACCTTCTCCCGGTAACCCTCCTGCAATGCCTTGCCCACGACAACCTCGCTCTGGCCGGAATGATATGGCTGGGCTGTGTCTAGATAATTCACGCCCTGATCAATGGCGTAGCGAACCATTCGTATGGCTTCGTCTTCGCGGATATTGGGACTGAGGCGTTTTCCATCCGTTGTGGGAAAGCGCATGCACCCGAACCCCAGTGCTGAAACCTTCCAATCGAGTTTTCCGAAATTGCGATATTGCATTGTTGTCCCCTCTCGCATCAGCACTATGAGATCCTAACTCCAAAAATCAATATGCGCCCAACCTTATAGACGATGCCAGTAAACGCAATCCTGGCCCATAAATTCCATATAAGTAACGCACAGCGCGTGTCAAATGCTTAGTAGGACCGAGGATATTCGCGGGGAGTATTTAGTTTCCAAATCCGCCTTCCTCTAAGAAAGTTGGGAATCGCCAAGGCCATTCCACTCTCGCCATTCAGCGCTGGCACATATAAATGGCTCACAATGCCCCTAAGGCATCATGCAATACAAACAAAGTAGTTATTCTTTTTTTCTTGGCGTCGTACTATCTGATCGGCTCAAAGTACTGACGCTACTCGCTTAACGGAGTCAGGTTGTTGGTTATGCGCCCGGCTCGATAAACGCACCAGCGTGGCAAAGGGTCCGTCGAAATACTTTTACGGTTATAAAGCGGGAATGAGATGTGGGCAATCAATGCAAGGCGCAGGGCAAGCGATGAAGGGGCTCACAATGTCTGACAGCTCGCTACTCTACCGTACTTTAAGCATGTGCGCAGTGTGTCTGCGGGTCGTCGAGGCGCAGATCGTCTCAAGGGACGGAGCGGTTTTCTTTCGCAAGAACTGTATCGAGCATGGCGGCTCCGACGTGATGGCATGGCCGGATGCCGACCATTTTCGCTGGATGAATTCATTCTCTTCTCCCATCAACAGACCAAAGCCTGCAGCCTCCCAGGAATTTGGCTGCCCCCGGGATTGTGGGTTGTGCGCCAGGCATCTACAGAAGCCAAGGTCAGTTGAAATCAAGGTGACTCGGGAATGCAACCTAAGCTGTCAGATCTGCTCCATGCCGGCCGATGCGGCGGAATGCGACCCAGCGCTCGAAGAACTTGAAGAGATGTATCGCGAGATTCGGGAGCAAGCGGGAACCACTTCGACTATTGAGCTCACTGGCGGTGAACCGACATTGCGCCCAGATCTTCCGGAAATCGTTCAAATGGGGCTGCACGCCGGATTCAAGGATATCAACGTAAATACAAACGGGATCGTAATTGCCGGCGATTTTGATTCTCTTCTCCGCCTCAAGGAATCAGGGCTGACTGGAATTCGTCTCCAATTCGACGGTCTGACCGCAGCGGTCTATCAACAGATCCGCGGCGCTGACCTCTTGGCAGCCAAGTTCCAAGCAATCGAGAATTGCCGCAGGGCCGGCCTGCAAGTTGTGCTTGCAGTGACGGTCTTTGCGGACTGGAATCTCAATCAACTCGGAGACATCGTGCGCTATGCTATGGATCATCTCGATGTAGTCGCGGAGGTGGCGCTACAGCCGGGGTTCATCCCAGGCCGCTCCGAGGCTGGCGAGTCAAAGCGGCTCTCGATGGGCGACATCATTCTGGCCTTGGCTGGCCAATCTCGTGACCTGCTCGGTCCCTATGACTTCTTGCCGCAGGGTTGTGCGCATCCGCTCTGTTCCGCCGGCACATTTCTCCTCCGCGACTCGAATGGTTTTGTGCCTGTTACCAGAAATATTTCACCCGAAAAGTACGAGGCGGCATTCCATCAGACTATTCCGCAAGCATCTGTATTTCGCGACATGGTAGCGAAACAGGCAGGGGCCAGCGCGAAAGGGCTTTGGCTGACGATCAGCAACCCTATGGACATTCAGACCGTGGAATTGGATCGCCTGCGGCGTTGCAGCAAGGTGGTTGCCGCTCTGGATGGCAGGATCATGCCTGTCTGCTCCTATCGCTTGACTGGGTGCCAAGGGCATCGCATCCATCCGCTCGTTGATATGCATCGGGAATCTACGAACGCAACCTAATAATCTCATTACGCGATAGCGAATGAAAAGCCGATCAGCTGGTGAGGCGCTGACCGTTGTGGGGGACTCCGTATTTGACGTCCGTTCCCCGGCGACTGAACGCTTATCATCCTGCCGATTACAGTTCCAAAGGAAAAAGGGTCCAAGATAATGGTCACATCGGAGACGCAATTAGTAACTCTGTTAGGTAATCCCCTGAAGCAAACTTTCTCTCCGCAAATGCATAATGAAGCGTTTGAAAAGTTGGAATTAGACTATTTTTATTACCCAATTGAAGTTGAGAGCTGCAAGCTGCCCGCAGTGGTTGAGGGCATTAGAAACATGAGGTTTGCCGGGTTTAACGTAACTAAGCCCTATAAGCTCGAAATCATAAAATACCTAGATGAACTGGACGACCTCGCTCGAACAATAGGCTCGGTAAACACGGTTGTTATAAGAGATGGAAAGCTCAAAGGGTACAACACCGACGGAGAGGGCTTCGTCAGGGCTTTATTCGCCAAGACTGGAATGGACATCAGTAAACAGACATTTCTTGTTCTTGGAGCAGGCGGAGCCTCCAGGGCCGTCTGCTCCACGTTGGCATTCAAGGGCGCAAGAAAAATATACGTAGTGGGGCGCAATAGCAGCACAAAGGGTGCTTCGCTCGTAAAGGACATTAATAGTCAGATCAAAGCGTGTGCCGAGCTGGTTGAAGGCGATGAAACGAGCTTCCCTCAATATGTAAAAAACAGCACCGTTATCGTGAATGCGACGGGCGTAGGCATGGCGCCATTTCCGGATGAGACTCCCTTTAAGAAAGAGCTTCTCCGCAAAGAACTGTTCTTGATCGATTGTTGCTATAACCCCGCAAAAACCAGGTTTCTCATGGATGGCGAGGCAGTTGGTTGTGAGTGCATGAGTGGATTAGGAATGTTAATCCAGCAGGGCGCCATGGCGTTTTCGTTGTGGACCGGCGTGCCGGGCCCCGTCGACACGATGACGGAAACAATAAGAAGAATTCTTGGACAACAGGCGAGGTCACAGCAAGCACGGTAAAACTCAGTGTCCCAGAAGTCCGGAGACATTCCACCCGATGGAATGTCTCCGCATTATTACTGTACGAAACCGGGTATAAAGCGCTTCACGTCGACTTCTTTGAATTTGCAGCGGACAAACTGCTTTTTGAGAGCATACGGCACAGTGCAGTCGAAGATAGTTTTGCAGGCGATACCGACAGAGCGGATCGAAGGGCTGAACTCCGGCGTGGAAGACGGATCAAGCGGGTGGCAGCGCACGCCGGGGATGAATACAGTGCTGACATCGCCCTGGTAGCGCGTCTGCATGGCCCACAGTACGTCGTCGGTGTCGAAGAGATCCACATCTTCATCGACGAGAATGACATGTTTCAGCTCAGAGAATGCGGAGAAGGCGAGCAGAGCCGCCTGACGCTGCATCCCTTCGTGGCTCGGATTGGTCTTTTTCACCTGCATTACGGCCAGGTATTTTCCGCCACCAGATGTGTGGGCAAATACGTTCTGCAGAAAGCCCGGCATTGCCCTCTCAACCATCGTCAGGATACTGGCCTCAGTTGGCAGTCCCGCCATGTTTACATGCTCTTCACTCGATCCGATAACAGTCTGCAGAATCGGATGTTTCCGGTGGGTAACGGCAGTTACTCTCATTACCGGCAGATCAGGTTTTGCGTCGCCGGTATATCCCGGAAACTCCGGCATGGCTTTTCCCGTGTTGCTGTTCTGGTCTTCCCGCACGCGCACGTTGGGGAGAATCTCACCTTCGATTACAACTTCCGCATTGGCGATGGCGCGCGCGTTCTTGACAGAAATGCAGCTTACCAGTTCAACCGGCCGTTTGCGCAGGGAGCCAGCAATTGTAAGTTCATCAAAACCGATTGGAGTAGTCGGCGGCTCAAAACATGAGCCGATCTCAATCGCGGGATCTACGCCGATGCTGATCGAGATTGGCAGCGCCTTGCCGGCGGCTTCAGCTTTCCGGCGGAACGCATCAATGTGGCGGCCGAGAACGAAATAGATGGAAAGTTTGTCAGCACCCTGCACGCAGATGCGGTGGATCGTGACATCGGATTCGCCGGTTTCCGGGTCCGATGCATAAATCATTCCCATCGTGAAGTAAGGGCCGGCATCCTCCTCGGTATTAGTGGGTGCAGGCAGCAGCGTCCTGATATCGAAACCAGGGTCCGTCGCCAGGTGTACAACTTGCTGGCATACCGCTTCAATCTGGGGAATTACGATCGGAGCAATTGGCGTTGCGACCGAATTTTTGAGCAGGAATCCAAGTTTTGCCGGCTCCGTACCGAGCAGCAAGCCGACCCGCTTCCGCGAACAGAGCAGGCCGATGAGGACACGAACGTCAGGGTAGCCCTTCACGTTGTTGAAGAGCATGGCCGGTCCGAGTTTGGTGGGACGCATGCAGGTTCCATGTGCGCCGACGTAGCGGTACACGCCCGACAGTTCGGCAACTGGATCGACTGGCTCGTCGGTGGAGATGAGTTCATTTTCGTGTTGCGCAAGAAGCTCGAGAGAAGAGCGAAGGTCGTTAACGATGACCTTTTTTGCCTGCTTTGCTTCTGTTCTTTTTTCGCCAGTTGTGCTCATGGTAGTTTCTCCCAAATAAGGTATGTGTCCCTCGTCTATAAGGTACGCGCCTTTTATCCCGCTTGGTACAACTCTACAATATGAAATCCCAGGCTGGGACAATGCCTGGGACGGTGATATCAGTGTCCTCGATGTGCCAACCGCAGCAGCTTCCGGGAAGGACCATGGAATCAGGAACACAGGCGGCAGTGAATGGAGGCATTTGACGCGTGACTCGACCTGAAAAGCCGCCGTTACGGTTGCGCCGAGGGAAATCACGACTGCCTGCGCTCACGGGTGTGAACGCAGGCAATGGCGCGCTATGTTAGTCAGTGCTGGCTTCTGCAATGCTCTTCGCACGCAGACGGAAGTACTCTTCCTTGGGAACGGGAATAGCGTTTGGATTACCGAGATCCTTGGTTCGAATGCGATAGGTCTCCTTGGCAAGGAAGCCCGATAAGGCCACAATGCAAGTCACGCCGAAAGCGATCGCGCCGACCTTGAACGGAATATTCAGCGAATGCGGCGGCGCGATATAGGCAAAGAGCGCCGGGAGCAGGGCTGTTAGAAATACGGCAATATTGCTTGGGATGGCCATTCCGGTAACGCGACTCCTTGCCGGAAACAGCTCTGCGCACATGCTCGGGTAAACTGCGTTGTAACCCTGGTACACAACGCCCCACATCAGCAACGACAGGACGAACGCAACAGGCACGTTCTTGACGCTAATGAAGTAGAGGTAGGGGATCGCGAGCAGTCCCGCCATCAGCGGACCAAACATCATCGGAATTCTGCGGCCAACCCGATCCGCCAAGGTGCCGACGAATGGGATCACGCAACACGCCGTGATATTTCCGCAAACCGGTATCCACAGGAAGACGTCTTTGTGTAAGCCGATTCCATAAGCCGGCTGGCAGGCGTAGGCAGCGCCGAAGATCGTAGCGACCACGGCAATGACATTCGTCATGCAAATACCCACCACGAGGAGCATGTTCCGCCAGTTCTCGCGGAAAGCCTCAACCACCGGCAACTTTGCAACTTCGCCAGCCGCAGCCTCTTGGGTGAATACGGGAGTTTCCTCAACTTTGCGACGAATGTAGTAGCCCGCGACGAGAACAAAGACGCTGAGCAGGAAGGGGATGCGCCAGCCCCAGGACATGAATGCCGTGTCGGGCATGAAGTGCGCTAACGGCAGGAAGACGGCAGCGGCAAAGATCTGGCCGGCCTGCACGCCCTGAAGGGTAAAGCTGGAGTAGTAGCCGCGACGGCCAAAGGGAGCGTGTTCGAGAATCATGGAACTCGCGCCGCTGATTTCGCCCGCCACCGCAAAGCCCTGGACTAGACGCAAGACAACCAGAAGTGCCGGTGCCCAAAGACCGACTTGCTGGTATGTTGGCAGGAGGCCGACACCCATCGTCGATATGCCCATCAGGAACATACAGACCAGCAGCACGTTCTTGCGTCCCTTGGTGTCGCCAAAGTGCCCTAGGAAAAATGCGCCGATGGGGCGGGCAACGTAGCCTACGCCATAGGTCGCAAGCGATGCGACGATAGCGACCTTCGCGTTTCCCTTAGGGAAGAAGATCTGCGGGAAAACCAAGGCTGCCGCAGTGGCGTATACGAAGAAGTCATAGAACTCGAGCGCTGACCCAATCCAGCCGCTGGCGGTTGCTTTTCTCGTCTGGCTGCGTAGGTGCGCCTTTTCCTCGGCGAGGGTAGGCGTCTGTGTTGTCATTTTCTAATCCTCAAGATTGCTTTCGTAGAATTGTGGTCCCCACGGGTTACAAACAAAGCCCAAAGAGATCCTTTAGTCGGAACGTCTATGTAAATGCGAGCACCCACGCTGAAGAAAGGTGTCACTCACATCGTTGTATTAAATCGGTCGGATAGTACCTTTTTGAGCACGGAAGAAAAACTACTTTGTATGTATAGCGTCATGCTCTTTGAGCATAGTGTCCTGTAACTACTAGTAATTGGGGGTTTGGGGAGAGGTTTGTACCTGGACTGCGCTTCCCGTCGCACGCCCCTTAAGGTGAGCATTTTGATGGGACCATCCGAGCAGCCAACAGGGCGGCTCTTGGACCGCCCTGTTGGGATGACGATTAAATTTTCAACTGCCCGCACTCGCGAAAGCAGTTTGCTCAGTGGTCTCGGACAGTTGGCAAAACCTCTGCTTATTGCGAGACGTGCTTAGCCGGCGATGCTCTTTGCCCGCAACTGGAAGTACTCCTCCTTAGAAACAGGAACGGCGTTTGGGTTACCTAGATCCTCAGTTCTCGTTCGATAGTTCTCTTTAGTAGTCCAAGCCGCGATCGCTGCCAAGACACAGAGTGCGAGTGTGACTGAGGCGACCTTGTACGGGATATTCGCAGAGTGCGGCGGTGCTACGAATGCAAAAATTGCCGGAAGCATCGCAGTGAGGAATATGCCCAAATTCTGGGCGATGGCCATTGCTGAAACCCTGCTACGTGCGGGAAAGAGCTCTGGGTAAGAACTGGGGTAAACCGCGTTCCAACCTTGATACACGCAGCCCCACATGAGCAGCGAGATACCGAATGCCAGGGGCACGCTCCTGATGCTGATGGCCCAGAGATAGGGAAACGCGAGCAGTCCCGAACCGAGCGCACCGATGATGATCATGGGCTTGCGTCCGACCTTGTCCGACAGGTCGCCGACAAACGGAATGAAACACACCGCCACAATATTTCCCACCACGGGGATCCACAGGTAGACGTCCCGGTGGAAGCCAATTCCATAACTCGGCTGGCACGCGTAGGCGGCGCCGAATATTGTAGCGATCACGGAGATAACATTCGTAAAGGAAATGACGACGACGCGAATCATGTTCTTCCAATTGTCTCGGAAGGCTTCAAGTATTGGCGCCTTCGCAACCGATCCGCTATTAGCTTCTTTGGCGAAGACGGGAGTCTCTTCGACCTTGCGGCGAATAATGAAGCCTGCGAGGAGGACGAAGGCGCTGAGCAGGAACGGTATCCTCCAGCCCCAGCTCATGAATGCCTCGTCAGGAAGGAAGTGGGCGAGTGGCAGGAACACCGCAGCAGCTATGATTTGGCCAGCCTGCACACCTTGAAGGGCAAAGCTGGCGTAGTAGCCACGCCGACCGAACGGGGAGTGCTCAAGAATCATGGAGCTAGCACCGGTGATTTCGCCGGCAACCGCAAAGCCCTGGACGAGTCGCACGACTACCAGAAGAATCGGAGCTAGAATGCCAACCCTTTGGTACGTCGGCAGGAGGCCGACGGACATCGTCGAAATGCCCATCATGAACATGCACACAAGCAGCATGGACTTGCGGCCCTTGGTGTCGCCCCAGTGCCCCAGGAAAAAGGCACCAACCGGTCGAGCTACATAACCCACACCATAGGTCGCCAGCGACGCAACGATAGCTATTTTAGGATTTCCCTTAGGGAAAAAGAGCTGTGGGAACACCAGGGCTGCTGCTGTGGCGTAAATGAAAAAATCGTAATATTCGAGCGCCGATCCAATCCATCCGCTGGCGGTTGCCTTTTTCGTCTGGCTACGTGCGTGAGCCTTTGCTTCGACGGAAATAGGCGTCTGTGTTGTCATTTTCTAATCCTCAATATTGCTTTCGTAGAATTGTGATCCTCAAAATATGCGAATGAATCCTCTAGGAGCCCCCGAGCAGGTGCCTATGTGCGCAGCATCACTAAAGCAGGATTCCACAGACATGCATTATGGGGGTAGTAGTAGCTCGGGTCGGATAGTAACCTAGTGATAGGAGAAGGAAAAACTACTTTGTATGTACTGCACCATGCCCTGAGGGCATGATGCATACACCGCTCATGATGATTGCCCAGCGTGCGTCATTGCCCTGATGGAATGGACAGCCCTCCAGGTGCAGCGTTCCCATCCCACCGGTGTACTAGCCAAAGCTTGACCCGGCATTCCCGGTGACAGGACCGGAATATTTCACCTCCAGCCGGTCGGCCTTCTTGCAAACCCCTGGAAGAACACTTCATTCCGAGGATAGCTCTGGGAAAAATTTCAACGCAGGTTGACTGAACGATGCTTGCTCGACCCAGTGTCCGGGTGACAAACTTTGTATATCCGGGATTTCCCGAGGCGTTTTGGGTTAGCAGAATGCTGTTTCCGCCGATTCCGCAAATTGCGGATTGCGACGGGGAAGATGTTCCAAGACTTTTATAACAAGCCCCTGTACGCGCGAATGTCTCAAACGACGCAGTATCAAAGAGAAGCCAAAGGCAAGGCACTGGAGAAGAAAAATGCCGAAAGAATTGACTGAAGAGCAGAAGCAAGGACCGGAAACCCGCGAACATCTGAGCGACGCCAAGTCTCACGGACAAGCCAAAGGCAAAGAGCCGGAGCGCAAATCAAAAGAATTGACCGAAGAGCAGCGGCAGGAACTGGAAGCGATACTCGAACGAGCCCGCGTAGCCGCAGCCGTGATTGCAACTTATGATCAGGCGAGAGTAGACCGCCTATGTCAAGCCGTGGCTTGGGCCGTGGCCAACAAGAAGACATTCAAGGGCCTGGTCGACATGGGGATACTGGAAAGCGGTCTTGGCGATCCAGTCAGCCGCATGGGAAAACGAATGAAAATTCGAGGCATTCTTCGCGATGCGCTGCGACAGAAGAGCGTGGGAATTATCGAGGAAATTCCTGAGAAGGGCCTCGTGAAGTACGGTAAACCGGTTGGTGTGATCGCTTCGATCATCCCGACAACCAATCCTGACTTGACTCCGGCGGGAAACGCCGTCTACGCGATCAAGGCTCGGGATGTGATGATCTTTTCGCCGCATCCCCGTGCAAAAAAGACCTCCTTCGAAACGGTTCGACTTATGAGGGAAGCTCTTGAACGGGAAGGCGCGCCTGCCGACATTCTCCAGTGTCTTACCAAAGTCAACATTCCGATGTCGCAAGCCCTGATGGCCAGGGCTGACCTGGTGCTAGCTACCGGCGGGCAGCCCATGGTTCGCGCCGCCTACAGCTCGGGCACCCCGGCGTACGGCGTGGGCGCAGGTAACTCCACGATGATTATCGACGAGACGGCAAACGTACAGGAAGCCGCGCATAACACGATGTTAAGCAAGACCTCCGACTTTGGATCGGGGTGTTCGTCTGACGGTAATCTGCTGGTTGACGAAAGCGTCTTCACCCCGCTGCTCGACCAGTTAGTGATCGAGGGCGCTCACGTTGCGACGGAAGAGCAAAAAACGAAGCTTCGCGCTGTAATGTGGGATGCCGATGGTCATCGCCTACCCGACACCGTGGCGATTTCCGCGCAAAGGCTGGCCGAGATTGCGGGCTTCAAGATTGCTGAGAATCGCAAGTTCATCGTCGTACATGGCGATGGAATTGGGAAGCAGCACCTATTTTCCGGCGAAAAGCTAACTACGCTGTGTGCAATTTACAAGTACAGCGGGTTTGATAACGCGCTGAACATGATGAGAGCCATTTATGAGGTCGGAGGCAAGGGGCACTCCTGCGGCATCTATTCCTTCAACAAAGAACACATTCATCAACTCGCCCTCGCGGCCCCGGTGAGCCGTATCATGGTAAGGCAGCCTCAGTCCAAGGCAAATGCCGGCGCATTTAACAACGGAATGCCGATGACATCGAGCTTAGGCTGTGGTACTTGGGGCGGTAACATCATTTCCGAGAACATTCACCTCAAGCATTATATGAACACTACTTGGGTGGCGGTCCCCATACCCGAAGATAAGCCTTCCGATGCTGAACTGTTTGGCGACTTCTATGATCCAGAGATGGAAAAGTAAAAGATACACCATCGGGTGATCGGAGGGGAGTAAATGGCCAGGGATAAGAATGAGAAGGTCGAGCCCGCGGAACAGGTAAGGCGAGCAAGCGAGTGGTGGACTACTAAGATCGTTGACATTAAGCCAGGCAGTATTCGCATGCGTGGCTATGCGATCGAAGAGTTAATCGGCAGAATCAGCTTTCCCCAGATGATCTGGCTTATGCTGCGGGGCGAGCTGCCAACTGCCGGGCAGAGCGCCTTGCTCGAAGCGGCTCTTGTGTCTGCTGTCGATCATGGTCCCCATGCACCCTCGATTGCAATATCCCGGATGGCGGTCACGTGCGGCTTGCCATTGAATGGCGCAATGGCATCGGCTATCAACGTACTGGACGACATTCATGGCGGCGCGGGAGAGCAGTGCATGGCTCTCTATGCGCAAATTTCGCAGCGGCTTGACAGCGGCGAGCCAATCGTTTCCGCCACCGAAGCAGCGCTTGCAGCGTTCGTCGCCGAATTCGGCAAGATCATCCCGGGTTTTGGCCACCGATTCCATCCCACGGACCCGCGTTCCATAAGGTTGCTCGCACTTGTGGACGAAGCTCGCAAGAGCGGTTTTGTGGACGGGCGGTTTGGCGATATTGGACGGACCGTGGAGAGCGTGCTGGAGCGCCAGAAAGGCAGGAAGGTGCCGATGAACATCGATGGCGCAACCGCCGTCATCTATTCGGAACTGGGTTTCCCTCCGCCGCTCGGACGCGGGCTGTTTATACTCTCGCGCTCCGTTGGAATCCTTGCGCATGCGTGGGAACAGTCTCAGCAAGGCGGACGCATCAAGGGACCGATGCCGCCAAGCATTCCCTACAGCTACACCGGGGAACCCGAGCGGCATCTGGTCTCTCACGAACCACCGGTCCATGACGCGCCTCAGAAATGACGGGAGTAGGAACTCCCACCGAATGAGCTGAGGCAGTTGAGACGGCCCCGTCGTCTTCAGGCCGTGACCGGCGAGTCAAACCAAATGCTCATTTTTATCCGGCGATGATACGTCTGCCGAAAGGGAGCCAAGCTCGACTGCGTTCCTTCGTCCTACTGAAACCGGTGGGGAAGTAATGGCCCGAAATTCGCTGAATTAATACCCGTTACGCTTGAAGGTGTTTCACTCTATTGCGATTCTGCCCTGTCGGTCGATTGTCTTGCGGGGGACACTAAGAAAAACTTCAACTGATGTTGATTGAATGGTACTTGCTGAACTACCTGCTGGGTGACAGACTTTAGCGCGGTTCTCGGGGTTTTCCGGGAACAAAAGCTTATATGCTAGGAGCAACAATCATGAAGCGGCAGTTTTCGCTGGCCCAGCTTACTGCACTCTATTGCGCCCCGCCCGAGATGACCTACCTTGCCGCCCGCGCAGGGTACGATTTCGTCAGCTTCCGATTCATTCCCTTAGGGACGCCCGGCGAACTTCAGAACCTGCCCCAAGACCATGCCATGCTGCGGAAGACTAAAGCCGCGTTGGCCGAGACCGGCCTCAAGATGCTCGATCTCGAACTGGCTCGCATCATTGCCGGTCTCGATCCCAAAAGCTACCTGCCAGCCATGGAAGCCGCCGCCGAGTTGGGCGCCCGTCACGTCATCTCAAGCGCCTGGACAACCGACCGGACTGATCGCAACTACCTGGTCGATTGCTTTGGGCAGATATGTGATCTGGCCAAGCCGCTGGGACTAACCGTGGAGTTGGAATTCCCCAGCTTCTCGAGGCTGACCAATCTACAGGAGGCGGCGGATGTGGTGCGTGCCGCCGACCGGGAAAACGGCGGCATCCTGATCGATACGCTGTACATACATTTCTCGCACGTTGGACTCGACGAAGTGAGCGCCTTGCCGCGTAGCTGGTTCCATATGGCGCACCTGTGCGATGGTCCGAAGGAAGTGCCGGCGACGCGCGAGGACATGATCCACGTAGTCCGCGACGAGCGCCTCTACGTCGGCGAAGGGGTAATCGACGTTGCCGCCATTCTGGACCGGATGCCGCTGATTCCCTACTCGATTGAACTACCGCACGGCAAACGTGTGGCCGCGTACGGCTACGAGGAACATGCCCGGCGATGCCTCGAGTCGGCCAAGCGCTACTTAGAGGCCCACCCAACCATCCACTGCGAGCAGAACGCGGTATGCACGTAGGCATCGGGAAATGACTCTACATGACATCGGTCGAAATATGTTTCGGCCGATGCCATGCAGAGGAAACGCGATGGGCTAACGAGTCGTGATCGATTTCTCGGCGGCAGCGTGCAACCCCAAGTAACTCTGGGCGTTCTGGAAACAGATATTCCGAATCATAGTGCCCACGGTTTCTTCGTCATTTGGAATCTCCCCGCGCTCCATATCGGCACCGAGCAAATCACACAGCACCCGGCGGAAATACTCATGGCGTGGGTAAGACATGAATGAGCGCGAGTCCGTCACCATGCCTACAAAATGAGAAAGGAGACCGACGTTGGACAGGGCATTGATCTGCCAGCCCATCGCTTCCTTCTGATCGAGATACCACCAGCCGCTGCCAAACTGCATTTTGCCCGGAATCGATCCATCCTGGAAGTTACCGACCATGGTTGCGAAAGCGTAATTGTCCGCGGGATTCAGATTGTAGACGATGGTTTTAGGAAGACAATTTTCTTCGTCAAGACGATCCAGGTATGCGCGCATGGTCTCTACCTGGGACAGATCGGAGACAGAATCGAAGCCTACGTCCGGACCCAGTTGCCGGAATCTCCTTGTATTCGCGTTACGCAGGGCCCCGAGATGCAGTTGGCTGGTCCAGCCCTTGGCAGCATCCATGCGTCCAAAAAACAACATCATGAACGAAGCGAACTGATCATGTTCCTGAGGCGTGGCGGCTACGCCGGATTGCACCTTGCTAAAGATGGCGGCTGCAACCGACTCGGAACAGAAGGACGCGAAACACCTGTCCAGCCCATGGTCCGAGAGTCTTGCGCCCATTTGGTGGAAATGCTGATGACGTTGTTCGAGAGCTTCAAGGAACGTGTTTAAGTCGCGAATGTCCACATTGCTAGCCGCGCCGAGTTTTGCGACCCAGGCATTGAATGCTTCGGGAAAATTCACCGCCAAAGCCTTATCGGGCCGGAATGCCGGATAGACTTTTGTTTCAAGGCCGGATTCTGCCATTTGTTTGTGATAGCGAAGGTCGTCGCAAGGATCGTCCGTGGTACACAATGCCGAGACCTTGAATTTGCGTAGAATTCCCTGCGCGCTCAAGTCCTTGGTTGCCAGCATCGCGTTTCCGGTTTCCCAAATCGATTTTGCAGTGCGCTCCGAGAGGAATTCGGTAATGCCGAAGTAGCGCTTCAACTCAAGCTGAGTCCAGTGAAAGAGCGGATTTCTCAGCGTTTGCGGCGCGGTTCTCGCCCATGCCTGGAACTTTTCGTATGGAGTTGCATCTCCCGTACAGAATCTCTCATCTATGCCATGAGCCCTCATTGCACGCCACTTGTAGTGGTCCCCTTCGAGGCATACTTCGAAGAGATTTTCGAACTTCCGGTCCTGCGCGAGATCCTTTGACGAAAGATGGCAGTGATAGTCAAGGATTGGTTCTTGCTCAGCGTAGGTATGAAAGAGCGACTTTGCCGTGGTGTTGTTTAGTAGAAAGTCTTCGTGGATAAACATTTGATTCTCCATTTTCCGGTCAACTCAGTTAAGGGGCTGCGCTAGGACAAGGCCTCAATGTGGATTCGTATCAAGCAAGCCGTCCACCGGTTCAGGGGGTGCTCCGTCTACTCGAGGTATCGATACCTCGCCCCCCTTAGCGATGCCAAACTCCAACATAGTGGTAAGGACCTCGCGAAGATGGGTTCTCATCAGGTCTTGCGCTTCGACCGCATTGCCTTGGGCTATTGCATCCACAATGGCAGTATGTTGGGTGACCAAGCGCCCCACATGCTCCGGCCGGCAGTCGCCCACGTGGCGAACGCGGTCTAGCTGCGTTTTGGATTGCTGAATCACGCGCCAGACACCGGGATGACCGCATGATGCCGCGAAGGTGGAATGCAATTCTTCATCGAGGCTGTAGAAAGCGTCCCAGTCATTATCCCGCGCCGCCTCAGCTTGTTGCGAAAGGTTGAGCCGCAACCTTCGCAGGATATTGTTGTCGATGCACTTAGCCAGGTCAACGACTACCGCGCATTCCAGGTGTTCACGGATGAACTGGGCCTGCTGGACAGCTTCGATCGAAATCGGAGCGACAAAACTACCGATCTGCGGGAACACATTGACGAGCCCGTCTTCGGCAAGCCGGATGAATGACTCGCGCACCGGGGTTCGGCTAACCCCCAGCCGTTTTGACAACTCCACTTCAGAGAGCCGCGTGTTTGGCGGAAGGGTGCCCCTGACGATCAGGTTCTTTATCTCTTCCAAAACTTGGTCGGCTAATCGTCTATGTCGATTTTCAAATGCCATTGCACCCCCCGAACATCTTGGTTAAGCTCTGGAACCTTGTCTTACTACAGAAGACTTGCACCCGCTCGATCACCAACACCATGCACAAGGCTGGCAAAGAAGCTCTGCAACACCGGACGCGGTCAAATAACCTGGCCAGACCGGAAGGCTTCAACGGTTTGCATCACCCCGCGCAGCTCGGCCAGTCCCTTGAGCCGTCCAACAAAAGAATAGCCGGGATTCATCTTCTTGCCGACATCGCTGCCAAGCAGGTGTCCATGATCGGGGCGCATGGGAATTTGAGCATCCTCGCGGCCCTCGGCGGCACGGCGGCTTTCCTCGGCCATGACGGCGGCGACGACAGCGATCAGATCCGTGTCGCCATTGAGATGTTCGGCCTCGTAGAACGAACCGTCCGGCTCATGCCGGGTGTTGCGCAAGTGTACGAAATGAATGCGCGGAGCGAACTCCCGGGCCATTGCCACCAAGTCGTTGCCGGGATTAGAGCCAAACGATCCGGTGCATAAGGTCAGGCCGCAAGCCGTTTCAGGGACTGCCGCGAACAGGGCCCGAACGTCTTCGGCGTTCGACAAGACTCTCGGCAATCCGAAGATCGGGAAGGACGGATCGTCGGGATGGATGCACAGCCGTACGCCCTCTTCTTCCGCCACCGGAGTGATCTCGCGCAGGAACGCGATGAGGTTTGCACGCAGGTTCTCGGGCGTGATCTCCTGGTAGAGTTTGAGCATCCGCTTGAATGCGGCGCGGTCATAAACGAAGTCGCGTGCTGGCAACCAATCGATGAGAACCTTCTCCAACTCCGCAGCTTCGGACTCCGACATTGCCTTGAAACGGTCCTCAGCCTGCTTGGTCCTTTGTGGTGAGTAGTCGGCCTCGGCAGATTGGCGCTTCAGTACGAACAAATCGTAGGCGGCGAAGTCGATACTGTCGAAGCGCAATGCATAGCCGCCGCTGGGCAGCTTATACATCAGATTGGTTCGGGTCCAGTCGGTAATCGCCATGAAGTTGTAGCAGACCACCTTAACGCCGGCCTGCGCCACGGCCCGGATAGAGGCCTTGTAGTTGTCGATCTTCTCCCGGAAGTTGCCGGTGCGCGTCTTGATCTCTTCACCGACTCCGATACTCTCCACGACAGACCATTGCAACCCAGCCGCCTCGATCTGACGACGGCAATTCTGCACCGCTTCATTGGGCCACGCCCCGCCCGTGTTCATCTTGTGAAGGGCCGTTACGATTCCAGTAGCACCAGCCTGTTTTGCATTTTCCAGGGTCACCACATCGTCCGACCCGAACCATCGCCATGTTTGAAGCATTCGTGGTACCCCTCGTGATCAGTTTGCGGTTACGCCAGAAAGTCCGTCAGAGTCTGGTGGACTCCCTTGGTCAGCAGGCTATTCAGGGAACGTTCGACGTCCCGTCGGAAACTATCGAAAGCAATCAGCTCTGGAGAAAAGATTTCGGTGACGCCGAACAATTCGGCGGCCATGCGCTCGGCGTTTTGGCCGCAATCCTGCCCAATCTTGCGAAGACGAGTGGCCAACGGATCGGCAATCTCATAGGCAATGCCGTGCTCGTTCACTCCCACGACAAACCGCATCCAGGCCGCGACAGCCAAGGCGATATTCCGTGGACGGGCACCGGCTTGCAAACGGGCTAACGCCGGCTCAAGTAGCCGTGGCGGCAGTTTCTTCGATCCGTCCGAGGAAATCTGCAAAGTCCGGTGACGCACTCCGGGATTGAGAAATCGCTCCTCAAGGGCCTTTGTGTAAAGAGACACATCGGTGCCAGGAACCGGCGGCAGAGTGGGAACCAGATCCTCGGCCCACAGACGATGGATAAGGGCGGAAAGCCGAGGATCGGCCATGGCTTCGGCGATGGTCTCGATACCGGCGACGACCGACAGATAGGAGAGGGTCGAATGCGCGCCATTGAGGCAGCGCAGTTTCATCAATTCGAAGGGGTGGACATCATCGACTAGAAGCGCCCCGGCATCTTCCCATTTGGGACGCCCCAAGGGAAAGTGATCCTCTATAACCCATTGCCGGAAAGGCTCGCAGACCACGGGCCACGCATCCTCGACGCCAAACTCGGCAGCAATAGCCGAGCGGTCTTCATCCAACGTTGCGGGCGTGATGCGGTCGACCATGGTGCAGGGGAAAGAGATGTTTTCGGCGATATAGTTGCCGAGTTCCTTGTCACGCAGTTCGGCAAAGCGGATGACCACCCGTCGTGCGGTTGCGCCGTTTTGCGAGAGATTGTCACAGGCGAGTACGGTGAACGGCGCTACTCCGGCGGCACGACGCAAACGTATGGCTTCACTGAGCAGTCCGGGAACCGTGCGTGGGGCAGAGGGGTTGGCCAAGTCGGCGACGATCGCCTTGTTTGTTTCATCCAGATCGCCCGTGGCGGAATCCTGGCAGTAGCCTTTCTCGGTGACGGTCAGGGTGACGATCCTAGTTTGCGGAGCGGCCATGTATGCTAACGCCCGATCAAGCTGTTCCGGTATGGCCAGCGCATCGAGCAGCGACCCGACGATCCGTAGCTGATCTCCTCCGGCTTGCCGAGAAAAGACCGAATAGAGGCAATCTTGCGGCTTCAGCGCCTCGCAAATCGCAGGCGACATCAGGTCAACGCCAATGATGCCCCAGTTGTGAACGCCGGAAGCCAGAACATCGTCGGTATAGACTGCCAGGTGACCGCGACAGAACGCGCCAAGACCAAGATGGACGATGCCCGGCGAAACCGTGGAACGGTCGTAGGCCGGACGTCCGACGTTCGGCGCCAACGCCGAGAGGCTTTTATTGGAAAGACGCTGAAGAGTTTGAGTAGGGGCGGCCCTGCCTGTGATCGCCATTTTTCAACGGCCTCGCTTATTTGCGATACTAGTATACCAATAAAAGCTAGTTTGACGATCTCTAGTATGGTAGAGTGACTGAAATGTTGGCAGCCCGCTGTGATCGCGATAGCTTTCCATCTGCCTTGTCGCGAGTCACGCCGTTGTTCTTGACCGTGCGTTTTGCTCCTGACCTCAACGTCTTTTGGGTCTGGAAATCTTGCGGAGAAGTTGTCTTAACAGACAAGCGGCCTCAACCCGCGATTGTCATTTCTTAAGGATTACCTTTGCCATTCAATATTCGAACAAAGCAAGGAAGCCGCTGGGACGAAGTGAGTCTCGGCGAAGTGATGTTGCGATTCGATCCAGGCGATAAGCGTACTTGGACAGCAAGATCTTTTGACGTGTACGAGGGCGGTGGGGAGTATAACGTTGCCCGAGGCTTAAAGCGCTGCTTCGGATATGACACCGCCATTGTTACGGCAATCGCCGACAATCCAGTTGGCCGGCTGTTGGAAGATCTGCTCTATCAGGGAGGGGTCGATCAGTCCCTGGTGCGGTGGGTGGAATATGACGGAGTCGGACGTACGGTCCGCAATGGCCTCAACTTCACCGAGCGGGGTTTCGGCGTTCGAGCGGCGCTGGGATGCTCTGACCGAGGCCATACCGCCGTCTCCCAGCTCCGCGCTGGGGAGATTGACTGGGATCATATTTTCAACACTTGCGGTGCGCGATGGTTTCATACCGGCGGGATCTTCTGTGCTCTTTCCGAGACAACTCCCGAGGTCGCACTGGAGGCGATGAAAGCGGCAAAGCGTCACGGAGTGATCGTATCGTACGACCTTAACTATCGTGACTCGTTGTGGAAGTCGATTGGCGGGAAGAAGAAGGCACAAGAAGTCAACCGCGTGATCGCTCCCTTTGTCGATGTCATGCTCGGCAACGAAGAAGACTTCTCCGCCTCGCTTGGTTTTGAAGTGGAGGGCGTTGATGAAAATCTGGCCGACTTCAAGACCGAGAGTTTCAAGGCGATGATCAGGAAGGTTGTTGCAGAGTTCCCCTTCCAGGTAGTCGCGACGACATTGCGCAAGGCATCCACTGCCAGCCGTAATGATTGGGGCGCAATCTGCTACATGGACGGCGAGTTCTATGAGGCGAGGAACCGTCCCGATCTTGACATCTACGACAGAGTCGGAGGCGGTGACTCATTCGCATCGGGCCTGATCCACGGATTTCTTGCCGGACGGGGACCGCAGTACGCGGTGGAATGCGGCGCTGCACACGGGGCTCTGGCGATGACCACTCCCGGTGACACCACCATGGTGACCGTGAAAGAAGTTGAGCGAGTTATGAAGGGTAGCTCGGCGCGTGTTTTGCGCTAGAGGGGGAATCATGGATAAGAATCGAGTATTAAAAGAGATTGAAGAAAGTGGGCTGCTCCCTGTATTACGGGCGGACTCATCGGAACAGGCTGTTGCAATCGCAGATGCAATCGTCGCGGGCGGCATCTCCGTTCTGGAAGTTACGATGACCGTGCCTGGTGCGATTGACGTGATTCGCACGCTGGTCAAGCAATCGAAAGGCCTCCTCATCGGCGCTGGCACTGTACTTGATCCAGAGACGGCGCGCGCCTGCATGCTCGCTGGTGCTCAGTTCATCGTCAGCCCGACGCTTAATCTGAAAACCATCGCGCTCTGCCTTCGCTACGGAGTTGCAGTGATCCCGGGAGCTCTAACCCCGACTGAAGTTCTTACAGCCTGGGAAGCTGGCGCCGACATTGTGAAAGTATTTCCTTGCAGTGCGGTGGGCGGCGCGAAGTATCTGAAAGCCCTGCACGGCCCCATGCCACAGTTGAAACTTATCCCCACAGGCGGAGTCTCGCTGGCGACCGCGGAAGACTTTCTGCGTTCGGGAGCACTTGCGCTTGGAGTTGGCAGCGACCTTGTAGACACCAAGGCAGTTGCGCAAGGCAAACCTGAGATCATCACGGAGACTGCGGCCAAGTACATGGCAATCGTGAAGAAGGTGCGCGGCGGCAACTAGCCAACTTAAATAATGGGTACGGCTCGATAAACGAAGTACCGTCGTAACAGTTTTTCGAAATGGAGCGACTCACAATGACTACACCAGGGACATTACCGCGGCTGAACGCCGAGTTGTTGAAAGAGCAGCCAAGCCTTATTTCCACTAAGACGCCGGGGGGCGTGCTTCCCGAGAAGATCTTGCAGTTTGGAGAAGGCAATTTTCTTCGCGGATTCGTCGACTGGATGATCAATGGGATGAATCACAAGGGGCTATTCGAGGGCAGCGTCGTCATCGTCCAACCAGTGGCTCAGGGACTTGTTTCCAAATTAAATGAACAGAACGGTCTTTATACCTTGTTGCTGCGCGGGGTTCAGAATGGCAAAGTGGTCGAGGAGCAGCAGGTCATTAACTCAATCAGCCGCGGCATCAATCCCTACGCTGATTTTCAAGGTTATCTGAAGTGTGCTCACAATCCCGACCTACGATTTATCGTTTCGAACACGACGGAGGCTGGCATTGCGTTCGTTGCCAGTGATCGGCCCACGGACCAACCACCCAGTTCTTATCCCGGCAAATTAACATTGCTGCTTCTGGAACGCTACAAGGCGTTCAAGGGAGATCTCTCGAAGGGCTTTGTCCTTCTTCCATGCGAACTGATCGATCGCAACGGCGACAATCTCAAGAAGACAGTTCTTGAGACTGCGTCCAATTGGCAAATGGAGCCTGCCTTCATCGAATGGATTCAAAAGGCGAACATCTTTACCAATACCCTGGTGGATCGCATTGTGGTTGGGTATCCCAGAGGCGAGGCGGAGAGTCTGTGGAAGAAGGCTGGATATCAGGACGACCTGTTCGATTGCGCCGAGGTGTTTCACCTCTGGGTGATTGAAGCACCAACATCCGTCGCGGCGGAATTCCCGCTCAAGGAAGCTGGGTTCAACGTTGTGTGGACAGACAACATGAAACCCTACCGCGACCGTAAGGTCCGCATCCTTAATGGGGCACATACATCGTCGGTTTTTGCTGCCTATCTGGCAGGTAAGAATTATGTCGCTGAAATCATGGACGACCCGCTGACCTTCGACTATATGAAGAAGGCGGTTCATCAAGAAATCATTCCCACTTTGACGTTACCTAAAGAGGAATTGGAGGCGTTTGCCACAGCGGTCTTCGAGCGTTTTCGTAATCCATTCATCAATCACGAACTGTTGAGCATTTCCCTGAACTCCGTGTCGAAGTACAAAGCCCGCGTCCTCCCATCGTTAGAGAGGTATGTGGAGATTTATGGCGAGGTGCCGGCGCACTTGAGTTTTGGCCTTGCATCGCTTATCGCCTTCTACCATGGAACGGAAATCAGGGGCACTGCGCTTATCGGTCTGCGCGATGGAAAAGAATACAACATCAAAGACGATCTCGCGATCTTGAAGACGTTTGCGGAACTCTGGTCTCACTGTGACGGTTCGCCCAAGGCTATTGCCGTGCTGACGGATACCATTCTTCAGCAGAGTGGGTGGTGGGGCAGGGATCTTCGTGAGATCAAGGGCCTGTCCGCTGCCGTAACCGGGTACCTGATCTCTATCTTGAAGAATGGCATGGTGGCTGCGCTCGAACAGGTTGAGCACGCGAAGAAACCAGCTTAATAACCTAACGAGATTCCTGTCGATCGAACCATGACTGTAACCATTTAGTTCGAAGTTCCGGGTTTAATCCCACCGCCTTTAGGCGGTAAGCTTTAGCCTCCAGCTCCGATGAGCGACGAGGGGAACGATGGGAGAATATCGAACCAGCGGGCACGCGGTATGGGATATCA
>Ga0302320_10003741_pt1 | contig 35039 bp, 29 predicted proteins | sample Bog_T0_3_FD_202130 | JGI IMG/M metagenome (GOLD analysis project Ga0302320, IMG submission 202130) | Peat permafrost microbial communities from Stordalen Mire near Abisko, Sweden - Bog_T0_3 | ecosystem: Environmental > Terrestrial > Soil > Wetlands > Peat | place: Sweden: Abisko, Stordalen Mire...
AAACGACCCGCCGCGAGGCGCAAAAGCGCCTCGGCCTTCGGTTCGGCAAACCTTTTTCACTTTGAAAATCGTCGGTGACATTAAAATAAACAACTCAAACAGCCTTTTTCAGAGGTCTCAATGATGTTTATGATTCGACTGCCGATTATGGCTCTGACGGCCTAGACACTTTTGAGCTGAGCCGATGGTTTTCATACTTTCACCGGACTTCGGATGGCGTGGGCGGTTTCGCCTACCCGGGGCGTCTGCCAGTTTCTGATAATGTTCCAGAAGTTGTTAAAGCAGCGTGGCTGGCCTATTGTTCAAAAGATTATTTCAATGATTCAAGCAACCAAACCGGGCTAAAATTATTCAGACAATTTTCCATGGTCTGGCCTGATTTCATTACCAATCAAGTCACTTACTGGCCGGACTCGACTTTACCGCAAAGCATCACCGGCTGGAGTCGGAATTGGATTGTGGGCGATAGAACCGATTCAAATCAGCCCAAACAGGCGGAGGAGTTGAAACAGTACCCAAACGGATTCAAAGCGTGGAAATTCACAGTTAGTGATCCGGTCACTGTCGGAAATATCCAGGTGCCTCGACAAATCACATACGAAACATATTTCCCAAAATTCCCCGATCCGCCGAATACTGAGCTTGCGGGCGACGACACAATTCTGCTCCGTAAAGCCACCTTCACCGTAGATTCCGTCGAAGTCGGCAAAGGTCGGTTTGATCCGTTGCCGCCGGTGCCGGTTCCCGATTTGCAAGTAGAGGATAACCGTTTCAAAGATTTAGTCGGAAACTTCATCATCGGTTCGCACGCCACCTCCAAAGGCTGGCCAACGCGCGGATCTACAGCTTTCAAACAGGCCTCTGCCGAAGCAGACAAATTGGCCAAGGGGGAGAATCGCGCAATCATTCAAGCGGATTTGAAAAAGGAAGCGCAAATCATCCCACCGCCTTGAATTTGTTCCGAACCGTGGGTAGGTTGAAATGCTTGGCCTCAAAAAAGCACATTTAGCTTCACAAATCTGACAACATTTTCCACACGCGCAGCGCTTCCGTCACGCCCCACGCCTGCGCGTCGCAGCCGCGCTGCGTGTGCGGCGCGTCACCGTCGAGGATTTCCGGCAACTGGCCGAGACAGCCTTCGTCCAACAATTTTTCCGCGCTGCCCAGATAACTTTTCGCCGTCGCAATGGACTCCGGTGAGAAATCCCAAGCCCGGGCGAGCGCCTCGCAAAACGTCGGGAACGTCCACGTCCACGCCGTGCCGTTGTGATACGCTGGTTTGCGGCGCGCGTCCTCGTCGCCCTCATAGCGCGGCCAATACGGTTCCACGGGATTGTTGAGCAGATGGCCGTCGCGGTAAATCGCCAGCGGCACGGTCACCGGCAGCGGCGCAAGCGAGCGCAGCGCGCCCGGCACCACGAGATATTTCCGCGCGGCTTCGACACACCGTTTGGCGCGTTCGCCGGTGACGAGGCCGAGGCTGACGGCAAAGAGCCCATTGCTCCGCAGCGCGTCGCTCACCGTCGCATCGCGGGCGATGACGCGCGGTCCGCCCAGCAGCACGTCGGCGAACCAGCCTTTGTCTTCGAGCCAGAAGAGTTTTTCAAAAGAAGTGGCCGCGTGACTGGCGCGGTCGCGCCATTTTTTTTGTTCCGCCTTGTCGCTGATTTTTTCCAGCAGCCGGAGCAGGCGAATCCACAAAACCTGAATCTCAACGGGATAACCTTCGCGCGGCGTGCCGGCGGGATAGTTCGTGTCCATCCAGGTGAAATGACTCGGACTCCAGATGAGCGCGGAATCGGCATCCATGCGGATGCCATTCGGCGTGCCTTTGGCATAATTTTCTGCGATGCTCGTGAGCACGTAGCGGAGGGTGCGGCTGCCGTCAACGCGCTGGTTGAAAAACTTTTTGTCGGCCAGGTCCTCGCACACGACAGCGAACCATAGCGGCGCGTCGGAGGTGTCACGGTTTGAAACATCGTTGCCGTGGATCGTGTTGGGTAACGTGCCATCCTTTTCAAATTTGGCGAACGTCAGCAGCAGTTGTTTTACCTCGTCAGCCATGCCGGCAGCCAAAAGCCCGCGCGCACAAATGAGCGAATCACGGCCCCAGTCCAAAAACCACGGATAGCCGGCGATGACCGTTTTGCCGTCGTCGCGGCGGACGACGAATTGTTTCGCCGCGCGTTCAAGCTGGGTTTCAAAATTGTCCGCTGGCTTTTCTGATTTCGATTTTTGCCTTCCGATTTTTGCTTCTTCCATTTCTGCCGTAAGAATCAGCGTGGCGTCTGCGCCCTTCATCAGCGGCAGTTCAAACCAACCGGGGCTGTAGGCATCGCCGCTGCCGGTCTGGCCGCGTGTCTGCTCGACGGGATGCGGAATGTTCTCGCACCATTCCGGCTGCGGATGATATTCACCCGCGTCGGCAAACACGCGCAGTTGACGGTCTGGTGCCGGCGTGAAGGCAAATCCGGCACAATTTTGAATTTTGAATTTTGAATTTTGAATTTCGCGGCAGTTCGACGAAAAATGAAAATCCGCACCGCCATTGCGCTTGGTCTCGCTGTGGAAATTCCGGTCCTCAATGTCCACGCGCACGGTCAGCCGCACGTCGGCATCGGCGGGCAGTTGTTTGCCGCTCGCCAGTTTTTCCGTTGGGCGGCTGAAATGCAAAATGGTCGTGTTTTTGCCTTGGACCATTTCCACGCGTAATTCGATTTCCACGGTGCGGCCGTCGCCGGCATTCGCCACGAAATTCCAGACGGCGGGCGAACCGGCTTGGAAGGACGCGAGGTTTTGGAAATGCAGCGGCGAGAGAAAACCGTCGGCATTCACCCAGACGCGCATGCGCTTCACGAAAACATGGCGGTCCACCGGCACGGCGGGATTCAAATTCGCGCCGAGCGCGCAGTCGTATTTGGAATTCACGCGGCCCAGATCCACGCCCAACCGCGCCATGCCCCCGATGCCGTTCGTCAATAAAACCAAATCAGTGGGAGATGGCAGATGGCAGATGGCAGATGGCAGGTGCGGTTCGGGCGCGAGAAAACGGATGGCCGCCGAAACTTTTGGCGAGGTTGTCGCGTAGCGTTCCAAAATCAATTCGGCTGCCGCCGCCGCATCGCGCGGGGCAAAGCAGGCGATGTGGCGGTCGCCCACGGCGATGGACTGGACGTGAACCACCGGATTCTGACTCCTGACTTCTGACTTCTGAGTTCTCAATTCGGCGCGGAACGGCGCGGAATCCTCCACCAGCAGCCAGTGGCCGGGCGGCACCAGCGTCACGCGGCGGGTGTCGAGCAGCGTCCATTCGATGACGCGCGGGAAAATTCTGCCGGCTTCCGCTTCCGCCAGCAAATCGGCGAGCGGAGTTTTGGCATCGCGCGCGGCAAACTCGCTGGCGGCAGCGAGCAGGTTTTTTGGCGAACGGAAAACTTTTTCCGCGAGCCAATGCCAGTCCGGTCCGTCCACGGTTTCGGCGGAAATGATTTGGCCCAATGATTGCAGGGCAAATGCGGCCTGCGCGCGGGTGCGGCGGTAGGCGTCACCGGCCGGGCCAGTTGGTTTTGCCGCCGGTGCGAGACAGTAAACCGCGCCGGGCGGAAGCGGGAAAGCGGTTTCGTTTTTGGTGACAGAAGTTTTTGGCAGCGGCTGGCCGAGCAGCTCGAATTTGAAATTTGAAATTTGAAATTTGAAATCAGCGGCGGCGAACGCGCTGGAGTTTTCCACGTCCGTGTTGACCAAAACTAAAACGGAATCCCTGCCCTCGGCTGATTCGCGGAGTAGGGCATAGACCGGCGAGTCGGGCGCGCTCAGGCGTGTGAGTTTAGCGCCGTCAAAAAAACACGGATGGTCGGAAATAAGCCGGGTCAACTGCGCGAGTTCGGGGATGATGTTTTCGGCGGCGTCCCAATTCAAACCGGTGTTGCCGTGGACGCGGATTTTTTCAGTGGCCAGCCATTCGACGCCGCAGGTGAAGCCGAAACCGCCACCCGGACTGGTGAGCGCGCAGAGACGATTTCGCAACAACGACCACCTGCGACCTTTTTTGGCGAGGCGGTCGTTGTCGTGGGTTTCGGAGTAATGGACGTAGCTGCCAACGCGCTCATTCTGGCGGTTGGCGTAATCGAGATAGCCGGCAACGTCTTTGCCGGAATAATTTTGGAATAATTCTGAATAGGCCCATTGCATGCCGCCTTCGGTCAGCAAAAGTTCCGTGGCGTCCCACGAGCCGCCAAGGCCTTCAAGCAGAAAAATGGTTTCCGGAAATTCCTCCTGCACGCGGGCGATGATGTATTGCCAGGCGACTGCGGGGATTTTGTAGCCGGCGTCGCAGCGGAAGCCGTCCACGCCGCGCCGGCACCAGGTGATGAGCGAGTCGGCGATGAGATCCCAGAGCTTGACGTCGTGCTGTTCGAGTTCGACTAAATCTTCCCAAACAGTTCCCCAGGCGCCGGGGCTGGCGAATTCGCCGCCGGGATTTTTCAGAAAAAATTCCGGATGATTTTCCTGCAAGGTCGAGCCCCAGCCGGTGTGGTTGATAACGATGTCTATGAACACTCGCGCGCCAAGCGAGTGCGCGGCGTAGGTGAGTTCGCAAAATTGATCAATGCCGCTGGTGCGTTTGTCAAACTCCACGAGTGCAGGATCCACGGCCGTCAAATCCAGCGCGGCATACGGGCTGCCGAAGCGGCCGAAGCGTGCGTAGGTCGTCGGCGTCGGATGCACGGGCAGCAGATGAATGATCCGGCAGCCGAGCTGGTTGACGATGAATGGCAACTGTTTCGTCAGGTTGCGGAATTTTCCCGACGGCGGCAGCGTGGCGTAACCTTGCGCTTCAAGTGATTTTAATTGCGCATCCAATTTTTCATCAGCGGTGGTGGCCAGATTTTTCGGCGCGCCAAACAGCCGGGTGAAGGCGCAGTAAATGGTGTTCGCGGTGCGGGTGAAATTGGGATGGACGGAAATGCCCGCGTCCGGACCGTCGGGCCAGTGCTGCCAGTTTTTTTCGTCCAGCAGATAGGCTTTGGCCTGAAAGTAGCCGACCTCGGCGAGCGGCAGTTCGATCTGCCAGCCGTCGGCGGTCTTTTGCATCGGCACGTCGCGCCACGAGGAATTGGCGACGACCGCCTGTCCGGCGTGGGCGGAGATGATTTCTTTACGGCGCGCGGCGGCGCGGCCGAGGTTGGTGCGGAGCCGGGCGGACCAGTTTTTTGGCGGCGGCGAACCGGTTCCGGCGCGGATGGAAAATTGGATTTTATCGCCGACGAAACGCGCAAGGCGTTCGCCGGTGGCGGGGGTCATGGCTGGGCGGGTTTGCTCCACGCCAAAATTTTTACCATGAAGCGGCGCGCTGCAAAGCGCAAAAAGCACTTTACTTTGGATTGCTTTGGGCCGGCCGACGTTTTAGTTTGGCAACGAAGTTGCTGGGTTTTGTCGGCGGAGATTTTACAATTATGGCGGTTATTTCGTTAAATCCGGGTGAAGAAGCTCAATTGCAACAGACGATTGAGATGTTCGAGGTCATTGCGCAATCGCAGCCGAATGACTGCCAGTCACTGGAAATCCTGAAGGAGGCGTATTCCAAGCTGGGCCGCGAGCCGGAAGTGATCAACACGTCCAAGCGCATCGCGCAGGCGTATATGCAGACGGGGCAGTTGTCCTCGGCGATTCTCGAATTTGAGACGGTCTTGCAGCGCTGCCCGGACGATGTGGAGGTGCAGGCGGCGCTTCGGGAAATTGAAAGCAAGGCGAGCAACACCGGCGGCATGGAGGCGGCGGGCATCGAACCGGCGGCGTTGATGCCGGCCCCGGATTCGGCAAGGTCGCCGGCGAAGAAAGCACGCGTGGTGGCCGGCGAAATTGACGACGGCCGCACAATGCTGCGGCGGATTTTTGTGGACAGCAAGGCCATCAGCGCGGGCGATTTTGACTTGTGCTGGCGCACTACGGATGTGACGGCGGCCCCGGCGGAAGTGGTCGAGCCGTTCATCCAGATCCTACAGGACAAGGGTATTTTGCCGCTGGAAAAATCCCTGAAGCTGCTGTCCGACAAATCGCGCATGGCGTATTTGCCGTTGGAAAAATATGACGTGGATATTGATTTGACGCGCGGCTTTCCGGCGGAAGTCTGCCGGCGCTGGTGCGTGCTGCCCTTTGACCGGATGAGCAAGGCGATTCTGGTGGCCACTGCGAATCCGTTCAATCAGCAGGCGGTCAAGGAACTGTCCGAGACCACTTCGCACCGGCTGGTGTGGTATTTGGTGACGCCCACTGACCTGATGGGAAACCTCCGCAAAGCATTCCGTTGAAACCATGGCCAAAGTAAAATCATTTGGAGAACGCATCGCCGACGCGCTCGTCGAGGATGGTTTGCTGGGCGCGAACCAGGTGGAGGAGCTGCTGGAACAGCAAAAAAAGACAGGCGCGCGCCTCGTCAAGCTCATCGTCGAAAAAGCTTACGTCAGCGAACAAGACCTGGCCGTCTGCATGGGCCGCGTGTTGAACGTCACGCCGATCAACCTCGCCCGCGCCCACGTCCCGCTGGAATTGGTGGAATTGTTCCCCCGCGAGACGATGACCACGCATCGCGTCATCCCCGTTTCACGCCTGGAAAACCGGTTGTTCCTGGCCATGGCCGACCCGCTAAACGTCATCGCCCTTGACGACGTCAAGCGCATCACCAAGCTGGAAATCACGCCGCTCATCGCGTCCGAAAAAGCCATCGCCGACAAGCTCACCGCCCTGGACGCCACCAAGGGCGGTTCCATGGAAGACATCATCCAGGATGCGCAGAAGCTGCAGGAGGCCGACGCCGACGCCGACGCCTTGGAAAACATCCGGGAAACGGTCGAGGATGTTAGCATTGACAAACTCGCCGCCTCCGGTGAAGAGGCACCCGTCATCAAACTGGCCAACCTGATCATCGTGCAGGCCATCAAGGACCGGGCCAGCGACATTCATCTGGAACCGTTTGAAAAATCCATGCGGTTGCGTTACCGCGTGGACGGCGTGCTCCTTGACGCGACGCCGCCGCCCAAGCAGATGCAACTGGCGCTGACCTCGCGGATGAAGATCATGTCGAGTTTGGACATCGCCGAACGCCGGCTGCCGCAGGACGGCCGCATGCGCGTCAAGGTCGGCGGCAAGGACTATGATTTGCGCGTCTCCATTTTACCGACCGTCCACGGCGAGAAAATCGTGCTGCGCGTGCTCGACAAGAGCAATTTGACCGCGAGCATTGACAAGCTGGGCCTTGATCCCGAGACCTTCAAAAACTTCAAGACGGCCATTGATGCGCCGCACGGGCTGATCCTCGTGACCGGCCCGACCGGCTCCGGCAAGACCACCACGCTTTACTCCGCGCTCAACGAGCTGAACAATCCGATTTACAACATCATCACCGTCGAAGACCCGGTGGAATTCCAGATTCCCGGCATCAACCAGGTGCCGACCAAGAAGGACATCGGCCTCTCTTTCGCCAACGCGCTGCGGTCCATTTTGCGGCAGGACCCGGACATCATCATGATCGGGGAAATCCGCGACACCGAGACGGCGGAAATCGCCATCGAAGCTGCGCTCACCGGCCACCAGGTGCTTTCCACGATGCACTGTAACGACGCCCCCGGCGCCATCGCGCGCCTCGACGACATGGGCATCGCGCCGTTTTTGATTTCGTCCTCCGTGATTTTGTCCTGCGCGCAGCGCCTCATGCGCCGCATCTGCTCGCACTGCAAGGAGCCGGTGACTTATCCCGACAAAATGTTCAATGATTTGGGAATTGAGCCGTCCTCCTTCAGCGGCGTGCAGTTGTTCCGCGGTCGCGGCTGCGACCGGTGCAAAAACTCCGGTTACGCCGGGCGCATGGCCATCATCGAAGCCATGAACATCAACGACCAGATCCGCAAGCTCATCATCGCCCGCGCCAGCACGCGCGAAATGGCCAAGGTCGCCGTCAATCAGGGAATGAAAACGCTCCGCATGGTTGGTCTGGACCGCGCCCGTGAAGGCATCTCGACTTTGGAGCAAGTCCTCGTCGTCACGTCCGCGCACTGACCGTTCAGAATTTCCGCTGCGGCATCACGAACGGCTGCGGCCCCTGGATGAGCCACGGAGCCGGTTGAGGTGCCCAAGCTGGAGCCGTCACCGGCGCAATTCCTTGATTCACGATTCCCGGCAACGGCGTCAAACCGGTCGGTTTCCCGATGCCGGTGGTTAACGGCTTGAAGGATGCGCCGGCGGGATTCGGCATGTAATCCGGCTGCGTGATGTAGGGATCCAAGACTGGGGCGGTTTTGGGCACGGGGAAAAATTTGCTCTCGGGCGAGGGTTCCGTGGCCGTCGCTGGACTGGGATTCAGCAATTGCCGGAACCGATCCATCGCCGCCATTTGTTCCACGTCCGGCTTGTCCGGCGTTTGTGGCACGGGCGGGTTAAAGGCATCCCAGCCAAAACTTTTATCGTTGCGGTTCGCGGGCCCGTCCCCGATCCGCCGGCTATTGAGATACTCGTTCAATCTTTGGGCCGCATCCATCGGGCTGTCACGCCCCGGATCCGACGGGTTCAGGCCGTCCCGGTCACGCGAAAGATTCCACGGCGAATTATCCCGGTTATTTTGCCAGCTGTTGGTGTAGCTGCCCCGCAAGTTGTTTTCCCGGTCGAGATAACGATCCAATTGTGTCGCGTTCTTTTTGGGGCCCATGGCGTCGCGCTCCGTCGCTGGGAGCAATTCATCCGTCGGGGTGGTTCCTAAAATTTGCTCCGGCGTCATCAGCGCCCAGTTCTTGCGATCTTCCAGCAATTGATTCATCCGCTGCGAGTGGGGCGTGTTGGCCACCGCCGGGGGCGCGACCGGCAAATCATTTGGGGCCTGGAAATGAAGGCTCGGATCCGGGGCCTGAAGCGAGTCCGGCAGGATCGGCAACTGCGAACTCTCCGGTGCCAGTGACGGTGTGACCGTCGCCGTGTCATCGAATTTGGGCGTGGAAAAAATGATGGACCGGTCGGATGACTGCGCCCCGGCGGATAAAACCATGGCTCCCATTGCAACGATAAGCAACGGCACATTGAGTCTGGGCGGGTAAAACACCATTTTCAGCTTAATACGCTAATCCAGTGGACACCGTCCGTCAAAATTGAATTCAAATTAAAATCGCGTTTTCCGGGCCGCCACCGATGAACAGCCCGCGCTTGTTTGATTGCCGCCGCCGCCGCCGCCGAATATCTTTTGGCTCGTCATGCACACCAACCGGCTCGCCCGCGAAAAGTCGCCGTATCTGCTCCAGCACGCGCACAATCCCGTGGACTGGTTCGCGTGGAACGCCGAGGCCTTCGCCCAGGCGCACGCGGAGAACAAACCCATTTTCTTGAGCATTGGCTACTCGACCTGCCACTGGTGCCACGTCATGGAGCGTGAAAGTTTCGAAAACGAAAAAATTGGAACGTTCCTTAACGAGCATTTCGTCAGCATCAAGGTGGACCGCGAGGAGCGCCCGGACGTGGACAAGATTTACATGACGTTCGTGCAATCGACGACCGGCGGCGGCGGCTGGCCGCTGAACGTTTTTCTCACGCACGATCTGAAGCCGTTTTTTGGCGGCACTTATTTTCCGCCGGACGCGCGCCACGGTCGCCCCAGTTTTTTGCAGTTGCTCGAACAAATCGCCGGATTGTGGCGCGAACGGAAAATGGAAATCGTTGCGTCCGCCGATGAATTGCACGCCCGGCTCGAACTCATCGTTGCTCGCGACGCGAAGGAAAGTTCCCCGCTCACGCCGCCGACGCTGCACCGCGCCGTGGAAACCTTCAAGGAATCCTTCGATCCGGTGAACGGCGGCTTCGGCGACGCACCGAAGTTTCCGCAGCCGAGCATTCCCTCGCTCGTCCTGCGCGCCGCGAAACGCTTCCGTGACGCCGAGGCGGAGAGGATGGTTCTGCACACTTGCGACAAGATGGCCGCCGGCGGCATTCACGACCAGCTCGGCGGCGGTTTCGCGCGTTACGCCGTGGACGCCGGGTGGCTGGTGCCGCATTTCGAGAAGATGCTCTACGACAACGCACAGCTCGCGCAGCTTTATCTCGACGCGTTTCTCGTCAGCGGCGACGCGCGCCACGCGGAAGTCGCGCGTGACATTCTGGATTATGTTTTGAGCGACATGACGCATCCGGGCGGCGGATTTTATTCCGCCGAGGACGCCGACAGCGAAGGTCACGAAGGAAAATTCTATTGCTGGACGAAAGATGAATTGTCCAAGCTGCTCACGGTTGACGAATTCAACATCGCAGCGGCCTATTTCGGCATCACGGCGGAGGGCAACTTCATTGACCACAGCCATCCGACACCGCTGCCCGGACAAAATGTGTTGAGCGTCGTCAATTCAGACGTGCCGGCTGCCGACCGGCCGATGCTTACAGCCTCGAAATCAAAAATGTACGCCGCGCGGGCCAAGCGCATCCGGCCGCAGCGCGATGACAAGATTCTCGCTTCGTGGAATGGCCTGATGCTCGGCTCCTTTGCGCGGGCGTCCGCCGTTTTGGGCGAGGAAAAATATCGTGCGGTGGCGGAGAAGGATATCCGGTTCCTCCGCGAAAATCTCTGGGACGAAAAATCCAAATCACTTTTCCACCGCTGGCGCGACGATGAACGCGACAACGTCCAACTGCTCGAAGGCTACGCCTTTCTTTTGGCCGGCGTTATTGATTTGTATGAGGCCACGCTTGCGCCGGCGCATCTGGATTTTGCAATCGAACTCGCCGAGGCGATGATTGCGAAATTTTATGACGCGGCGAACGGCGGCTTCTGGCAAAGCCTGGCCGGCACGAATGATTTGATCCTGCGCGTGAAGGACGATTACGACGGCGCGGAGCCGAGCGGCAACTCCGTCGCCGCGCTCGCGCTGCTGAAGCTCGCCGGCATCACGGGCCGGGAGGATTTCCGGCTGCCGGTCCAGGCGACGCTGCAACTCTTTGCGGGCCGGTTGCAACAACAGCCCGCCGCGCTAGCGTTCTTGCTGCACACGGTGGATTTCTGGCTGGACGAACCGCACCGCGTCGTCATCGTTGGAGAAAGAAATTCCGCCGATTTTCAAAAACTGCTTCGCGCCGCGCATTCGGTTTACCAACCGAACAAAATCATTCTGGGCAACACCGGGGCTGTGCAAGAATTTGCCCGAACCCTGCCCGTGAAAGACGGTGCGGCGGCCTATCTTTGCACCGGCACCGCGTGCCAGCCGCCGACCAACGACCCGGCGAAGCTCAAAGAAATGTTGAAATAACCGGTTAAAGGGCGCTGTCGTCGCGCTCGTCGGTGCGGACGCGATAAGCTTCATCAACCTTCCAGACGAACACCTTGCCGTCGCCGATTTTTCCGGTCTTGGCCGCCTTGAGAATGGCCTGGATGGCCTGGTCGGCGAGATTGTCCGGCAGCACGGTCTCGATTTTGATCTTCGGCAAAAAATCCACGGTGTATTCGCTGCCGCGATAAATCTCTGTGTGGCCTTTTTGCCGGCCGAAGCCCTTGACCTCGGTGACGGTCATGCCTTGAATGCCGATTTCGTTCAGGGCGGCTTTGACGTCGCTCAACTTGAACGGCTTGATGATGGCTTCGATTTTTTTCATATTGGATTTGATTATTCCGAGTAGGCGCGTTCGCCGTGCTGAGTGAGGTCGAGGCCGGTGCTTTCATCTTCGATGTCCACGCGCAAACCGACCAGCGCGTCCACAATTTTGAGCAGAATGAAAGTGGCGCCGCCGGCAAACACCGCCGTGACCAACACGCCGATGGCCTGGTTGCCCAACTGACTCAGGCCGCCCGCGAGCGACACCGCCACGCCGTTCACTTGAAACGTGGTGGCGATGGCGGGATTGACCGCCGCGCTGGCCAGCACGCCGAGCATCAACATGCCGATCATGCTGCCTACGCCATGCACGCCGAACACGTCGAGCGAATCATCGTAGGCGAAATGGGCTTTCAATTCAGTCACCGCAAAATAACAGACCACGCCGGCCACCAGCCCAATGCCGAACGCCGCCGGCACCGTGACAAAACCCGACGCGGGCGTGATGGTCGCGAGGCCGGCGACCATGCCGGACGCCGCACCCAAAACGCTGGGCCGGCCTTTGTGCCACCACTCCACTGTCGCCCAACTCAACGCAGCGGCGGCGGCGGAAAAATGGGTTGCCGCAAACGCGCTCGTCGCGAGCGCGCCGGAATTCAAGGCGCTGCCCGCGTTGAAACCGAACCAGCCCACCCACAGCAGTCCCGTGCCGATGAGCGAGAGCACAACATTGTGCGGAATCATCGGCTCCTGCGGATAACCGGCGCGGCGTCCCAGCATGATAGCGCACACGAGCGCCGAGACACCGGAGCTGATATGAACGACTGTGCCGCCCGCGAAATCCAGAACCGGAATTTTTCCGCCGAGCGCCCAGTTGAAAAGTCCGCCCTTGCCCCAGATCATGTGGCACAACGGAAAATAAACGACCGTCACCCACAGCACGACGAACAGCACATAGCCCTTGAATTTGATCCGTTCCGCCACCGCGCCGCTGATGAGCGCGGGCGTGATGATGGCGAACATCATTTGAAACAGCATGAACGACTCCTGCGGAATCGTGCCGGCGTAATCCGGGTTCGGTGGGCCACCCACGCCGTGCAGCATGAAATAGGTGCGCGGGTCGCCGACGAACGCGTTCCCCGGCGCGAACGCCATGCTGTAGCCGAATACCATCCACAACGCGGACACCAGCGCCATCAGCACCAGGCTGTGCATCATCGTGGCGAGCACGTTTTTGCTGCGCACCAGTCCGCCGTAAAAAAGGATCAACCCCGGTGCGGTCATCATCAGCACCAGCGCCGCGCTCGCGAGCACCCATGCATTGTCGCCGGAATTGATGCCGGACTGGGCGGCCTGGTTTTGTCCCGCCAGTTGTTCCAGCCGGGTGATGCGCTGCTCGTAGGAAGTGCCACCGGAGGCTTGAACCGGGGTCTGACTCGCGCAGACTAAAAGGAAAGCAATCAGCGTTACGGAAAAAAAGGACACAATGGAACGGAAAGGTGATTTCATGCGTGCCAATAAATGAACAAAGCTGATGGCCGGCGTCAATCAATTTACCATCACAGCAAAGCCAGCTATCCGGCATCAAACTTGAACCCATCATTCATTCGACTGCGGGTCGCCGCTTTCCGGTTGCTCGGCAGGCTCTGAAGATTCCGGTTGTTCCGGATGTTCCGCCGATTCGTGGGGTGTCTGTGATTCGGGACGCTGCGGGCGATTAAACCGTTCGGGCCGGTTCGGCCGGCCTGGACGCTCCGGGCGGCGGAACTGCTCCTGGCGTCCCAGCGGTTCGGGACGTTCGGGCCTGTCACTGCGCGATTGGAACTGGCGCAGCGCGCGCAGCAGCGATTCGATTTCGCGTTCGTCAGTGAGCTTCTGGCGCTCGGCCAATTCCACCAATTCCAAAACTTCCTCCATCTGATCCAGCGTCTGCTTCAGCGATTCGACAATCTGCATCACCTCGTTGACGGCCTGGCTGATGGCCGAACCATCCGTCCGGGGCACGCGCGGCGGATGAACCACCGGCACAAGCCTGGGGCGCGGCGACAGCGGGCGGGATGGCAGCGGACGCACCGGATGTTCGGACAATTTAATCGGCGATTCGGCGGGCGGCGGGATTGGCGGCGCGGCAGATTCAACCATTGCCGAGGATTCGGTTGTCGCCGCCGTTTCGATGCCGGGCGGCGGTTTGCCCAGGGCAGATTTCACGGGCGGGCGCGGGCCGCGACCACGACCGCGACCACCACGATGCCCACGACGACGCGATCCCATGCCTTTGGCAGGTGCGGGACTGTTTGTTTCCGGCGGTTGTTCCTCTGACATTTAGAAATAAGCATGACGCTCCGACGGGCAAATGCAATGGAGAATTATAAAATGATTCAGATTAAATCAGGCGCGGCGTTAGGACTCACTAATTTTTGTGTCCAAATCTGCCCTCTCCTTCTCGCTTAAACAAATCCCTAAATAGCCACAGTCTCGACAAACAAAAGATAGCGGAGAATAACCTACCCACATCGTTTTGCCTTTTGGGGCAAAATTCCGAAATGCCTTTTCCCAGAAATTCCCAGCGACGAGCCTTGATCCCTTACAACTCGGACAAACCAATTTAGATGATAGTGATTCCATACTGTGATAATGGCTAACGAATCAAAATCAATCCAGCAAGCTGATTATTTCTTCACAAACAACGCCAGCGACGCGGTGAATCCGTGCAAATAATTTTTTTCTCCGACCGGACCGATCTCGCCGTTGCCGTAAAATCCGGCGAGGCCGATCGGGCCCAATTCCTTTTGCACCTGCTCGGCGTCGTGGTTGGGCGCGCCAAAAAGATTTTTCCCGCGGCCGTTGCAGCAGCACAGGCAGCCGCCATAAATCGTCGCACCGCCGATTTTTTCCTTCGCGTGTTCGAGCAGTTCGCCCATGTCCTCATTCGCGGCCACCGCATCGCGCCGATGAAACTGGATGGTCTGCCCCGCGCGCGGCAGCGCCGCCACCGCCAGCACGCCGGAATTCGGGTCGCCGCCGATCAGGTTGCGCACGAGAAAATCGCCGCGATGAAAATCCTCGAGGTATTCGTTCACGACCAGGCCGATGAACAGATTTCCGCGCGCCTTCTGCTGGTCGGCCACAGAAAGTTTCTGCACCGTCTCGGCCAGCACGGCATAGGCGGGCCGGTTGGCGATCTGGTGAATGAGATTTTGCTCGACGCGTGTCAGCGTCCACGTTTCGCCGATGGGCGTGCAGCCCTGCGAAATGACCCCGGATAATTTCACGTCGCCGCCGACGGAAATGGCCACGCCGCCGTCCTCAAAAACCTCGCCGTTCAAATAAACCTGCGTGGATTGTTCCGAAAAAACTCCGCTCGCCAGTCCGCCAAACACCGGCAGCGGCGCGAACGACTGGTTCCACGAACGGATCCAGCTTTCCGCGTCCAGATGAAACGGGTCAATGAAGGCCAGCCAGCCGTTCGTGCGCTTCGGATCAACGCCGGATTCCAGCGGCCAATATGCCGGGCTGTCCGCTTCCTCAATCTGCGTTTGCGTGAAGCGAAAACCATTCAGCTCCGCGCCCGGCAGCGAATACAGCGCGAGGACGATGCCGGACGCATCCTCGATCTCGTGCGAACCAGCCACGAGGCTGGCGCTCGAACAGCCCGCCAGCAGCGGGATGCGCGCATGGACGCGCAAAATCTCCAGCGTCGCCTGCGCGTGCGGGAAAAATTTCGGCGACATGAAAACGAGCCCGAGCGAAACCGGCCGGTCGCCGAGCTGCGCCCGCAGGCGCTCCGCCCACGCGCGCAGGCCGTCATCGTCAAAACCTTCAGACCAATAGGCGGCGGCGGAAAATTCACTGTTCACAAGGCTAGTTTAATGCCGACGCGCGCGATTGCAAATGTTCTGCGCAAGAAACGGATTTTGTTTCGGCGGTGTTTTTCGGTTATCTTGCCAGCCAGATGGTTTCAACCGCCCAAACCGAATCCGCAAAAATTGAAAGCAGTCCGGCCCAATCGCCACGACTGCCGGAGTTGCTCGCGCCCGCCGGCGACTGGGAATGTGTCAAGGCCGCCGTCGAAAATGGCGCGGACGCGATCTACTTCGGCCTGGAAAAATTCAACGCACGGATGCGGGCGAATAATTTCACCGAGGCCGATCTGCCGAAGCTCATGAAGTTTCTCCACCGGCGCGGCGTCAAGGGCTACATTACCTTCAACATCCTCGTCTTTCAAAATGAGCTGGCCGACGCGGAAAATTATCTGCGCGCCATCATCGCCGCCGGCGTGGACGCGGCGATTGTGCAGGACGTGGGGATTTGCCAGATGATCCGAAAATTGTCGCCGGATTTTCCGATTCACGCCTCGACGCAGATGACCGTCACCAGCGCGGCGGGCGTCGAGTTCGCCCGCGAACTCGGCTGCAATCTCGTCGTGCTGGCGCGCGAATGTTCCATCAAGGAAATTGAGAAAATCAATCTGGTGGGGCGAGACTCCATCGAGCCCAAATTTCAACTCCCTCTCGAAGTTTTCGTCCATGGCGCGTTGTGCGTCGCGTATTCCGGCCAATGCCTTACCAGCGAATCGCTGGGAGGCCGCTCGGCTAATCGTGGCGAATGCGCACAGGCCTGCCGGATGCCTTACGATTTGATTTCCGACGGTCAGCAGGTTCCGCTCGGCGACAAGCGGTATTTGTTAAGTCCGCAGGATTTGTCAGGGTTGGAAGTGTTGCCGGATTTGGTTCGCGCCGGTGTCGCGTCGTTGAAAATCGAAGGCAGGCTCAAGTCGCCGGAATACGTCGCCAGCATCACGAAAGTTTATCGCGAAGCCTTGGATAATTTACGATTGACGATCGTCGATTTACGCGCCGCGAACCAGCTATCGCGTAAATCCGAAATTGTAAATCGTAAATATGAACTGGAAATGGCTTTTTCCCGCGGCCTTCACACCGGCTGGTTTGGCGGCACCAATAACCAGCAGCTTGTCCACGCACGCTTCGGTAAAAAGCGCGGCATTTTCCTCGGCGAAGTCGCGCGGGTCCAGAACGAAAAAGCCACCGTGCAGTTGCAAGCCCCGCTCAAGCTTGGCGACGGCGTGGTGTTCGACGCGGGCCGACCGGATGAAAAAGAGGAAGGTGGGCGCATATACGGAATCAAGACATTCCAGAACAAAACCTCGGGCACCGAGGAATCGATTTTGGAGTTCGGCTACGGCCACATTGATTTCAACCGCGTCCACGTCGGCGACAAATTGTGGAAGACCAATGACCCCGAACTCGACAAGCGTCTGCGCCAGAGTTTTGCCGGCGACGTCCCGCATTTTCAGCGCCCGGTCGAAATCGAAGTTCACGGCCTTGCCGGCAAACCGCTCACATTGATCATCCGCGATGAGTTTGGAAATGTCGCGAGGGTTGAATCGACCACACCGCTGGCGAAGGCCGAAAAAGTTCCGCTCACGGCAGAAAAACTGCGCGAGCAACTTGGCCGGCTCGGCGGCACGCCATTCAAGCTCGGCGAACTAAAAAACTTTCTGTCTGGCGAAGTCATGCTGCCGGTCAGCGGATTGAACCGCCTGCGCCGCGAATTTGTCGGCGAACTGGAAAAACTCCGCGCGCAGCCGAAGCGATGGACGCTAAACGAAGTCAGAAGTCAGAAGTCAGAAGTCAGAACGGAAAACGCGCCCGACTCCAAAAATTCGCAATCGGAAATCGCCAGTCTGCAATTGATTGTCCTCGTCCGCAGCCTGCCGCAGCTCGAAGCCGCGTTGAAATGCGGCGTGCGGACGATTTATTGCGAGTTTGAGGATCCAAAGAAATATCGCGAGGCCGTCACGACTTTCCATACAGCCTACGGTTGCGCGACTTCTCAACCTTCAACTTTAAACCTTCAACCTTCCATTTGGGTCGCCCCGCCGCGCATTTTCAAAACCGGCGAGGAATGGGTTTTGAAACAGGTCTTGTCATCCAACGCCGACGGCTATCTCATCCGCAATTACGATCACCTGAAATTTTTCGCCGGCTGCTGGAAGCGCGGTGATTACTCGCTCAACGTCGCCAACGCGCTGACGGCGGATTATTTCAAAAACAAATTTGGGCTTGAACGCATCACGCCGTCCTACGATTTGAATTTTACGCAGCTCGAAGCGCTGTTGCGCGCCGCGCCGCCGGAATGGTTTGAGGTCACGGTTCACCAGCACATGCCGATGTTTCACATGGAGCATTGCGTGTTCTGCGCGTTTCTTTCCAGCGGCACGGATTTTACGAACTGCGGCCGGCCCTGTGACACGCACGTCGTCAATCTGCGCGACCGCGTCGGTGCGGAGCACGCGCTCAAGGCGGACGCCGGCTGCCGCAACACCGTTTTCAATTCGCAGACGCAGACCGGGGCGGAATACATTTCCAAAATGATCGAACTGGGCGTGCGCCATTTCCGCGTGGAATTTCTGGATGAATCACCGGAAACGGTCGAGCGCACCATTGCCAAATACCGGCAGCTTTTGCGCGGGGAAATTGACGGCACGCAACTCTGGCGCGAACTGAAGTTATTCAACCAGCTTGGCGTCACGCGCGGTCAGATGGCAAAGTTGTAGTGTTCGGCCTGTGGCCGAACCCGTTCGAGCCAGAGGCTCGACACTACATCACCTCTGCCACGGCGCGATTTTTTCGTCCGCCCAGATTTTTGCCACGGCCTGACGCTCGCGCACGGCAGCGAATTTTTTGCCATTCACCAAAACTTCCGTCGGCAGCGGACGCGAATTGTAGTTTGAACCCATCACCGAGCCATAGGCACCCGCGCTCAACAAGGCGATGGCGTCGCCTTCGCCGAGCTTTGGCAGCGGACGGTCCTTGCAGAAATAATCGCCGGATTCGCAGATGCCGCCGACGACATCGGAGGAAATCAGCGCGCCGCCCTTTTTCGTGAGCGGCACGATTTCGTGATACGAATCATAAAAGGCCGGACGGATCAAGTCGTTCATCGCGGCGTCCACGATGACGAAATTCTTCTTGCCGGTGCGCTTCACATATTCGACGCGCGTGACGAGAATGCCCGCGTTGCCGGAAATGAAACGGCCCGGCTCGATGAGAATTTTCAAGCCCAACGACTGCAACAACGGCAGCAAGGCCTTGGCATAGGTCGTCGGCGTCATGATGCCCCGGGCCGACGACGTTTTCCACCAAGCCGCCGATCCGCTCGCCAGCGCGTCGCGGTAGATGATTCCCAGACCGCCGCCGGGGCTGAAAAAATCCAGACCGTGTTTCAGCACCAGCTTGTGGACGAGCGGCGTGACTTTTTTGATCGCCAATTCATACGGTTCCACTTGCGTCAGCTGCGAACCGATGTGCATTTGCACGCCGCGCAGCCAGATGTTCTTCAACTGGCTGGCGCGCGCATAGACGCCCTCGACCTGCTCGAAGGCGATGCCAAATTTATTTTCGTAGGTGCCGGTGGTGATCTTGGCGTGCGTGTGCGCCTCGACGTTCGGGTTGATCCGCACGGCGATGGGCGCGATTTTTTTGAGCCGCGCGGCAATTTTATTGATGCGCGCGATTTCCGGCTCGCTCTCGACATTGAAGCAGTAAATGTTTTTCTTCAGCGCGAATTCAATCTCCGCTGCGGATTTGCCGACGCCGGCGAAGACACACCGGCGCGGGTCGCCGCCCGCTGCGAGGACGCGCTGCAGTTCGCCGCCGCTGACGATGTCGAAGCCGCCGCCGAGACTGGCAATCGTCCGCAACACGGCGAGGTTCGAATTCGCCTTCATCGCGAAACAGATCATGTGGTCGAGGGGCGCGAGCGCCTGGTCCAGCTTCTGAAAATGATCCGTCAGCGTCCGCTGCGAATAAACGTAAAGCGGCGTGCCGAATTTATTGGCGAGGGCTTCGACGGCGACGCCTTCACAGAACAATTTATTACCGACGTAACGAAAATCGTGCATAAAGTTTTAGTTTAGGGTTCAACGGACAAAGTTCAAGTTTGCGAAATGAAAAACCCGCCGGAGCTTTCGATCCGGCGGGCGCGAAATTAATTATCATTCACGGCTCGGCCAGGATGGCGGCGCGCTGCTTGTGATATTCCTCCGGTGAAATCTGGTCGGCCTTGTATTGCACCAACAGCGCATCCAGCTCTTGCTGTTTGGTCGCAGAAATCGGCAGCGGTGGTGCAACAATCGGCGCAAAGCCAGCCTCTTTTCCGGGCACGTTTGCGTTGCTCGCTTTGACCGGGCTGGTTGCAACCGGCTTTACTTCCGGTGCTGCTGGTGCTGTTGGAGCAGGCACAACCACCGCCGCCGGGGCTGGAGTGACAACCATCACCGGGGCCGGCGCGACCGTTGGGGCCGGGGTCGCGGCTGGCGTCGTGACGGGTGCCGGAGCCGCTGTGACCGGCTGGCCCATCGCTTGCAGCAAGGCGGCGCGCGCGGCGGCCTGGGCTGCGGGGTCCAAAGGCTGCGAAGCCACCACGACCGGTGCGGCAGCAGGCGTTGCGACCACGGGCGCGGGAGTCGCAACCTCGTTTGTCAGCGCGGGCGCATTGGTCTGCTGGGTTACGACGCCTGACGACTCAACCAAAATAGGAGCCTCTTTGGCCGGAGCCACCGCAGCCGCAGGGGCGGCTGCCGCCGGTTGACCCATGGATTGCAATAACGCGGCGCGCGCGGCGGCTTGCGCCGGCGTGTCCTGTGCGTGAAGGGAAAGAAAACCGGCGCAAACGGTCGTCGCGCAAACGGCCAACAGAAACTTGGAGACTTGCATGGTGTTTTTCTACGCCAATTTCCCTTCGGATGCAACTGCTTTTGCGCCGTATAATTTCCGCCAGGCGAACGGCAGCGGACACGCCAGCAGCGACCGGAAGACGATTCCCCGCACCTCACGACGCGATACTTTCACGCGCTGCCGCAACTCCATCATGTCCGCCGCACGCAGCTTCTCAATCGTCCGCACGCCGATGAGGATCGGCCACGCGCACGCCAGCCGCACGCGGAATTGCCCGAACGGCAGCGTGTTCGTATAGGCCCAGCCTGCGCGCAGATGCGATTCCGCCTTGTCGAGATATTCGTGGAACAGCGGCAGAAATTTTGAAGCCGCCGCCGGCGAGAGCAGAATTTCGGGAAACAACCCGGCTTGCTCCAGTCGCTCCGCCGGCAGGTAGCAACGGCCGGCTTTCAAATCCGCCGGCAGGTCGCGCAGGATGTTCACCAGCTGCAGCCCTTTGCCGAACCGAACACCGTCCGCGATGAACTGCTCGTCGTCCAGTCTGGCATTCGGGAAAAGATGGGCGCGGCAGATCTTCGTCCAAAACCCGCCCACGCAGCCGGCCACGCGATAGGTGTAGTCGTCCAGTTCCGCCGGTGTTTCCAGCGCGATGATTTGCTGCCCGGTGGGACGAGGCTTCGTTGAGTCCAAACTTCCGAACCGCTGCAAATCCATTTCCTGACCGGTCGTGATGGTCGCGAGCACATCCCGAATCAGCTTTTGATCGGCCTCCGAAAAATCCTTCAACGCCGCCAGGCTCGCTTCGACCCGTTCCAGTAATGATTTTTCCGCCGGCGAACCCTGGTGTTGCGCCAGCTCACCGAAATGCAGCGGCGCGGATGACTGGCCGAGAATCCGTTCGCGGAGTTTTTGCAACGCCGCCAGCCGTTGTTCCACCGGCAAAATTTCCGTGTCGGCGATGGTGTCCGTTGTGCGCGCGAGCAGGTAGGCGAGGCCGATCTGCGGCCGCACCGCCGCCGGCAGCACGCGTAGCGTCAGGTAAAACGAGCGCGACGTCGCCTTGAGCAGATCATTTAATTCCATTATTTCGGCCACTCGCTGATGCGTGTCCAAGATTTCCGCAACCAGCGCATGTAATCTCGCGGTTTTGGCATTCGATTGGCCACAGTTAGACTGCCAAGAGATTTGTCCGGCCACAGATGGAGCCGGTCGGCAATGCCGATTTCTTCTGCCAAACTCTCCACCGTCTGCAACGCGTTGACTGCGTAATCCTGCCATTTTTCACGCGTTTCAAAAACGTCAGTTTTCAATTCCAAGCCAAGTTCATCAGCGTGCGATTGGATGCGTCCCACATTTTCAGCGCGGATGTTGATTGGCTCGTGAAAAATGGTGACGGGATTAACTTCCGCGATGGCTTCAAGTGTCGCGCGCAAATCGGCTTCGTCGCACTCCGGGTAAGTTGGAGCAACAGCCACATAAACATTCAGGCCGGCTTCATTCGCCGCCCGGAGTGTGGCGAGGCGTTGCGACGGCGCGGGAGCTTTGGGTTCGTAAATTTTCGAAAGGTCGTTGCGCAAGGTCGGCAAGCTCATTCCGAACAACAGACGCGGGCCAAAAGTTTTATATAAATCAAAATCCGCCCGTGCCAGCGGACTGCGGGTGAGGATGCGGACATTGAGCGTCGAATGATCGCGAATCAATTCCAGCGAACGGCGAACCAGACGGCGGGCGTGTTGTGACAACATCCGTTGCCGCTCCGGGTCTGGATGATGAATGACCTGGTAAGGGTCCGTGGTGGTGCAATACATCACCGCCCGGTTCCCATCGCGCTTCAATTCCGAGCGCGGCGTATTTTCTGCCGCGCGCAACGAGGACAAAAACTTTTCTTCTTCCCACGGCCGGAGCAAAACGTAATCACCCCATTCGGCATCCGGGTCTTTGACGCCATATTCCGCCAGCTTGGGCCCCTGCTTGATGGTGGCCGCGCTGGGCACATAACAAAACCGGCACGCATGCGAGCAGCCCACCGCGACGTTGAACGACCAGTTCGAGAGGCTTTTATAAATGAAATTATTCTCGGCAATGACGGCAGGCGCATGCCACATGCCGACGCGGTTGTCGTGACGCACGGCAACACGTCTGGTCGCCGGCTTGGCGACTTCTAAAGTTGCTCCGGTTGTATCGAGAAATGCGTTCACGGCTTCAATATATGCTCGGCGATACGTTTGGCAATTTTTCCTCCTGTTTGATTTCCAGCCGCAAAACAAAGCAAGTAAAGCGGACAGTTTGACGAATTAAAAAGTGGCAACGGATTCTCGGCAACGTGCGGAAAAATAGTTTTCAGTCTTTTTACAAAGTAGCTGCTGATGGCGGAAGAATCTGCTCGCTTCACAGCAATTTCTTCGGCTTCACCAAACAAAGATGGTGTTGTGTGGGTGTCGTAGAACGCGGAATACCAATCTGGTTCTCCAAACATTGAATCCAGTCGCTTGCGCCGCCCCGGTGGAAACTGGCCACTTTTTGGAAGCATTCGGTTGACGCCAATGCCGAGGGGAAAGAGCAGCCACAAATCAATGGCTTGGGTTTGTGCTATGGCTTGAATCGTTGTCCATGAAACTTGCATTCCAAACGGATCAAGAAACACAACGGCGCGGCGACCAGCCCGAAGCCAATTAAAACTTTTACAAAGCGAAGTGAGATAGCTGTTCGCTTCATCGTTTATAGGCTTGATCCGCAAGGCCAACGCGGGAAAGTCAGTCTTTAACTTTGAGAGTTCTGCACAGCGCTCGGCATCTTGTTCGACAAAAATATATTCATCGAATGGCTTTGGAATCTGGAGGGCAATTCGAGCAGAGCCATCCAGAAATGCTCGAGTATCTTTGGCAGCCAAATCATCAAAAAGTGGTGATTGATATTCCGGTGATGCTTTGGGCGTGTTATAACCTGTGCCTGCGAACGCATCGATGTAAGTAAGTTTGAACGGCTGATCCTCCAACACCTTTTGATAGGCAATAAGATATTCTCGAAGCCGTTGAAGCTTCTGGTCAGTCCAATCTCCACCAAATTGTTGAAGTGGCTCTTTCATCAAATTTTCACGAAAGCTGTTCCCGCCAGCGGGCCAGTTGCTTCGCGACTTCCTTCGTGCCCGGGGCACCGGTCAGGTTCCGTTTCGCCATCGCCGTTTTCAGGTTGAACACGCCCAGCGCGTCGCGCCCGAATGTCGGGTTTACACCTTTCAGTTCCGCGAGCGTCAGTTGGTTCAGTCGTTTGCCGGTTTTTTCCGCCAGCGCCACCACCGCACCCACCACATGATGCGCCTGCCGGAATGGCATTCCCTTTTTCACCAAATAATCCGCGAGGTCGGTCGCCAGCAGCGCCGGATCGGCGGCGGCACCGGCGCACACTGGTTTGTTCACTTTTGTATTGTTCAACATCGCGGCCATGAGGCGCGTAGTGGCACGCACGGTGTCGGCGGTGTCGAACAGCCGTTCCTTGTCCTCCTGCAAATCGCGGTTGTAGGTCATGGGCAAACCTTTCAGCAGCGTGAGCAGCGACATCAGGTTGCCGAAGACGCGGCCGGTCTTGCCGCGCGCGAGTTCGGCGATGTCGGGATTTTTTTTCTGCGGCATGAGCGATGAGCCGGTGGTGTAGGCGTCGGTGATCTTGATGAAATTAAATTCCGCGCCCGCCCAGAGAATCACGTCTTCCGCGAGCCGCGAAAGATGCACGGCCAGCAGCGCGCCGGCGGCGCAGAATTCGACGGCGAAATCGCGGTCGCTCACGGCGTCCATGGAGTTTTGCGTGAGTTGAACTCTTCCGTTGGCGTCGACGAAGCCGAGCAGCTTGGCGACCAGCTCGCGTTTCAACGGCAGAGTCGAGCCGGCAATCGCGCCGCTGCCGAGCGGGCAGATGTTCACGCGTGAATGGCAGTCCCAGAGGCGCTCGCAATCACGCTCCAGCATCTCGACGTAGGCGAGCAGATGGTGTGCGAGATACACGGGCTGCGCGCGTTGCAGATGCGTGTAGCCGGGGATGATGACGTCGGCATTTTTCTCGCCGAGCGCGACGAGAGCGCGCTGCAACCCGGCGATGTCGCCGAGCAGCGCGGTGATTTCATCGCGCAGCCAGAGCCGCACGTCGAGCGCGACTTGGTCGTTGCGCGAGCGGGCGGTGTGCAATTTCGCGCCGGCGGGAACGCGTTTTGTGAGTTCCGCCTCGAGGTTCATGTGGACATCTTCGAGTTCCGCCTTCCACTTGAATTTGCCGGCGGCGATTTCCTTGCCGATTTGAGTCAAGCCTTTGGTGATGGCGTTCAGTTCATTTTGCTTCAGCACGCCGATTTTCTGGAGCATCGTCGCGTGGGCGATGGAACCTTGGATGTCGTGCCGCCACAGCCGCCAGTCGAAGGAGATGGATTCGGTGAACTGCGCGACGGCGGCGGCGGGACCGCCCGCGAAACGTCCGCTGCGGGAGACGGGAGATTTTTTCTTCATAGGCCGGCTTGTTTTTAACGCAAAGACGCAAGGACGCAAAGGCATTTCAGCGGGACAGATTCAGATTCAACGGGAGAAATTGGAGCGGGCGGAGGCAAAAGGGCGCTGAAAATTCCCAGGCCCGGTTTCCCCGATTTGTTCCAGCGGAAAAAACCGCGTTGCCAGCGCGGCGCGGATGTGAAATGTTTTCCGCAGAGTAATCCATGAGTGAATTCAAATATGCCTGCCCGGTCTGCGGCCAGCACCTGAAGTGCGACTCATCGCAGAGCGGCTCCATCATGGAATGCCCGACCTGCTTCCAGCAAATCACCGTGCCACAGTCGCCCTCTTCGGACGAGCAGAAATTCATCCTCACCGGCACGAAAGTGTCGCAGAAAAAATATTTCCTGCCGGTGAACGAAGGCGGTGTGATTGCACCGGAACAAAAATCCCCCGTCGCGGCCATCATCATCGTCATCGCGGTTCTGGCGGCGGTGGGCGCGGGTATCTTTTTCTTTGCCAGACAGTATCCTCACGGAAAAGGCCCAAAGCTCGCGCCCGTGGCTGCTACGGTGAACGCACTGGCCTGGCAATCGGGCGACATCGGCGACGTTGGGGCCGCCGGATCGGTCACCCAAGCGGACGGCGTGTTCACCATCAGCGGTTCCGGTGCGGACACCTGGCATCGGGCCGACGGTTTTTATTTTGTCTTCCAGCCGCTGAACGGCGACGGTTCGCTCTCGGCTGAAGTCCTGAACCTGCAAAACACCGACGAATGGGCCAAGGGCGGCGTGATGATCCGGGAATCCACGAATGTAAATTCGGCGTTCATGCTGGCCAGCCTGCGCGCCGATGGCCAGTCGCAGTCCATCTGGCGCAACGCCACGGGCGCGGAGGCCGCCGCATCGGCATTGGTGGGCGGCGCGGGGTTTCCCAAGTGGGTGAAGATCGAGCGGAGCGGCAACAACTTCAGCGCATATTTCAAGATGAAGGCCGAGGACGACTGGACGCAGCTTGGGACGGCGCAGACCGTCAGCATGTCGCCGAACGTGCGGATCGGCCTCTTTGTCTGCGCGCACAAAGCCGGGACTTTATCCGAGGCCCGATTTGACCAAGTGGCGCTGGAGGCCTCCCAAAATGGGAACACGGCTTCCTCGCCAGCCCAAACCAATCTGCTGCCGCCGGACAACTCTAATCTTTGGACGTTGAACGTGGGCGCTGTCGGCATTCCGACTATGCCGGTCGGCGGGAAGGTGCATGGAAAAAATTTCACGGCGCAACGGGTGACCGTAAACGAAGACGGGCTGACCATCCGCACGGCGGACTATCCACCGGAAGCCGGCGTCTCCATTTATCTGCGGCCCAATCCGGTTGAAAGCCTCTTCGGGAAGACGGTGGTTTATGAAACCAACACGCCCGGTGCGCCATTGGTCAATCTGCGCTGGAAGGACGCTCAAGGCAAGGAAGTGAAGCAGCCGTTAAGCGGTGGCTACGCCTTGCGGATTGAATTTGGGCAGCCCTCCGGCGACCATCTGCCGGGCAAAATTTATCTCTGCGCGCCCGACGACGCCAAAAGCTACGTCGTGGGCGAATTCAAGGCCAAAATCAAAAACCCCAAACAGACGCAGTAAAACAACTGTTGCCGGGCGTCCCGGACGCGGCTTAACTTCAGCGCGTGGAAATCGAACTCATCAACACCGGCAGCGAACTGCTGCTGGGCCGCGTGCTCAACACGCACCAGCAATGGCTTTGCCGCCGGCTTGCCGATCTCGGTCACGTCGTCGCGCGGCAAATCGCCGTGCCGGACACGGCCACGGACATCCAGCAAGCCGTCCGCGAAGCACTGGCACGCGCGGATCTGGTGATTGTCACCGGCGGGCTCGGCCCGACTTCCGACGACATCACGCGCGATTTGATCGCGCAATTGCTCGGCAAAAAATTGAGGCTCAACGAAGCGGTCTTCACGCACATCAAAAATTATTTTGCCGCGCGCCAGCGCCCGATGCCCGCCAATAATGACGTGCAGGCGATGGTGCCGGAAGGAGCCATGATCCTGCCCAATCCGAACGGCACCGCGCCGGGTTTGGCGATCCAAATCCTTGCAACCCCGAAATTTCAGATCGAAAATACGAAATCGAAAATACGAAATCCTCAATGGCTGGTCATGCTGCCCGGCCCGCCGCGTGAGTTGCGGCCGATGTTTGATGATGCCGTCGTGCCGCTTTTGCGGCGCGAGTTTCCGCTGGCAGCTCCATTCGTGTGCCGGACGCTGCGGACGGGCGGCGTCGGCGAATCCGCTGTGCAGGAGAAAATCCAGCCGCCGCTGGCCGCGCTTGTCGCCGATGGTCTGGAGGTCGGCTATTGCGCGCGGGTCGGGCAGGTGGATGTGCGGCTGACGGCATGTGGCGCGGACGCAGAAAAAATCGTGCGCGCCGGTGAAGTGGTCGTGCAGCAGATTTTCGGCGCGAACATTTACGGTTTCGACGACGAGGAAATCGAGCAGGTCGTCGTCCGGCTTTTGACCGAAAAGAAAAAGACGCTTGCGCTCGCGGAATCCTGCACCGGCGGCGGCATCGCCAACCGGGTGACAAACGTGCCGGGCGCGTCGGCGATTTTTCTCGGCGGCGTGGTGAGCTATGCGAATTCGGCTAAAGAACAATTTCTCGGCGTCCGGGCCAAAACTTTGCAACAGCATGGCGCGGTGAGCGAGGCGGTGGCGTGCGAAATGGCCGAGGGCGCGCGGGAAAAATTCGGAGCGGATTTTGCGATTGCGGTCACGGGCATTGCTGGCCCGACCGGCGGTTCGGCAGAAAAACCCGTTGGCACGGTTTTCATCGCCCTGGCGGGCACGTTCGGCACGGTGGTCGAGCGCAAATTGAATTTGTATGAGCGCGAGGCGTTCAAGCAGTTGACGGCGCAGCAGGCGCTGGAACTTTTGCGGCAGTGGCTGGCGCGGGCGTGACGTGCTTTATTCTTGAGGGCGAAGACTTTTACGATAGCCTGATTTTCAACATGGCTGATGAAATTCTGGAAACAACTTCCGCATCAAAACGCCGAGGCACGCTGTTGATTGTGGACGACGAGGACGGCCCGCGCCAGTCGCTGCGCGTGATTTTCAAGGACGATTACGATCTGCTCATGGCCGAGGACGGGCCGACGGCGATCGAGCTGGCGCAGAACCACGACATTGATGTGGCGGTGCTGGACATCCGCATGGCCGGCATGTCGGGCATCGAGGTGCTGGAGCGCCTCAAGTATGTGAAGCCGGACCTGGAGGCGATCATGATGACGGCGTATGAGACGACCGACACGATCCGCCGGGCGTTGCAGCTCCGGGCCTGCGACTACCTCAACAAGCCGTTCGACCTCGCAACCATGCGCGCCGCCGTCGGCAAGGCGATGCAGCGCCGCACGCTCGAAAGCGAAATCAACAGCAGCGCGGAAAAAATCGAGGAGCTGTTCGCCGAATTGCATGAGCAGCGGGTCGCGGAAAAGATCGCCAAGGACCGTGGCGACATCTACGCGCACATTTTCCACGACATCAACAACCCGCTCACCATCATCTCCGGCTTTGTGCAGTTGCTCAACCAGCGGCTCAACCGATCCGCGCGGCTGGAGGTCGAGGATCTGGAGTTCATCAAGCAGAAGATGGAGATCGTCACGCGGCAGACTTCGAGTTGCATCGAGATTTCCCGGCGTTACCTCGACAGCCTGCGCAACAAGTCGTCCGGCACGGCCGCGCCGCGCATGAGCGCCAGCCAGCTGCTCAAGGATCTGGAGCCGCTCCTGCGCTCGCATCCGAGCGTGCAGGAAAACGAATTCAGCCTCACGCCGTTCGGCGAGACCGTGGGCGTCAAGGTCAACGGCACGGAAGTGATCCAGATCTTGCGGAACCTGGCCGTCAACGCGCTGCAGTGCACGCCGCAGCCGCACCGCGTGGAGATCGGCGGCGAGGTGCTGCGCGCGCCGCTGGATTTGACGGCGTTCAAGGACGGCCCGAATGATCGGCTGCTGAACATCGAGAGCATGGACAACACCGCGCCGCTCGTGAAATTTTTTGTGCGCGACACCGGCCCCGGCATCCCGGCGGAGGTGCTGCCGAAAATTTTCCAGCCCTACTTCACCACCAAAGGCCCGCGCGAAGGCACCGGCCTCGGCCTCAACATCGTCCAGCGGCTCATCCGGGAGGGCAACGGCGCGCTGCACTGCCACACGAAACCCGGCGAAGGCACGACCTTCACGGTGTATCTGCCGGGGGCGGAACTGGCGAAGTGATTCAACCTTCCGGGTTGTCCAGCAATTCCTGCAAGCGCGGTTTTAAACTTGACGGAACTTTATCCAGCCAGCCTGCATCCACCAAGCCCACGTCCATCAAGTCACGCAAATGCACGCGGTCTTTGTCGCGGAACGAGGTGAGTTTCATCCGCACCAGCGCGTCGAGTGACAGCAGGCGGAAAGTTTTCGTTTCTTCGGATTCGGAAACGTCCGGCACGGGCGCGGCGTAATCCGCGCGAACTTTTTCGGCGGCAAAAACAATGTGAACCGCGTCTCGCGCCTTCGCGGCCGGTCCGTCGAGAAACATATCAATGCTCGCAACGTGACGGTAAACAAAACCGGCTTGCTCCAAAGCCTTGCGAGCGGCGGGGAGATCGGCGCGGCGCAAAACAATGTCCACGTCCTGCGTGTTTCGCACCGCCGCTTCGTCCACGCGCGAAACCCACGCAGCCACGGCGTTGCCGCCCGCGACGGCGTAAGGAACGCGCGCGTCGTCCAAAGCACGAGCCGCACGCAGCAACCGCCGCCGGACATTTTCCACGGCATTGCTCATGCGTTCCCAGGAAACTTCGGCGTAAGTTGCGCTGGCCATAATTTCATTTGCTCAATTCCCCAGATACTCACGCGGATCCGTGACCTTGCCGGTCAAGGCGCTCGCCGCCACCGTCATCGGCGACGCGAGAAACACCTGCGATTCCTTGTCGCCCATGCGACCGGGAAAATTGCGGTTCGTCGCGCTGATGCACTTGATGCCGGATTTGTTGATGCGGCCAAACGTGTCCACCGGCCCGCCGAGGCACGCGGCGCAGCCGGCGTTTTCCGTCATCTGCACACCGGCGTCCACGAGGATTTGCCAGATGGTCGAGCTGCCCCAATAAGTTGACTGCAAGTCGTTGACGATGTCCGGCGTCGCGGGCACGCCAAAAGTGTCAATGACCACTTTCTTGCCGCGCAAGATATGTGCAAATTCAACGAAGTCACTCGTCTTGCCGCCGGTGCAGGAACCGACGTAGGCGCGATCGAGCTTGGTGTCGCCCATGTCCTTGGCCTTCTTGCGCTGGCCCGGATCAGGATGGCACGCGACGGTCGGCTCAAGCTTGCTCAAATCCACGACGAGCTCGTAAACAAACTTTTCATTCTTGTCGCGCTCGACCGGTGTGTAGGTGGATTTGGTGCCGTTCAATTTCACGCGCGCATCCACATATTCCGCTGTGCGCGAATCAAATTCAAACATCGCATTTTTGCCGCCGGCTTCGATCGCCATGTTGGCGATGGTCATGCGGTCATCAATCGAGAGGTTACTCGCGCCTTCGCCGTCAAATTGCATCGCGCGATATGTCGCGCCGTCGAAACCGATTTCACCGATGCAATGGAGAATGATATCCTTCGCCATGACGCCCGGCTGCAATTTGCCTTCGAGGCGGAAGTGCATCGTCTCGGGCACCTTGATGAGCAGCTTGCCCGTGCCCATCACAAAACCCGCGTCGGTGTTGCCGATACCGGTGGCGAACTGGTTGAACGCGCCCGCCATGCAGGTGTGCGAATCCGTGCCGAAAAGAATTTCGCCGGGGCGCGTGTGGCCCTTGGCCGGGAGCGCCGTGTGGCAGACGCCCGCGTAGCGCGATCCGTATTGGCGCTTCATGTTGCCCTTGGCCGCGTCAAAAACCCAGTGGCCGTTCGAGTCATCAATCACGTCGTAAAAATACTCGATGCCCTGCTCGCGCGAAAAATCGCGGAGAATGTCCACGTTGCGGTTGGACTTCGAGTCGGCGGTGAAAATGTAATGGTCGGGGATGATGACAATTTTGTTTTTGTCCCAGACTTTCGCCGTCTGACCGAATTCACGTTTGAACACGCCGATGGTGCCCGGGCCGCAAACGTCGTGCGTCATGAGCACGTCGGCATTCACCCAGATGTTGTCGCCGGCCTGGACGGTGGTTTTGCCAGCCGCGCGCGAGAGAATTTTTTCCGTCAACGTCATAGTCGAAAGAACGTAGCCGAAACGGCGGCTGACTTCAACTGAACAAACGCAAAAACACTGTGGACATTCGCCGCCATTCCGCTAAATTCGCTGGAAATATGAAATGTGACACCACCAATGCCATTCTGACTTTTGTGCTGGGCGTGCTGGCCGTGGCCGGCGTGATTTTCGCGCTGCAGACCATTTTTTTGACGCGCGAATTCCGGCAGTTGTCCGTCCAGGCAACCTTTGCCAATAACAGCATCCTGCAGGCGCAGTCGCTCGCCGCTGATGTGGCCGCCTACAACCAGAAAAATCCCAGCCTGGAACTCACCAAAATCCTGCAGGCCGTCCAGGCCAAACCAGCCGCCCGTTAATTTCAACTTTTCACCGCCATGAACGAATCCCCAACGAACGAGTCTTCCATGAACGCCGAACTATCGCAGCAGATTGATGGGCTGCGCCGCCAGACGTTCACCCTGCTGCTGGCGCTGATCATCGTCAGCGGCACGCTTACGGTGTTCCTCTACCGGCAGGCGGGCCTCACGCGCCGCGACATCGCCGCCATCAAGCCGCAGGCCGCGCAGGTCATCCAGGGCTTCAACCAGACCCGGCCGCTCATCCAGAGTTTTGTCCAGCAGCTCGTCGCCTACGGCCAGGCGCATCCGGACTTCCAGCAGACGGTCCTGCGGAAATACGGCATCACGCCGCAATCCATCGCGGCGGCCAAGAAATAATTGCGGCCGGTTTTGCGCCGCCGTCCCTCACCCGCCGGCGACGATCTTGACGATCTCCAGCCGGTCGCCCGCCTTGAGTGTGCGGCCGGAAAATTCCGACGGTGCCACGGCCTCGCCGTTGTGCTCCACCACGACGCTGCGCGGCAGAAGTTTTTGCGCGACCAGAAATTCCTCGATGGAGCACGGCAGCTTTGCCTCAATTTCTTTTCCGTTGGCGGTCACGTGCGGATTCATTGCTTGAAAATTTTGAAACTGGCATCGGCATTGGTGGCCAGGCCCCACACCGAGGTGAGACCATAGATGAACAGGCTGTCGAACTCCGCCGGCGAAATCAATGCCGTCGTCCCGTCCGAATATCCGACCGCATGCGCGGGCGTGTTATGGAACAGATTCCACGGCGCCGGCGTGGGCACATTGTCATACCGCCGCTGGCAGACGATGACGATCTCCCGGTTGGTGGCCGCGCTCCAGAGGAAGTTGGTGCGGATCAAAAAATCCTGGTTCATTCCGTAAATGATCACGCGGCGCTTCTGGTCGTCGGTCAGCTGGTGGAAATCGAAGCCGGGGCGGTTCGCCTGATACGACTGCCATGTCGACAGCTCCCAGCCGCACATCGCCAGTGCGGCCCGGTTGCCGGTCGGTCTTTCTTCCGGCACCAGCACATAATAATACAAGACCGCCGCCGCGACGCCCAGCACGGCGAGAATTTTGACCAGCTCGCGCAACCAGTTCTGCGCGGAATTATGGCGGCGACGAATCCGGACCGTATGTCCGTCACTGACCTTCGGTTCGGATGACAAACGAATTTTCGGCTGCCCGGAATCTTCGGGCGAAAGCTTGATTTTCGGTTTGTCCATAAATTAAATGTTCGCCAGCGTCGCGCTGGAACGGGCTTATCCATTGGCGATAACGCGGCTCAGGGCGATGGCATTTCTTCGCCGGCCTTTAATGTCACCTTTTCGGGCGCGTCGTTGATTTGCACCACCACATTCTCGGCGTGAATCTCCAGACAGCGGATCATCACGCTTCCGCCCTTCAGCCTGATCCGTTTCTGGTCGCCGGCCTCGAACGACACGCCGTTGATGACCGCCTCGCGGTTTTTGCCGATCGTCATCGGCCCATTGTATTTTAATTTATCCGGCAATGGCGGCGGCGCGGCAAATGAAACTGAAGCCGCCGCCGGCATTGGGATGGGGGCGAGGTTCGCGTCATCGTCAAACGTTTCCGCCGTCCCGTTTTTCACCCAGTCCAAAACATAATCCGTTCCGCCTTCATGCTCGACGGCCACGAGCGTCTTGATTTTTCCGTTCGTATAGGGATTTTCCAGGATGCGCTTCTGCATCTCCGGCAGTTTTTTGGCCTCCATCAATTTGTAGGCGGTCAATTCGCAGATCGCCTCGACCGTGTCGCTGTCTATCACATGGCTGTCGGGGCGGTTTTCGTTGATCCACAAATGCGTGTATTCATGCGCCGCCACACCCATCATTTCCTCGCGCGTCCGACCGCTCAACATGACGACCTCATGCGTGCAACGGCCGTCCGCCGTCTTGCGCGTGCTGGCGAAACCAAATTTGTGCAGGCCGTTCGCGCCGTTCCTTTCCGACCAATAATCCACGTCAAACAGGTTCACCGTCACGTCCGTATATTTCAAGGCGAAACGCTGGCCGTAAATGTCCAGGACCGCGTCGCGCGTCTGGTCAAACAGCTCCTGCGCCTGGTCCAAAGTCAGCACGCAGTTCGGCTTGTCGAACCGGCAGATGAGCCGTCCGTCCGCCGTTTTGATATGGCCGTCGCCGTCCTTGACCGGCAACCCGCAAATCGAGCAATGATCCTGGAGGTGATAGCAGTCGTCGCAAATCGCGCCCCGCTTGGACATCCAGAATTTGCCCGTCAACGGCCCCTTGCCGCAGACGACGCAGAAATAATTGGTCTCGGCGGCAGAACACGCCAGAACCGCCGCAAAAAGAATCAAGATGAATGCCAGTCTGCGCATGATTTCAAATTATCCAAATTAAAGTCCCGCTTGGCAAAAGGTTTTGCGCGGTCGGAAATTCCTCAAGCGAGCACGGCAGTTGCACCGTGACCGGCCTTCGTTTGGCGGTGACCAATGGATTCATGGCTTCACAAAATCGTTTGAGAGGCTGTTGAAAACGATGTCGTCTGCGTCGCCAAACTTTTGATTCCGGCCGGCGGAATGAATGACAAAATTAGTCGGCCCCGCAAGTTCAATCCGGTAGGGCGTTCGCCAAATGTCCAGCACTTCGCCGGCGGCGTTGGTGGTGAACCATGCTTGATATTGGCTCGTGGCATGAAGTGAATCTAAAATAAATTGATTGTTGATATTGGTGATCGCGCCAAGCTTGACCGCCTGTTCTTCCAGCAAATGCGCCAGCGCTCTTTCCTCGGAACGCGTTTTGATCAGCCTGGCTTTTGTCCGATAGCTGCCCGCCGGGAGCAGCAGGCCAGCCAGCCAAGACAGCAGAACAAAAATTGCCAGTAATCCCAGAATGAAACCCGGCCTTATTCGCATTTGAGAGTTGTCCATGGCATTTCGCCCTTCACGTCGTCAGCGCCGCGTCCCAGTCCTTCCAGACCGGCTCGTAGCCGAGTTTGCGAATCCGCTCGGCGACTTCCTGCGGCGGGCGCTCGTCGCCGATGTTGAACTGGCCGGTGGCGTTCGTCGGGCGTTTTTCCTGCGGCGCCCATTCGCTCGCGCCGGACGCCAGCTCCTTGATGATGCCGCGCTCGGTGTGATGGATTTTTTCCCGGCCCGCGCCGGTGTAACCGCCTGGTTCCGTGCGCGCGCCGGCGCTCATCATCGTGATGCCGAGCGGAATCAAACCGTCGCGCAACTTCGGCGTCTCGCGCGTCGAGAGCGAGATGCCGGCGTCGGGGAACATCAGGCGCAGCGCGCAAATCAGTTGCGCCAGTTCGCGGTCGCGAAGGTGCGTGATTGGCTCGAACTCGCCCGCGCATGGACGGATGCGCACGGTGGAAATCGTCAGCGCCGCCTTCCAGCAATGGCGCAATAAATAATCCGCGTGCGCGGCGACGCTCAACGCCTCGTAACGCCAGTCGGCCAGGCCGTAAAGCGGGCTGATGCCCAGCCGGCGAAAACCTGCGGCGTAGGCGCGCTCCGGCGTTTCCAGCCGCCAGTCGAAATTCTGCTTCGGCCCGGCGGTGTGCATCTTGGCATAAACCGCGCGGTCGTAGGTTTCCTGGTAAACCACCAGGCCGTCCGCACCGGCGGCGACGAGCGGCCGATAATCTTCCGTTTCCATCGGCCCGACTTCCAGCGAGACGCTCGGCCAGTCGGCGTGCAGGGCGGCCACGCAGTCGCG
>Ga0302320_10003742_pt1 | contig 35030 bp, 36 predicted proteins | sample Bog_T0_3_FD_202130 | JGI IMG/M metagenome (GOLD analysis project Ga0302320, IMG submission 202130) | Peat permafrost microbial communities from Stordalen Mire near Abisko, Sweden - Bog_T0_3 | ecosystem: Environmental > Terrestrial > Soil > Wetlands > Peat | place: Sweden: Abisko, Stordalen Mire...
AAATCTCAGCAAAATTACTTCCCAAATAAAAATTATCACCATCAGTCCCGAAGTAATTATTGAAAAAGGATCTTCATAATCAAATATTAGGAAATGTGTGGTGCATGTGAAAATGACCATAATTAAATATAAGAAACTAAGGAAGAAGAGGAAAAATGCCCTAAGTTGAAAGGAAAATGGAATTAATTTTTTTCTGGCTTGAGCAAGACGAGATAATGCATGGGAACGATAAGCCATCCAAATTATCATCATACCAACTAATAGGGGTGAAATGATGGTGTCAATCAAACTATCAATAATATAAAGGTCATCAGAATGACTGTCATAGTTGTAAATATGAATTGCTTTTATCATTAAAATTTTGACTTTCTGTTCTGCTAATAATTTTATTGGGACAAAAAGAAAAAAAAAATAAATTAGTTTTTTTTCATTTTTAGATTTTTTATCTCGAAATCATAATACTTTCATTAAGACTACTATAAATCGATATAATTTTTGTTTAATTCATACGTATTCAATTCAAAACAAGATTCAATAAAAAAATGGACATTAATATAAAAAATAGATATTATATATGATATATAAGGCTTATTTATTAAATATATCGTTAAAGAAAACGGATAAATACAAACTCTTTACAAATTTGAAACTTGAACAAAAGTTCTTCCTGTTTGCAATGAAATTGTTCCTCTCTGATGTCTATCCAGCAAAAGACCTTTTTCCGGAATTTTGATCAAGGTTCCAAACTTTGATTGTAGATCTTCAATATAAACTTTGTTGGCTTTCTTGTAAATTTTGGAATGGTATCTGGATACTGAAATTTCATTGATTCTCAGATCACATTCAGTAAATCTCCCAATGTTGATTTCTTCCTGTTTATCAAGGTTTAAAACAAAGAGATAAAACTTTTGTTGTTCATCAGGGTCTAAAGAAACAAAAGAAATGAAGGAATTTTTGGTGGGTTTCATGTCTAACAACTGTATTTGCGAATCCTCACAGACAAGATCAGCTAAAAAAAAAATTAATAATTAAAAGGAAATGATGGGAATTTGTTACTTTTTAAATGGCCTTTGCAAAGCTCGCAATTGAGATCCTTCCAAGCGTAAATTCGGATGACTTCATCCTCCACAATTTCTATCTTATTTGTCAGCCATTTTCTCAAACATTCCAAATGAATCCATTTCATAGACCCCGAACATTTGCAAGGGTTGATAAGGGGATCAGCTGCAGTGTTTTCATCACTCAGACAAATCCGACAAATTCTGTTCTTATCGTCTGAACTGAGAGTGGGACTTTGTTTCATTTGGATGAAATGTGGCTGATTTGAAGTGTAATTTTTCATATTTTGACCAATTTCCTTCATATGGTCAATGTCATCATCGACATCTGAACGATAAATGACATCTTGACTTGAAACGGAGGCGCTTTTATCAAGGTTAGATTCTATGATCTGGATCTTTTTGACGAAGCAATGGAAATTACCCAATTTTATGATATCCTTCTCATGGAGGGAACATTTATTGCATTTGTTTACAGAAGTGGTCCTCAAAACCCTCCATAATTCCTTGCCTTCGTTTGCTGCTTTGATCTCCAAAGTCTCATCAGTCAAATGAACATTCATTGCAAGTTCAACATTCGGATCTTTCAATCCTTCTAAAGAGTTGGAATCCTAAAAATTCATTTTTTTCTTAAGGTTTTCAAAAAATATAAATTACTTCTGACAAAACTTGTAAACCTTTGGAAGTTGACAAATATTTACCACTCTTATCTATTTGGGCTTTGAATTTGGATATTTCATGATCATCATAATCGAACAGACTCGGTTGAGTTTTCTGAGAAAGATGGGTTACTAACTTCCAAGGCTTTAAAGGAGTTGAATCTTTAAAGGGGTCGTTGATTTCAATGACGGAAGGCTTGGCATGTACACTAGTATGAATTCCGGTGCAGTTTCCCATTTTGTTAAAAAGAAAAATATGTTGATGTTGTGAATCGGTGAAGACCTTTTTAAGGTCGGCTTTACAAAAAAAGCTAAGATTTGGTTTTGAAATTATTATAAATTTTTGAAAAGACGTAAGTAGTTTTATTTAATTTTTTTTTCTTCTCACATTTGAGCTAAAGAAAGAAGCAGAAATTTTTAAAGAATTAAAATTATGAACGATGATTCAAATCGACACTATCTCTCACAACACTCTCTTTTTTCGACACAGAATTTGGATATCACAATGGAAATAACATCCACAGGTTTGCTTTCTCAACAATCTTTTATGAAAATGGAGACGAAATTCATTACACATTTAAATGCGAAATATTTAAATGGGACACATATACATACTGTACAACAAGCCACAATCCCTAGCTCACCAAAACCTCCTGTATCGAAAATAAAGGAAGAAAAAACTAAAAATCATGAAAAAATTGTCCAAATGTTTTTTGAGGAAAAAAAGGAAAACGAAGTAAAAAATGAAAACAAAGAGAAACCTCTAAATCAAAAGAGAAATGAAAAAGAAGAAATCCATGACCATAAAATTAAAAAACCCAAAAAACATCATAATGATTTAAAGATCGACATCGGAAAAAATAACAAGAATGTTGAAGCCATCGTTAGTCCAAGAAAGAAACATGCAAAAGAAGATGAGAAACCTTCTCCTTTGAGAAGATCGAACACTATGTCACCAACAAAATCATCAATAAAACCAAGGTATTCTGATGAGTCATCGACGAAGAAAAAATTTAGAGTCAAATTTAATAAAAAGGATCAAGTTTTCAAAGTGGAAAATTTCAAAGATGAACTGAAGAAAATAAAATTGTTGAGTGACTATTAGAAGAAGTTTTACATATTTTTTCAGTTTTATTAAGCATCTGATATTAAAATCAAATAAATTATATGACAAATAATTTTTTATGGTTTTTATTTAAATGATAAAAAAATCTCAGAATCTATCGAAAAATGAATTTTAAACATTAATTGAAAAAAAAAACACATAAAGAAATTAAGATCAAAAATTTTAAGAAAAATCCCTCCAAAAAACAAAAAAAAACTTAAAAAAAAAGAAGAAAAAAACCATTTTCAAAACAAAATGAACGAAAAAGATGAATCCAAACAATTCCGTAAATCCCTGCAAGATTTCTGGGCATCCCGTGGTCATAATAACCTCAAAATTCCTCAAATAGGAGGTCGAGAGTTGAACCTCTATCATCTTTACAAAGCTGTCTGCAAGCGTGGTGGTGCTCAAATCGTAAGTCAAAATAAACTTTGGAAAGAAATCGTTAACGAATTTGGTCTGCCCCCAAGTTGTACCTCTGCTTCCTTCACTCTTCGTAACCATTATTCCAAATATCTTTTGGCATATGAACAAAAATATTTATTCGGCAGAGAAGATGATGCTGCAATCCCTGAATTATTGGGTATTAGAGAACGAAAGAAATTCAAGAAAAATGAAGAAAGTTATAGAGGAAATGAAAGTCCTCAAGGCAGTGTTTCAAACATGGAAATGAAGAACAATATAGGTTCTGGTGGAATGAACACGAATGTTGGGGGTGGCCAATCAAACTTAAGTCAAGCTTTACAGGAGAAATATCAGGGGATTGATAAGAATCAGGAGATTTTTTACACCAGAAAGAGTAAATTGTATCCTATGGTTAGCGAGATTAAGAGGATTTTATTGGCTTTCGAATCACATTTGCAGGAGGAAATAATGTTCGCGATAAATTCATTGCTTTTGTTTTCTTCAAATCCGAATGTATCTTTTATGTTGGAACAATACCCTGCACTTCTTGACAATATTACCCATTATTTAGAGACCATTTTATCCAATATTCCGAGTCTTTTGGGAAATGATAAAATTTCATTGGCTGAAAATCAAGCCAATAATAGCCATTTGAATGTTTTCGAACAATATAACCATCCTGTCAGTGTTTTTCGCAATAAACCCTTAGAAGGATTTAGAAACAACGAAGCTTATATTGCTATGAGATATGAAAGTGTATCTGAGGTTCATCTCATAGAACAAACTGTTAGTTTATTGCAAGTTCTCAGAAATCTTTCCTTCATTAAATCTAATGACCATGCTATTTATAAGCATGAAAAACTCCATCCTTTGATAATAGAATTATTCCTGAAAACTAATAATCCTCCCATTCAGAAAAACACCTTGGAAATAATTTCAAACACCAGCAAATTCATCCAAGTTAAACAATTGCATTGCGAGCCGCATCTTTTCCTTAATAAAATGATTTGTTTGTTAAATTCGGACAACACAGAAGATCTAGAATCAGCAGTGGAAACTTTGAGACATTTGATTGTTTTCCAAGAAAACGAGTTGATTCTGGAAGAATTACTCAACAATTATTTAGAAGATTTGAATAAATTATTGATATCACCTTCAATTGAAGTCAGAGAAGGAGTGCTTGAATTATTTTGTTTCCTTTCGGATTTGAAAATGTCCACTCGAGTAGCTATAGCTCGTCAGCCAAAATGTGTGATGAGACTTATCGCCTTATTAAGTTCAGGAGTTGGGAAGAAAAACGATAAAATCACCAAATTATGTGCTTTGATTTTAAGTAATGTTTCATTGGCTCCTGCCTCGAAGAGTTATTTATTACCATATGAAAGGGATTTGTTCATAGTGGCTGCCACAGATGAATGTGTATCAAAGATAATTTGCAATGTCTTAGGAGATCTGGACAATTTGGGTTCAGAACCCTCATTTAAACATTAAATTTCTATTTTTTTAAAGATTTGAGAAAAAAAATTTACATGGGTTTATTTTCTCTATTTTTTGATTTTTCATTAAATTTTTTTTTTTTTTTACCCCCGAATGGATATTAAGAAAAAAAAGAAAAACTGTCCTTATTGTCTCACCATGAGATGTTGTCTGGACCATTGTTGCAATTGGGATGAATGTCAAGTGGATATTTTCTAATTGTCTTTGAAAACGCCAACTGGCTTAATATTTATTCGTTTTTTTAAAAAGTGTAAAGATTGCATCTTATGTGGGGGAGTTCTAGAAAATGATTATAAACCTGATGAGAAAAAACAGCTCTACGCTGCTTTTCGAGCCTATGATGTCCTTGAAGATAATAAGGATTTGTTGCAAAAACCAAATTCTAAAATAAACAATGCAGAAAACGTTGTGGAAAATAACTTATCTATTAAAAAAGATGAGAAAAATATGAAAAACGAAGAAATATCTAATGAAAAAAATGCAGAGAACAATAAATCAAATGTTACGAATATAGTTGAGAAAGAAAAAACAATAGAAAATGTCACGAAAATTGCGTCAAATGTTCGAGTCGACGCGAAAAATGCAGAAAATGAATCGGATAGAGTTAGAAGATTGGTTGATGAAACTACAAAAAAAACTAATGAAGTATCAAGAAAAATAATTTTTCCATATTAAGTAAAATATTTAGACCCTCGCAAGCATCGAAAAAACATTGGCTTCATTAAAAAAAACACAAGATGAATGCAAAGCCACCGATCAAAAATTTCAAGATTTTCAGAATAGTCAGTCCCCTTTTTATTTTTTATCTTTTTTAAGAAAAATCCTAGAATTTCAAAATGTCATGGATAATTTCACTTTTAAATTAGCCGAAGGGCTCCAAAGCAGCGGTCTTTTGGGTCCAGCCCATAAAAATGGATTAAGCGCTGAAAAAATGTATCAGCCTTCAATATCTGATGTAGAATCTGTGGCTGAATCATTGATTGCCAAGACTAATTTAGTCATTCTCACAGGCGCTGGCATTTCGGTTGCCAGTGGAATCCCCACATTCAGAGGAAAAGGTGGGTTATGGACCACAAAAAACAGTTTAAACTTCATAATTATGAATATTATGTTATTTTGATAGATGAAAGCGTGAAGGCTCAGGATTTCTTAACCTATAAATATTTCAAAGAAAAGCCGGAAGAAGTCTGGGATTGGCATTACGAGTTTAAAAGAATGGTGAGACTTTCCTCTCCTAATGTTTGCCATACTGTGGTATCAGAAATCCAGCAATTTTGTGAAGAAAATGATATTGAATGCACCTTGATCACTCAAGTCTTTATAATTCCTTCTAAATAACAATTTTAATTGATATCATAAGAATATGGATAATTTCCATATTGAAAGCTTTTGTAAATTTCAATCCTTTCTCGCTATGCGCAATAATACGAGCCACGAAGAATCCAAAATGGAACCAATAATTCCTCATCTTTTCTCACAAGACAATCCTTCTTATGGTTTCTTTGATAATATCTTCGAAATCCATGGAAACATCAATTATATGCGTTGTGATGCCTCATGTACAATCAAACTGTTCCCCAGTCCAGAAGTTCCTCTTTCTTCCTATGAAAAAGGACAAATCTCAGTCCCAAAATGCCCCATTTGTAAAGGACTTGCTAGACCACATACTTTATTCTTTGATGAATCTTATAATGAAGAATTCTATAAGAAAGACACTGCTATGAAAAAAATCGAAAATATGGATTGTTTGATAGTGATTGGGACAAGATTGGAGACGAATTTAGCATCTAGAATTGTAGGGGAGGCAATCTCTAAAGACTGCCAAATCATAGAAATTAACCCAGAACCAGTAATAGAATGCGGGAATGTGTTACAATTGATCGGGGAAAGCGAGAAGATTATCCCGAATTTATGGAAAATGACGAAAATGAAATTCTTTGAATTCCATGAAAAAATCGGCAAAAAAAAATGAGTCATAAATTAATTTTTGCCCGAGTTTATGGAAAATGTGAAAACGAAATTCTTTGAATTCCATGAAAAAAATGGCAAAAAAAATGATATATAAATTTTGCAGATTTTAAATTAAAAAAAACGTTAATTATGAAAAAAATAATATAAATCGCGAAAAGGTCATTTTCTTCCAAAGTCTGAAAGTGAGAAGATTATCCATAGTTTTTCAAAAAGACGAAAAAAAAAAATTTTGAATTCTAGTCAAAAATCGGAACAATAAAAAATACTTTATAAATTTTGCAGATTTTAAATTACTAAAAAGTTTTTTGATAAAACATATTATAAATCGCGAATATGTTCACTTTCTTCGAAAGTCTTCTTCTTTTGTATTGAATCCTTCTTATATTCTTCTTTTTCGTCGTTAAAAGAAAGTGGTCTCATTTTTATTGAAAGTTTCGGTTCTGTTAAAGTGTTGGCTTGAATTATTTCGAAATCGTCATCATTATTCCGATCATTTTCAATCGTTTTCTTTCTGCCTTCATTGGAATCTTCATTAGAAGTATTATTATTAGAATATTCTGATAAATAATATTCATCTGATGAATTGCTCCTTTTATCTATAATCTCATCTTCTGAACGTCTAAAATCTTCATTTAATGAATAAGGCCTTTCATTAAAGGATGGTTCATTTGAATCTTCTATTAGAAATTGATTATTTGGAATCCCTGAATTCATTAAGAACTTAAAGCCTCGAAAATTGCTTAAAGCGGAAACAAATGAGGTAGATTTTTGAAAGGTTCTGTTTTTTTTGATAATTTTCTTGAAAGTATCAAATAAATCACAAGTTTCTGTCACTTTTTCTTGAGCTTTGCTAAAAATGTAAAGGATTCTCGAGTTCCCCAGGGTTTTACTAAGGAAATTCAGCATATTGTGAATTTTTATTCCTAAATCAAGCTCGAAATTCCTTCTTTTTTCACATTTTTCCAAGAAAATCTTGCATAAATAATCGACCTCCTCTTCTATTGTTAGATTCGCAATATCGCCTTGGAAAATATATATAAACTTCAACTTTTCATTATAATAGATTTTCATTATTTCAAACCCAGCTTTCGTTTGTCTCTGAGCCAAAAAACTCAATAATTCGATTAAATTATCAATATTATCAGTATTTCTATGCAAAACCATCACAAAACCCAGCGTTTTCTTCTTCAATTTATAAAGGAAAGCCATCGTTTTCTCAGAATTCAACGATTTCGAACAAAAATCCGGAAAAATCGTATAAGGATTCAAGAATAAACAATCGAATTTCCCCTTTAAATCCCATTCAAAATCATTGAAATTGATCATATTCGCAATATTATGATCAATTCCTGTTTTCTTTAAGTTTTCAATGGTTTTTTGGCATTTTGACAAATTATTAAATCCACTTATGAGATATTCGCATTGTCTAATTAAAGGAATCGTGTATTCTCCAATCCCATTTGAAAAATCCAGACAAAAAAGACTTTTCATCCTTGAAACCACATATTCTATCACTTGAGGCAAGGGGATTTTTTGCTTATAATCCTGTGGGATTTGAAGAGAAATCGCGGGGTTCTTATTTTTTATGACATCGAAACGTTTTTCCGTGATTTTGACGAGAATTTGCCTTTTTTTGTCTTGAGTTTCTAGACAAAACAACGAGTTTAATGGGTAATTTTCTATTGGATGTTTCTGGTCTGGGAAAATATTAATGCCTTTTTCTGGTTTTTCGTTAATTTCTGGGTTTTTTGCAGGAAAATTTGTCTCAGTGGTGCTTGAATGTGACAATTTTCTAGGTCTTTGAATTGAAATTTCACGAGATTTTGTTGAATTTAATGGAGAATCGATGGTATTTTGTTCTTTTTTCAGCTGTTTATTAAAGAAGCAAGGAAAGAGAAAGCGGCAACAAGAAAAAGACGGTTTTTGTAAAGCAGAAGGAATAAGACCTTCTTCAAAAGTGCTCATTTTTATTTAAGAAATAAAGAGTTCGATTTTATTTATTATTTTATTGAACATTTAGTAATAATAGTTCAGTCTTTTTCCCTTTGACTTTGATCTTATTCAACAAAGGCAATTTCGTTGTTTTTTTCTTTGGAGAAATCGATCTTTTAGGACTTTTCGGACTTAAAGGCGATTTTGGTGATGTTTTCCCTGATTTCTCTGCATTCATCATTCCAAAAACACTCAATTTAGTTGGCTTTTTAGTCAATGCATTCCTTTGTGGCTGCTTTTCTAGAGCAAAATCCCTCCAATTCACCAATTTGAAAGTCTTTTCTCCAACTAATTGATAGACATTCTGGATGATTTCTAGATTTTGGTTCTTTTCTGATGGTTGGCTCGAGACATATCTGAGGTAACGATGCTTATAAAGCTTAAGGAAGTCTTCTTCTCGGATGGAAGTAGTTTTAGTAGGCCAGATGTTGAAACTGGAGCGTGAGGAAGAAGAAGAGGAATCTATGGAAAGTTTGGTCTTTGTTTGGGGATTGGAAGGAAGTGGAGAATGAAAAAGTTTGGTTTTGAGATGGAAGGCAAATTTGGGTGAGGAGGACATTGATAAAGAAAAAAAGTGGATTTTTTAGTTTTGGAAAAAGAAGACACATTTTATCTGAGGAATATGGATTTAAAGGGATTTGAGGTAAATTTTTAGTGAAAAAAAGAGGAATTTTTTAAAGTATTTAAATAACTCGAATAGGATGTTGATAAATAATTTTTTTATTAAAGTTTCAGATTTTTAAGAAATCTAAAAATTAAAAAAAAAAATTAAAAGGAGGAAGAGATATTTTTTAATTGTTTTTTTAATTTAATTTTTTTTAATAAAAAAATAGTCTAATTGAACACTTTAATAATTTTTTTTTTTTTAAATTTGTTGTCCGTGATGTCTTAAATATTTTAAGAAAAAACTCTTTATTTTTAGAAATACCTTTTTATTTAAAACGATTTTAATTAAAAATATGAAAAAACATAAAAACTCCATTTTGGAAGATTTATGTTTGTTGTATTTCTATTCAACTTCAATAATTTCTTCACCAAATTTTTATCCTTCAAATTTCCTAGATTTCACATCTGGCGTGTTTCCTCCCATTTCATCGATTGTTTTTTCCTTTCCAAACCTGCTTTTCTTATCAAAACCTTCATTCCTATACTCATAATTTTCATATGGGCTGTCATCTTTTTCAATGGGAATCACGGTTTCATGTTTCCTTTTTTCTAAATCTTCAATCACTTCATTCATTTCTTCCGGTTGTGCAGATTTATGTCTTTTATCCTTCATCACATTTCGAACTAAAACTGACAATTGACTTGTTGTTTGATAGACATTTTCTTGGAATTGGCGATGTTTTTCAGTTTTTGGCTTTTTCGGGATTTCTTCCTCATCAAATTCGAAAGTATTTGAAACCTCTGTTTCTTCGATTTTATCTAAATCCTTTATGATAGTTCGAACCTTTTAAAAAATCAATAAAAATCAAGGAATTTCTCATTAAAAAAAAATACAATTGGCTTTTTGGGGTTAAATCTACCACTTTTGGGAATAAAAAGGCTTTCTAAAGTAATATCAGGGTTCATTCTTTGGATATTGATAGCAGCTTTTTTGATCATATAGAGTAAATCCCTGAAAATATAAGTTTTTAAAAGGAGAAAAAAATTAGAATAATTAAAAAAAAAAAACCATTTGGAACTTTCCATATGTTTAAATTTATTGAGTATTTTCTTCTTCAAATAACTAAATAATCGTTTTCCAAAAGGCTGGTTTTCAAGCACTATATCTTCTAATCCTTTCCGTGATAAAATCAATAATTCCGAATAAACAATGCTTTTAACTGAGGCTTTTCTTTTCGAATTTCGATTGATAATCGCCTTTTTCGAAATTAGCTAACTTTTTCTTTAAAATTTTACTTGTTCTCCAAAGAAATCGCCTTCAAATAACCTTATTTTCAAGGATCTGGTCGTATCGAAGACCTCCAACATTCCAGATTGTATGAAATACATTTCCTCAGTGATTTTGTTTTCATAAACCACGAATTCATCAGGCAAATAAATCCTTGTTTCCAATATACTGATCAAATTAATCATTCCTTCGAAATTCAGGTTCTTAAATAAAGGCACCTTTATAAATATTAGATAAATCTGAGCTTTTTAATATAAATAAGAACCTTCTCTAAATATCTCTTATTAATTTGTAACATCAGTTCTAATTTCAATAAAGGATGAACTCCTTTCAAAAACCATTGATTCGTGATATTCAAGGATTGATTGCTACTCCAAAGATATTTCAAATTTTCTTGAATTCTGTTCTGTAATTCCAAAGTCACCTTTTTTTTCCTCATAAACATATTTAAACTATCCATTTGTTTCCTGATTTCCGAATCTTCTTCATCCATTCCCATCAAAGCACTAGTTGCTGATCCTAACAACAACCCATACATAAAGACTCCGATTATTATAGAGAAGAATGAATAAATGAGTTCTGCTATACTTATTGGACTTATATTGATTCCAACTCCGCTGGTCACTGTTATAGAGAAAAATAAAGAAAACATATATTGTTGAATAGGAGAAGCTTCGGAAATTATGATGGGAGGCACCCATCCATCACTAGTAAAGCCTGAAAGTATAGAAATAAACCAATAGAAACAGGCGAAATTATGAATTAGAATGATCCAAATTATGAAACATTTAATGATTCTGATGAAACCAGGATGAATATTGGAAAATTCCAATAATCTGGTTAAAATCTTATAAAATCTCAGAAATTTGAATAATCTCAAGAGGTAAATCAAACGTAAATAGGGGTTTTCAGGGAAAAGATTGATGATTGGTAATGTGGAGATCAAATCCCAGAAAAAAGTAGTCTTCATATAAAGGAAAATGATTTTTGCCGGATATAATTCAAGGACTCCACGACCATTTATATAACCAGTTCTCAAAGTCAACCAAATATCCTATAGAAAAAATAGATCTATATATATTGATTAAACTTTTTTTTTTACAAGTATAAAAAGAAAACAAAAGATACATTCAAATATTATAGCAACAGTATCGAGATAATTCTCTGTCGTGAAAAATGCTATATATATTGGTGTCGAAAAAAGGACATATAGACATAAAATTGATAAACACACATCATTTAATCTCTTCACAAAAGATCCAGGCAAAATTATCGTCTTTTTCTTTTGAAGCACAACATCGATTTCACGATTTTTTTCAGCTATTTTATTTAACAGAAAAATAGAAATCGTTATAAAAGAAAAAAAATACATGTTATCACAACTTCGACGAAACTACCCTCAAATTTCGATTTCAACATTGAAAAATCCAACAGTTTCGCTATTTTCTCTCTCAATCGCTTACATATCTTATAATTCTTCAAAGGGCTCTCAAATCGTTGATCAAAGGTGATTTTCCTATTATTTTCCATCACCCCCACCTCAAAATCACTATAAGAAAAGCCTTTTCTCAAGGATTTCGACTTTTTTCCCATTTCATTTTCTATTTCATTAGAGATTTCCTCGCTTTTCTCTTCATTTTTCGCTTCTTCAATCAACTTCACATTCGATATTTTACGAATATCATACATTTCCTCGATTTCCATCGATTGGAAAGTCAATACTTTCCTATTAATTTCCTCAAGTTTCTTTAATTTCTCATCAATATTTTCATCATTTTCATCATTTTCATCATTTTCTTCGGTTTTTTCATTATTTTCCTCTGTTTTCTTCGACCCTTCGATTTCAAAAGAATCGATTTTCTTTAATATCGCATTGGAATTCTTTTTATGTGAACTTCTATTCATCTTATTTTCGAAATCCATCACCTGTAAAGACCCTAAAGTCTTTAACAAGGGTTTTTCTAATAAAAAAAGATTATAAAGAAGCTAAAATCCATATTATGAATAAAATACTTGTCACTTCCATTTCAGAATTAAGTTTTTTCCTTGAAAAATCAGGCTTTTTCTCGATTTCCTTCATTTCCTCTATTTTCTTAGATCTTTTCTTTATAGAATCTATGGCCTGATGGGCTTTATCTTCGAAGATCTTGAGCATTTTCTGTGTTTTAAAGGGACTTTTCGATTCATTCGTATGCAAATCGATCAATTGTTGCCCTGAAATAAAAGACTTCAAAAGCTTCGTATTCGCTAATTTATTAAGTCTTTGAAATATCGAATTTCTTTTCTCGAAATCCCGGGTTTCTTCATTTGGAATCATTTATTAGGAGCTTTTATTTGAATTTTTTTAATAAATTCCTAAGAAATCTAGACTTTTTATGAGAAAAACCAAGAAAACTGTTTTTTCTATTACTAATCCGAGACTTTTCAGCCAATTTCTGGCTTTTCTCTTGTTATATCTCGATTATTGTTATTTGATCTCGCCTAAGGCTTCTTATTTGGCTAATTGTGTGCTTAATATCTTGACTTTTTGCTTGATTATCGCTATTCATAATACTATTTCCATAGATCCTGGCAAAATCTCAATAAATTGGTCGAAATTCATTGAAAGCCAATTATCGAAAGACATCAGAAATGAAGAAAATTACCTGAAATCCAATGAAAATTCAAGGATTTCGCTTATGGAGCTGAATTCTAATGAAAAAGGCGAAAATTCAGACGATATTTCGAAATTTATAGAGCCTGATAATCCAGAAGAAGACTTTTATATGCAGGCTTTTTCGAATATAATGCGAGAAAATAAGCAGAAATATCGATTTTGTGATAAATGTGAGGTTTTTAAGCCAGAATTCGCGAAACATTGTTATTTATGTCAAAGATGTACTCTAGGTTTTGATCATCATGATAAAATATTAGGAAAATGCATAGGAATCGATAATCAGAAATATTATGTTCTATCGATATTTTATAGTACTTTGGCTTATTTCTGGATATTCATTGGTTTCTGGACAAATGGTCTTTATAATCTAAAAGATGCTAATATTCTCGATTTCGCAGGCTTTTGTTTAGGATTAATCATGAGTTTGGCTTTATTCGTGGTTTATGGCCTAATATTCGGGTTCTTCATTTTATTGGATCTTTGGGGAATGGGTATGAGGGATTATTATAAAGGGAAAAGGAAAAAAAGGAAAATTAAAGGCAATTTCGGTTGTAAAGTCTGGAATTGGCTTCTTCCGTTTAAAGAGAAAAGAGTGAAAAGCGAAGAATTGTTTGAAGAAGAAATTAACAGGTCGATTTCTCCTAAGGAAAATCGAGTTTTATAGAAAATGACTGAGCTTGAAGTTTTTCGCTCTTTTTTTTGTTTGTTAATAAATATAAATTTTCGCATAAAAATCCCTGCATTTTTTTATTTAATTTATCATTTATTTAATAAAAATATGAAAATCAGAGGCTTTTTACCAGGGAAATCTTTGCTTTTTCAACAGAAAATCAGCAATAATCTCCCTAATTTCCATTTAAGTATCATGAAATCTCAGAAATTTATCTATTCTTTCTTTAAAAAGCCACGAATGATGCAGATTTCTTAAAGAATTTAGGCCAAAATGAGGAAATCCTCTTGATATCGCGATTAGATCTTCTCTTGAATTCTCGATATAAAGGTTCTTTTTTCGAGGCTTTACAGACTAGAAAAATCACTTGGTTTTTCTATAATTTTCTATTGATTTTATTAGAAAAACGGTCTTTTTTATGTCTTTAGGCTTCATTTCATTGATAATTATCCAGATATCGCGGGTTTTAGGACTTCTTATTATTCCTCAATAAAGAAAACCTCTGAAAATATGCCTTTTCTCTTAACCAGCTCACGAATAAGTTCCCAAGAACAAATATGCGAGTTTTTGCTTAATTCTATTCTGTTTTTCTATAAAAACACTCAAAATCTGCTTGAAATGAAGAGAAATTCAGTGTTTGGACCTTTAATGACTCAGGTTATATTGACTTTTTCATAAGAAAATATAATTTTTCGAAGACTTTACATAGAAAAGTAATAGGAGTTATTGGTTTCGATGCTTCTTTGAGCTATTTCCTGAATTTTATGCGAAAAAGCTTATTTTCAACTATTTGTTTATTCGAGGAGAAGGCTTTTTTCGAGAAATTGCCTTTGAAAAGTGAGCTTTTCGATAATTTCATTGATATCGATCGAGATTTCGATTCGAAGCTCGGAAATATTGACATTTTCATTAATGTTTCTCAAATAAAAAACAATAAACATTTCATAACTAGACGTTTTATCGATATGAAAAGATCTTCACTCTTAATAAGTCTTGGGAATCATATGAATATCGATTTATTAGCCTTAATCGAAGCTTTGATTCAAGGCAAAATCACTGGAGCTTGGCTAGATTTCAATGAAAACCATCCTTTTACTCATAAAAACCCTTTATTTTCCACAAAAAACCTCATGATTTCCTGCGAAAATCTCGATTCTTCTGGATTAAGACTCGAAAGGCTTTCTGAGGATCTATTAACGAATCTCGGCTTCTTCAATAAAGGATTAATAAATGAAATTCGTGGGAAAATCGACCCTTTTTCTTTAAGATTTCTCTCTTAAAATCGAAATCGAGGCTTTTAATTTAATTTCTTATTAATGAATTTAAAGCCTTTTCTATAAAAAAGCCTTAAAATTTGATTTAAATGTCAGAAAATGCAATATCGAAATTATTAAATTCTTCCCAAAGCTATTCTCAATTCGAAACGGACCTAAATCATTGTCTTTTCGATTCTCCCGCATTAAAAAACCGAGAAACCCTGATTTCTTCGCTTTTCCAATGCAAATCCTCAATGAAAACTCCTTGTAATCGAAGAATCCATCAAGGCGATCTTTCCTTTGAATGTTATAATTGTGCGAAAGACCTCGAATGTCATATAATCTGCGAATCTTGTTTCGATAAAATCGAGCATTTCGGCCATAAATTCCGTTATTTCTCTTCGAAATCAGGACTTTGCGATTGTGGAAATCAAGAAGCCTTAAATTCTCATTGTTCTGATCATCAGATAATTGGCCTTTTCGATAATCAGGTTATTAAGGAATATGTGCCTATGAAGCTGAAAAACACAATATCTCAGGTTTTTATGGAGATTTTCTGGGAAATATTGAAATATTGTGAAGCCGAAGAAAAGTCTCTTGGAAATTTAAAGGAAAAAGATAAAGACTTATTAATGAAAAATATGAAGAATTGGGTTTTTTTCTTGAAATATCTAAGGAAATTATTAGAAATCAATAGTCCGGCTATGGATTTATTGATGATTTCGATTTTCCAAAACAAGGTTTCTAAGGAATTATATCATATTTGTGACAATTTCCTGTTATTGAAATTCGAGGAAAAAGCCCATAAATGCGAATGTTCTTTATTAGAAGCTTTATTTCGTTTAAGCATTTGTCTGAAAAACGACGATTTTTGGCATAAAATCATGAGAATTATTGAAACTCTAATGAAATATCCCGATTTTCGTAAAAATGTGGCTTTGAGTTATTCGAAGCTTTGGAATTTTATCATATATATCCCGAAATATCCTAATATTTTCTCTTTACGAATAAGCGAATTCCTTGATTTTTACCCTCAATTTTTCGCTAAGGATATCAGTGAAATCTGGTTAAAATCGCATCATTTCCTCATCAAAGTTATTGAGAAAACTGGTGATATTATTGATTGTTTCTTCACTAGTTTGAATGTGAGCGCTTATAACGCTTTTGATCGGATAAAATCGCTGTTTTTCTTCATTTTAAAACGTTCTTCCTTGATTTTTACCTTATATGAAGCTAGAATCTTAGAGACTTTCCTTGAAATCATCAATAAAACGCATAATCCCAAAGCTTTGATTGAAGAAGATAACGAAAAATGCAGATTGCATATAGAATGCATCCTTCTAATGATTTTCAAGAATTTCCTTAGCATTTTATTAGAAAACCTAGATCTCAAAGCCAGATCCATCTTTTTCGAAAGTCTTTTCCAGAAATCCTTAGGTTTTCTTAAAGAAATCTATAAGAAACCTCTGAATATCGAGAAAAACATGAAGAATAAATGGCCTCTTCATAATACTCTTCAAAGAAGTCTGGCTTTGATCCTGGTGGCTTGGATATATGCGAATCCTTCAATTAATATCGAGGAATTTAAAAGCCTTTTTCTTGAGAAAATCAAGCTTTTCTTTGATAATCCAAACGATTTCTTTGAGAAAACGGTGCAAATTCTCTTGATTTCGATAAAATTTTCTCAGGAAAAAGTGAAACCCGTGACTTTTTATGAGCTTTTCGAAAATCCCTTCGAAGGAATGAAACGTGAAGTCATCAATGGATTTTATAAGAAATCCTATTATCTCCAAAACGATTATGATATGGTCTTATTACAAATTTCCCTCATGTTATCAATAAATCCTAATGAATTCCTCAGGTCTTTTTCCTTAAATTTCGATATCGAGCTTTCACAGATCTTTTTCAAGGCTTCTGATGAAAATTATAAGAAAAACATGAGAAATCTATTGAATAATGTGATTTTCCTCTTAAATGATGAGATTTCTTTATTAAATTCCAGTGGTTTTATCGATTTCCAAGGCAAAAATCAAGAAAATATGAGAAATTTCAGAGAAATGGCTTTGAAATTCCTGATAATTAATTCTTTTAATAACGAGAAGGTAAAAGACCTGAAATCAATAAAAAGTCTCTTATATGATAAAGTCCTGAGTTTCGATATTGATGTGGAAACCTCGATTTTAAAGGAATTGACTTTCTTTTTACCTAATACCACGACTTTACGCTTAAAGCCTCAATTTTCTGATTATTATGATCCTTATATCTTCTATAAATACCCGAAATTGACTAATGATTGTTATGATGGAATCAAGAAATTATCAATGAAAAATGAGAAAAATGATTTGATTATAGGAAATGAATTGATAAATGAGAAAAAACAATGTTTTCCTTTGTTTTTCGCGAGAAAAGCCTTATTTTCTAGTGATTTGAGCCGATATTTGGCTTTGATTTTTAAAATAGAGACTTTTACTAAGGAAAATGATGAAATTATCAGGAGTTCGATAAAACTCGTATATTTGAATTTGAAGACTATCGAAGAAGCCCTTTTATTTGATAAAGGAGGAAATCATGAGGGATTATTAGGCAATTATAGGAAATATTATCAAATACCTGAATTTCTAACGAAATTGGAAACTTTGAAACAACAGAAAAACCTCAATGAAATCAAAAACAGCTTCAATAAAATCATTGAAAAGCTCAAATGTATTAAGGAATTATTCAATGAGCCTAAAAAACATGAATTATCAGCCAAATTATCAGGAAAAAGCTTTATTGATGATAATAGTCCAGAAAATACTGAGAAAAATTATAAAATTCTTGAAGAATTAAAGGAAAATAATCCTATTCCTAATGAAAAAACAATAAATCCTATTAATGAAAACGCTAATGAAAAAGCTAATGAAAAAACTAATGAAAAAGCTAATGAAAAAACTAATGAAAAAACTAATGAAAAAACTAATGAAAAAACTAATGAAAAAACTAATGAAAAAGCTATAACAGAGAAAAAGTCCTCTATTCAGAAAAAGCAGGAAAAAATGAAGAAAGATTTCCTCTTAAAGCAAAAGGCCTTTCTTCAAAAAAACCCCTCTTTTCTCGAGGAATCAAAGCCCTCCTCTATAGAAATCCCTTGTTGTTTCTATTGTCACGAGTGTTTTTCCGTTTCTTCGTCTTTCGGAGTTTCAGTCTATATTTCCTCTGATAATTTAACATGTCGTCCCAATGGAAAGCTTTCAATTCTCTTCAAAAAAACGAAGAAAAGTCCTTTATCTTTTTCCTTGACCTCCTGTTTACATTATGTTCATAAGGATTGCAATGAAAAGATGCAGAAAAACAATTTAAAAGCTCTTTTAGATAAGAAAATCCTCTATACTTCTATATTAGAGAGTTTATGCGGAAATTGCAAGGCTTTGAATAACCTTTTCGTCTTTTTTAATGAGGAAAAAGTCCTTTCGATTCGTTTTTCGCTGCTAAAGGCCAATCATCTAGATCTAGAATTCACCTATAATTCTATTCGCGATATCCTCAAACAAATAAACCTCAATATCATAATCAAAGGAACTATAAAGCCTGAATTTTCTGAAAGTTTCAATAAAGATTCTCTCGAATTCTTTGATTTAGTCTTGAGGATTTTCCTTTCTAATCAGGAATTAGAGTCTTTATTCGGGAAAACTGAAACCTCTATATTAGAAGGCTTCTTAGAAATATTAAGCAATTGTCCTAATAATGTCTCTTTAAATGGCCTCAATCTCTTTATTAAGAGAAATAAGCCTATTTATCGTAATGTCTATTTAATGTTTCGAGAATATTTCTGGGGCTTCCAATGCAAAGAAAAGCCCAAATTCATAGAAAATCTAAAGAAAGAAGCCGATGATATCATCATATCCCTTTTCATTGAATGTTTTATTGTGGATATAGAGGAAATAGATCGAAAAGCCCAAAAATTGATCTGGATTCTGGCCTTATTCTTCAAAAACGAGGATTCCACATTATATCTCATGATTTCGCGAATTTGTAGACAGGTTTTCTTGATTTTCCAGGTCTTTTTCGCTTTTTCCTCGTTATTTTCATTAAAACCTGAGCTGATTTCAAGCTTTTCATTGGGACTTTTCCAAAGCGAAATCGAGAAAAACTCTGAATTCCGATCATTTCTCTATACAAATTTATCACAAATTGCTAGGAAATTAGTAGGGACTTTATCAGTGATATTCCGATTTGAGGAAATTGATTTAAAAGGACTTTCTCCAGAGAATTTCCTTAATGATGAAGAGGAATTGGACTTTTATGCTAAGAAGATCGATTCTTCGATTTTTTCAATTGGATTTTCAGAAGAAACCTCGAAAAGTGCCTTTTTCCAATTATTTCTTTCAAAACTCTTGAAATTAAAGGTTGAAAATGAGCTTCTAGCCATTGATTTCCTCTATTATTATCCAATGAATTTCCATATTCTCTCATTGCCTCGATCTTATTTCGAGCTTCAACAGGTTTTTGGCTTAAAGAAATGTGAATTATGTGGTGATTTCTCAATAAAAGGTCTTCCATATTTATGTCTTATATGTGGATCAGTGCTTTGTTCAGTGGATTGTAAGCAAAATCAAGGCAAAAATGAGAAAAATATAGGGAATTTGAATAGTCATGCGAGAAGTCTTCATGCTGGGAAAGGAGGATTTATGAATTTAAGGAGTTCATTGATAATTTTAATGAATTATCCAAGAAGTATTAGTTGGGGAAATCTTTATAAGGATGAATATGGCGAAAGTCTGAATGAAAGGACTTGGAAATGGGAGAAATTCGAATTAGATGTGAAGATATATGGGAAAATACAGGATATGATGATTGGAAAAAGAGTTCCGCAGGAGATTTGTTATAGATTAATGGAAAATGAGGAAATTGTATTGGATATTGATTATTTATAATATTGATATTTAAAATGTTGAATTAAAATGACACAAAAATAACGTTGAAAAAGCGATTTTATTAAAAAATCAAAAAAAGTCTTCATTTGATTAAATTTTATTATACTTAATATATTTTTTATGAAAATCTTGATAAACAAAAAAACAAGCAATTTAATTATTTTTTTTAAGAAAAATAATTTAGAAAATAAAATTTTGATGATAATTTAATTTTTTAATCATATTTCAAAAATAAAATTCTCTAAGAATCTATAGTTAAAACAGATAAAATATTATTTGTTTTTATAGAGTTTAATGATAAATTTCTAATTTATTAAAGTTCTGTTTTTTATAAACAACAAACAATTTGATCTATTTTAATGAAAACTTTTTACATTTTATTTGAGAAAATTCCCCTCGTATTTAATTTTAAATTTTTTAATCCATTAAGTTCTTTTCTTTTCTTTAGATTTTTACAAAACTATTAAAAAAAGTCTTCCAAATAATAAAAATTTCCATTATTTCATCAACAATCTTCTTTTCATTAATATCCTTTAAAATTTCCTTCATTCTTTGATCTGAACAGACATTTTCAACGAACCTTTCTGGACAATTGACAAAGCAAAACGCTGCGAAATCCATCAATTCTTTAAATTCTTGCACTAAAGGCAGAGAATTTTCTGTTTGATTAATGATAATATCCAGAAATTGTCTAAAGCTTCTCTTTTCAGGGTTAAATTTGAAATTATCAGGCTTTTCTCTCTTAATTTTATTGGATTTCTCTCCTTTTTCGCTCAAATAAATGTTTTGTTCTTTATATTTGACATTTAAAGCCAGTTTGAAAATTAAATAGAATTCAGGGAATTCCATGACTTTTTCTGGTGTTTTAATCAATTGAGAAAAAGGAATGGGAAGTGGTGGGATCACTTGTTGTCTCTTTTGAGGCCTTCCTCTTAATTCTGTCAGTTTTTTTGGCTTTTTGGGTTTTTTTATCGACTTAGAAGGGCGATTTTGCTTCATATAGATTTAGAGATTATTTCTACGAAAACTTTTTATTATATTCTGTTAGAGTTTTAATTTATAAAGGAAATTCGAGCCAATTGCATTTATAAAAAATAAAGGGATTTGTTTTTTTTTAATCATTTAAATGTGAATTTTTTGCAAAATTTATTGAAACATATTTAAAAATATTGAAAAAAAAATAGAAATCAGAAATTATTCTCTGAGAATCTCTAGAATTTGGTAAAACATGATATTTTATGTTGTTAAAAATTAAATAAATTGATTTAAATCAACCGAATTCTTTATTTCTTTTCTCTTTTGAACAAAGCGATGAAAAACCCATCAGTTAAATCCTTAAACGGGTTGGCTCTGAGGCATTTCTTTCCAACCTTCCCAAATCCAGGTTCCAATCCTTTGAATCGTTTTCGTAACGTCACTAATTTAAAATCTTGTTTTATTTGTAGAGCTCTTTGAACAGCTAATTCATTTTCTTTCAAATATAAGGAACAAGTCGAATAACAGATTCTGATAACATTCGGGAATTCCATAGCATGACATAGCATTTTTATTTGAAAGTTCTGTAATTTCTCAACTCTTTCCTTATCTTTTCCCTGTAATTCCTTGAATCTTTTCCCGCATTCTGTTTCAAAAGCCTTCAGATTATCATTTTCCCCTATTTTATCATCAGAAAATAAGTGATTTCGCATCCCGGAACCTGAACAACTTGGATCCAATAACAAAAGCTTCACATTCGAATATTCAGGATCTAACGGATTTATACTCAGGAAATCAGCATTGAAAACTCGTGTTCTATCGAAATTCAATGAGTATTTTCTGAGTCTTTCTTCTAATAACTCAAATCTGGGCTTGTTTTTCTCGAAAACCAATAAATTCGCTTTAGGAAAACTAGTCAAATATTCGCTGATTTGTAAGGTTTTATTGCCAGGGGCTGCGCAGGCGTCAATAACATCGAATTTCTTATTAAAAAGTCCTGGGTTTTTCATTAGCGATTTAAAAAGGACCCAGGCCGGATAACAACTGGATTTACCTTGAATCACGAAATCAGTTCTATCAGAAACAGGCCCTTCTTCACAAAAAGCTTTACTATAAACCTCATAATCGAGGGATATCAAATTAGGGATCTCTAGATCTTCTAAAGCCTTTATATTTTTCTCGAGTTTTTCAGAAATTTCAGAAGAAATCTTGGAAATATTCGTTCTTTTTGAAATCATTCGGATAAAAACTGATTCCTTCACTAAGGATTTCTCGAATAATGGGGTCTTCAGATCAGAAATCTCCTTTTTGAAAAAATCTTGATATTTCTTTAGTATTCGAATCAAAAAACCTCCGCCTTTTAGGCTTTTTTTCTGATTTTCAGAACCCTGTTCTCTAAAAAATTCATGAAGTAAAATTAGAAAGAGCCAAGAATTCGAGATTTGAACTGTAGGATAAGCTGAAAGGAAATTATGAAGGATTTGTTGGAGAGATGAGAGGTTTTTATGAGTGTTGATTAGAATGGAATAGGTTTTTTTGATTTGAGAAGGGGCAAAACCTCTGGATTGGCATTTGGAAAGGATCACTGATTTGTAATTGGAATGACAGGAAGAGATTTCTTGGAGCAATTTCGCATAAAAAAGATATGAATTCATTGAGAAGAAGCTTATTTTAATATAAATAAATTAATCAATAAATAAATGCATAATTTTTTTTTCTTTTTTGAAATATAATAAAAATATTTTTAATAAACGCATGAAAACAAATATTTCTTTCGAAAAAAAAAAAAAATTTCAAAAAATATTATAAATAACAATCCCTTTAAATTTTCGCTTCTATTTATTATTTAAACAAAAAACCACATAATTGGAACAAAATAAAAAAAACCTTTCACCAAATCCAAAAACCGCAACCTCCAAAATGTCTACTTCCAAGACTTTTTCCCTTCTATACCCGCAATCTTTTCTTTCATATCTCTCATCCCTTCACATTCTCGTAGTTGGTGCCGGTGGTATCGGTTGTGAGCTTTTAAAAGTCCTTTCAAAGTTCATTTTTTCTCAAATCTGCATAGTTTTTTTTTATTTTCTTTCACTTTTAAATTTCGGTCTTTAGATTGACCTTGATACCATAGAAGTCAGCAACCTCAATAGGCAATTTCTTTTCCGCAGAGAACATAAAGGTCTTTCCAAAGCCGAGGTGGCCAAATCAACTCTTGAATCATTGAACCCTTCTTTGAAGATCACAGCCTTCCAAGCTAATATTAAGGAATTCGGAATTCCTTTCTTTAAAGATTTCGATGTGGTGTTCAGTGCTCTTGATAACCAAGAGGCTCGAACCTATTTGAACAGCATGTGTGTGGCATTAAACAAGCCTTTACTTGAGGCGGGAACCACTGGATATATAGGTCAGGCGATGCTTTTGAAGAGAGGAATTTCTAGATGTTATGATTGCGAGCCAAAAGTCCAGAATAAAACCTATCCAGTTTGCACTATACGGACTTTGCCTGAAAAGCCTTTGCATTGCGTGATTTGGGCCAAGTATTTGTTCGGAGTTTTGTTTGGACCGATGGATGAAGGGAATTTGCTTGAGGATCTGAGGGAAAAGTTTGATAATTCAAAGGAAAATGTGGCTGAGGGAGTTTTTGATGAGTTGTTTCAAAATCAAATCCAGAAACAAATAGATTCTGATCCTAAAAAATTCGAAAAACTTAAACTTTTAGTTCTTAAGGAAACTCTTACAAAATCAGTTGGAAATGAAGACATTATAGAGGAAAATGCCGAAACAAAGCAAAAAATCTATACTGTCGGTGAATATGCGCATTTATTCATTTGGTCATTCAGGAAACTGTTGGAAATGAAGAAAAATCTGGGATTTATGAGCTTTGAAAAAGATGATGATCTTTGTATAAAATTCGTTACTGCGGCTAGTAATTTGAGATCCTTTGTGTTTTCTATTGAATTGCTTAACGAATTCCAAACCAAGGAAATAGCTGGGAACATAATTCCTGCCATATGTTCGACGAATGCCATTGTTGCTGCGATTGAAGTGTCAGAAGCATTGAAATATCTGAGATTTTTAGCTAAGGAAACCGAGAAAAGTAATAGTAAAGAATGTTATGTGCAAAACGATGTCGAGAAAAAAATCAATGTGATCAACCCTTTGAAACCCAATCCAAAAGTAAAACAGAGCTTAATTATTGATTATTAAATTTTATATCAACATTTTTCTGTTATTTCAAGTGTCTTGTTTGTAATGAAAGCATGATACCATGTTTGTTATTTGTCAACATGGAAAAATTCATCTTGGGTGATTTTTTCGGGAAAGTCATAGCAAGAATACAAAATTCTAAGGAAACCCCTCCTAGTTATACCCTCATGCAACAAAATCTCATAATATTCGAACAATGTACCCCTTATTTTCATTTAATAAATCTTTTTGCTTTTTTTTTATCGTAGGTGATTTTCTTGAAGAAGATGAAATCGAATCAAACCAGAAAAAACTCAAACATAAACTTTCTGATTTGTTTAAAGGCTTAAAAGATGTCAACTTGACCCTAACTTTAAATGAGAGCGAATTCATCAAATTCACCATAATCCATGAACAAAAGTTAGGGGTTGCAGAATTTGCCATAGAAAACGATTTCATCCATCGGAAACAATTAGGAGATCTGAAGGCGTTAATGGTTTCAAACAAAATGGATTATGAGGAACAAGTGAAACGTGAGGAAGATCAAAAGAAGGAAAATGAAATGGCGTTAAAAGAACATAATGGAGTGTTTGAAATCGGGGATTCTGGAGATGAAGAAATTCAAAATGGGAACCAAAACGGGAAAAAATCAATGTTGAAAAGAAATCGTGTTGAAGATGAAATCGAGATGTTTGATGAAAAACCTTCCAAACAAATAAAAATCGATTAAAATTAAAATCAACTTTTATTTTTTCTCCGAAAAGCAAAAGAAAAAATTAAAATTAAAAAAACAACCAAAAGATTTATAACAATATTATTGCCCTTCTTAATAAATATTATAAAAATAATATATTGATTTTGCCTTTCTTTTCTCAAATCATGGGAACAATATGTGCAAATGCCACCAAAAAGAAGTTGATAGCACAATCAGATAAAAAACAACAAATCTCGGAATTCATTGTTCCACCACCCCTTCTGCAAACCCAACCTCCTTCCCAATCCCATTGTTCTCAAAATCCCGAAGAACTTTCCGCAACTTTTCAGAATTTCCCCTTCAAAATACCGATTTTGAAAAAGGATATCAGACAAGTATATAAATTCAAAAAAACGATAGGTAATCTTATTTTCTTCTTATTTCCATTAATATTTCATCAAACCAGATTTTAAATATTTTGTTGGTCTTGACATGTTTTAAAACATTTCTCATACTCATTTTTAAATATTAAAGGTTATGGCACGTTCGGAAAAGTCTATCTGGCCCATAAAATGGACCCACAGCTCGATTCTCTAAGTTCCCTCAAGCCGTTCGCAATCAAAGTCATGCGTGACATTCATAAGGACGAACGTTTGTTTAAAATCGCCTCCAGGGAGATTGCAATCATGAGAATCCTCGACCATCCAAACATCATAAAATTGTTAGAAATTTATGAGGATGACAAGCATCTTTCTCTGGTTCTCGAATATTGTTCTGGGGGAGAACTACTAGATTACCTCTTGGCCCATCATCATCTGTGTGAACCGGAAGCCGCACATTTCATGCATGACATCCTCACCTCTATCCAATACCTCCACAAAAACCATATTTCTCATCGAGACCTGAAGCTTCAAAACTTCATGTTCGAGAAGAAAGAACATGACAGTGTTTTAAAGCTCATTGATTTCGGGTTATCTGCACAATTCTCCCCTGAAAACTGCAGATTAACCACCATAGTGGGAAGTCCTCTGTATATAGCACCGGAAATCCTGGCCAAAAAACCTTATGATTTCGCATGTGATTTATGGAGTCTTGGGGTCATCCTCTACCTGCTGCTTTCAGGGCAACCTCCTTTCAAAGGAAATTCAAATCATGAGATTTTTCAGGAGATTTGTGAAGGGAAGGTTAATTTGAAAACCGGGATCTGGGAAGAGATTTCAAGAGAAGCGAAGAATCTGATTGAAGGGCTTTTGAAATTGGACCCAAAGGAAAGAATACCTATTGATAAGGCTTTGAATCATGAATGGTTCGAGATAATGCTGGCTGGAGGCAAGATCGAAAGTCCTTTGAGAAATGAAGAAGAAAATCAACAGATGATGGCTTATAATTGCATTCCACAAACAACCACTGTATTCAAAGAATTCGATAGGAATGCAGAATCGAATCATTCGTTTTCGATAGATAACAGCTCCGAGGGTATGGAAAACAAAAGAGATTCTGAGAAAAAGAAAATGAAAGCGTCTTTATTTAAGAAGAAAGCTGGAAATGACTCTTTGAAGGAAGATGAGATATTCGATGAGAAAAATTCGATAAATCTGGCACATATGATATAGACTCTGAAATTAGCAATATATATATTTTTTTTTTATCTTTATAGAGTTCAAAACGATTGTTATAATGTTTTTCGTTTCTTTTGTTAAAAAATTGTTCATCAATGAAAAACTTGTTCAGTTTATTGAAGAAATCCTTGTTTTTAATTATTTTGAAAAAAATAAATCACTCTTTTTTTTATTACTAAAAAACCATTTCAAAGTCAAAATTTTCCAAGAATTTTCAATATTTTCTAAGAAAAATTAAATTATTTTTCTGTGGATTTTTTTCTTCAAGAAACCTGCAATTCTCCTTTTTTCCCCATCTCGCTCTCTCTTTCCCCATTCCCCCTCTCTTTATATACTAACTTAGGAAAACATGAATTTTCTTCTCGGAATCTTTCTAACTACTTTTTTTTATCATTTTGAATCCCTTAGACTAAACCAACATTCAGAAAATATATTGCTTCTTCTAGCCTTTGTTCTTGAAGTAATTGCTTATAGAATATTCAGAGATAATAAAAGCATGGTCTCCCGAAAAAATTTATAGGTAATTTATTACATTGCTCCCTTGTTTTTTCAAATGGTTAAAACTTATACTTGTAAAAAAATATCAAGATCACCAAAAATCAGCCAACCAATCTCCAAAGTCTCTCAAAACTCCTCTAATACCACCTCCCCTAGTTTATTTTCCAATGCCACCAATAAAAGGGGTGGCCGTCCTAAAAAGCAACCAATTCCTATTGACTCCACTCCCAAATATACTTATCAAAATATTGTTGAAAAACCTGAAAGAATACAAAGCTATGATCAGTTCGCTTTTATACCTCAACTCTTTCTTATCCATGGATATGCGGGGACTTCCAGACATAAATTCATTAATTATTTGAAGTCTACTAATCAGGAATTCCCTCCATTCATCCCTTACAATTTGAATAGAGGAGGCGTCTTTTTGGGAAGATTTGATGTTAGGCAAAGGTTTTTTAAGTTCCTAACTCTTGTGAATGAAAGAACTAGCTTCAATCTTGGTTTAAACGATGAAATAGTGAATTTGTTGAATGAAATGGCAGAAGCTTTCAGTTTTAGTTCAGGATCAGATGCTGTAGAAGGCATCAGAAGCATTTTTCTCGGGAACTCTTTGAAAAGAGATGAGGTTTATTACTTTATGGATTCCTTCCTATTCGACCAGATAATAAAAATTTTTGGTGCTTGGAGAAATGTTTTTTATGAAAAAATCGATGCTTCATAAATAAGCATCCTTCTTATAATTTTTTTTCCTCCTTCTAAAAATTGAATAAATTTGTTAAATAAAATAAAATTTATTGGAAAAAAACAAGAAAGTTTCAAATTTTAAATTCTTACCAAAAAACATTTGTAAAAGAATTTAATCAAAATTAATAAATTTTTTTGTTTAATAACAAATTTACAAAATATATTCGAAGAATTTAACAATCAAAGTCATTTTTCATTTATAAATCTTAACCCAAACTTTTAAATTTTATCTCGAGTTTGCTAAAAAAATGGTCAAACCTCCATCCAAATTCTGCAAAAAGTCTTCTTACTCTAAAAACAAAACCAACAACAACAATCTCCTCATCAACCCCCCCATCCAGAAGAAAAACAAAACAAACCGTGGGCGGCCCAAGAAGTTCAATCTGACTCCATTCGCTTTCACCCTGGAAGATCTCTTCCTCCAACCATCTCTGATTCAAACCACGGATCTTTTCCCAGAGATCTCCACCATTCTTTTACGAGATTTCGCCAAAAATCAGGAGAAAGAGGATCAGAAGAAGAAACATGAGTTATGGATTTCTGATGCACCGTCTTATGATCGTGTTAAGGAGGAAATAAAATTTGATATGAATTATAAAAAGGAAAATGAGAAACAGAAATTCTTTGAATTTATGACTGTTGTCATGAATAGGACCATCTTTAGTCTGGGTCTACATCGTGAACCTGGGGATCTTTTGATTGATATTAACAATAGTTTTTGTCATTGTTTTCAGATAGATGATGAAAAAAAGGTCAAGGATTGGGTGTGGGAGAAGATTTTCACTAACGAACTTTATAAAAAAAAAGTTGAGAAATATTTCGACCCTGATCGGGAACTTTTCCATCAAATTATTGAGACTTTATTCAAATGGAAGAAGATGTTTTTAAATGAATTCGATAATGAGTTACTTTAAATGACCTTCGATTTTTAATATAAATTTTTAAATGACTTTTCAATTTTTAATATAAATTTTTAGGTATATTCAATGTGTTTTTAAGAGAAATTGTTTAGTTTTTTGCGGGGAATCATTAATGCACCTCTGAAGAAATTTTGAAAAGTTATAGAATTTCCTCTGGAATTTAAAAAAATAGTTATTTAATCAAATTTTTAATTTTTTGTTAAAAAAATGATTGCAAAAAATTCCAAAACGATTTCGAAAAAAAAAAAAAATGGAAAAAAAAATTACCAAGGTCGTCCTAAAAAAGTTTCAACGAACCTGAAAGTATCTATTCCTTTGAGTAATATTATCTCAAAGCCAGAAAACATCCAAAACTTTGACCTTTTTTGCGAAATTCCCCAAATTATCATGGACTATCTCACAGAAAAACCATCTGAAAAGAATGGCCTTTTTTCTAAATTTTTATCTTTGAATGAAAGAAGTTGTTGGAATAAAAAGGAAATCCCAATAATTTACCCTTTGAATGAAAGGAATCATTTTTGACTGTTATGATTGAAAGAACCACTTTTTGTATGGGTTTGAAGTCGGAAATTGAACTATTGTTCAAGGAGATGGTTCATTATTTTTGTGAAGCTTCTTCAATATTTGAAGAGGAAGTTGCCGTTTTGAGCCGAACAAAAGATAGTTTATTGACATTTTCTGAAAGAAAAGTGGACCTTGAATTCTATTTCAGTAAAATTCTTCTAAATAATATCTTGATGACATTGATGAGATGGAAAAACCTCTTCGAAAAAGAATTTTAGGGTGGATTTCGAATAAAAATAAGCCTATATTTTTTAAAAATTTGGGGAAATTTTCCTTATAACATTAATTATATTGATACTTAATTAATATAAAGTTCAAGACTCTTAAAAATAAAAAATCTCAAATGAGCTATAATTCCAATATCATTGAAGTCAAGAAGTTCTTCTCTCCCCATCCTGATGGTCTTTCTTATATTTTCGCCAACTTTTTCTCATCCAATTTTAATTTAGAGGATCGCAATGTGTTGGATGGAAGCAAAACTTATGTCAAATCCACAAAGTTGGAGCCTGAAAAAAATGAAAAAATGGACTTCTCCGCTCCTGTGAAGCTCATTGATGAATCCATGCATATTCGCAATGTTTGAAGATTTTTTGGTTTTTGTGGGAACTCCTAATTTTTAAAAGAATAATTTTAATAAGCAGAGCTCGCTGACAGATGTCACAATGTTGAAATCAGATGTTCGGGCCTTTTCCTATGAACAAATCAAGGTGGATAGTGCCAGTGTTCCTGAAATACAGTCCATAGTAGCTTTAAAAAAGCAGGCAATTTCATTCCAATTTTCATTATCCGTAAGCACAAATTCCATAATCAAATTATTCATGGATCTTGCGGCTGCGAGGTAAATTGAGCTTTGGAATTAATAAGGGAAATTTTAGGGAGTTTCACACGATTCTCTTTGAGAAGATGGAAATTGTGATTGGGAAGTATGATGAGACCTTCTGTGCGAATTTCTGCAAGGGATTGTTTAAATGTATGATCCCGTTTAGAACACTCACATCGATTAAAATCAGGATCAGGATTGATATGACTTTTTGCAAACGGGAAATTGATTTAATAGGGATTAAAGGGGTAAATTTATTGAGAAATAACATTTTCTTTAAGTTTTTTGGATAGAATAGAGCACTGATTGATGCTTTCTTTCAAGATTTCAAGCATAAATTATTGTCTATCCAAGGTATGGGTGGTTTTTAATTTGAGAGAAAACAAAGACTTTTTTATGAAAGATTTCAAAGAATTCAAAGAGAGCAAGAAGTTGGTAAGGAAATTAAGCAGTCATGACTTCATTGAAGCGGAGATGTTGGATACCAATAAGACGATTAACAATTTTTATGATGAAAATTATGATTTGAGGTAATATTAGTAAATTTTATTAAAAGTTATTGAGCTAATATAGTGACCAACAGGATAATTTTTGGCTGAATTCTTTGATGCAGGGGTCATTTGAAAGTAGTTCATACTATTATTTCCATAGGATTCTGGCCATTCCGAATTATATTATTGGGAAACGAACAATGGGGTTTTTGGAGAATTTCAACACTTCCTATAAGCAACCAATGAAAGAATCAGAAGACCCATTGCCAAAAGCTGTATTTTTAAAATATTTATAAAATTTATTATTTTTTATTGAAAAGACTTATTTGATTTGTGAATTCATGAATGAAGTCATCGAATCGTTATTTTCAGATTATAACTATGGGAAACAAGAAACTAAGGAACTAATGCCTTATTGTAGGAAATCCATTGAGAAATACATATTTGATAGGGTTGATTTATAATTTTAATTAAATAAAGAGTTATTTTAATTTTTACAGCTCTATACAACTATATCAGGTCTTTATCAACATAAATATGCGAAGGAAGACTTTAAAATAAAAGAAAACATCAATAAAATTCTTCAACTTCCGTTTGTGGATTTCATGACAAATTTAAAGGCATTTTTTCAAAAAACATATTTATAATTACGAATAATTTTATAGGTATCATCACAATATTTTGAAGAGGAACTCAAGGATTTTTCACAAACCACATTAAAGGATTTCCCAACAGAAAAGTATCAAAATGCCCTTTTTGAATTCGATAAGATCACTAATTTCAAAACTCCCTATGAGAAATTATCGACAATTCTAATGGTACATATATTGTTGAAGTCTAAGTCATCAGAAAGCCCATATCTAAAAAAAAGCCAAACAGAAATCAAAGATAATAAGGTTTCTTTATTTGTGTTTTTGATCACAAAAGGCAAAGTCAAGAACATCAAGAGCGAAATAGCCTTGATTGAGGATTATATGTCGTTCTTCGCCAAGTGCGAACATGAAAGGAAAATTGTCAAATATTTAAAAGAAGCAATGGATATTATATATACATATAATTAAAATAAATAGATTTAGATGAATGAAAATATTTTGTTTGTTTAAAATTTACAACAAAAATAATTTAAAAATTTTTAATTTTTTCTTTTTAAATTTTATGAAAAAACTACTTTTTTTAAAAATTTCTAATTTGTTAATTTTCTTATATTTTTATGTATTTATCAATAATTTATATGTTTTCGTTTCTGGTTTTGATAATTTTTCTAAAAAATATTGTGTTTTAATCTGAAAAATATTTTAGTTTAAAAATAAATAAAATTAGATAATTTTCTGTGAATTAAAAAAAAAAAAAATAATAATTAATAAACAATTGAATAAAAAATATCACTCTTTATGCTAAAGAAAATTTATTTGACAATCCATTTTCTTTTTTCTTTTGTATTTCCAAGTTCTATTTTTAAAAACTTAATAAATCCTTGGTTTTCATCTTTCTTTCAGATGTTATTCTTAACAACAATAATGATTTGGAAAACATTCTTTTGAACACAACATCCACAGATCCAATAATACAGATAAATAATACATTTATAAATAATAAGATTATAGATGTCAATGGAAGCTATGTGATCTTAAATATTACAGAAATTAGGTTTTTATTATTTTTTTTATTTTTCTTATTATTAAACGAAAGTTCCCTCAATATCGATCAAAATTTTGCCACTTTAAATTTTTTACAGAGATCTTCGTTTCAAATTTCTAATATATTCACAATTCAAAACATCATGATCTCCTTCAATGGTGATTCTGAAACGCCTTTTTTCTCAATATATTCGAACGCCTCTTTGATAATGCTTGTAATTTTTTATAAATTCATAAACATTAAATTTTAATAATGTTAAAAAGAATGTCATTTTGAATTATGTCAAAATCTCATCCATCTTGGGAAAGCCTGTTCTAATCCAATCAGAAATTAATTCGCAATTAGAAATTAACAACATCTCATTCACTACAGGTCTCACATTCACGAATCTGACCATTTTCGAACTTTCACAATGTCACGTCATATTCACAAATTCTTTCATCAACAATATAATTTTCGTCGATTCTTCGTTATTAAAAATATATGAATCAAATGTCCAAATCATTGAAATCACATTGAGGTTGTATTTTATTTTAGTGATATCACATTATAATAATCGATTAGAGGTTTGCAAATGGCAAATATTGGTAGAAATTCGCCATTTTTCTCTTTCCAAAAATCAGAAATCTTGATAGAGAACGTTAATTTTGCCAATATAATAGCAAAATCATCTATTTTATTTGATTTTCGAAATTCTTTAGAGAAAGAAATAAATTTATCAACAATTTATTTTGATGAGTGTGATGTTCAGTTGTTTTTCTATATTTCTAGAAGTGCCTCAATAGATATTAATGATGTACAATGTGCAAACTCGAATTACGGGATATTTATAGACATGAATAATGTGAATAACTCAAACCTGAGGCAAATTTCTCTAAATAACGCTTCTTTGGTTCTTCGATTTAATAATCCTCTTATTGGCGCCAGTCTTGTAAATTATTATTTTTAGGAAATAGAATTATAATTTTTCCAAAGCTTTCAATTGATGGATTTAGTTTCCAAAACAATCTAATAGATTTTAATATAAATTATCTATTTTATTTTGGAAACTTCGCTCAAATCACTATACAAAACTCTCAAATCAATGTAAGTTTACATATTTAATTTATTTTAACGTTTTATTAAAAATTTCAATAGAACAATTCCTTCCAAAAAAACAACACCATTGAAGTAATTTATTTGTATTACTTTCGAGAAGTTTTGTCTGTGACTTTCATTAATACTTCAATTATTCTGAATAATGGTAGCTTTTCTATCCTCAAATTTTTTTCTTTAACGAATGGTTCAATAACTTTGAACAATTTCATCTTTTACTCCAATTTCATTGAATGTTCCTCCTTAATTGAAGGTTCGGAAATGTTGAATTTTTCTGTCAATGCAAGTGTCTTCCTTGATTTACTCTGCACATTTTCTGAATTTGAAAGTTGGCAACTTTATTTTGCCGATTCCATTGTCATTTTCCTTTATGAAACCAAGAATTTTATAGATTCGAAAAAAAGCGGATTTTTTTTTGAAAATTCCACCTTCAAAAATGCCTTTTTGAGCCTAACTGAAAGCAACATAAGTTTAAACAAAATGTTATTTTACAGTGATTATATCAATAAAAATGGTGCTGTTTCATGTATGAATTGTCCAATGATCACAATAAACAATTCCGAATTTTCAAATAATTTAATGCAGGATCTTCAACTGAATGGAGGAGGACTTGAATTTATATCTGATGATGAGAACATAAATTGCTTCTTCATTATTGAAAACAGCAAATTTTATAATAATTCGGTTTACGGATTTGGAGGGGCTTTATTTTCACTAAATTATGAAGGAACCATCAATAACTCAATATTTATAATGAATAATGCAAACGAAGGCGGTGCCATATATTTCGACAGTTTCTGTAAATATTAAAACAAAAGGAAAAAATTTTAATGTTTTTTTAGATAATGTACAAATTTCAAACTGTAATTTTTCTAATAATATTGCAACAAAACAAGGAGCGGCCATTAAATATCAGAAACTTAGACCAATATTAGATCAAATAACCTTTTCAAATAATAGCGCTATTTACGGAAATGACATCGCTTCTTATCCAATAAGACTTGTCTTAACTTCTAACTTTTCCTTCACTGATCTATATCCTACACTAGATTCTGACATGATTTCTCCTTTGAATTTCCAATTGGTTGATTTCGACAATCAAACTGTGATCTCCGTGAGAGGTTCAGTGGTTTGTTTTAATGTGAGTGAAAACAACCAAAGCATTTTGAAAATTTCCTTTTTACAAAAATGTTTCCCAATAATTTCAGGTATTAAAAAATGATATAATTGAATTGACTTAAAAATTTATTAAAAAAGGAAGTTTCATATTGCGTGATATTAAATTGATTGAATCACCTTTGAATTTCTCATTTTTCATGACACTCTTCACATCAGCAATTCCCAATGAAACCTTCATTCCCAGAGAAAACTTGTACACAAATGATTTAATTAGGGATAACAATTACTTTTACCAAATACCCATCATTATTTCCTCAGTTTGTCCTTCAAATAATATTTATGATTTTAACTTGTCTTATTGTAAACCTTGTGAAATTGGCTCCTATATCCTAAATAATTCCTGTTCCCTTTGTCCAGTGGAGGCTTTGCAATGTTCTGATAATATAATGATACTTAAACCTGGATATTTTATTGATAATTCCAATATGATTAGTGTTTGTTCTCCTTTACAGGATAGTTGCCTGTAAAATATTGACCCATTAATTAATTTTTGTTCCATTATTTAAAAACTGATTTTTAGAGGAGATCAAT
>Ga0302320_10003743_pt1 | contig 35029 bp, 18 predicted proteins | sample Bog_T0_3_FD_202130 | JGI IMG/M metagenome (GOLD analysis project Ga0302320, IMG submission 202130) | Peat permafrost microbial communities from Stordalen Mire near Abisko, Sweden - Bog_T0_3 | ecosystem: Environmental > Terrestrial > Soil > Wetlands > Peat | place: Sweden: Abisko, Stordalen Mire...
TACTGGGTGCCCATGACAAGCAACACGATTCTTGTGGTCGCCGACACGGCTGCGAAGCGAAAAGATGTGGAACCGAGCATTGTGAAAACGTTCTATCTGACGAACGTGTCGCAAGCGAGCGACCTTCAGGACATCATGAACGTGCTGCGCACAATGCTTGAGGTTGGGAGGCTCACAACAGTGGCGAGCCAGAATGCCATTATCGTGCGTGGAACACCGGACCAGATAACCCTGGCGGGAAAATTCATTGCGGACTTGGATAAGGCGCGGCCTGAAGTGATCGTTGAAGTCGCAATCATGCAGGTAAACCGTGAACGCATTAAGAACATAGGTTTGCAACTTCCCACCAGCACAACCTTGTCTTTCACCAACAACTCCTCCAGCACATCTGGCAGTTCTGGTAGCGCAGTTACGCTGAATGACATTACCAATTTGAAAGCAACGGAATTTTCGATAAACATACCTTCCATCACTGCCAATTTCCTAATGAGTGACAGCGACGCAAATCTCATTCAGAACCCCCAAATTCGCGCTTTGGATGGGCAGAAGGCCTCTCTGAAAATAGGAGAGCGTGTACCTATCGCGGTGGGCTCATTTACCGCTGGATCTACCGCCACCAGCGCCCTTGTGAATACCCAGTTTCAATATATTGACGTAGGCGTAAACATAGACATCACTCCAACTGTTCACGGTTCTAACGAAGTGACGTTAAAGGTGTCGCTTGATATATCGGCAGTTGATTCAGAAGTGAGCATCGGCGGTATTCAGCAGCCCGTCATCGGACAGCGCAGAATTGAGCACACGATCCGCCTCAAGGAAGGCGAAGTAAATTTGCTCGGGGGTCTGCTTGAAGACTCATCCACGAAGAGTTTGAGTGGCTACCCGGGCTTGATGAGTGTTCCAATCTTGAAGTACTTGTTTGGCAACCTGAATACGGACCATCGCCAAACCGAAACCGTCTTCGTTCTCATTCCACACATTGTGCGCATTCAGGATGTGAATCCGGGCAACAGAAGACAACTCGACGTGGGCACTTCTAACAACATTGACCTTCACCTTGCGAAGACAGGCAAACCGGAGACTGCTCCGGTAGCTCTCCCGTCAACACCGGGTGTCACCACCAAGGAAGCACCGGGCCCTTCGTCCATGCCTGGCGCTGCTGGGCCTGCAAATCCAACTACCTCGCCCGCACAGGCTCCGAGTACAACAGCGCTAGCCAAGGAGTCATCCTCGGTACCCGCCCCTCCGGCAGTGGTTTCATCAAGCGTTGTATTCACTTTGAGCCCGGCTCAAGTGGTGACCTCGGTCGGCCAAGCCTTTAAGGTGGATGTAACGGTTGCGGGAGCGCAAGATATGGCTTCAGTACCGCTGCGAATTCAGTACGATCCAGCGTTGCTGCGTGTCGCTAGCGTAGGTGATGGTGGGTTCCTTGGGCAGGATGGGCAACATGTCGAGATTACACAGCAAGATGATCCGGTCAAAGGCACTCTTCAGATCGCGGCTACCCGCGCCCCAAACTCCGGTGGAACTTCAGGACAAGGCACTGTGTATAGTTTGACGTTCATGGCAAAGGCTGAGGGAACGGCAACGTTGTCCATAATCCGTGCCGGGGTGCGCGACGCAATGGACCGCAGCGTTCCCGCATCGGGGACCCCAGCTTCGGTTGAGATCAGAAAATAAGTTAGAAGTGAATGCAGACGCTCAGTGGCACGTAATACGTCCGCTTATCGAGGCTGGGCGGCAAAATATCGTGACCTGTGTGCCAGGGTATCTGGGGCAGAGCTATGCTGCTTCATTCGAAGCTGTGCGGCTGAGGGATTCTAGGCAGATGACTCGGCGTCCACTAGGCAACAGTCTCCAGTGAATCCAGCCCCTGCTCATCCAGTAATAGATAGTGGAGCGACTCACCGCAGCGGCCGCAGCGGCCCGAGTGGGATTCAAAAACCGCGAGGAGGAACCACACGGTTCGCAGAAGAACGTTGACGTGTGAACCCTTGCATCCGGCGAGAATGCTGGCGATGGAGAAGATGCGGTCAAAAATCCCTCCGACGGGAACAGTTTGAGGAATCCATCCCAAGCAGCTTTGATTCAGCGTTCCTGACCAGAGATGTACCGTTTAAGGCAAGAAAGAATAAGTACCTCGCGGCTTGAGATAAATTCAAAGCCGAGATACTCCCCCTAAAGGAACCGACACTTCCAAGAAGTGGAACTGACGTACTCACTCCAGATATCAGGCCCTGAAGTCATGGTTTCGGACCTCGAAAAACGTTCCAGCAATGTCCAAAACTGTCCGATTCTGATTGCCCTTTGCCGGACATGAGCTGCCCACTTTGGCGGTAGAAGTGCTACTTGCGTGTACCTCGTGGCTTCCGTTGTGGGGTGCCCGCCAAAGGAGTTCGCGTATGGTCTATCGAGTGCCATTACAGGTTTGGATCTTATCGATCCTTATCTGCGCCGTCGCCGTCGACACCAATGCTCAGTCGTTTAGAGTTCAATGTCCAACCAGTACCATCACTCACCCCGATCCCGCGAACAAGGGCATCAACAATTCCGAACCTGCGTACACCGGTGCAACGACATTCACGAGTACCAACGTGAGCACTCCCGCTAACGGGTATCTGGTGCCCAGCGCGAACGTGAACGGTGCCATCAAGTGCCAGCAGGTGTCAGGCGGCGACGGCTACGCGACGATGGCTAACGGTACACAGACGTACTTGTTCTCCTTCGGGCCGCTGTCTGGACTCGCCGACATTGCCACTGGTCACTCTGGCACAGAGTTCCCCAGCGTATTCAATACCATATATTCGGGCACTCTCCTGCCCGGGGACCCGGCCACTACCGATGGACAGGTTGCCAATACATGGCCCGCCTGGCCAACGCCCCTCTCGACTGCGCCATTCAACTACAACGGCGCGGTGGGTCTCGCTTACGACATGGCAAACATCGTGAGCATTTACGATGTCGCCGAGGTCACGGGAACGACCACGGTGGTAGTTCAGACGAACGCTCCACTTGGTCTGAAAGCCGGGCAGGCCGTGACGATCGCGGGAGCTGGGACTGGCTATGACGGCACCTGGACGATTGCTGCAATCGGCTTTCCGTCCTCCGCCCCAGGCGTGACCAACTACGGCTTCTCGGCACCCAACAACTTCACGTTTACCACCACCGCCCGTGGTCTGGCTGACGTGAACGAGTCCCAGACAGCCACAGCGTCCACTGGCGTGATGCTCGACGGGCACGTGGATCCGCGCCAGATCATGGACGTTGGCGTGATGAACGGCAATATCCCAGCGCCGCTGGTTGCCTTCGATGAGGACGATGAAATGTTCCTCACCTTGTCCAACGTGGGCATGATCATGCGCCCGGATTTGTTCGAGCAGCACACGATCCACTTCCACGGCTATCCCAATGCTTCGTCCGTATATGATGGCGTACCCGATGCATCGGTCGCTATCAACATCGGCGGTAGCTTCACCTATTACTATCTCTCCCCGGACGCAGGGACGTATTTCTGGCACTGCCATATCACGCCTCCCGAACACTTGCAGATGGGGATGGTGGGACAACTATATGTGCGGCCACGGCAGAATCGGGTTCAGACCGGCACCAACCTCTATACCGCCTTGCAGCAGCAGAATGGCCTTGGGACAACCGTCGACCTCCGTACGGCTTGCAACCCTGCCTCCGACATCCTTTGCAGCGCCACCATGCCAGCCATTAACACGGGGGCAGTGCAGGGAACTGACAAGCTTGGCAACCCGCAGAAGTACGTCTACAACGATGGCGACGCTTCAACCGCCTATGACGTGGAGTATCCCCTGCAGATTCACGGCTTCGACCCCAACTTCCACTTTGTGGGAATGACCTTCAACCCGGAAGCGTTCGTTGACATGAAGGACAAGTTCTTCCTGCTGAATGGACGTAGCTATCCCGACACGGTCACGCCGGGCCCCATGGCTACGCAATCCTCGGATGGCAGAGTGCACTACTCGCAGCCGTTGCCTGCCATCATCAACATTCCTGCCGGGGGGAGGGCCCTTCTGCGCATCGCAGACCTGGATGTTTCGGAATATCAGACGCTAGCCTCGTTGGGGATTCCCATGAAGGAGGTTGGCTTCAACGCCAAACTGCTACGGGATCAGGCAGGGAACAACATGGAGTTCTACACGAACTCCATCACCCTGGGTGGCGGCGAGTCGCTGGACGTTCTCCTGGATGCTAGTGACGCCGGTTGCGGCTCCAGTGGCTGCGCGGCGAAGTTGTATCCCCCGGGAAGCACCTTCTACCTCTACACCCCCAACCTCGACCATCTTTCCAACGATCAGGAAAATTTCGGCGGACTCATGACTGAGGTTCACATCTGCAACAGCGTGATCGGCGGCAGCACATTTGGTAACACCTGCAACTAGGAGAGCGGCAATGAGGGCAATGAACATGACAAAGACGATCGCACAATTGCTTTTGGCGCCGACGCTGGCTCTGTTTCTTTCAGGCGCGGCTCACGCTGCCGTTCCCGGAATCACCGGCCCCACCTTCAACCTGACGGCACAGCCCGCATTCCTCAACCAGCCGGATGGGAACGCAGTTTACTCATGGGGATATGGGTGCAATGGCTCGCCGACCGGTACTGCGCCGAAGGCGATGACGGTATCCTGCCCGAGCATGCAGGTCCCCGGTCCCACGTTGATTGTCACGGAAGGGGACACGGTAACGGTTAACTTGACGAACAACCTGCCCACGGCTGCCGGCAACACCTCGATTGTCTTTCCTGGTTTTGTGGTGACGGCTGCGTGTCCTGCGTCTGTAGCAACCGGTGCGCCTCAGCAGGGCTTACTTACGTGCGAGGCTACACCAGCGGGCACGGTGACTTATACGTTTGTTGCCAATTCGCCAGGGACTCACGCCTACTACAGCGGAACGCAAGGCGACCTGCAAGTCGAGATGGGTCTGTATGGTGCGGTAGTTGTGCTTCCCAAGACCATTCCCGCAACCTGCTCGGCCGGGCTGCCCGTGACGAATCCGGGTAACAACGCAAAAGCCAAGACGGCATGGGGCGAAGCGGATTTCCGGCTCGCGGCTGCTGCCTACGACAATCCCAAGACCTGCTATGACCGCGAATATCTGTTCCAGTGGGCGGAGATGGACCCGAAGATTCACAATGCTGCACTGACACAGGTCACGTTTCTGAGTACTTGCACGACTGGGGCTCCGGGATGCGGTGACCCTTTGGTTGTCCCGACCGAGCCGTACCATCCAGCCTATTTTCTGATCAACGGCCGCTCCATGCCCGACCTTATGGACGCTAACTTCGCGGCTGAGTATCCACACCAACCGTATAACGGCAATCCGCACATGCATCCGGGCGAGATGACACTGATCCGCTCGATAGGTCAGGGACGCTGGCAACACCCATTCCACGAGCACGCCAACCACGTGCGCATTCTAGGCCGCGACGGCAACCTGATCCTCGCGCCTGACGGAACCAACCTTGCGGGACAACTTATGTTCAATACGGACACCACTCCGGGAGAGGCGTTCGACGGGATCTTCTACTTTACGGCCAGAGGGTTGAACTGGGATGCGTATGGCCATCATCCCGGTGATACGGCAGATCCGTTGGCTTCGCTGTCGTGTACACCGGATGCCAATGGCTACAACACTGGATCCCCGGCAGCGATCAATTATTACGAGTGGTGCCAGGACCACAACAAGCCTCTCGAAGTCTCGCCCACTGGCGACGTTGCCTCCGGTGGCCCGGCAACTCTGCCTAATCCCAACATCTTCACAAACGGTACCTGGTACGGCGGCACTCCTTACTTAGGACCGGATGCGACTCTGCGCGGCGGCGGTACGCAGGCTTGTGTCAGTTCCTCGGGCAACACCACGGCCAATGGGAGTTCCCCGTGCAGCACACTGCAGCCCTCCAACATCCAGGGAAACCCGGCAAACGAGCGTGGTTGGGCCTATATGTGGCACTCACACAACGAGCGCGAGATTACTACCAACAACGTTTTCCCGGGCGGAATGTTCATGATGATGTTGGTCGATTCCCGGGAATTTGTAATCGACGAGTCCAAATAACGAGGAGAGACGAATGCCGACCACTATTCTACAAAGTCTAAAAGCAGCGGTAGTCGTAGCAACTGTACTCCTCCTCGGAGTGGGTATAACAGTCGCGCAACAGCAGATCAGCCTGACGGCTGGACCAACCAGTGTAACCATGCCGGATGGTTCAATCGTGCCTATGTGGGGATACAGCTGCACTCGTCTGGGCAGCTCGGGGCAGGTAACGAACACAACTGCAACCTGCGCCCCATTGAATCCGGCCTCTAACGGCTGGTCTCCGGTTGTGATTACCATCCCCACGGGCGCGGCAGGTGGGCTACAAATCAACCTCATCAACAAGCTCTCATTTGCAAACGGGAACTCTGTGCCGACCTCGATCATGATCGTGGGACAGGTGGGAGGCGGCCTCGGCTCGGCGTCGACCACCATACCGAGTCCGGTTCATGGAACTCAGACGATCACGTGGCCCACTGCGAATCCGAGCGGCGGTGCTACCAACGTTCCCCCGCCGCAAGGGCCTCGCGTGCAATCCTTCGGTACCGAAGTGGCCGCAGGAGCGACAACCTCGCTGACTTGGGCATATCTCAAGCCAGGCACATATCTGCTTGAGTCGGGCACCCACCCGTCCATCCAGGTGCCGATGGGTTTGTACGGAATCCTCGTGGTCACTGCCGCGCCTACGTCTACTACTAACTCCACGACGGGTGCAATCACAGAGGCAGTGGCGGGCTGCGCTTACCCTGGCGCTACCGTGACGGCCGCCTGCGCCGCTCCCTATGACGCCGAAGTTCCCGTAGTATTCGGGGAAATTGATCCGGTGCAGAACGCGACGGTGAACAGCGCTGTCAACACCGCCGGTTTTAGTGAGACAACAGTGTGGTCCGGCCAGCCGGGAGGCTGCGGCGATCCGACTCAGGGGAATACTGCCTATCTGACCTGCTATCCGCCTGCGGTGAATTACACGCCCCTCTACTACACCATCAATGGTGTAGCGTTTGATAAAACAAATTCCAACGCATCGCTCTTCCCAGTCACACCGGCTGTCATTGCGCCGACTTCGGGCACAACGGGATCAGTGCTGGTGCGCATGGTCAATGCTGGTTCGCGGATGCACGTTCCTTCGATCGTTGGATCGCAGGTGGCGGGCCAAACGGGCGGCACCACTCCTATTGTTACCGGTTTCAAGGTCATAGCGGAAGATGGCAATCCGCTTCCTGGCGTACCCAAAGTTAAGAGCGAAATGTTCATGGCCGCGGGCAAAACCTATGACGTCGTGATTAATGGACTGTCGACGCCGCCGGGTACCAGTTCCACCCCCACGCCATACGCGAATGCGCTCGCCATCTACGACCGCGAGTTGAGTTTGTCGGGAAATGCGACAGAGCGCGACGCTGGCATGCTCGCCTACATCGGTATTAATGGCGGCGCGATTCCGGCTGCCGCTTCACTCGGTGCCTCGGTAGCAAGGGCTGACACCTTCAACGCGTTGGTCGCGGGGCAGACCCTCAACGTCTCCGATCCATCCAAAGGTGTGATCGCCAACGACACGAACGTTTATGGCGTCAAACTTCTCACCCAGGCAACCAACGGAACAGTGACGCTTCTTGCGAACGGAACCTTCACGTATGTTCCTAACACCGGGAGCTCGGCAACTTCAGACTCGTTCAGCTATTGCGCAAACGGCACGGTCACTGGGACGACTTGCTCGTCTGGTATTACTGCCACGGTGACGCTAGGTGTGTCGAACATCGTCGACAGCGGCATTACCTGTACTGGCAGCACATTCAACGCGAGCATGGCCACTTACCTGGCTGTCAAGACCCCTGGCGTTTTGGCGGGTTGTAAGGACGCAGAGAATCTGCCTATTACCGTTGCGACATCAACGGTTGCGGCTACGGGGATGAAGGTTATTCCCGATGCGAATGGAGGATTCACCGCCATTGCGTCCGGCGCAGGCACCTACTCGTTCACCTTCCAGGCACAAAACTCTCAGAAAACGCTGGGCCCGGTCACCACCGTGATGGTTGTCTTCCCCGCAGGCAGCGGTCTGACGGTTAAGGTGCTGGACGGACAGGATAAGACCACCACTATCTCTGACTATAGGTGGGTCATTGAGGAAGATCGCACCTTCTATATCGACCCTAAATGCTCAACGAATCCTCCTCCTGCGGGCTGCCCGACATCAGGCTTGGGGATCGTTCCGACACTGGGGACCAACTTCCACACCAGCTACATGCCATTCGTGGCACAGGGCTGCACGGGGGCGGTCTCCTGCGAAGGCGGCCAGACGGCCTTCAACCCAACCACGGGTTCACACGATAAAGTAGTGTGCGATGTAGGCAATGGTCAATGTCGGGCGGACACCACCGGAAACGGCATGACGGCCGTGCTCCCCGGTTCGGTTGCGTTGGATTCTAGCAAGCGCTATTACATTTCCATTTTGCCTGGCGACGCGGCCAACCCGTTTACCTATGGATACTCCGGCGCGGGATGCCAGAATGGCGCTGCGAATGCCACTAGCGGTGCCACTTGCGGCCACGGCATGGGTGGTGCACCGATCGCCGCCGGTCAAACTGCGGTTACGGTGATCACGCAGCCCTCGCCCTATCCTCCGGGCAAACTCTCGGTGTTTGTCTTTGAAGACGACTTCCCACTCAACGGAGAGCAGGATGGCGGCGGCGGAATCGACGTGTTGTCGCCGAATGAGCCCGGTCTGGGTGGCTTCCAACTTCACCTCTGGGACGCCATGGGCGGTAACGGCGACTTTACGGGCCAGATGACCTACGACATGTTCAACCAGCCGCTGACGAATAGTCTGGCTGGAACAAAAGACCCGAACAACGGCAACGACGCATGCCCGATTACTGGAAACCCACTGAGTAGCGGGAGCGGTACGACTGATTCGACGGCAACCGGCATTACCGGCATGATCGTAACCTGCCCGAAGTACGAGTCAGACGGTAAAACTCTGTCGCCGCTTGCGGGCCAAGCGGTCATCACCAACCTAATGCCCGGACGATGGGGCGTGATTGCCTCCCCCGGCGCTGACCGTATTGCTCGAGGGGAAGAGTGGCTCCAGACCAACACCTTGGACGGTCAGAAGGCACACGACGTCTTCACCAGAATCGGCGAGCCTAGTTATTTCCAGGAGTTTGGTCCAGCGTCGTACCACGTGAGCATCGGTTTCGCTAATCCGGCGATCATCAATGCCCGCAAACCTTACATTTGCAATGGCACGGACCCCAACAGCCCTCAGCCCGGCGTTGGGTACACCTGCAACAATACGATCACCGGCAAAGTGACCGGCGAACGGTTGAGCCGCACACCTGACGAGAGACTTTACAGCAGCGGTTCGCATGATACCTATTACTGGTCCCAGTGCTATGTGAGCTTTGGAGACCCGGATGGCGAAGACTTCGCCTTCACCAAGTGCAACTCCGATGGCACGTTCACGCTCTCTGGTCTGCCGCCGGGCGATTGGCGAGTCACCGTCTTCGACCAGTGGAACGATCTGCTGGTGGATGGCCTTTCAACTCCAGTCGGAATCACGGGCGGGGGAAAGACCGTCAATATGGGAGATGTCGCCTCTACCCAGTGGCAAGCGAACCTCTATACACGTACCTTCATCGACGACAGCAAAGATGGCATCTCGCAGTCCGATGAGATGGGAATTCCATATGCAAACGTCGCTGTCCGGTTGCGCGACGGTAGCCTGGAAAACCTATTGGTCACAGACTTCACCGGGACCGCAAATTTCAACGAGACGTTCCCGTTGTTCAGTTGGTACACGGTAGAAACTGACGTGACCCGGTACAAGAACACCGGCACCCACGTCGTCTATGATGTCGGCGGACCCGCCGATCAATCAGCAGCCTGCGGGACGGTTGGATATCCGCCTTGCGGAAACTCTGTGATTGGTAAGAATCTAGCCAACACCGCGGAAATCGTCTCCGTGCCGACCAATTTGCGGATACCTGGCTCGGTCTATTGTGCTGGAGCGGACTGCAACGGCAAATCGATTCAGAATGGTCCAGCCACCAGCGATCCGCCCAGTGTTTGCACGACGTCCACAGCTACCCCCCCGATCACCACCTGCTCGACCCAGCTCTCCTCGGGCCGCATCGATAACCCGTGGACCGGTGGAGTTGAAGGCTGGCAGGGCTTCCCAGGTCAGAATAGCTTCCTCGAATTCGGAAAGGAGCCCTACGTCGCCGGCGAAAATGGTGGCATCAAGGGCCACGTCGTCTATGCGTCAACCAGACCGTTTGACGACCCACAAATGCTGGTTCAGACACAGTGGGAGCCTCTGGTTCCGCACGTCACCATCAATCTCTATCAGGAAGGCTTTGCTTCGGACGGCATAACTCCCACCCTCACAAAGGTGGACACAACCCAAACCAGCAGTTGGGATGATTATGCGCAGGGCTTCAGGGCGGATGGTGTCACGCCCAACATGAACTGCCCAGGCCAGGGCGCTAATACAGGTGTAATTCCAGACCTGTTCTACTTCTCGCTGTATAACCAGCCGGATTACCTTAACTTCTACAATTCCCAACACGGCGGGCCCGCTGTAACCCCGCTGCCGAACAACTCCCAGTTCAAGTGCTATGACGGCATGCACAACTGGAACCAACTCCAGCCAGCACCCTACGACGGCATGTACAAATTCCCCAGTGTCACCGCCGTGGATGCGAATGGTAAGCCTACCCTCGCGGGAACGAACTGCACGATTTGCAAGGCGAACACTGCCGTACCGAGCACTGACTTGTACTACGGCATCCCGCAACTACCCACCGGAAAGTATGTGGTGGAAGTGGTCCTGCCTCCGGGCTACGAACTGGTCAAGGAAGAGGATAAGAACATCCTGATCGGTGACAACTACATTGCTCCGGTAACCCAGGAGTTCGGCGGGTTGGGCAACATCTTCATTCTCCCCGATCAAGCGTCCGTTGCAAGCTCTTACAACAGCAATAACGCACAGAATCCCACTACGGGCTTGGGAACCACACCCTCAAACAACATCGTCCCAGGCTTTATCCCTGAGCCGACCTGGCCGTGCGTAGGCGAAGCCCGCATTGTGCCCGACTATATCAGCCTTTACCCGCAATCGAAGCAGGTCGCGCCATTCGCCGGAGCTACCCGCAACCTATGCGATCGCAAGGAAGTGACTCTGGGCGACCAGATGGGTGCGATTGCCAAGTTCTACGTCTACACATCGACGCACATCGCCTCGAAGTTCACCGGTGGCATCACCGACGACTACACTTCGGAATTCGATCCCTTCTCTCCTCAGTTCGGCGAGAAGTTCTCTCCGCCAGATCTGCCCGTCTCAGTCAAGGATTGGGCGGGCAACGAAATCTCGCGCGTATATGCCGATCATTGGGGAAGCTACGATGGCATGACCTACTCGACCTGGGAAGTGAACCCGCCGAACCCAACCGGGTACTCGCCCACGATGATGGTCCTTTGCATGAACGACCCTGGACCGATCCCCGGTCCCGGTGGAACCATGATTACCGATCCTGCGTACACCCCCGGCTACAGCCAGTTCTGCTATGAACTTCCGTTCATGCCTGGGACCACGCAGTACCTCGATACTCCGGTCGTGCCTACGTCTGCATTCGCCGGTGCTGGATATAACAACGTCGACTGCGCTTATCCGGCTGCAACTCCGGCGATAGCGGAAGTTGACGGCGATGGGGTTGGACCGTGGGTGAGCGCTGCGGGGCACACCCTCACGATCAAGGCGCTTGGCGACCAGACGGTACCGAACTATGCCTACTCCGGTCCCTCGGCTACTGCTGCTCCGTTCAATCAGAAAACCATCACCCGCCACTATGGCTTTGGCGGCACTCAGGGCACAGGTTCCGTAACCATCGGCGGAGTCAATGCGCTAGTTACAAACTGGAGCGACACCTCTATCACGGTGACGGTGCCCAGGAACGTGCCGAACTGCGCGGTTCAACAGCAGGCGCAGTACGTCCCGACTGGTACCACTTCGACACAGTGCGGCGAATTAATCATCACGGCAGGTAACGGAAGGCAGTCGGTCGATACCGTTACTGTCACTATCGGCGGAAAAGCTCCAACCCACGTCGCTGCCTCAGGAACGATCCAAGCGGCGATTGACGGAGCTGCACCAGGCGATTTGATCATTGTGGACCCGGCTGCGCACAGTGAACTGTTGCTGATGTGGAAGCCTGTCCGACTGCAAGGCGTCGGCGCGGCCTCAAGCGTCATCAACGCGAATACGCATCCTGCGGGCAAGCTCGATATTTGGCGCCAACAGGTCGATTGCCTGTTCGGTTTGAGTCTGCAGGGAACGCCGCTTTCCCCAACCAACCCGTATGATCCGACGACACAAGTCGGTTGCCCAGGAACCGGTTGGAACTACTTCAAGGCGTTCGACGGGGCAAATGCTCAGGTCGATCCGCTGCCTGCAGAAGCTGTTATCGGGTGGGACGCTTCACTCAACGGTAATCTGGCGCAGTTGTTGCAAGAACCATCCCTGATGGGCGCGCTCGAAGGTGCGGGAATTACCGTACTATCGAAGGGCGTCAACTTCCCTGCTGGTGGGACTTCTACCACTGAGGGAGCGTTCCCAACCGGCACGACTTTGCTTACTGGGCCAGTTTCTGCTTCCGGTGTCTACGCCACGGGCGATAATAATGCCCTCTGCCATACAACTGACAGACGTGGTAGGGTTACCAGTCCCACCAATCCGTTCCCCAGCAACTTCCAGTGCAACCCCTCAAGCATCGACGGGTTGGGCATCACGGACAGTTCCCAGGGAGGCGGAGGTATCTTCGTTCATGCCTGGGGACATAACCTGCAAATCGCTAATAACCGGATCTACAGCAATGCCGGAACACTCTCAGGCGGCATCAATGTGGGTCAAGGCGAATTCGCCCCTGAGTACATCCAGGGGACGACAGCCCTGTCCCCCGGATCATGCGTGAATGACCGTTTACTTCCAAATGGCACGCAGTTGCCCTATTGCGAAGAGATGAACGTCAACATCCACCACAACAACATCTCGTTGAACTCCTCCACCGGTGACGAATTATTCTCCGGCACGCCGGCTGGGGCAGGCGGCATCAGCATCTGCACAGGCGCCGACTACTATAAGTTCAACTACAACTGGGTCTGCGGCAACCTGAGCAGCGGAGATGGTGGCGGCGTCGCTCATATGGGATTCAGCTACAACGGCGACATCGAACACAACTCCATTCTGTTCAACCAGAGCCTCAACCCCACTATTCCGGCTAACGGTGGCGGCCTGCTTGTCATGGGCTCGCCTGACTTCGCTCCGCCCTGCGGCGCGACAACTGATCAGGATTGCGCCTCTGCTCCCAGCACGGTTCTCCCCAGCGATGGCACAGGGCCGGGCTTGGTGATTAATGCCAACTTGATCATGGGCAACGCTGCAGAATCTGGTAGCGGCGGCGGCTTGCGACTGCAGAACGTGAACGGCTCGGATGTGCTGGCCTTCCCAACACAGCCTAACCAGTGGTTCTCGCCCACAATCACCAACAACATCATCGCGGACAATGTTGCCGGCTGGGATGGTGCGGGAGTCGCAATGGTCGACGCCCTGAACGTGAACTTCATTAACAACACGGTTGTTTCCAACTCGACGACGGCTTCGGCTGGAATCCTGTTCACCACCATTGGCGCTCCTCTGGCTAGCGCCGAGGGAACCAACTGCATCATCGGCACCGAGACCTCGTGCCCTCAAGTTTCCGGACTTGTGAGCATCCAGAACAGTTCGGTCTTGGTGGCGAACCTGCCAGCGAGAGTTACATGTCCTGCGGGGCACTATCAGGGCACAACCGCAAGGAATGGAACTTGCAGAAACTACTCGTACCCATTGCTGGAAAACAACATCTTCTGGCAGAACAGTGCGTACTACATAGGCGTGGGCGCTATGAGCGCGCAATACCAGCAGAATGTAGTCTCGCTCTATAATGCCTTCACCACAACGCTGGCACCGAGCCAGCCCCAAACTGACGCCACGACGCCAAATGGCGGCGGCGTGACTGTCACAGGGGGAACCGGTGCTTGCGTGGCAGCCAACTATTGGGACATCGGTGCTCGCGGCGACATGACTGTCATTGGTCATGAATCGGGTGTCACGCTAAGCCCGACATACTCGGTTATCACCCCAAGCAATTTCACCGCTGGCTATAACGGGACGAGCCTGCACAATTCCACAGGCAACCCGAACTTTGCCAGCCAATACTGCGACGGTTCGAGACAGCCACCTGAATCGGGAACGTCCGGTTGGTCAGTGCCTCCGGGCATTTCCGACGCCACCGTACCCAACCCAATCTTCAACCTGACACCGGTTGCAACTGTCGACGAGGGCAACAACTGGATCAACTTGCGATGGGGACCGCTGTCGCTGTTGAATCCGGTAACCTACACCCAACTCGGCAACTACTCGCTGACAGCGGGGATTGACACCGTTCCAGTGACACAGCCGCACCCAGCCACGGACTTCTTCGGAAATCCGCGGCCGGAAGGCGGAACCACCGCCCACTTTGACCCCGGCGCAGTCGAGTACATCGGGGCCGCGACAGCGACTCTAAGTGTGACGGGCGGACCGTTGAGCTTCGGCAACGCTGTTGTGGGCACCACAAGCGCTTCGCAAACCTTAACTCTGCATAACACTGGCGGGGCGGCGGCAACCGGCATAGCGCAGGCCTTCTCGTCGGCGGTCTTCACGCGGACCGGCGGCACCTGCACCGCAACCTTGGCCGCAGGCACAACCTGCACCATCAACGTAGCGTTCACGCCAGCCGCTATTGGAGCGGCGACGGGCACGCTTACCATCACCGCTAACGTTGTCGTCACTGGCTCGCCTGTGGCGCTCAGCGGAACGGGCATCGCAGCAGTGGTCAGCGCTACTCTTACGCCGACTACGTGGACCGTAGCCCATGCCCGGAATTGCCCGGGGACCGGCTTCGGAGTTCTTGCCTGTGCCGGTGACCCGACCCAGGCGTTTACGCTCACCAATACAGGTAACGTAACGCTGACCGGTATAGCCCAGGGAGTTCTGGGCGGTACAGTCGCAAACGATGCCAATTACACGGTGGTCCGGCTGCTCTCGACGTGCGGCCCAGCTACAGGAGGCCAACTGGTGGCTAACGTAACTCTCGCTCCCAACGCAACCTGCAACATCGAAGTGCAGTTCAAGCCATTAACTGCACAACCTGCCGGGGCGAAGCCCGCGACGATTTCGGTCACGGATGCAGCTGGTACACAAACGTCAACGTTGAACGGAACGGCAAACTGAACCACAATGCTGCTCGCGGATTTTCCGTGAGCAGCAACACTTCTAAGCTGAATTTGCATCAGAGAGAGCAGCTGCCGCAGACCATCACAAAGTTCGCGGCAGCTTTTCACCTTTGACGTTCTGAACCGACTTGTTATATCAATCGCCAGAGCAAGGAAATCTTGAAGGGAAATAGGTTGTGCGCAACTGTTCAGTATGCAAAGAGCAGACGTTACATCCTGAATGTCCATCCAGAAGACAAAGAGGAACTTGATGATCGGAACAATGACTTTGTTTGATCGCAGCTTCACATCGATCGGGAAGTCAATGCTGCTGGCAGGATTGTTCGTTGGCATCATTCTGGTGTCACCAGTAAGCGCGCAGTCACCCGCTGCCCCGCCCGTGAATCACGCAGCGGCTTCAACTCCCTACCGAAATCAGCCCGATCGGATTGCGAATCGAGAAGCGGCGTATTACGAAGCCGTGTGGGGAATCGCAGCCCTCAACGTCAAAGCGGTCGAGTCGGGAGTTATACTTCGCTTCACCTACCGCGTTCTCGACCCGGAAAAGGCCAAGCCGCTGAATGACAAGAAACTCGAGCCTGTTCTAGAAAGCCCGCAGAAGGGCGTCAGGCTCGTGGTTCCAACGATGGAGAAGGTCGGGCAATTGCGCCAGGCTCCGCAGAACATAGACGCCGGGAAGTCCTACTGGATGGCATTTTCGAACAGCGGACGCCTTATCAAGCCCGGAGACCGCGTCGACGTTGTGATTGGAGGTTTTCATGCGCGCGGATTACTGGTCGAATAGAGTGCCTGTTGTCCATCTGGTGTACGAGTAAGGCAGTCGAAGCTTAACAATGAATACCTCAATTCCAGGAGTGCCTGCCATGTACAAAAACCGCTTTGCGAACGCAGTGGCCGTAGCATTTGGATTCGTTCTTCTGTGTGCGACGACCGGACTGGCTAGCCAGCAGAGCGCTCCACGCGGAGTGTTGACTGCGAACACAACCCGCCCCGGGGACCAAACTCTCCCTGCAAACGATTTTGCCGGGTTGAATTACACCGCTGACCAGAAAGCGAAACTCGACAAGATCCATCGCGAAACGGAGTCACACAAAAGGGCTGTCGTAAAAGATCCAAACCTAACACCAGACCAGAAAGACGCAATGCTCCTGGGGTACACCCGCATGGAGTACAACCAGGCTTTTCAGGAGTTGTCGCCCGAGCAAAAGAAACAAGTTCGCCAGAGATTGCTTGCCCGCAAAGCGTCTGACCAGGCGGCGCAGAAGAAACAGCCCGGTAGAAATTAACGCACTACTGCCTCTTTCAATCCAAGCGCGTGCGCAAGCTGGCAGTACAGATCATCCTCAGCTTTATTCAGAAAGGACGACCAAATGTTGCGACAGTTAGTGGCAGTTAGCTTTACCTTTGCTATCGCGGTTTTGACAGCTGGAGCTACGGACACGACTTCCGCGCGAGTCAACATGTCGGCTGCGGAAATCGTCAACAAGAATATCGCGGCTCGAGGTGGGCTACAGGCGTGGCGTGCAGTCCAATCCATATCAATTGAGGGAAAACTGGGAGCAGGAGGAAACCAACGTGCTCGTCTTCCCGAGCCCATGCCAGGCAAGAAAATGCGGGCTTTGCCGACTGACCCGCGCCCCAAAGAAGAAGTTCAGTTACCCTTTGTCATGGAAATGCAGCGCCCCCGCAAGGAAAGATTTGAACTGCTCTTTAGCGGCAAGAAAGCACTTCAAGTGTATGACGGCGACAACGGTTGGAAGTTGAGACCATATCTCAACCGGATGGAAATCGAGCCTTTTACCGTGGATGAATTAAAGGCTTCTTCAATGCAACCGGAACTCGATGGATACCTGGTCGATTACGTTTCCAAAGGCACTCAAGTTGCTTTGGATGGCATGGAAAAGGTCGAGGACCGCGAAAACTACAAACTGAAATTGACGTTAAGAAACGGCCAGGATCTTCACGTTTGGATTGATGCACAGACCTACCTGGAGACCAAGATCGAAGGTGCTCCCCGGAGACTGGACGGAGTTGCTCACCCGGTTGAGATCTACTACCGCGACTATCGCACCGTTGACGGTCTACGAATTCCTTTCGTCCTCGAAACCCATGTTGTCCCGGCTGGGGATCGGGGACATTCCACGCTTCCCCCGTTTCCGCCGGAGAAAATTGCGATTGACAAAGTTGTAGTGAATCCGAAACTCGATGCGTCACTTTTTATGAAACCGGTAGCCCAAGCCCCAGCAAATAATAAGTAGAATGGCGGGCATGTGAGCAGAGTAACAAGCGGATCAATGTCATTTCGTCGACGTGCTTCCAGTCGCGCGCGCACGCGTCATGTCAATCTCCTGCGATCCCGAACATGGCATGAAACTAATGGACTGGATTATGAAACCAAAAGAGCCGCTACCCACATCCAAGTCGAATTGAGAGCTGGTCGGAACGACAGCATATCGTTGTAGCGTAACGAGGAGAGCGGTGTTTGTCTCCCTTCTAGATGTAGTCGCATCGCTCGCCTTCCCTTTCGCAGGTTTGACTGCAACGTATCGAATGAAAAGTACTACCGAGGCGGAGGGTTCAATCCGATGAGGAAAGCAACCTACGCGCTGCTTGTTGCAGTGCTGATGATCCTATCCTATGCGGGGGGAAGACATTGCGCGTTGCGCAACACGGGCACGACTGCAAACGAACGTCACGTGTTGTACTACGTAGACCCCATGCACCCAGCTTACAAATCTGACAAACCAGGAACTGCGCCAGACTGCGGCATGAAACTGGAGCCGGTGTACGCTGACGTAGGCATGGCAAGTTCCGCGAAGGACGGAGTCATTCATATCGATTCCGATAAACAGCAATTGATTGGTGTTCGTGTGACTCCAGTGGAGATTTCTTCGGGTACGCGTGAACTGCGCCTTACAGGCCGCGTCGCGTTCGATGAGACGCGCGTGTATCGAGTGAATTCCGGTACGGAAGGCTGGGTTGAGCAGACCTTCGGCGACTCCGTTGGGACCCAGGTGAAAAAGGAGCAGCGGCTCGCCTCCTTCTATTCAAGAGAATTGTGGACAGCAGAACAGAGCTATTTGTCAGGCACTTATGGAACGGCTCCTTCCAGAGAGGCCGGGCAATCAAACCCGGCGTCGATTGATCGCCTCCGCAATCTGGGCGTCAGCGACGAACAGATCAAAGACCTCTCTAAGCAGCGCCAGGCTTCGACCTTGGCCTACATCTCATCGCCCGCGGACGGATTCATCATGACCCGGAATATCTCACCGGGAGAGAAGTTTGATCGCGGCATGGAGTTCTATCGAATTGTTGATCTTAGGCATGTGTGGATTCTGGCGGACGTTTTCGAAAATGACTCGCAAGCCTATCGTCCGGGAATGATGGCAACAGTGACCTTGCCGCAGGGCAAGAAGTTACACGCGCGCGTCAGTGACGTACTGCCTCAAATCGATCCCGCGACGCGCACCTTCAAACTGCGCCTCGAAGCGGACAACCCTGGCTTTGTTCTCCGGCCCGATATGTTCGTAGACGTTCACCTCTCGGTTCGACTCCCAGCGGGCATAAGCGTTCCCGCCGACGCGTTGGTTGACTCCGGTCTTACCAAGCGCGTGTACGTTGAAAGCGGGCCCGGAATGTATCAACCTCGCGAAGTGGAGACCGGCTGGCGCTTCGGCGACCGCATTCAGATTCTCCACGGCATTCAAGCAGGCGAACGCGTTGTCAGCGCGGGCACATTCCTAGTGGATTCTGAAAGCAAACTCGAGGCATCGGCATCGGAAAACTCAGGGACAACTCCCATGAAAAAACCTGGTGACGCCACACCAGATAAGACGAAACAAATGATGCTCGAAGTAAAACATACCAAAGCGTCATCAGCCATGGTCAATGATCCCAGATGTGGAATGGAAGTTGTTCCATCAAAGGCTGTCGCCGCGGAACACACGCTCACATATCGCGGCAAGACCTATTACTTCTGCTCCCGTGATTGTCTGGACGAATTCAAGAAGAACCCTGAAAAGTACGTAAGTGCGAGTCATGAGATGGCAGGAGCCCGCTGATGATAAATCGGATTATCGATTTCTCAGTGAATAATAAGTTTCTTGTTCTTGCCTTGACTCTCGCGGCCTGTGTGGCCGGGTGTTGGTCGATGACTCACATACCCCTCGACGCCATGCCTGATCTCAGCGACACGCAAGTCATCATCTACTCGCATTGGGACCGTAGTCCCGACATCATCGAAGCGCAAGTCACTTACCCAATTGTGACAGCAATGCTCGGTGCACCCCATGTAAAGGCCGTTCGCGGTGTCTCTGACTTTGGGTATTCGTTTGTCTATGTCATCTTTGAAGACAACACCGATCTCTATTGGGCAAGGTCGCGGACCCAGGAATATCTTTCCGGCGTGTTATCGCGGTTACCACAGGGAGTAAAGACCGAGCTTGGCCCGGACGCAACAAGTCTTGGATGGGTATTCCAATATGCATTGATAGACACATCGGGTGAGTCCAGTCTCTCCGATCTCCGTTCCTATCAGGATTGGTATCTTCGTTATTATCTCAAGTCAGTTCCGGGAGTGGCCGACGTTGCGCCCATTGGTGGATTTGGCAAGCAATACCAGGTGAATCTCGATCCGAATCGCTTGCGGGCATATGGTATCCCGATTGAACGAGTAGTGGAGGCCGTGCGCGGCGGAAACAATGATGCCGGAGGCCGCTTGCTTGAATTCGGCGGGACCGAGTACATGGTTCGCGGCCTTGGTTATGCGAAGTCGATTGAAGACTTCGAGAATATTGTCCTTGTCGCTGGTGAGAACGGAACGCCGACACGAATCAAAGATGTGGGGCAGGTGGTAATCGGTCCAGAGTTACGGCGGGGAGTGGCAGACCTGGATGGCGCGGGAGATGTCGTCTCCGGCATTGTGCTCATGCGCAACGGCGAAAACGCACTGGAGGTCATAGATAGAGTAAAGAAAAAGCTCGCCGAAATTGAGCCCGGATTGCCCCCAGGCGTCAAGGTCGTTCCCATCTATGACCGTTCACTACTCATTCATCGTGCAATAGGAAATGTGAAGCAAACGATCGTAGAAATTGTTGTCACGGTCGTACTGATCATCCTAGTGTTCTTGTGGCACCCGCCCAGCGCTGCAATTCCAATTGCCACCATTCCCGTTGCTCTCTTGTTATCGTTCATTCCGTTTCGAATGCTTGGCATCAGCGCTAACATTATGTCGCTCTCAGGGGTAGCCATAGCCTTCGGAGAGCTTATTGATGCCTCGATTGTGGTCGCAGAGCAGACACACAAAAAGCTTGAAGTGTGGCAACAGACGGGTTCTAAGACTAATAGCAGGGAAGTGGTACTTGCTGCGATTAAGGAAGTTGCGGGTCCTACGTTCTTCGCGCTGCTAGTGTTGGCAATTTCTTTCCTTCCAGTGCTGACCCTCGAGGCAGAGGAAGGGCGGATGTTCAAGCCGCTGGCATACACTAAAACTTTCGCGATGATCATCGCAGCAGTGCTGGCCATAACACTGGATCCGGCTCTCCGGATGTGGCTCACCCGAGTGAAGCCATTTGAATTCCGTCCGGCGTGGCTCTGCAGGGTTGCTAATGCCCTCCTGGTCGGCAAGATTCGATCAGAGGACAAGCACCCGATCAGTCGAATTCTAATGCGAGTTTATGAGCCAGTTGTCCGTTGGACGCTTCGATGGAAATGGGCGGTGATTTCTGCAGCCCTGGCATTGGTGGTGATAACAATACCGGTCTTCCAGAGGTTGGGTTCCGAATTTGTGCCTCCACTGGATGAGGGATCAATCCTGTACATGCCTTCAACAATGCCGGGAATCTCGATTTCCGAAGCACAGAGGCTTTTGCGGATCACGGACCGAATTCTCAAGCAGTTCCCTGAAGTTGACCGCGTGCTCGGCAAAGCGGGACGCGCGGAGACTTCGACAGACCCCGCTCCGCTCTCCATGCTGGAGACTGTAATAACCTTGAAGCCAAAATCCGAATGGAGACATGTTGCGACTTGGTATTCGTCCTGGGCTCCCGAGTGGTCGAAGCAGGTCCTCCGGCACATTACGCCCGACACAATCTCGACTGAGCAACTTGTGGAGCAGATGAACTCCGCAGTAAAGCTGCCAGGAGTATCCAACGCATGGACGATGCCAATCAAAGGGCGCATCGACATGCTGAGTACGGGGATGCGAACTCCTGTCGGGCTGAAAATCACGGGCGCGGATCTGAATAAAATTCAGGAGATTGGAGTCGAAGTTAAATCGTTGCTGGCTTCGGTCAATGGCACGCGTGGAGTCTTTGCCGAACGCACTGGAGACGGGTATTTTCTCGATGTCAAATGGAAACGCGAAGAACTAGCTCGCTACGGGGTGAGTATTGACGACGCACAAATGGCGGTTCAGAACGCGATCGGCGGTGAAAACGTCTCGACGGCGGTGATCGGTCGTGAACGATATCCAGTGAACGTTCGTTACAAACGCGACTTTCGGAGTGACCGCACTTCGCTCGAACACATATTGGTCCCCGCCGGCGGGGGACAGCGTCAGATTGCTCTGTCGGAACTGGCCGATCTAGGTGCAACCCGCGGTCCTTCCATGATTCGCGATGAGAATGGCCTGCTAACTGGATATGTTTACGTCGATGTCTCCAGACGCGATCCGGCAAGCTACGTGAATGAGGCCAGCACCCTGTTGCGTAATAATCTGAAACTGCCGCCCGGGTACGCGATCTCATGGAGCGGGCAATACGAAGCGATGCAGCGAGTGCGTCAACGTTTGAAGCTGATCCTTCCGCTGACCTGTGCGATGGTCCTGTTACTTCTCTACATGAACACACGTTCTGTGACAAAGACTTTGATCGTGTTGCTAGCTGTGCCCTTCTCGGCGGTGGGAGCCGTTTGGTTCCTATACCTTGGCGGCTATAACATGAGCGTCGCTGTATGGGTGGGAATCATCGCCCTGCTTGGCTTGGATGCTGAAACCGGCGTATTTATGCTGCTCTATCTAGACCTCTCGTACCGTGAGGCCGTTAGGCATGGCTGCATGAACACACTTACGGACTTGCGTGAAGTTATTGTGCAGGGGGCGGCAAAACGACTGCGGCCAAAGTTCATGACCTTCTTAACGATGAGCGTCGGCTTAATTCCGATATTGTGGGCTACTGGCGCAGGTTCGGACGTAATGAAGAGAATTGCCGCCCCGATGGTCGGCGGCATCCTGACATCGTTCCTGCTCGAGTTGCTGGTGTATCCGGCGATCTACGAAGTGTGGAAATGGCACGGTCTAGGTAAGAAGCAAGTCATTGCAGGGGAAGAGTCCGAAACGTCAGAAGAAGAGCTTGCGGTGGCAAACACACCGGCCTTATCGAGCTGAGCGATATACGAAGGAGTCTGGCTTTCCTCCGCTAGGGACAATGATATGTGGTGTGATGACGATGAGCAGTTCATCGTCGTTTGTCTGCTTCGTAGGGCTGGTGAATATGCTGCCGAGTCCCGGAATGGCCGACACTCCCGCCCATCCCGAGCGAGCCACCGATGTACTCTCCATCAGATTGCCGGCCACAACGATGGGTTCACCATCCATGGCGCTAACAAATCCGTTGAACTCATTGTTAATAATAGCTGGATCTCCATTCGCGCTGACTGGGCCCAGGGCACTTAGCTGCAACTCGAGCTGAATGCCTAAAGAGCCATCACGATGAATATTCGGGGTGGCTTTCAAATTGAAACCTACATCTACGTAGGTGAACGCAGGAATCGGCAACTGAAAAGACGAACTGCTTACAACCGAAGAGTATGACGAAGTCAGAATTGGGTATCGCTCGCCGATCTTGAAGACCGTAGACTCGCCCTGAGTGGCACGCAATGTGGCGGAATCAATCGTGCGAATGTTTGATTCGCTTTGAGAGGCGCCAAAACTCGTGGATGGAATTGCTACTCCTATTTCGCGGGTTCCGATGCTCAAATTACCCAGAGAAGCAACGCCTTGCTGTGCCAACGATTGCGTGATCAGTGCGGCTGCAGCCGCAGTAGGGATATAGAAGAACTGAAATTGAGTGGGTACTGTAACTCCGAATGATCGTGTGAAGCTGCCTGAAACCTGAAAAATCTCAATGTTCAGAAACACCTGCGGCTGGCGTTCCTTCAGCGCCGCTACGACTCGTGACACGGCGTTGATAGTCTCCTGATCGGCGCGCACCGACATGCTGTTCACATTGGCGTCAGTGCTCACAGTACGAAGCTCAAATACTGCTCGCAACGCGGTAACAATGTCACTCAGATTGTGCGGGGTAATGGAATCAGAGAAATAGAAAGTCCGCTGAATACTAGGTTCCAGCGCGCGTCTGTTTGCTTCGGTATCAGCCGCAAACAGCACCTGACGAGAGGAAAATGATGTAAAGAATGTTTTGGTTAGTTGCGTTAGACACTTCATTGCTGTAGACCAATTTACGCTCTCCAAGTCCAGCCTGAGGGATTGGTTCTTAACCGATTCGTCGATGCTCGCCGTTATCCCGAATGCCAGGCAGATCTGCGCGATCACCTCTCGCGAGTTTCCGCCGAGATGGAAAGTCTGGTTGGCTGAGTTGGGCTTGAGCGTGATTCCTTCCGCTATAGGTTCATCGCTGTCAGTATCCCTGGGAGCAGGCGCGATTGGCTGTGTTCGCTGAAGTTGCTGGAGAGCAAACCGGTTCTTAGGATCAAGTTCAAGAGCCTCCTCGAAGTTCCCAAGGGCCTCAACCCGCTTACCAGAAGCGAGTGCACGGTTGCCTGAATGCAAATCGTCTTGCACCAGTTTTTGTTTCGCGGTTGCAAGAGTGACCTTGTATTTCACGTCGTCGGGAGCTAACTGGGCTGCAGATTCGAGATGTGCGAGCGCTTCGCGGGTTTGGTAGTGCGCCAGGAACTTAAGTGCCTCTCGGAATTCGCGCGCCGCCGAGCCTTTCGCCGTTGTACCAGTCGCTACGGCCCTAGCCTCTCCTGTAGCGGCGAGACTCGAGATGCTTGGCGAGGGCGGGCTCTGCTGTCCGCTAGCGAGCAGCGAGCTTGCGCAAAGCACAGGAATGATCCATTGAATCTGCATGGGCTCCTTGGTGAGCTTCGACAAACTCACTCCGCATATATACCCGAGTGTTCAGTTGGAAGCCGTTGCACTGACCGGAATCGCAGGGTTCAACCGCTGTGAAGTCGCCGCGCAACTATATAAATTCTCGAAAATGGTTCGCATTTCCGCTTCTTTGGGTTTTCCTTCTGTCAATTGGTGAGCGGGAGTGTACACACGCTGCAGTGTCAATCGTGATCAAATGGCCCACGTTCATCTTCTCTCCTAGTGAGTACTAGCATTTGTAGAGGCAGATGCCGAGCTATTCGCTTCCGGCTTTGCGCGTGTTAAAGCCACTTCAATGTCGCCGGGTTTGTTTGTGACTGCTTTAGCATGATCGACATGGCTCTTGGCTGTGCCCTTGTAATCATGCGGCGTAGCTACATAACAAGCTAACCTCAACCCCGCTTCAACTTCGGACGCGGGCGAGTTGCTGGCGTAGATCAGCGCGCTTTGCTTTCCATGGAAATTGCCCGCGTCATCGAACACCAACCGATTAGAGACTGCTTCCCAAGACTCGTCACAATCCTCGTCCCGCGTCATACGAAATGAATGCGTAAGGGAGTAATCGAAAAACGACTTTGGCAGGCGTGGCTCTCGTTGGTCGAACCGGTACGAGAGCTTGATGAGCTGCTTGGTGCCGTGCTTGCCATTCGTTTCGACCTCGAAAATGTAAGATTCATAGTTGAGGCCAAACGTTGAAAGTGCTCCGAGAGGGACCTTGGCGACAATATGTCCACTCATAACCTTGTGCTCTGGAACTGCCGTGCGCAGCCCTTCGGCCTCCCCACGAGGGACCGCGATGCCAAGGCACAATGTCAGAAGAAGTACCGAGCGATCTACCTGATAAGACATTGAGTTCTCTCCCGATTCGGCATGCTGGAGCGCAGGACGTATATTTCTCGCTAGCATCAAGTAGATGAGCGAACGTGCAGTTCTGGTTGTACTCTCCGGCGCTAATCTGCTCAATATTTAGTAGGTCGCGCCAAAGGTAATGGCAACCGGATACCCTTCCCCTACATCTCTGAAGATTCCGCATGCCAGGGAGGAGTTACCTTCTGTTCTTAGGCGACGCGAGAAAGCCAGGATGAATGTGATGAAGCGTATAAGTACCCTTCTTGCGTTGCTAGTGGCACTGGTCTGTGTGGCGGATGCGCAAATTACAGTAGCCAACAAGTTGGGCACGTGCAGCACGGCGGTCTCCTGCAGCCTCCCGCTCGATTCCGGGGTCGGAAGCGTCACATTCTCGGCCCTCGTGGGCCCGAACTGCGCGGTCGGAAGTTCTTGTGGATTTCCTGTTGGGGCTGTTGCATCATCGTTCGCCTACCTGCTGCCTGATGGAACCTCCGCCACAGCGAACAACTTCTCTGGAACCATGACCTACAATGGCATTGGCACTTGCGGAGCCGGATGCTCGGCCTATTTCTACACAATTTCTGGCACTTTTTCCGGTCAGGACTCACAGGGAAGATCATTTACCGGCTCTACCAGTCAAGCCACCGTCATTGAAACTCACTCGCGCGGTGGTAGTAGTGCGTCGGATACTGGCGGAACAACCACACTGACCTACACCAGTGGACCGACTCCACCACCGCCTCCGGAAGATTTTTCGTTGACCGTATCTCCAGCAACGCTGAGTGTTCAGACCGGGAAAAGCGCGGTTGTTACTCTGACACTCGTACCAGAAGGAGGCTTTCGCGGCACTCAGACCTTCGCTTGCAGCGGACTGCCGACTTCCGCGAGTTGTAGTTTCAACCCATCAACGCTTGTGGCTGACGGCAGCAACACGTCGATAAGTACACAAGTTACCATTGACACTTCAGGCACGTCGGCTTTCTTGAGACGGTGGGTTCCGCGCGGATATCCTTCGCTACCGTTCGTGGCAGGATCTTCAATTCTTGGCATTGTGCTCTTGCCCGGTATGTTGTCTTGCTTTAAGAAGAGAGGTCTCACCGCGCTACTCTTAGTGGCCTCCGTAACGCTAGCCATCGCGGGCATTGCCGGTTGCGGCTCATCCGCATCCTCGACTGCGTCGAGCACTCCGCCGCAAAGCGCCGTTAGTTCATGGACGGTGTTTATAAACGCTACCAGTTCAAACGGGACAGCGCACACCACGAGCATCAATCTGACATTGACTAACTAGGGACGAGGTTCCATCCAGTTCTTCAATATTGTGGTTGGCTTGACAAGTAATAATGACCGGTAGTCAACTATGACTGATGGTCACCACAGCAAAGAGGCCTAAATCCGCTCCCGCAGTTGAAACCAGCCGCATGCAGCGTCGCCGCCAGGAGACGAGCGAGCGAATCTTCGTGGCCGCCATGGAACTCTTCTCCCGCAAAGGATTCGTTGAGACCACGGTTGAGGAGATCACCCGTGCCGCTGACGTTGGCAAGGGAACATTCTTCAACTACTTTCCGAGCAAGGAACACGTACTCGGTTATCTCGTCGCCAAGCAGGCGGCGATTGTGGAGCAACACCTGGCACTGACGCGCCTTGGTACCACAACCAGCGAAAAGGTTCTAATTTCGCTAGGCAGCAGCCTCGTGAAGTTTCCTGGCAAGAGTCCACAGATGGCGCGCAGCCTGATCTCGTCCTTCTTCGGAAATGTGGAGGTTCGCGAATACATCGTCGGTCAACTCACTGAAAAGCGCCGGTGGATTGCCGAGATCATTCGCTTGGGGCAGCATCGTGGCGAATTGAGAACCGACTCAACTCCCATCGATGTAGCGCGGGCCTTTCACCACATGCTGTTCGGCACAGTTCTACTCTGGGCGCTTGATCCCTCGTCGCCGCTTGAAAAACAGTTGAGCAAGACAATGGGAATATTTCTGTGCGGTCTCAATGCATCCTCGAAGCCGGAGCCCAAGGCTCGCCAAAGAGAGGTGTCGAAGACAAGGCACAAAAGCGAGGCAAGATGATTCGACCTCTGAGTATCTCGTTGTCTTTCTTCCTGCTCTTTACGGTTCCGTCCTTCGCGCAAGAGCAGAGCGCTCCGCTTCGCTTGACGCTACTCGACGCAATCCATCGTGGCTTGCAGGCGAATCTCGGCGTGCTGGTTGCAGAGACGCGAGTGCAGGAAGCAGCGGCCATCAGTGAGCGTCGACAGTCGCTCCTGCTGCCACGTGTGCAGATTCAAACTCCGGTTGCAGTGCAGAGCCATAGCCTGAAGGCGATGGGTATCAGCGTTCCCGGTTTGCCGCTCCCGGATGTCGTCGGCCCGTACAGCACCTACGAGGCTCGCGCTTACGCAGATCTGTCGGTCGTGGACCTGCAGGCGCTGCATGCGTTGCGCGGAGCGCGGGAGTCCACATCCGCCGCGCGTTCGGACTATCAGGATGCGCGTGACCTCGTAATCCGCAGCGTGGCCACGCTTTATCTCTCGTCGCAGTCGCAATTCGCTGAGGTCATGGCCGCAGAATCACGCGTGGACACTGCGCAAACGCTCCTCAAGGTGGCAACCGATCAGCGCGATGCAGGCGTCGCCACGGGAATCGATGTGCTGCGCGCACAGGTGCAACTCGCCAATGAGAAGCAGTCACTCGTGCAGTCGCGCAATCGCGCTAAGAGTTCACTGCTGGTGCTCGCGCGCAACGTCGGTATCTCTCCAGGCACGGGCATTGAACTTGCTGAGCGACTTGAGTTTCGTCCAGTCAACTCAGTCACGGCAGAGACAGTACTGCCGCAAGCGCTTGCCTCGCGCCCAGACTATCAATCGCTCACGCGGCAGCGCGCAGCACTGGACGAACAGCTTCGGGCGTCGCGCTCCCGTTACCTGCCTAAACTCGATGCGACGGGAAACTATGGCGGCATCGGACGAACGCTGGCTTCCATGCGCGGTACAGAACTAGCGCAGCTCTCGCTCACGTTCACAGTCTTTGATCGTGACCGGGAAGGCGAGGCGCGCGAGATTGAATCTCAAATGCGCCGTCTGGAGCGGCAGATGAATGATGCAAGGCTCGGCGTGGAGCAGGAGTTGCACCAAGCAATGCTCGATCTCGACTCTGCTGCCGAAGAGGTCAGTGTAGCTGGCGCGGGACTCGACTTGGCCCAGAAGGAAGTGGACCTGGCACAGTTGCGTTTCGGTCAGGGCGTCACCAACAACGTTGAGGTCATCAGCGCGCAGGATGCCCTCTCGCGTGCGCAGCAGAATCAGATCGTAGCTCTGACTCACCATGCGGACGCGCGCATCTCGTTGGCGCGCGCGCTGGGCAACACCGAGGCAAACTATGCGGAAATACTGGAAGGCCACTAAGCAGCAGGCAAGGGAAGGAGTAATCCTGTGAAGCGTATTATAGTTATTTTTCTGGTGATTGCCGCTGGCGGCGTGGGTTACTACTATTATCGCCTTGAGCATAAGAGCGCCGCGCCCGCAGGCAAGTTGCTGCTCTCCGGCAACGTCGAAGCGCATGAGAGTGTTGTTGCTTTCCGCACCCAGGGAAGAGTCATCGCCCTCCCGGTGGAAGAGGGTGGTGCCGTCAAAGCCGGGGATTTGCTGGCGCGCCTCGACGACGCCGACTATCAACAGCAGGTTCGAATTGATGAAGCCACTCTGCACACCCGCGACCGGGAACTCCAACTCGCCGAGGCCGGTAACCGCGCACAAGATATCCATGCCGGAGAGCAGACGGTGGCCGACGCAAAGGCTGATCTGGAGATGAAGAGCGCGGACCTCGATCGTTACACCGCCCTCTACAAGCGCGATGCCGTATCAGCGCAGACGCGCGACCAGGCAGACACGGCATTCCGACGCGCGCAGGCCGTTTACGAGCGAGCACGGCAGAACCTCTCCGAGACTCGTGAAGGCACACGCAAGGAGCAGATCGCAGTCAGTCGCGCCACGCGGCACGCTGCGCAGCAGAATCTCGGACTCTCCAAAGTCCGCCTTGACTACACCGTGCTTGCCTCGCCGGTCACCGGTATCATCACCGTGCGCCAGGCGGAGTTGGGCGAGTACGTGGTGCCTGGAACTCCAGTCGTCACCATCGCCGACCTCGATCATCTCTGGGTGCGTGCCTATGTAGCTGAGACCGACTTGGGACGGGTGCGCTGGGGACAGCAAGTCGACCTGCGCACGGACACATATCCGGGTAAGGTCTATAAGGGCACGATCGCGTTCATCTCACCAGAAGCTGAGTTCACTCCCAAGACAGTGCAGACCAACAAAGAGCGTGTCGCGCTGGTGTATCGCATCAAGGTCGACGTCGAAAATCCTAACCACGAGTTGAAGCCCGGAATGCCTGCCGATATCGCAATCGAGCAGGGGAGATAAGAAAGCAATGGCAGAATCGGCGGCCATCGTTGTTCGAGATCTCTCGCGCAGCTTCCCCGGGGTGAAGGCTGTCGACGGCCTGAGCTTTGATGTGAAGCACGGCGAAATCTTCGGACTCGTGGGGCCGGACGGCGCGGGCAAAACAACGACAATGCGAATTCTCGCGGGCATTCTGCTGCCGGACTCCGGGACAGCCGAGGTCGCAGGCTTTGACGTGGTGCACCACCCCGAGCGCGTGAAGCAGCAGATCAGTTACATGTCTCAGCGCTTCGGCCTCTATGAAGATTTAACGGTCGATGAAAATATTCGCTTCTGCGCGGAGGTCTTCGACGTAAAGCGCACAGTGTACAAGCAGCGCAGTGAGCAACTGTTGCAGGCAGCGGACATGCAGTCCTTTCGCCAGCGTCTCGCGGGAAAACTCTCCGGCGGAATGAAGCAGAAGCTCGGCCTTATCTGCGCGCTCATACATACGCCCCGCGTGCTGCTGCTTGATGAGCCGACCAACGGGGTGGACCCTGTCTCTCGCCGCGATTTCTGGAAGATTCTCTATTCGCTGCTCGGCGAAGGCGTGGCCATCCTGGCTTCTACCGCGTATCTCGATGAGGCGGAGCGTTGTCACCGTGTTGCTCTCGTGCACGAGGGGCGTCTTCTATTTTGTGACCAGCCAAACCGATTGAAGAGAAAATTGCAAAACCGTGTAATCGCCGTTACCACGTCTGATCCGCGCGGTGCGCGAGCCGCAATTGCAGAAACAGACGGCGTGCGTAGTGTCGTGCTGGTTGGCGATGGCATGCACCTTCTGGTGGATGACGCAGCGCGCTTGATGCCCAGTCTGAGCGGGCGCATGGATGCTGCACATATCCCTTACTCATCGGTGGAAGCCGTCACGGCCTCGCTGGACGATGTCTTCGTAAACGCGGTGGAGAGCGATGAAGAGGTGGCGCATGGCTGACGAATACTCGGTTGTGGTGCAAGACCTCGTCAAGCGCTTCGGCGATTTCGCAGCGGTTGATAGCGTCAGCTTTCAGGCGCGTACCGGAGAGATCTTCGGCTTTCTAGGACCCAATGGCGCAGGCAAATCCACCACGATTCGAATGCTCTGCGGACTATTGCACCCGACATCGGGTACAGCGAGCGTCGTGGGCATTGATGTAGCAAAACAGCCAGAGCGCGTGCGCCAGAACATCGGATACATGTCGCAAAAATTCTCTCTCTACAACGATCTCACCGTGGAAGAGAACATTCGCTTCTTCGGAGGCATGTACCAGGTTCCGGATTCGCAGATTGGCGAGCGCCTCCGCTGGGCTGTACGAATGGCCGGACTCGAAGGCCGTGAACATGCGTTGACCGCGACCCTTGCCGTTGGATGGAAGCAGCGTCTCGCGCTCGGTTGCGCCGTGCTGCACAAACCGAAAGTGCTCTTTCTGGATGAGCCGACCTCCGGCGTCGATCCGATTTCGCGCCGTCAGTTCTGGGAGTTGATTCACGAGATGGCGGCTACCGGAGTGACTGTCTTCGTCACCACGCACTATATGGACGAGGCCGAATACTGCAATCGCCTCGTGTTGATCTATCACGGCAAAATCGTTGCTTCGGGTTCGCCCACGGAGCTAAAGCGCACGGCAATGAAAGGCGAACTGCTGCTGATCGAGTGCGCGCCCCTTGGTCCCGCGCTGGAAGCATTGGAGAAGAGCAAGGTGGCAACGGACGTGGCCGTCTTCGGCAACGCATTGCACGTTGTTGTGCCAAATGCAGTCGAGGCCGTTCCACTGCTGCGTTCTGAACTTGAACAAAATGCGATCTCCGTAACGCGCATGGAACAAATTCCCGCATCGCTTGAGGACGTGTTCGTTTCGCTCACTGCTCACGAGCCCGCGCCGGCGGTGCCGCGATGAAGCTTAACCGCATTCGCGCGATTGCCTGGAAAGAGGCGCTGCAGATTCGTCGCGACCTGCGCAGCATCATCATCGTGGTAGCCATGCCCATCATCCTGATGCTCGCCTTCGGCTACGGGGTCAGCTTTGATATCAAACATCTGCCCGTGTACGTCTTTGACCGCGAGAACAGCCAGCAAAGCCGCGACCTGGTGCAGCGCTTCCGTTCTTCTGAATACTTCCGCGTCAACCGATCAGTAGACAACTATCGTGACCTCATTCACGGCGTGGACTCAGGCGATTGCCAACTCGGTATAGTGATCCCCACAAACTTCTCGCAGAAGCTGCGCGAGGGCGGTCCGGTCTCCGTGCAGGCCATTGTGGATGGCACGGATGGCAACAGCGCGAACGTTGGAATGAACTATGCTGAAGCCGTTGTGCTCGCCTACTCGCAACAGGTTCAACTCGACTGGCTTCGCCAAAAGGGCCAGCGCACCATGGATCCCCCAATCGTCATTGCCGCGCGCACCTGGTTTAACGAAGACCTGGAGAGTCTCGCCAACATCGTCCCCGGAGTGGTGGCAATTGTCATGGCCGTGGTCGGCACCTTCCTCACTTCGCTCACGATTGCGCGCGAGTGGGAGCGCGGCACCATGGAGCAGTTGATCTCCACGCCGGTCACTCCCTTGGAACTCATGATCGGTAAGCTGTCCCCATATCTCGTAATTGGACTCGCCGATACTGCGCTTTGTGCTGCGATGGGCGTGTGGTGGTTCGGCGTGCCATTTCGCGGTTCTGTCGCCGTGCTCTTTGTTAGCTCGACGCTCTTCTTAATGGTCGTGCTCTCACTTGGCTACCTTCTTTCCGTAGCATTGCAATCGCAACTCGCCGCCAGCCAGGCGTCCATGATCGCAACATTTCTTCCTGCTTTTTTGCTTTCGGGATTCATCTTCCCAATCGACCAGATGCCTGCGCTCATACAGCTTGTGACACACATTATTCCTGCGCGTTATTTCATGTCCATCATTCGCTCTGTGTTTCTCAAGGGAACGCCAATCGCGCTTCTGTGGGAAGACATGTTAGCTCTCCTGATCTTTGCGACGGCGCTTGTGTTGGTCGCGACCCGTGCTTTCAAGAAGCGACTGAGGTGAAATGATATGTGGCTACGCCTGCGCGAGATGTTGAAGAAAGAGTTCATCCAGGTCTTCCGGGACAAGCGCACGCGCTTCCTCCTCTTCGGTCCGCCCATCATTCAGATGGTCATCTTCGGATACGCGGCAACCTTGGACATTCAGCATGTGCCGGTTGCGATTGTTGACTATGAGAACTCGCAGGTGAGCCGCGACTTCATCTCGCGTTTCGAAGGCAGCCGTTATTTCGACGTGCGTGTACGCACGCTAGATCGCGAAGTAGTGCGCACTCTCATCGACCGTGGCGATGTGGTGATGGCCCTGCAAATCAACGCTGGCTTCTCTGAGCTGCTGCGCAAAGGGCAGACCGCCCCCGTCCAGGTGATCGTCGACGCGAGCAATTCGAACACGGCACTCGTCTCGCTTGGCTACGTGAATCAGGTCGCATCCCGGTTTGCGCAGGACTATCAAACGGAGATGCTCAACCGCACCGCGCCAGGGTTGCTCCCGCAGATGCCCCAGATCGTGCTCGACCGTCAGCCCTGGTTCAATCCCGATCTTCGCAGCCAGTGGTTTTTTGTTCCTGGCGTAATGGGAAACCTCGTCACGCTTGTCATCGTAATACTCACGGCATTTGCAGTGGTGCGCGAGCGCGAAATTGGCACGCTCGAACAGATCATGGTCACGCCTATACGTCAGGCGGAGTTCATTCTCGGCAAAACGATTCCGTTCTTCCTTATCGGCCTCCTGGATGCCTCGCTGATTACTGCTGTCGGCACCTTCTGGTTCCACGTTCCGATGCGCGGCAGCATGCTCGTCCTCGTGTGCGGAACCGTACTCTACCTGCTGTGCGTGCTCGGCATCGGCTTACTGATCTCCACACTTTCTGAGAATCAGCAACAAGCAATGGTCTCTGCATTCTTCTTCCTCATGCCGGCTATCATCTTCTCTGGCTTCGCTTCTCCTATTAGCAGCATGCCCGTGGCGCTGCAATGGCTCACCCTGGTGGACCCTCTGCGATACTTCATTGTGATTCTTCGCGGAGTATTTCTGAAGGGCGTTGGCTTCGATGTTCTCCTGCCGCAAATGGAGAGCCTCGCACTCTTCGCCGTCTTGATTCTTACAGCGAGTGTATTGCGCTTCCGGAAATCACTGGACTAGATGTTTGCAGCGAGTACCACTCCGCTGCACTCGCCAAAGCCAATGCGGGCGGCTCCCTCGCGCTCACAAAATGCGCGCAACACCACCTCATCGCCATCTTCCAAGAACGTGCGCTGCGTGCCATCAGAAAGTGCCAAAGGCAAAGTTCCTCCGCGAGTGATCTCCAGCAGGCATCCGAACTCTTTCTCTGCCGGCCCTGAGATGGTGCCACTACCCAGCAGGTCGCCGGGCCGTAGATCGCAGCCATTGGACGTATGGTGCGTAAGCATTTGCGCGAACGTCCAGTACATCTCTCGCAGACTTGCACGGCTGATCTGTTGCCGCGCGCGCTCCGCCTCACGCATCGCAGCCGAGCGCAAGTAGACTTCCACGCTCACGTCAAATCCACCGCGGAGCTTGTCGTCAGCGTCAGAGAGATAAGGAAGTGGCGCCGGATCTCCTGCAGGACGCTCCGAGGCTGCAACGCGATAGGGTGCCAGAGCGCCGGTCGTGACGACCCACGGTGATACTGAGGTCGCAAAGCTCTTTGCCAGAAACGGCCCCAACGGCTGGTACTCCCACGCTTGGATATCACGTGCAGACCAGTCATTCAGCAGACAGAGCCCGAAGATGTGATCCGACGCCTGTCCGATCGGAATCGGATCACCCAACTGATTTCCCACTCCCACAATCGCACCAATCTCCACTTCATAATCCAGCCTGCGCGAAGGCGCAAAGTGCGGCGCGTCCTCGTTGGGCGCTTTCAGTTGTCCCGATGGGCGTCTCACGTCGCATCCGCTCACGACAATGGACGACGCACGCCCGTTATATCCAATGGGTACCCACTTGTAATTGGGCAGTAGCGGATTATCCGGGCGAAAGAGTGCTCCAACATTACTGGCGTGGTGCACGGAGGCGTAAAAGTCCGTGTAATTGCGAACGTCCACCGCCATTATCAGCTTTACAGCGCGGAGCGGGCGCAGGCACACAGTAGCTTCCTCACGATGTGCAGACCCGCTTTCGAGCAGCCGGAAGATGGCTTGGCGCAATGCACTCCAGCGCGTAGGCCCTAGCCCCATCAGCGGATTCAGGCAAGCTTCCTGCAATGCCTCGCAAGTGCTCTCATCTACCTCAAGCA
>Ga0302320_10003745_pt1 | contig 35023 bp, 25 predicted proteins | sample Bog_T0_3_FD_202130 | JGI IMG/M metagenome (GOLD analysis project Ga0302320, IMG submission 202130) | Peat permafrost microbial communities from Stordalen Mire near Abisko, Sweden - Bog_T0_3 | ecosystem: Environmental > Terrestrial > Soil > Wetlands > Peat | place: Sweden: Abisko, Stordalen Mire...
TCGACGCGCTCTGGAAGGAAATCGGAAAGATCATTAACGCCCTTACGCCAAGCGAATGCTCAAACTTCTTCACCTCATGCGGATATGTAAACACTTAAATCAAAAACGCTCTAATGCACACACCGTGGGTAACAGCTTATTTTTAATGCGAACTTGAGCGACTGAACTCTAGAGTGGGAGACCCCCCGGCTTCGCCACCCCAACCGGCCCCTGGCTCACCCGCTTGCGCAAGACCCAGGTCGTCATGCACCGATAGTCCTGCACGATGGTCGTCTTCAGCGGATCGACCAGCACGGCATCCATCTCCTCGGTCAGATCTAGGAGCATCTCTTCATCCACCAGGAACCACTCCGAGCCGTCGCCCACACGAAAAACATTTCCGCGCACCGGCTCAAAGTCCATGCCGATGCGCGAACCCAGGCGGCAGAACAACATGCCGCCCGGCTTGACCACGCGCCAAAGCTCCGACAACTGGGACCGGAAATGCCGGCCGTCCCGCGCAAAGTGCAGCACCGCGTTGCAGATGACCACGTCGGCAAACCCGCTGGGAAACGGCATCTGTTCGATGGAGCCGACCTGGAAGTTTTCCGCCGGAAGGCCGGCGCCCAGCGAAGCGGAGAGCTGGCGCACATGGTCGATGGCGGCAGGATCGGCGTCGAGCGCGAAGACCTGGCAGCCCTCGCGCAGCAGATGGACCAGGTTGCGTCCGTAGCCGCATCCGGCATCGAGCACGCACATGGGCGCGGCGATGTTGCCGCGCAGAATCTGATCGAAGACGTAAATATCGATCTGTCCGAATTGTTCCTGAAGCGTCAACCCGCCATCTTTTCTATTTCCTATTCCCTATTCCCAAGCCCCTGCATTCACGCCACCGTGAGCACCAGCTTGCCGAAGTGGCTGGCTTCTTCCATGCGCTCCAGGGCCTCGCGCGCCTGGGTCCAGTGGAAGTTCTCGCCGACCGGGCGCAGTTGCGCCAGCGTGATTGCCTTGTTCATCTCAACAAAGTCCTTGCGCGAGCCGACGTAAATTCCCTGAATGCGGGCCTGCTTGTGCAGGATGGAGGCCATGGGCAAGGGCTCGGCCTCCCTGGTGAGCACGCCCACCTGGGCCACCGTGCCGCCCACGCGAATGGCCTTGAGCGAGCGCGGCAGCGTGCCCGCTCCGCCGACCTCGACCACCAGGTCCACGCCGACGCCGCCGGTCTGCTCCACCGCCCAGCGGTCCCACTCAGGGTTGTCAGTGTAATTGAGGCCGGCGTCCAACCCCAGTCCGTAAGCCCGCTCGAGCTTCTTGTAACTGCTGCTGACGCCCAGCACGCGCGCGCCCCTGAGCCGGGCAAATTGCAGGGCAAAGATGGAAACCCCGCCGGTGCCCTGGATCAGGACGTTGGCGCCGGGCTTCAACTCCGTGGCCCCCAGCGCGTTCCACGCCGTAAGCGCGGCGCAGGGCAGCGTAGCCGCTTCCTGAAAGCTCAAGTGCTCGGGAATCTCGACGATGCCTTTCTGATTGAGAACAATGAAGTCGGTCAACATGCCGTCGATATCGCCGCCCAGTGCGCCGCGCGCCCGCGCCGGGGTGAGTGCGCCGTCCAGCCAGTTTTGCATGAAGATGCCGGCGACTCGGTCTCCGGGCTTCCAGGCGGTAACGCCCTCGCCCACCTCGACCACTTCCCCGGCGCCGTCGGAGCAGGGGATGCGCGGCAGCCTCAGTTTGGGGTTGTAGAGGCCCTTGATCATCAGCAGATCGCGATAATTGAACGAAATCGCGCGAATGCCCACCAGGACTTCGCCGGGCCCCGGGGAGGGCGTTGGCCGCTCCACAAACTCCAAAGAATCAATGCCAAACGACGAAATCTGCCATGCGCGCACGGATCACCCTCCACCTTGCTTTAGGTACCAATCTTCACTTCGCGGGATGCAATGGGACAAAACCCTCGTAGAATGAAGATATGGCTCGTGGTTGGGAAAGTAAATCCGTGGAGGAGCAGATGGCAAATGCCTTGCAGCAGTCGGAGGTCGAGACCGGCGACGAATACGTAAGCGAAGACGCTCGACGCGTAGCGGAACAGCACCGCACCGAAAAAGCACGTCATAAACAGGCGCTGAATTTACAAAGAGAAAATATTTTGTCGCAAAGAACATCGAACCCCGCGCGCCGCACTGCCCTCGAGGCCGCCTTGGCGCAGATCGAACAAGAAATCGCGTCTTTAGGCTAGAGCGGTTCTCCAATTAATGCGCTCTTGCCTAGACCTTGGAATGTGGCTTTTTCTTGAGGAAAAAGCCACTTGGCAGCATGCGTTTCGGCGTGCAGCAATTGAAGAACCGCTGTAGGGTTCGACCCCTTATTGGGCTTTTCCCCGTCTCAGGGCTACGGCTCCCGATGAAACAGCAGGGAGTTAGCCTGGTCCACTGAGGTGAGCTGTACGCGCGCGATGTTGACATGCGCCGGACGGCTGACGGCCCACAGAATCGCCTCCGCCACGTCTTCAGGGGTGAGCGGAGTTATGCCTTTGTAGACGATGGCCGCGCGCTTGGCGTCGCCGTGAAAGCGCACCAGGCTGAAATCGGTCTCGACCGTTCCGGGATCGATGGCGGTGACGCGCACCGGCGTTCCCAGCAGGTCTTGGCGCAGGCCATCGTTGATGGAGCGCACGGCAGCTTTGCTGGCGCAGTAGACCGAGCCACTGGGATAGGGCAGCTCGCCGGCGGTGGAACCCAGGTTGACCACGTGTCCGCGGTGACGCACCACCATGCCCGGCACCACCGCACGCGAGACGTACAGCAGTCCCTTCACGTTGGTGTCGATCATCTCTTCCCAGTCCTGGATCTTGCCCGTGTAGAGCTTGTCCAGACCGCGGCTGAGGCCGGCGTTGTTGATCAGGACGTCAATCTCAGCCCACTCGGGCGGCAGCTCGTCGATGGCGGTCTGCACGGCGCGATGACTGCGCACGTCGAGATTGATGGAGTGCACGGCTTCAGCGCCAAGCTCCAGAGAGCGTGAGGCCACTTCAGCCAGTTTGCCGGCGCGGCGGGCTGCCAGCAGCAACCGCGCACCCTCGGCCGCGAAGGCCAATGCCGTAGCTGCGCCAATGCCGGAGCTGGCGCCGGTGATGAAGACAATCTTTCCCTTGAGACTCATGGTTCTATCCTAACCAATCTTTACTGCTCAAGCACGCCCCGCCGCTCGGCCATGCGGTACTGGCCCACCGCCCAATCTTCTCCGCCGAGGCCGGAATGGCGGGCCTGGGCAAAGATTTCAGCCAGGTTGTCGGCCACGCTGAGACGCGTGTGGCGGCCTGCGGCAGCTTCGCGGAGCAGGCGCATGTCCTTTTCTCCGAGCGCCATGGTAGCGCCAGGCTGCTCCGGCGGATGCAGCATCACCTGGCCGTAAGAGGCGTAAAACGGCGACTGGAAGAGCGCGCTATTCACCGTCTCCAGAAATGTCTCCGGCGCAATCCCCTGCGCCTCCGCATACACAAAGGCCTCGCCGAGCGAGTGAATCATGGCGCTGATGAGGAAGTTTCCGCCCAGCTTGAGGGCGTGAGCCTGACGCGGCTCCGTGCCGACGACGGAGATGCCCCGGGAGAGCGGCTCGAGCAGCGGCCGCGCCTTGGCGACTGCATCTTCCGCGCCGGCAACCACAATCCACAGCTTCCCGGCCGCAGCCACGCTGGGCCGGCCAAAGACCGGCGCCGCTACAAACTGCAGTCCGCGGCGGGCGTGCTCGGCGGTGAGCCGCTCACTGAGCGCCACGCTGATGGTGCTGCAGGAGATGTGCAGCACGCCCGGCGAAAGCGCGTCCATCAGTCCGTTCGCGCCGAACAGCACCTCTTCATTCGCGGCATCGTCAAAGAGCATCGTGATTACGGCGTCTGCGCCCAGTTCAGCCTCAGCCGGAGTGGCCGCGGCGATTGCGCCTTCGCGGATCAACGGTTCCGCGCGCCCTTCGGTCCGGTTCCACACTGCCAGTTCGTGCCCGGCCTCCAGCAGCCGGCGCGCCATCGGCGTCCCCATCTGCCCCGTTCCCAGAAAACCTATCCTCATGGTCACAATCCTTCCCAGCCTGCCTATACGCAAAGACAAAGCCGCAATCTTTAGATGAAAGAGCCGGCAAAATGGACGCGCGCAGGCAGCAACGGTTCAGAGCTTCTGCAGCAGCAGTGTTCCCCGCTCCGCGCCGGCGATGGTTCCGCTGATCACAGCCTTCTGCCCGATGCCGGTGATGGTCAGCACCAGGACATCCGGCGTGGCGCGCTCCTGCCGCACCAGGTGCGGCGCCGGCGCTCCATCCAGCAGCAATTGCACATCCGCGATGCCCGTCACCCGCCCGCTCTCCGGAACAAAACGAAGGCGGTATTGCGTGGCTTCAGTAAGCTTTTTGGTGAGATCGACTTCAAAGCGGGATGCGCTCCAACGGCCGACGGCATTGTCTGCCCAGAGTTTTGCAGAGGCGTCCCAGGTTGGCGGAGGCGCGACCTGGGTGTTAAAGGCCGCAAATCGGCGGAGGCGCGGTTCGCCTTCAGACTCCGTCACCACCAGCCGCAAGGCCGAAAATTCTTGCGGCGCAACCGGCAGAATGCGCTTGTGCCCGATGGACGATCCGGTTGCGAGAGGAAGCCATTCCCCGCCGGCGAGTGCTTCCACACTAAACGCGCGAACCCTCTGCCCGAAGCGGCAATCCTCCTGCAGGATCAGGTGGTCTACGCGCGTGGGCTTGGCCAGAGGAAGTTGCAGCTTGGCGCCACGGCCGGAGACCTCCGCCACGCTCTTGCCGAAGCGGCGGCGAATCTCCGCGCCAAACTCCTTGGCCCGCGCAAAGTCCTCTTCCGGCATGTGGCCGCGCCGGTCTGCCGGAATGTTGAGCAGAAGCTGCGCGCCGCGGCCGGAGGAGCGGTAATAGACCTCGATCAACTGGTCGAGCGTCATCAGATTGCGCACGTTGGTGGTGCTCCAGAACCAGTTGGGACGGCGGATGGAGACATCGCATTCGACGGGAATCCAGGCGTCTCCGTTGGGATCTCCGTGCAATGAGGTAGATGTGCCGCTGTGCGCATCGGCCCGGGACTCGGCATTCCACAAGGGGTACGGAGCAAAGCCGTTCTCGTTGCCCACCCAGCGGATGGTGGCGTCCGGTCCCTGAAAGAGGGCCGCATGGGCCGCATATTGGCGCACCAGGTCCGAGGCCGGCACCACGCTGGAACCGTCAAACCAGACTTCGACCATTTGCCCGTAGCGCGTCAGCACTTCAGTCAGTTGCGTGCGATACATGGCGTCATACGCGGGCTGTTTGGCGGGGTCCTTGCAAATCCCACCGACTCCCGCGCCGTAGTAATCATCGCGCGGGGAGAGATAGACGCCAAGCCGGATGCCGTACTTTTTGCAGGAAGCGGAAAGGTCGCTCAGCACATCGCCGTGGCCGCCCTTCCAGCGGGTGTGACCAATGCTGTAGGGCGTGGTCTCGGTCTGAAACATGCAGAATCCGCCGGCATGCTTGGCGACGAAGACGATGTAGCGCGCTCCCAGGTTCACAGCGCACTCGGCCCAGTTGTCCGTGTCGATATCCGGATTGATGGTGTCGAGCGGCGTGGAGAGATCGTCGCCTTCCTTGTCCTGCCAGGTGTTGGGCGCGAAGTGGACGAACATGCCGATTTCAAGGTCCTGCCAGGCAAGCAGATCGGCGCTGGGAAGGGCGGCGGGAGTGCCGGAAATCTCCGCGGCGGATGCGGCCAGGCCGCGCAGTGGAAGTGCGGCGGCGGCCAGCGCGCCACCAAGAAAGGTTCTGCGGTTGGTGGTTGCAAAAGGCATGACTTGCTCTCCGATCAGTTGGGTGCACCCGTGGTTTCCGCGGCGGCAAAGGTACATTCACTGCATTGGCAAACCCGGCGCAGATAGTCCCAGGAGTAGATGCCGCCGGAGTGGCCGTCGAGCCAGTTGAACTGGATGGCGTAACGGCCAACGGCGTGGGCGCTGGCGGGCTTGGGCGGCGGCGTATACATCTGCAAAACGGCCGCGGGTTTGGGCTTGGGCTGGCCGGCTTTGCGGCCTTCATTCTTGCGTTCTTCAATGCAGGTGGCGCAGGGACAGGCCTCGCGCAGCCAGGTGAAACTCCACGCACTGCGGTGGCCGTCGGTCCAGTCGATCTCCAGTCCCTTGCCCTCGCTGAGCAGGACGCGGACTTTTTCCGGCGTGATGGCGATGCGAGGCAGCGGACGATTCTCTTCGTTCTCGCGCTCTTGCTGGTCTTTGGGGGTTATGCGGATGCCTTCGTGGCTCATGACTCTATCTTATCGCCGCGCGGTTGTAACGCAGCGCTAGAACCACGATGGCGATGACCAGCGCCAGGCTGGCGCTGTTGGCCACGATGACCGAAGGCGACCCGACGCTGACGCCGTAGAGGAGCCACAAGGCGATGCCAAGGCCGAACACTGTGAACATGGTCAGCGAGAGGTCGCGGGCGCTCTTCGTCCGCCAGATTCTGTGCAGTTGAGGAACCAGGGAGATGGTTGTACAAAAGCCGGCCGCCGAACCAATCGATTCTGTTATCCAACGCGCGATCATATTACGAATTTCTCCAGAAAAACCATGCCGACATGGAAAAGCCAATGAGGATGACCAACCCGCGCAGCACCCTCTGCGGCACCATGCGCGCAAAGCGGGCCGAAGTATATCCGCCGATGGCGCATGTGAGCATGGCCAGCAGGCAGAAACGCCACACCACCTGTCCATCCACGACGAAGATGACAAAGGCTATTCCGTTGGCCATGGTATTGGCAACCACCTTGAGGGCGTTGATCTCATGCAGGTCCTGAAAACCGAAGAGAGAGAGCAGCGTGATCAGCAGAAAACCCGAGCCGGCGCCAAAATAGCCGATGTAAAAACAGACCACAATAGTGGATAGAAAGACTGACAACAGGCGCGGCGGTTGTGGGTGGATGCCGGCATCGGTTTTGCGGTGCTCCAGCCAGCGGGAAACCGGGCCGCTGAGGGCGAATATGGTGGAGGCCACCAGCAGAAGCCAGGGCACCAGATGCAGAAAGGTGAGCTGCGGCGTGTTGAGCAGCACCACGGCTCCCACGGTGCCGCCAAGCAGTCCTGCCAGCCCCATGGGCAGCGCCAGACGTAAGTTCTTACCAATGTCGTGGCGATAGGCGGCAATCGAGGTCAACTGCCCCGGCCACAGGGCCACGGTGTTGGTGGCGTTGGCCTGCACGGGGAGAATTTTCATGCTCAGCATCGCCGGAAAGAGCAAAAACGAGCCTCCGCCAGCCACGGCGTTGAGCACACCGGCCAGAAAGGCAGCCACGGTGAGCCAGAGCCAGTGCCAGTCCATGTAAGAGGGAAGGCCGGAAAGATGAATCATCTGGCTTTTATTGTAGAGGGGCGATGAGAGCGCAGCGAGGGATCGACTTCAGTGAAACAAGTTCTATCCTCAACAGAAACAGCAGGGTATGCTCTTCGCCGGCGGTCTGCTGGCGGGCGCGCAAAGCCAGTGGGGGGTATCTTCAGTTTTGAGCGATTAGATGCGCTGATTGCCACGCGGCGCAGAGGCCGCTGAGGCGGGCAGACGGCGCCGCAGATCGTGTTTTCCCTCGCGGCGGAAGCGGGAAAGCGCCGCAGATGCAATCTTATTGTATTGATAAATTATGTATTTATAAGTTCATTCAATACGTTAGCGCAATACACTCATATTTTATGAATCGTTTATGCTATTGTTCTTATCAGATTCATCGAGTGGCGGGGGCCATGTCCCGTGCCCGTGGCCTGTTTTCAGTTGTCAGGGCCGGCCTCAGAGCCTCGATCACTGACAACTAATCACTGAATACTGACAACTGAGGAATCCATGGCTATTCGCTGGGAAAAATTTACTGTCAAATCGCAGCAGGCAATGCAGCAGGCGCAGGAGCGCGCAGCCGAGTTGGGCAACCCTGAACTGCAGCCGGTGCACCTGTTGCTGGCGCTGGTGGAGGACCGCGAGGGCGTGATTCCCGCGGTGCTGGAAAAGATAGGCGTTCCCACCGAACGGCTGGAGCATGAGCTGCACCAGATCGAGGAGAAACTGCCGCGCGTCTCCGGTGCGGCCGCGCAGCCGGGCGCGAGCCAGGCGCTCAACAAGGCGCTGGACCAGGCCTTTCGCGAGGCCACGAACTTCAAAGACGAATACGTTTCCACAGAGCACCTGCTGCTGGGCGTGGCCCATGTGAAGGGCGACGCGGCGCGCGATGCGCTGGCTGCCGTGGGCGCCACGCATGACGCAATCCTGAAGGCGCTGACCGCGGTGCGCGGGTCGCAGCGCGTGACGGATCAGAACCCCGAGGGTAAATTTCAGGCGCTGGAAAAATATGCCAAGGACCTGACCGAGCTGGCCCGGCGCGACAAGCTGGACCCGGTAATCGGCCGCGACGAGGAGATTCGCCGCGTGATCCAGGTGCTGAGCCGCCGTACGAAAAATAACCCCGTTCTGATTGGCGAACCCGGCGTGGGCAAGACGGCCATTGTCGAAGGCCTGGCGCGGCGCATCGTCGCAGACGATGTGCCGGAGAGCCTGAAGGGGAAGAAAGTAATCTCGCTGGACCTGGGCGCGATGCTGGCCGGCGCCAAGTATCGCGGCGAGTTCGAGGACCGGCTCAAGGCGGTGCTGAAGGAAATTGAAGAGTCGAACGGCGAGATTGTGCTGTTCATCGACGAGCTGCACACGCTGGTCGGCGCGGGCGCGGCCGAAGGCGCCATCGACGCAAGCAACATGCTGAAGCCGGCGCTGGCGCGCGGCGATCTGCGGGCCATCGGCGCAACCACGCTGAATGAGTACCGCAAATACATTGAGAAGGACAAGGCGCTGGAGCGGCGCTTCCAGATTGTCTACGTCGGCGAGCCCAACGTGGAAGACACCATCGCCATTTTGCGCGGGCTGAGGGATCGCTACGAGAGGCACCACCACGTGCGCATCAAGGATGCGGCCATTGTGGCTGCCGCGACGCTTTCGCACCGTTACATCAGCGACCGCTTCCTGCCCGACAAGGCCATCGACCTGGTGGATGAGGCCGCGGCATCGCTGGCCGTCCAGAATGGATCTGTGCCAACGGAGATCGACAAACTGGAGCGCGAGAAAACTTCGCTCGAAATTGAACGCGAGGCACTGAAGCGCGAAACCGACCCCAACAGCATCGAGCGCCGTAAGGTTGTGGAGCGCGAGGCGGCTGCACTGACAGAGAAGATTACCGCCCTGCGCGCGCGCTGGACGAAAGAACGCGATGCGAGCAGCCAGATCAGCGAGGTCAAGAAGAAGATCGACGAGCTGCGTTTCGAGGCCGAAGAGCAGACCCGCAAGGGACAGCTCGACCGTGTCGCGCAGATCCAGTATGGCGAACTGCCGAAACTTGAAGCCGAGCTGAAGCAGTTGGGCGCCGCGCAGGAAGGAAGCGTAAGCGCGCGCATGTTGAAGGACGAGGTTGACGAGGAAGACATCGCCGCCATCGTGAGCAAATGGACGGGCATTCCCGTTACGCGGATGCTTGAGGGCGAGGTGAAAAAACTCGTTCAGATGGAGCAGCGGCTGCGCGAGCGCGTGATCGGCCAGGATGCGGCGCTGACCGTGGTGGCGAATGCGATTCGCCGTTCCCGCGCGGGGTTGAGCGATCCTCGCCGGCCCATCGGTTCGTTCATTTTCCTTGGGCCGACGGGCGTGGGCAAGACGGAGACCGCCCGCGCGCTGGCCGAATTTCTTTTTGACGATGAGCAGTCGTTGATCCGCATCGACATGAGCGAGTACATGGAAAAGCACGCGGTGGCGCGGCTGATCGGCGCGCCGCCGGGTTACGTGGGCTACGACGAGGGCGGCCAGCTGACTGAGGCCGTGCATCGTCGGCCTTACTCGGTGATTCTGTTCGACGAGATTGAGAAGGCGCATCCGGATGTGTTCAACATCCTGCTCCAGGTGATGGACGACGGGCGGCTGACCGACGCCAAGGGCCGTACAGTGGACTTCAAAAACACCGTGCTCATCATGACCTCGAACCTGGGCGCGAACCTGCTGGTGGGCGATGCACTCAAGACCGAGCACGACTTCGACATGGCTCGTGAATCGGTAATGAGGGTGCTGCGCGAACACTTCCGCCCGGAGTTTTTGAACCGCGTGGACGACACGGTGATCTTCCGTCCGCTGGGGCAGGCGCAGATGGCGCAGATTCTGGAACTCAGATTGGACGAGGTGCGCAAGCTGCTGGAAGACCGCCAGATTTCTCTGGAGCTGACGGAGCCGGCGCGGCAACTGATCCTGATCTCAGGCTCGGATGCGGCGTATGGCGCGCGTCCATTGAAGAGGGCTTTGCAGCGCATGGTGCAGGACCCGCTGGCCATCAAGATTCTTAACGGCGAAATCCTCCACGGAGCGCATGTGCGCATCGACGTGGACCGCAGGTCGAACCAGTTGCACTTTGAGCCGATGAGCCGGGAAGCGATGGCCTAAGCACCTGCGGTACGGCAGAGGCCTTCGGCTGGGCCGCGCTCATGAAGCGCGCGGCACCTGCACGGTTCGGTTGGAATAGGAACGGAGTGTGCCTGCCCCAACCCTTCGCAAAGAACGCGAAGGATGGGGAACCCGGCGCGGACCGCAACAGGACAGGGTTGCCGCTGCTTAGACCAAACCAACCCCGGGGCGATTTATTGCCCGAGCGCGGATTCGATGGCTGCGGTTACCTCGGGCGAGTCCGGAGTAACTTTGGGCTCAAATCGCGCCACAGGCTTGCCGTTGCGATCAAAGACGAACTTGGTGAAATTCCACTTGATCTCGCCGCCGATCTGCGGGTTCACCGATTTGTCGGTGAGGAATACGTAGAGGGGCGTCTTGTCCTCGCCGAGAACGGAAACCTTGGACATCATGGGGAATGTCACGTTGTACTTCATGCTGCAGAATGTCTTGATCTCCGCGTCCGTGCCGGGTTCCTGCTGGCCGAAGTTGTTGGCCGGGATGCCGACGATCACCAGGCCCCGGTCCTTGTACTTCTCGTAGAGCGCTTCCAGGCCGGCATACTGCGGCGTGAACCCGCACCTGCTGGCCACATTCACCAGCAGCACCACTTTCCCCTTGTAGCTGGACAGGCTGACTTGCTGGCCGTCGATGGATCGCATCGTAAAGTTGTAAATGCTCTTGGCCTGCCCCGCCATCAAACTGCCGGCGGCGCACAACATCAGGATCAAGCTGAATTTCCGCATTGGGACCTCCCCAAAAACTGATTTTGATCATGCCGGATCGATATGAACAAGTGATTACGGAGATGTCATCGTGGCGTCGAGTGAGCGATCATGCAGGATTCTCAGAGCTGCGGGTTCCCGTAGCTTTCACGCCTGGCCGCCTAATGCGGCCACCTTATAGCCATTATGCAACTATTGCCGCAGGTCCACCAGCGTGGCTCCCTGGCCGCCTTCGTTCTGGGGGGCTTCTTCGATGGTGGCTACGTGGGGATGGGACTTCAGGAATTCGCGGACGCCGCGGCGGAGGATGCCGGCGCCGTGACCGTGAATGACGCGGATACGATGCAAGCCCGCCAGAAACGCGCGATCTAAATACTTCTCCAGCTCCTCAGTAGCTTCGTCTACAGTGCGGCCGATGAGGTTGATCTCCATGCGCATCTCGTCGGTGTTGGCGCTGGTGATGGTGACGTGGACGTTCTTCTGCTTGCGCGCCGCGGCCAGAGGGTTAGCTTTTTCACTCGTCCGGGACTCCGCCGTCTGCAAGACCTCGCTGAGCTCGTCGCGCTTGACGCGCATCTTGATGGGACCGAGGGCAACTTCAAACAGGTCCTTGTCGACTTCGCGCTGCACGACGGCAATCTTGTTCATCGACTTGATGCGCACCTGGTCGCCGATGGCGACGTGCTTGAGCACGTGCGGCTGGGCGTTTGCGTCGCCTTGATCCGCGCCGGTGCGGTGGGCGACGACGGTCTGGTTGAAGCTCTCCTGAAACTCGCGGCGCAGGCGCAAGATGCGGCGTTCGGCTTCCTTTGACAATTTCTGCTGCGCGGCGCGGTCCTCGATGGCCCGAACCGTTTCGCGCATCTGGAACTCGAAGTCCTTCAAGAGCGATGCGAGCTTGATCTCGAGATCGCGCGTGCGGTTGCGCAGTTCGACGTCGCCCTCGCGCGCGAGCTTCGCTCTGTCCTGGTTGAGAGCGTATTGCGCAAATCGAGTAGCCTTGCGATCTTCTTCCAATTGGGTCAGCTCGCTGTGGAGGCGGTCAAGGAAGCGGGCGATATCGACCTGCTGCGAGCCGAGGCGTTGGCGCGCGGCGGTGATGATGGCTGCATTAAGGCCCAGGCGCTCGGCAGTCTGGATGCCGGCCGAGGCGCCGGGGACACCGAGGCGCAGTTGATAGTTGGGAGCGAGCGTGACTTCATCCACGCCGGCCGCGGCGTTGAGCACGCCGTCAGTATTGGCCGCGTAGACCTTGAGCGAGGTGTGGTGGGTTGAAATGAGCGACCACGCGCCCACCGCGAGAAAGTGGCTGGCAATGGCAACCGCGAGCGCTGAGCCCTCCTCGGGATCGGTGGAGGAGCCCAGCTCGTCCAGCAGCACCAGAGAACGCGCATCGGCCAGCCGCGAAAGCCGGTCGAGATTGGTGATGTGCGCGGAAAACGTAGAGAGCGCCGCCTCAATGGATTGCGCATCACCGATGTCGGCCAGGAATGCGGTGAAGACGGGGAAGCTGGCACCCGTGGCGGGAATCGGGAGCCCGGCCTGCGCCATCATGGCCAGCAGAGCCGTGGTCTTGAGCGTCACCGTTTTGCCGCCGGTGTTGGGGCCGCTGATGATGATCTGGTGTTCGGCAGCGGTAAGTTCCAGAGTGAGAGGAACGATGCGACCGCCAGTCGTGCGCAAACGCTTTTCGAGCAGCGGATGACGGCCTGCGTCCAGGCGGAGCAGATCGGGCGTGATGGCCGGAGCCACGCAATCGTAATCGCGGGCAAAACGGGCGCGTGCCTGCAGGCTGTCTACCAGCGCCAGTACGCGCGCGCCTTCGCGCAGGCCGTGAGCATAGCCGCCCACCTGGCGGGTGAGCGCGACAAAGATGCGGTGAATCTCAGCCTGCTCTTCTTCGATGAGCCGCACCAACTCGTTGTTCTGCTCGATGGTCTCAAGAGGCTCGACGTAGACGGTCTGGCCGGAAGAGCTGGCGCCGTGCACCACGCCGCTCACGCGCCGCTTCAACTCCGCGCGGACGGGAATCACGAAGCGGTCGCCGCGGATAGTGATGAGGTCTTCCTGGGTTGCGCCGTCGGTGGAAAGCTTGCGCAGGGCAGCGCGGAGGCTTTCTTCGATGAGGCGCTGCTGGCGCTCCTGCTCGCGGCGAATGCGGCCCAGCTCGGGCGAAGCATTGTCGGCCAGCGAGCCGTCGGGCTGGATGGTGCGCTCGATGGACTCGGCCAGCGGGCGGAGGCTGGTGGTGAGAGCAGACGAGAGCTCGGAAAGACCCGGTAGACGGCCTGCGACCCGCGCCGGCGGCGATTGCAACAGCGCCTGCCAGGAAGCCACGTCATTAGCCAGACGGGCGACGGCCTGGAACTCGCCGGCTTCAAGAGCCGCGCCGGGAATCAACGCCTTGGCGGCCAGTTGCGTGGGATCGAAAAGTCCGCCGACGGGGATGGAAACCTGCTCCTCCAGCAACAGCCGGAGTTCGCCGGTAAGCTGATGCTGGCGGGCGATCCAGACTTCATCGGTGGAGGGCTTGAGATCGAGAATGGCGTGCCGGCCCACCGGCGAGGCGGCGAAACCGGCGACCAGAGCCAGCAGCGGCTCCCATTCGAGAGCGGCAAAGTCGGCGTGCGAGACCGGAGACGGAATGGGATCGAGAAGGGGCATATCCAGAAACTATCTTACGGTGTTACTGGGGCGCGGCGGATTCAATCAGCTTGCCGGCGAGGACGGGATGTGCCCTACATTGCGGGGCTTTATGCTACGGGTTTCAGTTCGCCTTCCCACCGCGCCACCACCGCAGAGGCCATGCAGTTGCCGATGACGTTCATGGCGGTGCGTCCCATATCCATCACGGTATCGACGCCGAGAAGCATAAGCACGGCGGATGTGGGGATGTGGAACGAGCCGGCCGTGGCCATGAGAACCACCAGCACCGCGCGGGGCACGCCGGCGACGCCTTTGCTGGTGAGCAGTAGGGTTGCCAGCATCACGATCTGCTCGCCCACAGTGAGATGAATGCCCGCGGCCTGCGCGGCAAAGATGGCGGCCATGGAGAGATAGATGCTGGAGCCGATCATGTTGAAACTGTAACCGGTGGGAATGACGAAGGAAACGATCCAGCGCGGGACGCCGAACTCTTCCATACGCTCCATGGCCAGGGGCAGCGCGGCCTCGGAGCTGGTGGTGGCAAAGCCGAGGGCTGCAGGCTCGGCCACGGCGACGGCAAAGCGGCGCAGCGGAATGCGCGCAGCCAGCAGGATGGGCACAAGAACCAGCAGCACAAAAACGATCAAGGCGGCGTAGCCCGTGGCCACCAGCTTGACCAGCGGCAGCAGCGTGAGCAGTCCCATGCTGCCCACTGTATAGGCCAGCGCCGCGCCAGCCGCCAGCGGAGCAATGACCATGATGATGCGCGTCAGGCGGAACATGGTTTCAGTGAGCGACTGCAGCACGCTCACCAGCGGGGCGCGCTGCGGCTCCGGCAAGGTGGCCAGAGCGGTGCCGAACAAGAGCGCGAAGACGGCAACCTGCAGGATCTGGTTTTGCGCCACCGCCTGGGCTATGTTCTCAGGAAAGATGTTGAGGAGAACTTCCTGCCATCCGGCCTGGTGCGCGACGGGCACAACGGCCTGGATGGCGGCGGGCAGCGTTACGCCCACTCCGGCCTGCGAGAGGTTGATGGCGATGGCGCCCAGAATCAGGCCGAGCGTGGTTACGACTTCAAAGAAGACGATTGCCTTGATAGCGACGCGGCCCACGCCGCGCAACTCGCCATGGCCGGCGATGCCGGTGACGATGCCGCCAAAGATCAGCGGCGCCACGATCATGCGAATGAGGCGGAGAAAGATTTCTCCGAGGAAGTGGGTTTGGGTGGCGATTTGCGGCGCGTCCACGCCCAGCTCCGCGCCAGCCAGCATGGCGAAAAAGGTCCACAGCAGAAGCGAGCGGCGGCGCACGGCGAAAGGGACAAAGAGGCCGAAGCCGGCCCAGCGCAAGGCAACTCCCACCTCCGCGCGAGTATGCAGCAAGCCGGCCAGAAGCCCGGCCACGAACAGCAGGACGGCTGCCACGCAGAGAGCGCGCAGCACATTTCCGGCGGATTGCGCATGGCGCGACGCAGGCTTATGCGGCAAAGATGAGTCTTGTTTGTTCAAGGCTTCCATTATGCAATGGCGACACCCAGGGGTGCATCTGGCGCACCCGGCCGGGGAGGGCTGGAAGACGCGGGGTCTGCCGCGAAACTAGGTGGTTGAGCCGGATGGAGCGGCGGGCGCAGCCACGGGGCAAGCCGCACCGCAGCTTCCGCCACAGGGGGTCTTGGCCTCAGTTGTTGCGGCGGCGGTTTCAGATTTGGCGCTGGATGCGGCGCCGGTCGCGCTGCTCTTGGCCGCGTAGTCGTTCACATACCAGCCTGCGCCCTTGAATTTCAGGCGCGGCGCGGTAAGAGGCCGCTCCAGCTGACCATGGCACTTGGGGCATTCGTGCTCCTGTTTGGCGCTGAAATGCTGGATTTTTTCAAAGTGGTAACCGCATTGGGTACAGCGATATGCATACAAAGGCAAAGCTCTTTACCTCTTCGGGGAAATATCCCCCATATCTCTATTGTAGCGGCAAAGTGATAATTACCTGCAAACACAGTGTATTCCCACTGCAAAGGAAGCGGGAGGCTGGACTGCCTCCCGCCCCGCGGCCTGCTCATACTACTCAGGCCCTCGAATCATCCGGCCTTCCGCGCCGATGCTCAATGCACGGCGATGAGAACCGATGCCGAGTGGTTTTCCCACTCAAGAGTGATCTTGCCGGTGGTGCCGCCAAGATTCGCGATGGTGTAATTCAGGTTCTCCACCATTTCCAGGGGTTTGCTCATCTTCATCGGCACGCGGCCAAGGTCCTTGGTCTGGTCATACGCCAGGCCCCATTCGCCGGTCTGCTTGCTGACGATCAGCACCCAGTTGTCGGCGTCCGAGATGTCCACAAACAAGGTGTAGGTCCCGGCCGGCACCTTCAGATCGCCAATGGAGATATCGGCGTCGGTGTGCAGGGTGGTGGCGGCGTTGGCCCCGCCCCGCCAAACGGGGTAATGGGGATTCTTGCTGATCAGCCCATCCTTGGTGAAAATCTTCCCCGCGCGGCCTTTCACGCCGGGCGAGCTATAGGTGATGGTGATGGCCTTGCCGGCAATGGTGGCCATCGCCGTGGCAGGCGGGCTGGCCGGCGGAGCTTTCTGGGCAAAGGCGAATGAGGTTGCGGCTAGCAGAGCAGCGGTGGCGATGATGCGACAGTTCATGGGATGCTCCTTGAAAGAACGTGCTGTTATTGAGAACAAACTTGTTGGGCAGAATCTCTGCCGGTAAGAGGATTCCAGGCAAATCCGCGGCCAACCCTTCCGCGCAGGGTACGCGCCGCACTCTTCACGTCCGTTTCTCTCCAGAGATAGCGGCAACGATATGATAGCTCCAGAAAGCAACTACAAGCTGCACTCATTTACCAGCCTGACCGGCGGTCGCTATGCGCCGTGCGTCACCCGCCGCAGCGTTGCCTCCGCGGAGGCGTAGCCGGGGAAGTTCGGCGACAATAGCATTCCCTGGGGCCGGGGTACCAGTTTTCCGTCTTTGACCCAGGCCGGGCCGCGCTCTTCCAGGTGGACAACGAGCCTGCTTCTCCACATCTGCAAGCGGGCGGCGTGCCGTGCCTGGCAGGATAGATCCGTCAGCTCATGGGGGTCCGTCTCCAGGTGAAACAACTGTTCCTCTCCCTGCTGCGCGTGGTAAAGGTACTTCCACTTGCCATCGGTCAGGCCGTTCCAATGGTTTTCCGGGCCGTAGCAGATGTCATGCTCCAGGTCGATGTACTCTCTCCAGCCCTTGCCTTTGGTGCGGACCAACTCCAGCAGGCTTCTTCCTTCCACGCTCGCGGGAATCGGCGCGCCGGCAGCGTCCAGCACGGTAGGCAGAATGTCGCGCAGCTCGACCGGGTTGTCCATCACCCGGCCGGCAGCCTGCAGGCCCATGCCGGCAGGCAGGCGCATCAGCATGGGAATGTGCGCCGACTGCTCATAGCCGTAGGACTTTCTCCACAGGTTCTGATCGCCCAGCATGTCGCCGTGGTCGGAGATAAAGAGGATCACCGTCTCCTCCAGCAGCTTGCGCTTTTCCAGAACTTCCAGCACGCGGCCAATCTGCTCGTCCACAAAGCTGGCGGAGCCGTAGTAACCCTGGCGGGAACGGCGAATCTCCTCCGCGGAGAGCTTGCCGTGCCACAACTCGTTGTCCGGTCCGCTGCGCTCCGCGTAGCGCTCAGCCCAGCCGGCGACCTGCGCCGCGGGCAGCGCCGCGTCCTCATACATCCGGAAGAAGCGCTCCGGCGCATCGTACGGGCTGTGCGGACGAATGAAGGAGACCTTGAGGAAGAACGGCTCAGCGCGCTCGTAGGACTTGAGGAAGTTGACCGCGGTTTCTCCGGTCCAATGGGTTGCGTGCATCTGTTCCGGATAGACAAAGGGCTTGGCGCGATAGTCGTTCCAGCTGAGTCCCGTTGCGTGAGGATCCTTGTCCGGCATCTGCGACCAGAACCAGGCCTCGTAGTCGCAGCGCTCCTCCCACGAAGCCTCGGCCTGCGGCCTCCGGTCATGGAACCAATAGGAGCAGTGCTCATCGCACACCAGCTGGTGATAGCCGTGCGGATTGCGGATCGGGTTGTAGTGGTTCTTGCCGATGGAGGTGGTGTAATAGCCGGCCTGCGCCATGGCGCGCGCCTTCTCTACCGCGTACGGCTCGGTGGCCATGTTCGCATAGCCGAGCATGCCGTTGCGCCACGGACCCATGCCGGTGAGCAGGGCGGCGCGCGCGGGCGTGCAGGTTGGCGTGGCCGAGTAGGCTGCTGTGAAGCGGACGCCCTCCTGCGCAATGCGGTCCAGATTCGGCGTGCGGATCACCGGGTTTCCGTATGCGCCTACGCAATCCATGCGCAACTGGTCGGCCATGAGCAGAAGCACATTGGGCCGGTCGCGCTTGACGGTGTTGGCGCGGTAGGCAGGAGGCTGCGATTGCTGCGCGGGCGCATTGAGCCCGCTGGCCAGAATCGCCGCGCCGAAGCGCTCCACAAAGCTGCGCCGGTTCATGATTGCTCCCTTGTGCGCTCAGGGTTTGGGCAGCGCCTGGCGAATGGTTTGCGCGACCTGCGCGGCCTGGAGCGAGCTGCCCGCCTCAGTGAAGTGGACATCGCCGTTATGCAGTTCAGGATGCTTGAGCATGAGCGCGTGCTGATCGTCGGTGGCAATGCCTTCACGGCTCATCACGGCCGCGGCCAGGCGGTTGCGCTCGTCGATGCGCGCGTTCGTGGATTCGCCTTTGGCGGAGTCGTGCAGCACCGGCGTTGTGGTGGACCACAGCAGCACGGCTTGCGGCGCAGCGGCGCGCAGTGCGGCGATCATGCCGGGAAGTCCGGCGGCATACTGCGGCTCAGTGTAGCCCCAACCGTGCATTCCGTTGTTGAAGTGGATGACGGCGAAGTTGAGGCCCATCATGCCGAGGTAGTCGCGCAGTTGCGCGGGCAGGCGCGGATCGCCGCTGCCGGCGGACGTGGCAAAGAGATAGACGTTGGCCGCTCCGCTCAGTTCCTTCAGGGTCGCAGGATAATAGCCGCGCGTGATGGAGTCGCCGACGAGCAGGACGTTGGGCAGAGAAGGCACAGGCGTTTCCGGACGATCGGTCCACGTCCACTCGATCTTTTCCGTGATGGGAAGACGCGTTTGCGCCATTGCGCTCAGGGCGCAGATCACGATCGCAATCAGCAAGGAAATCCGCCGCATATCGATTCATCCTGTCGGAGCGCAAGCCGTTGGGGAAACGCAGCGGCGCCGCATGAAGGTCTCGTGGAACAGGGTAAATCAGCGATGGCAAGTTGCGGTTTGAATGCGGGCGAGCGAAGGCGGTTTGGCGGCGAGAAGCGGCGAGAACGGGGTAAAAAGTCGAATCAAGGGGGCATTTTGGGGCGGAAAATGGCCCATTTTGAGGCTTTCTGTTTACTGTTTTGGCAATAGTTCAATTTTGTATCTTGCTTATTATAAATAGGTTATAAGACTTGAGGCCGGAAAAAACCGGGTATTTTGGTGGGGGGGGTGGGGTACAGCCTTTTTCCGGCGGGGATTTTGTCTGTTGGGGCGGAGGCAGTCCATGTGATGATTATGCGCGGAAGCAGAGTAATTATCTGCAAACGAGGGCGAGGTTCCTTTGCGACCCCCAGGAACCTATCTACCCTTGACAATGCTTGACATTGTTTTATATTGACAAGTATGCGCACAGCGAAGACCATTTCGATTACACTTTCGCCCGAACTGCTGGCGAAGGCGCAGAAGACTGCGGAGCGCGAAGACCGGACAATCAGTGAACTGTTCCGGGAGGCGCTGCGCCGCTACATCCTGGCCGATCCGGAGTGGGATGCGTTGCTGCGCCGGACGCGCGCCACCGGCAACGCGCTGGGCGTCGCCACAGAGGCGGATGTGGAGCGACTGTCGGATGAGTTCCGGCAGGAGCGGTGACTTGGGCGCCCTGCTCACTTAGCCAGGATTGCTCCTTTACTATGATCGGGATTATCACTAGAAGGAGGCGTGGTCATGGCTCAAATGTTCAATCCGGCGCATCCCGGCCGCGTGCTGCGCGAGTGGCTGGGCGCGATGCAGGTGAAGGATGCCGCCGCGCGGCTTCATATCTCGCGGGTCACGCTCTCGCGCATTCTGAACGGCAAGGCGGGCATCTCGGCGGATATGTCCCTGCGTCTCTCGGATGCTCTGGGAACCAGTCCCACGCTGTGGATCGACCTGCAAACGCAGTACGACCTATGGCACGCCAGCCGCAAGCGCCGCCCCCGGATCGAACTCTTCGACCGCGTCGCATAGGATGGGTTTCCGGAGGCATACCGATGATTGAGGTTCGTGGTTTCCCACCCTTCGAAAGGAAGAATCGAAGGATGGGGCACCTGGCATGTCAGACATCAGCCTCCTGCCATCGCCTGCTCCAAGGTCCGAATGCGGAGATTTGAGTCAAATAACAAACTGACGGGCAAAGGCTGAATACTCCTCTTCATCTCGCTGGGCTTGCAGCATTAATGCTCTTGCATCATCATCGGTCGCGGCAAATTGGTATAGCACCGCCAACTTCTCAACAAATTTCGATCGGTGAATTCGCAGATCCTCCCTGTTGAGACCGAAAAGATCTCGAGTTATTCTCCCTCTTTCCGTTTTGGCTGTAACGGTCGCGATCCGAGTCTTGGAATCGAAAACAAATTCCAAATGATCTTCTGGAATATCGTCGCAGGGGTTTATTGGCGGTCCGCCTTCTGCTGCCTCTGGGAAACGAACTCCTTTGTATTCAGGGCCATTACATCTAGCACAAGCCAGGAAGAGGTTGGTCCAAGTGAATGTCAAGTGCCTAAATTTTGCCAATGATTTAGGTTTGAAGTGCTCGATGTGTCCGTAGTCAATGTGTACAATCTTGCTTTCGCAATAGGCGCATTTTCCCTGAAACATCTCGATAAGTGCATTCTTTATGGACTTATTTCGGTATTTGGTCTCAGCTTTTCGTTCCTGTTCTCGGGTCGTCGCATTGAGCAGGGCGGCAGTCCACGTGGGTCCTTTGCGAATGAGTATTGTTGGCTCTGTTTCCCTGGTCACTCTTATCATTTCAAATGCTTCTCTAAATAGACGTCTATCTTCGCTTCCAGGGAATCGGGGGCTGGCGAGCCGCCAAACGGGCGTGCTTCCTGTACGAACAGTTGCAATTGCCCGAAGTTCTTTTTTTCTTCAGGGTTTAGGCGGTCACGCCTAGCTAGTAGCTCGTCGTATTCATCAATCTTCCCTTGGGTTTGCGGCGAGTAAGGTGAAATGAGGTCGAATGCCGGACTTCGTAAGATGTAGTCAACGCTTAGCGCAGAGATGTTCTTGACTGGGTCCACGACTGCCTTTCCGTCTGCCATAGAGAACTTCAGGGTCAGTGCGTTCTCACCTGCGCCTGAGGCAATGAGTGGACTATGAGTTGCGACGATGAACTGGAGATTTGGGAACTGCTCCTGCAAAAGTTGAGCAATATCGCGCTGCCAGAGGGGGTGAAGATGAATGTCAAGTTCGTCTATTAGAACAACACCTTCCTCTCGCAATGGATTCGTCGTATCTGGGAACGATTGGATTAGCCTCCAGACTAGGTCTCCAGAGAGCGCGAGCACACTCCTATATCCGTCGCTCAAGCTAATTGTTGGGACTTTGGAACCGTTTACGTCGAAGAGAATTCTACCTTCAGGGCTAACATGGTCAAAGCTCATTCCCTCGGGCAAGAGGGAGTTGATTGCATTTATGCCTAAATCCATTTGCCGCTTTGCCTCTTTGTCTCCTCCATCTCCCTTTGCTATTCGGTAGTCAAGATAGACCATCCATTGTTCAAAAGCGGAAAGTGGTTCATCCTCAATAAATTGAGTGAAGAAGTTGGTATATCTCGCTTGAGGCTCAAGGGCTGGTACGAGTATTTGGCTCTTTCTTGTGAGGCGACGAAACGCACCGTATCCAACGGCGAACCACCCCTTGCCGGTCGAGGTAAGTGCATTCGTTCTTAACCAAGTGAGAGTCTTCTGGGGATTCTCGATTATCCCTGGCTCGGTATAAATCTTGTTGAAAACCGTAAGTGGTTTGCCCCCGACGAGGGAAAAACTATAGGCGAAAGTCTTTCTTACTTTTTCTGCACCAAACTGGCCGGGGTCGTGCTCAGACTTGTGAACTCTGACGCCGATCCTCCCACGCGTTGATTCCTCTCTAAGCCATCCGACCGGCCTCGGAAGCAGCTTCTGTGCTCCTTCAGGGCCGGCCAAAAGGAGTGCCAATGACTGAAGCGCAGTACTCTTTCCGCACCCATTTGGGCCGAGGAGGGTAACCCACTTCGCGTCCCCGAAGTTTATCGTCTGGGTCTCAAAACAGCGGATATTCTCTATTGTCAGGCTATCGACGAGCACAAATTCCTCCCGCTTTGTGAGCCAAGGGCGTTAGTTTTTCATTCTACGCCGAGTTTTTCGGTTCTGTGAGCGAGGGGCGAACTCTTTGAATCTACCAGGCGCTCGATTCAGCCGCAAGGATTCGCAATTCGCGTTGTCTCTTTGGGTAAATAGCCATGAATCGATCCGCCCTGGCTATATTAGCCGATAGGCAGTGCGCCTGCATTCGAATCTGCGCCACAGGTTGGAAAATCGTCGTTTATCGAAAACGCAGAACACGGACCTTGCGGTCCGCGTTCTTGTTTCAGCTCGATTGTTGTTGGTTGTTGCGGCCCGGCTGAAGCCGTGCCCTTTCAAAGCGCTGAAAAGCAACCGCAGGTCCTTCGACTTCGGTCGCTGCGGCGACCTCCGCTCAGGATGACAGCGTATTTATGCCTTGGCTAACACGTCGCCGGTGAGGCGCTCTTGCAGGATTTCGTGGGCGTGGGCCAGGAACTCATCGAGCGGCAGCTTGCCTGCGTCCACATCGGCGAGGATGGCTTTCTGGGCCGCGTACTCCTTGTTGACGATGCCGGCCTTGGATTGCAACATGCGCCAGGCCTTGCGGCGCTCTACGCAGAACATGACCAGTTGGCGGCTCAACGCGTAGTTGGTCGTCTTGCCGTCCTGCTCCAGCGTGATGTAGACGCCGAAGTCGGGGATGAAGGCGCGATGGCCGGGGGTGAGATAGCGGCGGTAGACCACGTCCTGCTGCGTGATGCGCACCAGCATGTTGTCCAGCGTAATCAGCTTGGCCGCAGCCTCGGGCTTGATCTTCTTGAGGTGGTTGCGGAAGCGGGCTTCCGTGGTGCACCAGTGCGCGACCGTGTAGCGCGAGGTCTCGCCGGTGACCTTGTTTTTGGTCTCGTACCAATCGAGATCGATGGACGGGTTGCCCTTGACGTCGAGAGCTTCCTGATAGGTTTCGCCGAGGCGGGGGTTGAAGACGAACTCCGGAACGCCGCGCGAGTCGCGCACGCGCTGCGCCTGCATGAGCGCCATATCGTCAGCCACGCCGTGCTCCGGCTGGCAGGTGGTGAAGGCCTGAATGAACATGGTGCCGCGATACTCGAGGCCGTCGAGAATGGCGCGGTAGAGTTTGGGCGCGTTGGCCATGGAGACCTGCGCCACGAACGGCGAACCGTGACCGGCGAGGAAAGTTTCAGCCACCGTCTTCTTCTCAGTATTTTTGCCCTGCGTGGCCGCGCCGAAGACGTTCATGTCGTTGCCGCCGAGCATGGGAGTCGAGTCAGAGTTCTGGCCGCCGGTGTTGGAGTAGACCTGCGTGTCAAGCATGAGGACCTTGACGTTGGGCCGGTTCTGCAGGATGACCTTGGACATGTTCTGGTAGCCGATGTCGCCCATGCCGCCGTCGCCGCCGACCGCCCAGACCTTGGGCAGCTCGACGATTTCCTGATCGGTCATGAGCGCGTCAGTAAAGTGCGAGAGGTGGTAATACTCTTCGGCGTCAATGACGTCGGAACTGCCGCCGTCGGAGGAAGCGCCGTCGCCTTCAGTCCCGGCATCGCGCGTGAGCAGGATGTCTGCCAGGCGCTCAGGAATGACGGAGCGGCGGGCGTGATCGACGATGAAGCTCTCGCCCATGAGCCAGCCGACGGTGACGCCGTCCTGGAAGAGCGAGTTCATCCACGGATAAGGATGCGGATTGTTGGGCGCGGTGGAACCGTAGACGGTGTTGCAGCCGGTGTGCGCGGACATGGCCATGACGCTCATGCCGTTGGCCAGACGGCCGTCGACTGGTTGCAGGTTCTTGTGGTTGAAGGCCTCAGTGAGCAGGACGGCGGCGATGGCCTCAACCAATTGGGCGTCAGTGAGGAGGCCGTTCGCGGTTTCGTACGCAGCGATGCGGGCCTTGGTGTCAGCTTCATCTTCGCCGCCCAGGCCGAGGATGAGGTGCGCGATGGCCTGACGGAGCAGCGCATATTCCGCGGGGCTGGTGGCCTGGAGTTTGGCGAGGCGGGCGACGCCGACCTTTTCAAGCTCGCCGGCCTTGGCGAGGAAGCGGTCGCTCTTGGCGTGGAAGACGGGGCGCATGTAGGCCTCAGTGACCGCGGCGATGGAGCGCAGGACGCTCTTTTCTCCGCAGCCGGCGCAGGCGCCGTCGCCTGAAACAAGCGCGTCGTAGTTGGTGCGCACCATGAGCATGTTGCGCAAGGTGGCGGTCTTGGAATCCGCGGGGTTGGCCGCGTTGAAGAGGCCGAGGAACTTTTGCGAGGTGTCAGGCAGCAGATCGAGGAAGCCGGTGCCGGTTTCGTGCTCGGCATTGACCGCTTCAGTTTCCGGCACCATGCGCAGAGCCTTGTGATCGCCGCAGGCGGTGACGCAGGCAGCGCAGCCCTTGCAGAGATCGCTGACAAAGATGGAGAAGATGCCGCCCGAACCGGGGCTCTTGCGCTCCGGCGAGGAGAAGATGGCGTTCACCTTCTGATAAGCCATGGGCACCTTGGCGATGATGTCAAAGAACTGTTGCCTGGATTGCTGGGTGAAGCCTTCCACGGTCTCGGTGACTTCGCGCAGGATGGTGGGCAGAGGGGTTCCGGTCTTGATCTCCGTCAACATGCGCTGACGGGTGAGCTTTTCAATCTCAGGCAGCGCGCGCAGGAATTTGGCCCGGTCCTCGGCGTTGACAATGTAGTGATTGACGGCGGTGGTGAGCAGCGTGCTGAGATCCTGCGAGGTGTTGGGCAGCGCCGTATCCGGGCAGACGGAGATGCACTCCATGCACTGGGTGCAGTTCTCGGGAATGTAGAGCGGGGTTTCGCGGCGGGCGACGTACTTGGAGGCGGTGTCGCCGGTGGCCGCGGCAATCATGCCGAGGGCGGAGAGCGGCGAGGCCGGCTGGTTGTAGCCGTAATTGGAGCGGAACTCGGCATCGAAGTTGGCCACGCTGGCCAGCGGGGTGCGCGCGGCCTGGCCGGCCGGCAGCGGATGAGAGCGGCAGCCGGAGCCGCAACTGGATTCGCCGGCGACAACGGGTTCGAGAATCGGCAGGAGGGCCTGGCCGCGCAGAGTGGAGCGGTCAGCCGCGGAGAGCGCGCCGATCTTGATCTCCTTGACCTGGTCGTAGCCCTGCATCATGACTTCCATGTTGGACTGGACGACGGCATCGCCGAGCTTGCCGAACTTCTTTACATATTGCTTGTGGACGACGTCGCGATACTGCTGCTGGGTGATGCCGAACTCGTTGAGCAGGCTGCTGACGGCGAAGAATGCGCCGAGAAAGGCGTTGCCCTGCATGCGGAGTTGCAGATCGCCGCGGTCGGTGGCCTTTTTGGCGATTTCAAAGCCGGGCAGCGTGAAGACGCGAATGTTCTTGTCGATGATCTGCTTGCGCGCCCAAAGAGGCAGACGCTCCCAGGCCTGTTCGCCTTCTTCGTCCGACTCCCAGACCAGGCTACCGCCCTCGGCCATGCCGTCCAGCGGATTGCAATGGGTGAAGGCCTTGGGGTCGCAACAGAGAACGACGGTGACGTGGCGCAGGTCGCAGTTGACGCGGATGCGGTCCTTGGCGGCCACCATGAAGTAGCTGGTGGGCGCGCCTTTCTTTTCCGATCCGTACTTGGGATTGGCGCTGACGTGGATGACTTCCTTAGGATTGCCCAGGTCGTCTTTGAGCCCGTCGCGCTCGTAGATGAGATCGTTCAGATCACCCAGGATGGCGCCGAGGTTTTTGCCGGTGGTGATGGCGCCCCAGCCGCCGATGGAGTGGAAGCGCACGGCAACCGCGCCTTCGGGCAGCAGGGAGGGGGTTTCATCGCCGAGGACTGCGTAGGGGTGGTCGATGCCGAGGACAAAGAACGAGACGCCGTCGGAGGCGCGCTTGCCGTCCTGGCGGGCGCGGTTGGCGGTGGCAAACTCGTAGGCGCCGATGACGTGCTCGGGACGGAAGTCGCGCGAGCCCAGGCCGTAGGTGCCGGAGTAGATGTGGGGCACTTCGTTGACCGCGAGGGCGGGCAGGCCTTCAGCCGCGGGGTGGCCTTCATACTGAACCGCCTTGGACAGTGCGGTGCGGATGTCGCGGCCCAGGGGATTGTCGCCGGCCAGAGCCTCGTCGGTGCGCTCCAGAATGATGACGTTCTTTTTGCCCTTGAGGGCGGCCACGATGGCGGCTTCAGGGAAGGGGCGAATGACGTTGACGTGGATGGAGCCGACCTTTACGCCGCGCGTCTCGCGCAGGTAGTCCACCGCGGCCTCGATGTTTTCCGCAGCCGAGCCCAGGGAGATGAAGACCGTATCGGTGTCGTCGGTTTTGTACTTGCTGATGAGGCCGTAGTTGCGGCCGGTGAGGTCGCCAAAATCCTTGTAGGCTGCCTCAAGAAAATCGAGAATCGGCTCGGCGAAGTTGTTTCTGCGCGCCACGATGCCGTTCATGTAGTGTTCCTGGTTCTGCACGGGCCCGAGGAGGATGGGGTTGGCCAGGTCCATCATCTTGGGAACGCGGCGGCGGGTGGGCCCAAATAGAACGCGCTGCGCCTCAGTGGGGCAGTCGATGATGTCTTCAGGCGAGCCGAGGTACTCGCGGATCAGATCCGACTCGTGCTTGTAAAAGGTGCGCTCCAGGTGCGAGGTGAGGAAGCCGTCCATGATGTTCATGCCGGGCGTCAGGCTGAGCTCGGTGACGCGGCGCAGAATGAGGGCCTGGTCGGCGGCCTGCTGGGCGTCCTTGCCGAAGAGCATGATCCAGCCGGTATCCAGAGCGCCATATATATCGTCGTGGCCGCAGTGCACGTTGAGAGCGTGCTTGGTGAGCGCGCGCGCGCCCACTTCAATGACCATGGTGGAGGCTTTGCCCGGCGCGTGGTAGTACTGCTCGACGCCGTAGACCACACCCTGTCCGGAGGTGAAGTTGACCACGCGCTTGCCGCATACCGAGTGGGCAATGGCGCCACCCTGGGCCGCGTGCTCGCCTTCAGTCTCAATGGCGATGGTGTTGTGGCCAAAGACGTTCAGGTGGCCTTCCGCATATGCCTGCTGGAAGAGCTCGCCGCCCTCAGTGGAAGGCGTGATGGGATAAAACACGCCGGCGTCGGCGATCCGCGTCTCCGTGTGGTAAGAGACCAACTGGTTTCCGTTTGCGGTGATCCGAATGCCAGGAAAACGAGTAGCAACCGTCATGAATCCCTCTCTGTCTTGTCAGTTCTTGTTCCGATGTCTTCGACCTGCCGCGCAAGCGTTGGGATTGGAGGGAACGCACCCTCAGCGAATCCGTGCCGCGGCCTGTTCAAACCGAGCCCAGCCTATTTGATTCAGCGGGCCAGGTAATGGTTCAGCCCGGATGGAATGCACTTGCAAGTGTAAAGGCCGAGATGGAGACGAGGGAACCCAAGGGGAGGGCGCCCGGGAAAAAACGGCCTATGAATCAGTATGCACCCAGGGAGGGAAGACACTGTCCCATCTGGTGGGACTTATCAGGGCAATCGCACGAACACGGATGAGCTTCGATGAAACTCTTCGGCGCGACCCTCCGGGGCGCGACAGCATGATGGGAAGCTTTCCCAGGATCGCGTCCGCCACGGCGGACTCCATCCTGGGCTATTTTCGGGCCTCCCTACGGGAGGGAATGCAGCGGCTCTCTTCCCGGCACGCTGGCTCTCTTCCCGGCACGCTACGCAGACTGTATAGTGGTGGGCGACCCTGGCATCGGCCATTGTTTTGACCGCTAACGGCGCACAGTAGCCGGTCTGTGCCGGGGTGCAATCGGGAGGCTTGCCATGGAAGATGCAGCTGCGAAATATGCCCGTTATCCAAGCCTGGAGGACCGGGTGGCCGTGGTCTCCGGCGGCGCCACCGGCATCGGCGAGTCCCTGGTCACGCACTTTGCCCGGCAGGGATCGCGCGTGGCCTTTCTGGACGTGCAGGACGAACCGGCGGAGCAACTGGCGAGCCGGCTCACCGCAGAAGGCTGCCCGGCGCCCCTGTACATCCATTGCGACCTGACCGATCTGGCGGCTATCAAGGGCTCAGTCAAGCGGGTTCTGGAGGCATGGGGCACGGTGGATGTGCTGGTGAACAACGCGGCCAACGACCAGCGGCACAGCATTGAAGAGGTCACTCCGGAGTTCTGGGAGCAGTCGATGGCCACCAACCTGCGCCCGCAGTTCTTCATGATGCAGGCGGTGCTGCCCGCCATGCGCGCGGCCGGACGGGGGGCCATTATCAATATGAGTTCGATCTCCTGGATGATTCCCTCGACCGGCCTGCCACTCTACATTGCGGCCAAGGCCGCCATTGTGGGACTGACCCGCACCATGGCGCACGAGCTGGGCAAAGACAACATCCGGGTGAACGCCGTGCTTCCGGGCGCCATTGCCACCGAGCGGCAAAAGCAGCTCTGGTATACGCCGGAGTACCAGGCGGAGATTCTGCAGAGCCAGGCGCTGAAGCGGCAAATCCAGCCCGCCGAGGTGGCGCGGCTGGTGCTGTTTCTGGCCGCGGACGACTCCAGCGCGATTACCAACCAGAGCTACATCGTGGATGCCGGGTGGGTGTAAAGCACGCTGAGTTGAGGCGGAGAACGAAGTATCTGCGCCTGGCGAGGATGAAAACCTTGCTTTCCCCATCCTCTCTTGAATAAGGTAGTTAACGCCCGGAATCGGAGTGATCACGATCACAGTCGACGTTTTTGTTTGAGGAATACGTTGCACTCAGCAAGGCGCAAAGAGAGTAGCCTCGATAGCACGTATGATGCGGGAGAAATTCAAAGCCGCGCTTGATAGACCGTTCGCTCGTTATGCGATGGCAGTCGTGGCCGTTGCTGCGGCGTCATTGCTGCAGTACGCCTTGGTGCAGGGCCTCGGCCTGACCATGCCGGCGTTCATCACTTTCTCTCCGGCCATCTTCATCGTCGCAGTGCTGGTCGGCCTCGGGCCGGGGCTGCTGGCTACCGCCCTCTCCGCAGTGATAGTGGACTACTTTATTCTGCCTCCGTACGGTTTTGCCATCGAGAGCAGCTCGGATGACATTGCCCTGGTTCTGTTTGTCGCAACGAGCATACTGATCTGCCGGCTGGCCGAGGACTACCGGCGCAGCCTGCAGTCCATTGCGGTGTACAAGGCAGAACAGGCACTGCGGCAGAGCGAGGATCAGCTGCGCCAGGCCTCTGAATACAAGCGCCTGGCCATGGACGCCGGCGGTCTCGGCGCCTGGGAAATCCACCTGGATCCAGATCAAATCGACGGAAACGAGTGTTGGCGCAGAATTCTCGGTTTCCAGCCCGGCGAGCACATCGATTTCGCCGCCGCCAGTCACAGCGTCCATCCCGAGGATCGAGTCATGGTGGAGGAAGCCTATAGACGCGCCGCGGCCTCCGAGGATGGTGTCCTGGACCTTGCCGAGCATCGCTTCCTCTGGCCTGACGGATCGATTCATTGGGCCATCACCCGGGGCCGGGCTTTTTTCATCGGCCAGGGAGTGGAGCGCCGTGTCAATAAGATGATCGGCGTCACCGTCGACATTACCGAGCGCGTGCAGGCGGAAGAGGCGCAGGCGGCGGAGCGGGCAAAGCTGGATGTGGCGCTGGCCAGCATGACCGACGCCGTGTTCATCTCCGACACCAAAGGCCAATTCATCCAGTTCAACGATGCCTTCGTAGCCTTTTGCAGATTCAAAAACAAAGCGGAATGCTCCAGCAATCTTTCTGAATTGCGCGACTTTCTTGATGTATTCACTGCCGATGGGGAACCGGCTCCGCTGGACATGAGGCCGGTTCCCCGTGCCCTCCGCGGTGAGACGGCCACGAATGTGGAATACCGACTGCGCCGCAAAGACACGGGCGAAACCTGGTTTGGAAGCTACAGCTACAGTGCTCTCCGCGACAGCCACGGAGCCATCATCGGCTCCGTGGTGGTGGTTCGAGACATCACCGAGAAAAAGCGCGCCGAGGAAATACTGCGCAAGAGTGAAGAACTCTATCGCGGCCTGTTCGACTCGATGGATGAAGGCTTCTGCATCATCGAGATGATCTTCGACGCGGAGGGCAAGCCAGCCGACTATCGATTCCTGGAGATCAACGGTGCCTTTGAAAGGCAGACCGGGATGCACGATGCGGTGGGGAAACGGATGCGCGAGATTGCCCCGTCTCATGAAGAGTTTTGGTTCGATACTTATGGGGCAATCGCACTTAGCGGCGAGCCGGCGCAATTCATCCACCAAGCCGAAGCCTTGAACCGCTCCTACGATATTCGCGCCTATCGCGTCGGCGAGCCGGAGCAGCGGCATGTTGCCGTTGTCTTTAACGACATCAGCGTGCGCGTGCGGGCGGAAGCGCATATCCGCCGCCTCAACCGCGTCTATGCCGTCCTCAGCGGCATCAATGAGACCATCGTCCGCGAGAAAGATTCCCAGGCTATGCTGGACAGCGCCTGCCGCATCGCGGTTGACAAGGGACAATTTCTCATGGCTTGGATCGGGATGGCCAATCCCGAGACGCACGTGCTTCAGCCTGTCGCCTCCAGCGGCAACATCGGCAACTACCTCGAACGCGTCCGCCTCGATCTCAAGGACCCGTACCGCGCCGCCGGACCCTCCGTGCAATGCTTCTTTTCCGGTGAACACTTCGCCTGCAACAGCATCGAAAACGACCCGCGCCTCGACCCATGGAGAGACGACGCCCTCAGAATGGGCTATCGGTCGTTTGCGTCCTTCCCGCTCAAGGTGGACGCGCAGACGGTTGGCATTTTCAATCTTTATTCAAGCGAGCTGGCGTTTTTCGACGAAGACGAAATCAGGCTGCTGGACGAGCTGGCGCTGGACATCGGTTTCGCGCTTGAAGTGAACCGCCGCGAAGAGGATCGAAGAAAAGCGGAAGAGGAACTGCGCTGGCGAACAGCCTTCTTTGAAGCGCAGGTTGACTCGGCGCAGGACGGTGTATTGGTCGTCGACGGCAAGGGCAAGAAGCTACTCCAGAACCAGCGACTGAATGCTCTGCTGAAGCTCCCGTGGGAGGTTTTTGAAAACCCGGATTTTGCCGAGCGGATTCAGTTCCTCACCGGATGGGTGAAGAACCCTGACCAGTTCTTCGAGAAGGTCCAATTCCTGATTTCTCATCCGGAAGAAATAAGCCAGGACATAGTTGAATTGCTCGACGGTACGATCCTGGAGCGATTCTCTTCGCCCGTCCGCGACAAACTGGGCAACCACTACGGCAGAATCTGGACCTTCCGCGACATCACGGAGCGGCGGCAACTGGAGGAGCAATTCCGGCAGTCACAGAAGATGGAGGCGGTGGGCCAGTTGACCGGCGGGATTGCCCACGATTTCAATAACCTGCTGACCGTGATCCTGGGCTGTTCCGAGTTCATCGGCGAGGAAGCCAAAGAGAACCCGCGCCTGAGCAAGATGGCGCAGATGATTCTGGACGCGGCCAGGCGAGGCGCGGACCTGACGCAGCGCATGCTGGCCTTTGCCCGACGCCAGGCGCTGCAGCCGAAACCAATCGACGTCAATCGGATGCTCGTGAACATGGAGAGCCTTCTGCGCCGCACCTTGAGCGCGGATATTGAACTGGAAGTAATCCAGAGCCGGGAGGATTGCACGGCGCTGGTTGACCTGACGCAGTTGGAGAGCGCGCTGCTGAACCTTTGCGTGAATGCCCGGGATGCCATGCCGGGAGGCGGAAAACTGATTGTCGAGACCGGTATCGCCACCCTGGATTCAGACTATGCGGAACAGAACCCCGACGTCACGCCGGGACAATACATTCTGGTTTCAGTCTCTGACACGGGCAGTGGCATCAGCCCGGAAAACCTGGAACGCGTCTTCGATCCCTTCTTCACCACCAAGGAAGTGGGCAAGGGGACGGGCCTGGGGTTAAGCATGGTGTATGGCTTTGCCAAGCAATCGCAGGGGCACGTGAAGATTTACTCAGAGCCCGGGCATGGCACATCGGTGAAGCTCTACCTTCCCATGGCGGACCAGAAAAGCGAACCAGCCAATCAGGAAGCAGAGCTGATTGCCGATCTTCATGGATCGGAGATCATTCTTCTGGTGGAAGACAATGCTCCGGTGCGGGAGTTTGCCAAGACCCAGTTACTCTATCTCGGGTACCAGGTGCTGGAGGCTGCGAATGGCAAGGATGCATTGGCGATTCTGAGGGAGCACCCGGAGATTGAACTTCTGTTTACCGATGTGGTGATGCCGGGCGGCTTGAACGGCCGCGAACTGGCGCAGGAAGCACGCAAGCTTTATCCGGCGTTGAAGGTGTTATTCAGCTCCGGGTATGCAGAGAGCGCGATTCTTGACATGGGGCTTCTGGACGAGCATGTACAGTTGCTGAACAAACCCTATTCCCGGCTGCAACTGGCAAAAAGAATCCGCGGAATGCTGACGGCAAGACAGTCCGCGCCTGATGAGGAGGAACGCAGTGGCTAACCGGCGCATTCTGATCCTGGACGATGACGCGGCTGTCGGCCAGACTATCCAGTGGATTGCTGAGAGCCTGGGCTTTGAAGCGGAGTTTGTGACCCGCCCGGATGAGTTCTTCCTGCGATTGGAGCAGATGAGTCCTGACGTTATCACCATCGACCTGGTTATGCCGGAGTTGGACGGCGTGGAGATCATGCGGCTGCTGGCGGAGCGCAAGTGCCGGGCGAAGATCGTCATCTCCAGCGGCATGGGCACCAGAGTGCTGGAAGCCGCGCAGCGTTCAGCCTCAGAGCACGGGTTGAGCATTGCGGGGGTCATTTCCAAGCCGATTTCCAAAGAGGCTCTGCGCTCGCTGGTTGGCGATGGAAGCGAAAGCGATGAGCCCGCACCGGCAGAGGTGCAATTTGCGCACAGAGATGAATTTGAAGTGACCAAGCAGGATTTGCAGAACGCCATTGATCGCCACGAATTTGTCATGGCCTATCAGCCAAAGATCGAATGCAGGAGCGGCGCGACGGCCGGGCTGGAAGCACTGGTTCGCTGGAAGCATCCCGACCGGGGAATCGTGATGCCCGACCAGTTTATTCCGGTCGCAGAAAAAACCGGGCTGATCGATGCCCTGACATCGGAGGTCTTCGACCAAAGCCTGGAGTGGTTCTCCCAGTCCTTTCCCCAATCCAATCCAAAATTGTCGTTGAATATCTCCGCGAAAAGCCTGGTGCATATTCAGATGGCCGATCACCTTTCCGCCCTGTGCCAACGCTTTCAGATCGATCCGGAAAGTATCGTCCTGGAATTGACAGAGACCAGCGCGATGGTGGATCCGGTGCTCTCTCTGGACTTGCTGACTAGAATGCGCATGAAGGGCTTTCAACTGTCGATCGACGACTTCGGCACCGGGTTTTCCTCGATGGTGCAGTTGGTGCGGCTTCCCTTTTCAGAGATCAAAGTGGACAAGTCGTTTGTGATGCAGGCACAGAACTCCAGCGAGTCGCGCACCGTCATCAAATCGATCGTCGAACTGGGCCACAGCCTCGGTCTGCTTGTCACGGCGGAGGGCGTTGAAAACCTTAAAACACTCGACTACCTGAATAGCCTTGGATGCGATCTGGCCCAGGGATATTTCATCGCGCGCCCCATGCCGGGTGAAGCCGCGCGCAACTGGGTGGAGCAGAGGGCGCTGGGAAGATCCGCTTGATGGATGGGAGCCAGGCGGAAGGCCATCTTTCATTTCCCAGTCCCCCGGTTCCTGGCCCCTGTTCTCAGGCTGGCTGCCACCATCCCGCCCACCTCTGCGCTAACATAAAGTCAGGATTGGGGCTGCTCATGTTTGTTGTGGTTTGGAAGTTCGAGATTGCCGAGGAGAAAGTTTCCGGATTTGAGGCAGCTTATGGCGCCGAGGGTGCCTGGGCGCAGCTCTTCCGCAACTCACCCAACTATCTGGGAACAGAGCTTTTACGCGATGCCTACGTTCCTGGCGCGTACCTGACGATCGACCGCTGGGCGAGCGAAGAGGCGTTCCGCGCCTTCCGGAAGGACCACGACCAGGAATACGAACAACTGGACCGCGCGTGCGACTCGCTGACCGGCGAAGAGAGCCGCATCGGCGCGTTTACGGTTTGACCCGGTCCCTCCGTAACACTGTATAAGCGCAAATAAGTCAACGTGTTAGGGTTGAATTGCCGATTTTCACCTTTTCTTCGCCATTTTTCTCTGTTAATGCCTCTTCAGCCCTGCTACAATCCCATCGAAATCCAATTCAAGCCGCCGCGTACTTTCCTCTGAAGAAAACAGGGAATGCGCGGGACGAACAAAATAAGGAGCCCTCCCGATGGCCATCGCCGATGACCGCAGCAAAGCCGTAGAAATTGCCCTTGCACAGATCGAAAAACAGTTTGGCAAAGGGTCCATTGTGCGGCTCGGGTCCAGAGAGGCGCTGCTGCCCATCGCCGTGATCTCCACCGGATCCATCAGTTTTGACGCGGCCCTGGGCGTGGGCGGCGTTCCGCGCGGGCGCGTTACGGAAATCTTTGGCCCTGAATCCTCGGGCAAGACGACCATTACACTGCAAATTATTGCCGAGGCGCAGCGGGCGGGCGGTCTGGCGGCCTTTATCGATGTGGAGCACGCGCTGGACCCCGGCTACGCCAAGAAGCTCGGCGTGGATGTGGACAACCTGCTGGTTTCGCAGCCAGATAGCGGCGAGCAGGCGCTGGAAATTACCGAGTCGCTGGTGCGCTCCGGCGCCATTGACGTGCTGGTGCTGGACTCGGTGGCCGCGTTGGTGCCCAAGGCGGAATTGGACGGCGAGATGGGCGACTCGCACATGGGATTGCAGGCGCGGCTCATGTCGCAGGCTCTGCGCAAGCTCACCGGTTCGGTTTCAAAATCGCGCACGGCGCTGATTTTCATCAACCAGATTCGCGAGAAGATCGGCGTGA